>SXGS01370679.1_pt1 | contig 20489 bp, 16 predicted proteins | sample 3174681 | NCBI WGS metagenome assembly SXGS01 (sample SAMN11356861, study PRJNA531348) | freshwater metagenome | isolation source: freshwater sample F1-80 | place: China: Fuxian Lake, Yuxi | collected 2017-12-25 | reverse complement strand
ACTCCCTGGGCCACACACTGGTCGATGATGTTCACGCTGACCTGCGCCAGCCGGTACACGTTGGCCTCGCGCGCCCGAAAATCGCCGCCCTTGATCGTGTCGTAAAAGAGCCGGTGAACGCTGTCGCCGTCATTCTGGTAATTCTTTGCGGCGTTAATGCCGCCTTGTGCAGCAATGCTGTGAGCACGCCGGGGACTGTCCTGGTAACAGAATGCCTTAACCACGTAGCCCAGCTCGGCAAGTGTCGCCGCCGCAGAGGCTCCCGCGAGTCCGGTGCCCACCACGATCACCTCGAACTTCCGCTTGTTCGCCGGGTTGACAAGTTTAATGTTGAACTTGTGCTTGTCCCATTTCTGCGCCACGGGACCGGGAGGAATTTTTGCGTCCAACTTCATATCACTTCATGACCTCCTTGCCAAAGCCGCAAAGAATCGACACTGGTATCGAGATGTATCCAAGCCAGATGATCCAGGCGGCACGCCGTCCAAAACGCTCGATCACCGGGCTCCAGGACTGGTTACGCAATCCCAAACTTTGGAAGAGCGCGCCCAGGCCGTGACTCAGATGCAAACAGAGCAGCGTCATGGCCAGCATATAAAAGCCGGACACGATGGGATTGCTGAAACCCAGGATCATCATTGCAAACACATCGTGACGCCCCTTCGCATCCATGAGTGTGTGGAAATCCTTTCCGACAAGGTTGATCGCCTGCATCTGCGCCGTGAAATGCAGCAGATGATAGACAATAAACGCCGCGATGATCAGTCCGCTCATAAGCATCGTTCGTGAGGCGTATGAGGCGGCGACGGGTTTGTAGGCTTGCGAGTATTGGATCGGCCGTGCAGCACGATTCTCGGCGCTCAGACGGACAGCCGACCAGATGTGGAGGGCAACACACGCCAACAGCCCAACGCGCGCCGGCCAGATCAGTTCAGGAGTCGTTTGGAGAAAATGCCCGTAGGCGTTGATCATCTCGCGTCCGAGGAAAAGCTGCAGGTTTCCAATCAGATGGCCCACGACAAACATTGCCAGCGCCAGGCCGGTCAAAGCCATGACGTACTTTTTCCCCAAGGAGGAATGGAAGAACCGTTGAACGATGTTCATGAGATCAACCGTCCCGGCGACGCGCCGTACCAGAATGCGCGCACGCGCTCATTCGTTTACCCCATCCCCATGCGGCGACCGGGAATCAGTTTCATGGAATCTAGTTATCGGGCCGTTGGAGCGTCAATCACGCGGGCAAAGTATAAGCCGGTCTGTCACACGGGTAATACTCACTAATCAGGATTTTCATGCGCGAGCGGGGCGCCCGGGAATTCGTTCTACGTCGCGCCTGGTGGCTGCCCTGCGTCACGCCAGACAAGCTTCAAGTTCGCGGAGTGAAGAGATTGAGCCTGGAGAAGAATTCGCCGCACGCCGATCCAGCAGAAGCGCCTGAAGCCCCGCTCTGCGCGCCCCCTGAACATCCTCCATTTCCGAATCACCGATGTGAAGCACACCCGATGCGGGGCATGTAAATTTTCGCGCAGCCTCCTGGAAGATCACAGAGGATGGTTTGTGGAATCCAATTTCCTGGGAAATGATGATGACCCGGAAATAACGATCAAGCTTGAGCTTGCGAAGCAACGGCCTGAGCCGCTCATCCCAATTGGACACGAGTCCCAGTTCCGCTCCTCGCTCGATGAGCATCTCGATGGCAGGCAGAACATCTTCATTAAGACGCCATACGCCCGGTTCCGCGAATCGTTCGTAAAGTTCATCGAAGAACGGCATCTGACGGCCCGGCTCCGCGTGCTGCTCGAAGGTCTTGCTCACAACTTCAGCCCACGCGGCGCGCGTATAATCGAAACTCGTCTTCGACCTCCACGCCCGGGTGAACTGCCTTGTCAGTTTCTCCGGCTCCAGTCCCGTGAAACCATGCTTTGTGGCAACCTCGGCGTACACATGTCCGACCGAAGGCCACGGGTCCATCAACGTGCCACCAACGTCAAAAGTGACTGCTCGAATGTCTTGAAGAAGCTCCATCTCAACCTCCACCCGTCGGTGCTGGCCGGCTGCGGACTGACGCTCCGTCTCGTGTGGAGACAGGTCATCCTTGCGGTTGGAACCGGTGGTCATGCGCAGCCTTGTGCAGCCCCCGGCCAAGGCCGTCAATCCAAATTCTCACCGGAAAATGTAGTCCAGTTCACTCACCCGGAGGGTACGTGTGGAGCTCGACCAGGAGCTTTTGCTTTCGTGGGTTTCGAGTTTTGGTGGTTTGAGCCGTTGTTTTCAGGCTGAAGGCACTATTATCGGCCGACCTCGGATTGGATGCTGAGGGGAATTGATTGGGCCGACGCGATGCGTGAAGACAAGAAGTCCGCAGAAAGTGCCGATGAGCTCATTTAGTCGATACCCAGGGTAACGCTAGAGCCGCCACTGATTGGCGAGGCTCAATATACTATCAACCACTCACGACTGAGCTCATCGGACTTTCTGCGGACGAACTACGCACCGACCCGCTTTAAGCAATGCGCGTACCGCCAGAGTATCGGAATCGCTCGCCGCTCAAGTTGTTCTTATGCAATGCAAAAAGAGAATCGCCTTGTTCCAAGGAACTCAATGAGGTTTCAGATTGTAAAAGTTACCGACACTTGGCTATGTGCATCTGAAGCTCGCTGTTTACGCAAAAGTTGCGTCGGTGCCGGCAACTTCAGGGGGGTGAGGAAGGAATGGTTTCAGGTTGTCATCCCCATGCAAAGGGAATGAATGCGGCACCAGTCACTCTCTTGTGATCGTCTCGTCGAGATTCAGCAACACGCGAGCGACCGACAGCCATGCCCGTGCTCCGTTCTCTTCAGTCTTCTCCTCTTCCGCAAGCAATCGAGTCAGAATTTCATGCTCTGCCGGAGCGGGCTTGCGCGCCACGCAACTTTGAAAAGCGAATTCGATCCTGGCCGCATTGTCGCCACCATGCGCCTGAATCCGAGCGGCCAGACCTTGCGCGAGTTCCACAAACTGCTGATCGTTCAACAGCGTGAGCGCCTGGAGTGGAGTGTTGCTGCGAAGACGCCGGGTGCAGGCGACGTAAGTGTCGGCTGAATCGAATACGGCGAGCGCGGGATGAAGTGTCGTTCGTTGAACGTGCGTGTAAATGGCCCGGCGATAGCGGTCACCGCCGGTGCTGGGTTTCCATTCGCGTTTGTTCTGAGTGAAGGCATCAATGCCCAAAGGCTGCGGGGGAAAAACGGGCGGACCACCGAGACGTGGGTCCAGGAGTCCGCTGGCAACAAGGTGGACGTCACGGATCAATTCAGCGTCGAGGCGGAGCCGGTTCTGTCTCGCCAAAAGCTTGTTGGACGAGTCGGTCACTGACAGTTCCGGGCGGGACTTGGAAGACTGCCGGTACGTTTCACTTGTCACGATCAGCCGATGCATCGCCTTCAAACTCCAGCCCCGGGAAATGAAGCCGGTTGCAAGCCAGTCGAGCAACTCGGGATGAGATGGAGGCGTGCCCATGCGTCCGAAGTCATTTTCGGTTTCGACCAGGCCCTTGCCAAAATAGACCTGCCAAACGCGGTTCATGATCACGCGCGCTGTGAGGGGATTGTCCTGAGAGACCAACCATCGAGCCAGATCGAGTCGAGTGGGTGCGCGGCCTTGCGGCTGCTTTGATCCGATTCCCTCCCGGAGAGTGGGAGGATTCACGGCGTCTTTTGGCAAATCAACCTGAAGCGGGCTAGCCTCCCTGCTCCGAAAAGCGCCGAACACCGCGGGAGTTCCAGGTTCGACCTTGTCAGAGAGGCGGGTGAAATCGCCCTTGATCATGACATGCGTCTCGCGTTGCTTGGAATGTTCCTTCATCACGAGGGTCGTCGGAAGCTTCGGGCGCTCCTTCCGCAGTCCATCGATCGCTTTCCGCCTCTCGCGATAGTCGGGGTCTTGATCGCGGAAGGCGTTGAATGCGGTAGCAATCTGAAACTCGTTCCTATCCTTCGTCGGCGCGGCAATGGCGGCGAGCACCTCGGATTTCAATTTCTTCTTCGATTCGTCGTCCAACGCAACTTCCCAGGCGGCTTGCCGGGGCTTGAGATCCTTTTCGATCCAGTCATTGAGATCCTTTTCACGGGCTTTCAGCTCTTCGCGGTGTTTGGCAAGCGCGGCAAGCTCCTCGGGAGTGCCCAGATCAAGCGTGTTCTCCGCTTCGAGTGCAGTGCTGCCGTGACCATCGTTTTCCTGTTGATTGAAGAAGGCGAAGAATCGGTAGTAATCCTTTTGAGTGAAAGGATCATACTTGTGATCGTGGCATTGGGCGCAACTCAGCGTGATACCGAGCCAGACCGTGGCGGTGGTGTTGACACGATCTATCGCGGACTCGATGCGAAACTGTTCGGTGTCGATGCCGCCTTCGTGGTTGACCTGCGTGTTTCGATGGAAACCGGTGGCGATGATGGGATCTGAAGTTTGCGGTTTTGCATCAGGAGATTCGGATTGAGGCAACAGGTCGCCTGCAAGCTGCCAGATGGTGAATTGATCGAAAGGAAGGTCGGAGTTGAGCGCGCGAACAACCCAATCGCGATAGGGCCACATGCTGCGCAAGCTGTCTATGCTGTAGCCATTCGAATCAGCATAACGCGCCGCGTCGAGCCACCAGCGTCCCCATCTCTCCCCATAATGCGGTGATGCAAGCAACCGCTCAACCAGACGTTCATAAGCATCCGGCGCGGTGTCCGTCAGAAACGACTCCACTTCTTCAGGTGAAGGCGGCAAACCCGTCAGATCCAGACTGACACGGCGGAGCAGAGTGATTCGATCGGCCTGTGGCGCTGGGGCAAGGCCGTCGCGTTGCAAGCGTGCCTGGATGAAAGCATCAACCGGATGACGCGCCGCACCTCGGTCGAGCTGTCCTGCGGGAATGGCTGGCAGGCCGGGTTTCTGAAAAGCCCAGTGGTTTGTTTGAATGGTAGAAGTTTTTTCAGCCGCTGCCTTTGTTGGCACCAAAAGCAGCGCTGCAAGGATGAGCAATGACCACATCAGATTCATTTGAAATCGCAGCCCTTCTACCATGAAGGCGGAGGCAACGACAGGGGAATATCGGAGATTACAGAACACCAATAACGGCGACACTCATGGTTTCAGGATGCGAGATCTCTCACTTTGCCAAACTTCACTCGCAAGTAATCCAGATGATACCTTGCCTGGGTCGCCTCGCCGGTTGCCGAGCGCATAAGCTGTAGCGGTTCGAAGCGTTGGCCATGCTGGTGGACCTTGCTCCGCAGCCAGCCAAGCATGCTTGAGTAGTCGCCGTGACCGAGCTGGCTCTGAAGGTCCGGGAGATCGGCGGTGGCTCGGTGGAAGAGCTGGGAGGCGTTCAAATTACCGAGCATGTAGGTGGGGAAATAACCGAAACTTCCAAAACTCCAGTGGATATCCTGCAAACAACCGAGAGCGTCATTCGGCACCTTAAGCCCCATCAGTTTCTCGAACTCTTCATTCCAGACATGCGGCACGTCCGCAACTTTCAGCGTGCCTTCAATCAACCGTGTTTCGATCTCGAACCGCAGGATGATATGAAGGTCGTAAGTGACTTCATCCGCTTCGACGCGGATGAACGAGGGTTCGACACGGTTGACGGAAGCGTGAACTTCTTCAGGAGAGAACCTGGTGAGTTCTGGAAAGTATTTCGCAGCGCGCGGGAGCCAGTGTTCCCAGAAGGTGCGGCTGCGGCCCACGTGGTTTTCCCAGAGGCGCGATTGTGATTCGTGAATGCCGAGCGAGGCGGCTGATCCGAGCGGTGTCCCGTGGGCTTCGCGCCGGAGACCCTGCTCGTACATTCCATGTCCCGCCTCGTGGAGGATGCCGTAGAGGGATTCGGTGAAGTCGGCTTCGTTGTAGCGGGTCGTGAGCCTGCAATCGCCGGGGCCGATGCCGGAACAGAATGGATGAGCCGTGGTGTCAATTCTTCCCGCCTTGAAGTCGAAGCTGAGCGCTTCAGCCACTTCGCGATTGAAGGCTTGTTGAGCGGCGATGGGGTACTGCCCTCGAAGCATGTCCGCAGGCAGACGTGCGCTGCGCTCGCCTGCGATCCGTCCGAGTTCCGCAATGACCGGCCGTAGTTCGCTGAAGAGTGTTTTCAACGCCACAGTGCGGGCACCGGGCTCGTAGGATTCGAGCAGCGCATCGTAACGGCTTTGCTCGTAACCCCAGCAATCCGCCATCCGGAGACTTAGTTGCAGGAGTTTTTCGAGATGGGGTTGAAAGATGGGAAACTCGGACTTCTGTCGTGCCTCCATCCAGGCTTCGCGGGCAAACGCCTGCGCGCGTTGCAGCTCTTCCACGAGTTCGGCGGGCACTTTGGTTTTGCGATCGTAGGCACGACGCCATTCCCGGACGTTGGCGACCTCATCAGAGTCAGCTGGGAATCCGTGATCTTCGCAGGCGTTTATCCAATCACCCACTTCGGGCTTCGTGAAAAGGCGGTGCGTCCACCCGCCAAGATGCGCCAGTTGTTCTGCGCGGAACGTCAGTGAGTCGGGCGGCATGTAGGTTTCCTGATCCCAGCTCAGGAGCTGGCTGGCGCTGTCAATCAGACCGATCTCGCGACTTCGGTGAAGGAGGTTTGAGTAGGGCTGGGAGGGTTCGGTCATGGGAGAAATCCGTACACCGGATGGTTTAGGTTCAGTAGCTTCGAAGGTTCCACTCATTGAGCAGCTCAGCCGGGAGTTCACGGAGGAAGCGCGAAGGTTGTTGCATCATGTCACCGCCGTAACCTGCTGTGGCGCGAATCAACGGATAACTCAGGTAAAGTTCATTCTTCGCCCGTGTCACCGCGACGTAGAAAAGTCGCCGCTCCTCCTCCTCGTTTTCGATCCGCTCCAGCGAGCGCGAGGAGGGAAACATCCCGTCGCAGAGCATGATCAGGAACACGACGGAAAACTCGAGCCCCTTGGCCTGATGAATGGTCGAGAGTTTGAGTTCTTCGTCATCATTGTTCTTCGGCCGATCATCCTCCGATTCGATGTTCGAGAGGAGCGCGAGCTGGGTGAGAAATTCTGCGGCGCTCTTGAACTGCCGTGCAAACGCTGCGAGCTGGTCGAGGTCTTCGAGACGGTTGCGATAGTTGGGAAAGTTCTCCTTGAGGTAATCCTCGTAGCTGGCTTCAACCGCGAGACGAATCACCTCGGCAGCGTTGGAGGCGACAGGCTCGGAGTCGAGTTGCGCCATGGTGATCGCGAATTGAGCCCACGCAACCACGGTCTTCTTGCTGACGGCCGATGAGCAAGCCTGCAAAGCGGCGCCGAGAATCGGGCGATGAGGCAGAGGGGCTCCCTCCTCCGAGGCTGGCCCGGGCGGAAACGCCGCTTCAGCACTCGTCAGCTCGTCCAGAAATCGGTGCCAGAGTTTGTCCGCGCCCTTGCCGCCAACGCCTGGCAACAGGCGAACGAGACGTTTGAATGAAAGCTCATCGTGAGGGTTGTTGACCAGTTTGAGATAGGCCGCCACGTCCTTGACGTGAGCTTGCTCGAAGAAACGGATGCCGCTGGTGATGGTGAAGGGAATGTTACGGCGGGTGAGTTCCAGTTGGAGTTCGAGCGCGTGGAAATGCGAGCGATAAAGGACCGCCATGTCGTTCAGGCTGACTCCCTCGTCGCGCAGTTCCAGCGCGCGCTGCGCCACGAAGGCGGCCTGTTCCGCCGCATCACCGCAAACGACAAGCGCTGGAGCGGGCCCCGTTTTACGGGCTGGAACAAGCCGCTTGGCGAATTGTTGAAGGTTGGTCGCTATGGCGGCGTTGGCGAGCGAAAGGATCTCCGGCGTGCTGCGGTAATTGGTCTCAATCTTATAGACCTTGGCTGTCGGATAACGCTTCGGAAATTCGAAGATGTTTTGAAAGTTCGCGCCGCGCCAGGAGTAGATGCTCTGAGAATCGTCACCGACCACCATGACATTGTGGTGCCGCGCTCCGAGGAGATCAATGATGTCGCTCTGGAGTTTGTTGGTGTCTTGATACTCATCCACGAGGATGAATTGGAAGCGACGCTGGTAAACATCCAGCACGCCTGGGAAATCGGTGAGGAGCTTGAGCCAGAGCACGAGAAGGTCATCGAAGTCCATCACGTTGGTGGATTGCTTTCGCTTCCGGTACTGCGCGTCGATCTGGATGATTTGTTCCACGAGCGGTTCGAAGCCCGTGTAGTCTTCGGCGAGAATCTGTGGAATTGTCCGTTGGGTGTTCACCGCCATTGAAAAGACATCATTGAGCACTTCGGCCTTCGGAAACCGCGTCGCCTTCACATCAATCCCGGCATCATCCATGCACGCCTTCAGAAGATCCTTGCCGTCCTCACGATCCAGAATCGTAAAATCGGGCTTGTAACCGAGTTGGCCCGCGTGACGACGAAGAATTCGGTTGCCGATCGAGTGAAAGGTTCCGCCCCAGAGCGCCGTGATGTCGGTTCCCAGAATGTCCGATATTCGGCGCATCATCTCCCTGGCCGCCTTGTTGGTGAATGTCAGGAGAAGAATTCGTTCCGGGGGGATGCCCTGTTCCAGAAGATAAGCAACCCGGAAGGTGAGAGTGCGGGTCTTGCCGGAGCCGGCGCCGGCACTGACAAGCGATGGCCCTGGAAGAGCGGTGACGGCCGCGTGCTGCTGTTCGTTCAACTCACGGGCGTAATCAATCTGCAATTCGACCGGCGCACTGAATGGTTGAAGCACATAATCACGAGACATGCCGTTGAAGTTACTGGCACGCGTGGAGAAGGGAAAAGATGAAAAAGGGCTCCGGCACGAGGAAAAAATTAGTTGCGCCTGCCCGGAATTGCGCTTAGATAACCGCTGTCACAGGTCTAACTGACAGTGCCCAGAACAGAGCTTCGGGCCGTCGGTTCTCCCTAATTCAAAGTTTCCGGGCGTTTTACGCGGCGATGTCTTGGGACAGACCCTTCGGACACACATTATTGGATTGAACTATGAGTAATTCGGCCAGCGGGATCCAGGAGGTCGGGTCAGGGTACCTTGAGATTTCTGAAAAAGGCTTCGGTTTTTTGCGGTCTGCGGAGCATCATTTTCAGCCCAAGCCCGTTGATATTTTCGTCACTCCCGACACCATCAAGAAGTGCTTTCTTCGGGAAGGATGTCTGGTCGAGGGGCCTACGCAACCTCCGCACCGCGGCACAAGCCCGCAGCTCAAAGAAGTGTATTCCGTCAACGGCATGGCGTTCGTGGACTACACAAAGACGATGCGGATTGAGAATCTGACCACGATCGATCCGACGGAAAAATTCAGGCTGGAAACAGCGCCGGAGTTGATTGAGACACGGATCATTGACCTCGTGACTCCCATTGGCAAGGGAACCCGTGGTTTGATCGTCGCGCCTCCGAGGACGGGCAAGACCACCATCCTCAAGCAGATTGCCAATGCCGTTACCACCAACCATCCGGAAGTACATGTGCTGGTGCTGTTGATCGATGAACGGCCGGAGGAGGTGACCGATTTCCAACGTTCAGTGAAAGCCGAGGTCGTCGCGTCGTCAAACGACATGGATCTCGAAACGCATGTGCGTCTGTCCCGGTTCATGATCGAGCGTTGCCGCCGCATGGTGGAAACTCGAAAGGACGTGTTGGTGCTCCTGGATTCAATCACACGCGTGGCACGCGCCTACAACAGCGTGCATGGTGGAAGCGGACGCACCATGACCGGCGGTGTGGATGCGCGCGCATTGGAGATCCCGCGAAAAATGTTCGCTTCCGCGCGCAAGATCGAAGAAGGCGGCTCTCTGACCATTCTCGCCACGGCGCTCGTGGACACAGGATCCCGGATGGACGAGCTGATTTTCCAGGAGTTCAAGGGCACCGGCAACATGGAACTCATTCTGGACCGGAAGCTCTCCGACCGGCGGCTGTTCCCGGCGATCGATATTCCAAAGAGCGGCACGCGGAAGGAAGAGAAGCTCTTTCTCAAGCACCAGATCGAACCGATCCGAAAGCTCCGACGCACAATGGTGGATCTCAATCCTGTAGAAGCGATGGAGACGCTCGTCGCTGCTCTGAAGAAGCACAAGACCAACGAGGAACTGTTGAGCAAGCTCCTCTGACCGGCGCAAGCCACCGTTATCCCGAATTTGAAAGGTCACAGCGAGCTGATGCTCCTGTGACCTTTTCCGTTTTCATCAACCATGCCCAGCAAGCCAGCCAGCGCACCGAGCCGGAAGAGTCGTCCGCTCATTGAAAGGATGTTGCGCATCCATCAGGCACTGCAAACCGGGGATTATCCGAATGCGTCGCAGCTCGCGAAGGATTTGGAAGTAAGCACGAAGTCGATTTATCGGGACATCGAGTTCATGCGGGACCGTCTCGACCTGCCGGTTGCTTATGATGCGTCACGGAACGGTTTCCATTACACTCAGGAGGTCGGAAGTTTTCCCACCTTGCAGATCACCGAGGGCGAGCTCTTCGCGTTGCTCGTGGCTGAAAAAGCCCTGCAGCAGTATCGCGGCACCAACTTCGAAAAACCTCTCGTCAGCGCGTTCCGCAAGATGGCGGATTCCCTGCCCGAAACCGTCTCGCTCAACCTGGCCGAGTGGGAGCAATCGATTTCCTTTCGTACCAGCGCCGAGCCGATCCTGGACCTGGAAATCTTCGACAAACTTGCCAGGGCCACTGCCTGCCGGCAGCAATTGCAGCTCATCTACCGCAAGCCCGGCCAGACAGGCGCCGAAAGTCGCACCGTCGATCCCTATCATCTGGCTAACATCAACGGTGAATGGTTCCTCTTCGCGTTCGATCACCTGCGGAATGACGTCAGAACCTTCGCACCTGCCCGAATCCAGGAGATCACACCGACTGGAGAGACATTCATTCGCCCCCAGAAATTCTCACTCCAGAAGCGGCTCCGCGACAGCTTTGGCGTCCATGCAGGACCGGGTGAATACTCGATCAGGATTCGCTTCGACGAGCTGGTGGCTGACTACATCCGGGAGAAGAAGTGGCACCCGTCGCAGCAGCTCGTGGAACTTCCCGATGGCAGTGTCGAACTGCGCCTGAAACTATCGAGCCTTGTCGAGATCCAACGCTGGGTTCTTGGTTGGGCCGGCAATGCCGTGGTTCTCGAACCTCCGCAGCTCGTCGAAGGAATCCGTCAGGCAGCCGCGACGATGCTCGGGAATTACACCGTCGCGCCCGGCTCATCTGGTTAGACTGACAGGCAGGAGATGCGTTTCCGGACTCATTTCGCGATCTGATCAAATTCGGAATCCACGAACGCCTGCATCGTCTCGGTGCGCACATTGCCGAAAGCGGCAAGTTCAGTGAGGAGGTGCAGCACTTTCTTCTCATTGGGGGCACTGACGATGAGCACGCCGTCATAACGACCCATCGTCCAGTATTGGCCATCGACAGTGACGCCAGATTTGGTGGCCAGCTTGTCGAAGTTATGGGCACGAGCGGTGGACTTCTTAATGTTTTTGGCGCCTTGTTCGGTGAATTTCAGGAGAGCGATGTAGCGGGGCATTTGGTTCTTTGGTGTGAAAACCATGAAGGCACGACAACTCGGAAAAGCCATCCGGCCTTGGCGTGCTTGTGCATTCGTGGTTCATGTCTGGCCTTCAAGTCGCGACACTCATGGTGAGTGCTTGCAGTGAAGGATTGCTTGGAGATGTAAGGCGACGGGACCGCCAGAGCGCTTTGCAAAAATTGCTCATCGCGGGCCGCGGATTGTGACAGAGCCTTGAGGATTCTATGGTGCCTTTTGAACCCCTCACAACCTGGCACTGGATGGCAGGCGAATCGACACCCGCCGATTCGCGGAGGACGGCTGATGGATTCAGTTCTTCGAGCCGGGGATGTTGATGACCTGCCCCACTCGCATACGACGCGGCTCCAGGCTTGGATTAGCAGTCTGTAGCGCCGGGAGCGAGACGCCATATTTGCGTGCAATGCTGGCTGGAGTCTCGCCTTGCTGGACTTTGTGGATGCGTGGCGACCCGCTCAAAGGGGACGCCGGGCGGGAATTTTGCTGAACGGAGGGCTTTATTGTTTGTCCGCCCTGTTTTCCGATCTGGCCACTGCCTGGTGCAGGAGGGGACGTCGAGGAAGAGGGTGCTTTCTGGCTCGGTGCCGGATCGCCGGCGGGCGGAGTACTGCCCTGCGAAGCCGCCTGTCTGGCGTTCAATGCTGCGGCGCATTCGGCCTGGAGAGCCGCAACACGGTTCGAGTGAGCGAAAGCCTGCTGTGCCATTTCAACTCTGAGTTGTTCGATCTGCGTGCGCTGAGTGGCATTGGTGCGATGCAGGCGTTCGAGCTCGGTTTGCACTGTGCTTGAAAATTGTGTGAAGGACACCGTTCTAGCCAGCTCAAGCTTGCAGGCGCTTATCTGCTGTCGCACACGGTCTCCCAGCACGGGATTGGGACTAAGATGCAGGTAATTCTCCAGGTGATAGATCCCCGATGCGTAGTAGCGGTCCCGCTCGTCCTCGCTCGCAGGGTTTTCGTTGAGTTTATCGGCGTAAAGCAGGCCCAATTCGAGATGGGCCGAAGCGGACTGAGGATTGACTTCAATGGCTTTCTTGAATGCCTCCGCAGCCCCCTTGTAGTCACGTCCCTGCACGCGGCTTTTGCCGGTCTGAAAGTGTGCTTCCTTTTGTTCGTCGGATGCGTTGTTTCCGCTGAAAACATTGCAGCCAACGAGCATCAGACCCAGCAATGCCGGCCCAAACCAGCGGCTTGCAGCGAAAATCAAATTCATGTGTCGAACCTAAACGAAGGACTTAACGAGCGCAACGGAAGCGTGTCATTGCCGCACGTGCTCCTGGAAGCTGAATCGTTGAGTTGGATGAGCCGAAAGAAACGAGGTGGATAAAGAGTGAACCATGGGATAGCCGCCTCGGGGATTTGTATTTCTCGCGCGCATTCTTTGAAGTACTTCGATGAAGGTGCCGTCTGGCCGCATTGATCTGGACTTGGGCCCGGGCAATCTCGAACATGTTCTCAGAAGCCGGGGCAGTCGGCAGCTGTGCGCTCAAGTTCAACGCACTGCCGACTTTCACACCCCGAGCAGCCGATCATGAAGCAAAAAGAACTCATTCCAGCAACCGTCCTGACTGGTTTTCTCGGAGCGGGCAAGACCACCCTGCTTAACCGTCTTCTCTCGCAGAATCATGGTTACAAGTGCGCCATCATCATCAACGAATTCGGAGCCATCAGCATCGACAATCAACTGGTCATCGGCGCTGACGAGGAGATCATTGAACTCTCAAACGGCTGTCTTTGCTGCCGTGTCCGCGCCGACCTCATCAAGTGCCTGACCAACTTGTTCCAGAAACAAAAGCGTTTCGATTATGTGTTGATCGAGACCACAGGCCTGGCTGATCCGGGACCCGTTGCGCAAACTTTTGGGATGAAGGATCTCGCGGACAAACTCCGGCTTGACGCCGTCGTCACTGTTGCGGACGCCAGGCACCTGGAAAAGGAACTTTCAGACTCCGTTGAAGCCAGTGCTCAGATTGCCTTTGCCGATGTGATCCTCCTGAACAAGACGGACCTCGTTGACCAGGAGAATCTGGATCGGGTCGAAGACCGGATCCGCCGGATGAACTCACTTGCTCGAATCCACCGGACCCAAGGATCGGAGATCGAATTCGGGGAAATTCTAAACATCAAAGCACGCCAGATCTCGGCCCCTTTTGTGGTTCCCGGAGCGAGAAAGATCGACCTCACCGCGCGCCGCGACCACGCCCCTGCCTCTGGTGACCACCGCATGCATCGTGAGGAAGATCACAAGCACCACCACCATGACGACAGCGTGACTTCGATCTATTTTCGGGAAGAGCGCCCGTTGGATCTTCCAAAGCTCGAGCAATGGCTGGGCGAAGTGATCAACACGCTCGGACCAACAATTTATCGCAGCAAGGGGATACTTCACATCAAAGGGCAGGCGAAGCGCGTCGTCTTTCATGGAGTTCAGATGATGTTCGAGTCCGCGCCCGACCGCTTGTGGAATGTCGGAGAGAAGCGCGAAAGCCAGCTCGTATTCATTGGGAAGGATTTGAACGAAACAAAGATACGCGAAGGTTTCGATGCCTGCATCGCAAAGTAAGTCCGCGTCACCGTGTTCAAAGATGAGCGGTTCGGAGGTTCCCGAGGTCATTCGACCGATCAAGCCACGCGCGAATCTCTTTAGAATGCTGTCGATCCTCTGGATTTTCCCGTCATTCGGAGCCATCTGGATCATCCTGCTGGAGCGTTCAGCATCGCGGAAGGGGCTCACGCTATTTCAGCGGTTGCAGGAGGTAACGCTAGAGCAATGGATTACCATTGTGATCCTGCTGGCACACGTTGCTTTTGTGTGGTTTGCCCGCCACTACGAGCGGACCGAAGTACCTCGACTCCCGGTGCCAGCCCCCTCCGATTCTTTTAAGCCCCCTTCTTGACTTCCCGCTCCGGGAAATCGACTTTGTGCGCACAACATCATGCCACTTTACGAATACGAATTGTGCGAGGGCGGCTGCGTGGTCTGTGGAGGGCGATTTACGCTTCGTCGGCCCAGTGAGCGGCGTGACTTGAAAGAGTGCCCCGCGTGCAAAAAGCCGGTCAGGCGCGTTTTCTCGCCGGTGAGCTCACCGACCAAACTCAAGCCGCTCTCAATCTCCGACGCCAAAAAGTCCGGATTCACCGTCTTGAAGAAAGTGGGCAAGGGCGAGTATGAGCGCCAATAGCACCGCATAGGGGGAACTGTGACATGTGCGAAACTCTTTCAAAGGCAGCCGGTCTATACTTTGTGCTGATGAAGGAACTCATGATCCAAATCGACCAGTTTGCCCTCGCAAATCCCGGTTTGGTAATCCCAATATGAGCCACAAGCTATGAGCGATCTGCAAGCCATCGAGGAGTTGCTGCAACGCACGGCGAGTCGCCGACGCATGCAACAGGGTTGGCGCGGACTTTGGCAGGGTTTCCTTGTTGGCGCAATTGCCTGGCTGGCGGCTCTGGCTCTCTACAAGGTGGCACCCGTTCCAATTGGCACACTTGGCCTCGCGGGGGTGTTCGCCGGGCTCTCGATGGCCGTCGGCTTCATCGTCGGGTGGTCGCGGAAATTCTCCCTGGCGCAGGCGGCACGCTGGCTCGATTCTCGACAGGGACTAAAGGAACGCCTTAGCACGGCCCTGGAAATTTCACACGGCACGGCCGCGGAAGAGTGGAAGGCTCTTGTTGTCACCGACGCAGCTCAACGCCTTCCAGAAGTCAATCCCTCTCAGCTCCTGCCCTGGCGGCTTCCCGCTGCGGCCCGATGGAGCGTTCTTGTGCTGGTGGTTGCGGCGGGCCTTGGCTTTGTTCCGGAATACAGAACGCAAAAGTTCGTTCAACGCAGTCGGGATACTGCCGCCATGAAAGAGAGCGGCCAGCGTCTTCTCGAACTCGCCCGACGAAATCTCGAAGCGCGTCCACCCGCGCTCGAAACCACGCGCCAGTCCCTCGAAAGCGTCGCTGAACTCGGTGATCATCTTGCGAAAGCCCAGCTTACCCGCGCCGAAGCGCTGAAGGATTTGTCGAGCGTCGCCGAGAAGCTGAAGGAACAAATGCGCGAGCTTGGCAGGAATCCGGCCTTTCAATCCATGGAGAAAGCCGCGCGAAGCGTCGAACGTGGAGGGACACCCGGTTCCGCCGAACTGCAGAAGCAGATCGATTCGCTCCAGAAGGCTCTGAGTGATCAAGCGAAAGATCCCAACGCTCTGGACAAGTTCAAGAAGGATGTCCAAAGCGCTCGGGAAACTGCGGCGAACATGCCGGACAAAGATTCGCCGGGCGGTGCGGAGGCTGCGGAAAAACTCACCCAGACACTCTCCAATCTTTCGCGCCAGGCCACCGACATGGGGCTTTCACTTCCCGCTCTCGAAGAGGCCATCGCCGCGCTGGCAGCCAGCCAGACGGACCAGTTGGTGCGCGATTTGAAGACCACCGAGATCGAACTCGAGAAGTTGCAGGCAATGGCAAAAGCCCTCCAGGAACTCCAGGCTCAGGCTGACAAGGTCGGCAAGGATTTACCCGAGCAGCTCGAATTGGGACAGGCCGAAGCGGCCCAGTCCACTCTGAGTCGAATGGCAGAAATGCTGAAGAAAGCAGGTCTCGATTCGGAAGAGCTCAAACGCCTTTCCGAGGAGATCGGCCGCGCCGTCCATCCCGCCAGCCAGTACGGAAAAGTCTCGCAGCTCCTCAAGCAGGCATCTCAGAAAATGGATATCGGACAAAAGAGTGAGGCCGCCAGGGATCTCAATGAAGCTGCCAGTGAATTGCAGACCCTCATGAAGGAAATGGGCGATGCTCAGTCCATGATGGCCTCGTTGGACGCCCTTCAACAGGCGCAGATGGCCATCGCCAACGGCCAGTCCTGGAGCCAGTCGAAGTCACAACCACGAGCCGGCAGGGGTGGTGGAATTGGAAGCGGAGTTGGCACCTGGGCTGAGAACGAAGGCCGCCTCATGGATATCAATGACATCAAGGATCGGTGGGACAACTCAGGTGTCGTCCGCGAGGATGAAGATCCTCGTGGCATCGCGGATCGTGGAGACGCGCAGCTTGCTGACAATCTTGCTCCCACAAAGATCAAAGGCCAGATCAAGCCTGGTGGTCCCATGCCGAGCATCACCCTCAAGGGAGTGAGCATCAAAGGCATGAGCCGGGTGCAGGTCGAGGAGGCTTCCACCGCTGCGCAAAGTGCGGCGCAAAGCGCCCTCAGCCAGGAGCAGGTGCCTCGCGCCTATCGCGGCGCCGTGCGTGATTACTTCGATGATTTGAAGAAATAGGCGGCTCAGGTTCGAGGCGCGCCCAACGAAAAGGACTGGAAAATTCTTTGATGATTTATCCGTTCAACAACTCAATCGTTTCATGAACACCGAAACCCAAATTCAATCCTTTCGCCAAACCTACTCCACGCTCCGCGACGAAATCGGCAAGGTTATTGTCGGCCACGATGAAATCGTCGAGGGCACCCTTATTTCGTTGTTCGCCGGGGGCCACATCCTGCTCGAAGGCGTTCCCGGGCTCGGCAAGACACTGCTCGTCCGAACTCTCAGCGAAGTACTGGACCTGTCTTTCAACCGCATCCAGTTCACGCCGGATCTGATGCCGGCGGACATTCTAGGAACAAACCTTGTCAACGAGACACCCGAGGGACGGCGCGAATTCCAGTTTCAGCGCGGCCCGATCTTCGCCCATCTGGTCCTCGCCGACGAAATCAATCGCGCCACTCCGAAGACTCAATCCGCGCTCCTCGAAGCCATGCAGGAGAAACAGGTTACGGCTGGCGGCGAAATTCGGAAACTGGCGGAACCGTTCTTCGTCCTCGCCACGCAAAATCCAATCGACCAGGAGGGGACCTATCCGCTGCCTGAGGCACAACTCGACCGGTTTCTTCTGAAGGTCGTGGTGCCCTACGCCTCACGCGCGGACCTCACAGAGATTCTCGCACGAACGACCGCTCCGACGGCGGCGCGCTTCGAGGTGAGGCAGGTCATCACCGCGCAGGAGATCGCGTTCGCGCAGGCGCTCGCCCGTTGTGTTCTCGTGGCGCCGCATGTGCAGGACTTCGCCGTGCGAATCGTGCTCGCCACACATCCGAGCGACGCCGCGAGCGACTTCACGAACAGGATGGTCTCGGTGGGTTCGAGCCCTCGCGGTGCCCAGGGGCTCGTGGCCAGCGCGCGAGTTCGGGCGCTCCTGCGCGGGAGGAGTCACGCGAGCACGCAGGACATCGCGGCCGTGTCACGGAGCGTCTTGCGCCACCGGATCGCGCGATCGTTCGAGGCCGAGGCCGCCGGCGTCACCACCGACGACATCATCGAAGGGCTTCTCGGCGAGACGCCCGCGGAGGCGCAGCCGTGACGCGCCCCACGACGGTCGACGAACTGATCGATTCGCGGCTGATGGCGCGCCTGGACCAACTCGATGTGGTCAGCCGCAAGATCTTCTCGAGCAAGATTCAGGGCGAACGACGAAGCCGCCGTCGAGGACAGTCCGTCGAGTTCGCTGACTTCCGCAACTACTCGCCCGGTGATGACCTTCGGTTTGTGGACTGGAACATCTACGCGCGCCTCGATCGTCTCTTCCTCAAGATGTTCCTCGAAGAGGAGGACCTGTCGATGGTGATCGCCCTTGACCTGAGCGCGTCGATGGACACTGGGATGCCAAAAAAACTGGACTACGCACGACGGCTCGCGATGGCGCTCGGGTATGTCGGCCTCGTCAACAACCATCGCGTGAGCCTGATCGGATTCTCGGGGAAGGATGGCGATTCATCCCTCGCTCGGTTGACCGGTCTCCGCGGCCGGCGCAGGACGCGCGAGATGGGTGCCTGGCTCCTCGGACTCGAGGCCTCGGGCGAAGCGCACTTCGCGCAGGCCATGAAGGCGATCGCGCTCGGAGGGCTCGGTCGCGGCGTGCTCATCCTCGTGAGTGACTTTCTGCACCGCGACGGCTTCGAGATCGGACTTCGATCGCTTGCCGGCCGCGGCTTCGACCTCTTCGCGATGCAGTTGCTCTCGCCGGAGGAGACCGACCCCTCGCGCGGCGGCCTCTCGGGCGACATGCGGCTCATCGACTGCGAGGCGAACGCCGAGATCGAAGTGACGGCGTCCTCGGCGGTGTTGTCGCAGTACCGCGCGTCGATGGCCGCGCACATCGAGTCCCTGCGCGCGTTCTCGGTGCGACGCGCCATCAGCCACGTCGTTGTGGAAACGACACATGACCTTGACACACTCCTCATCGACTACCTGCGCCGGCGGGGGCTTCTGGCGTGACCTGGCTCGCGCCGATGGCGGGGTTGATCGTGGCGCTCTCCACGGTGCCGCCATTGGTGGCCCTCTACTTCCTGAGACTGCGCCGCACGCGTCGCACCGTCTCGAGCACGATGCTCTGGCGACGCGCCACCGAGGACCTGCACGCCAACACCCCATTCCAACGGCTCCGGTTCTCGCTCCTGCTGATCCTCCAACTGCTCGCGCTTGCGCTCGTCGTGCTCGCGCTCGCGCAGCCGCAGGCGGATCTCGGGTTCGCTCAGGCTCGCCGCGTCGTGCTGCTCATCGATGCCTCGGCATCGATGGGGACCACTGATGCGTCCGGAGGTGGGAGCCGCCTCGATGAGGCACGGCGCCTCGCGCGCGACCGAGTGAGTGCCATGCACGCCGGGGGCTTCTTCCGCTCGACACCGCCGTCGATCATGGTGATCGCCTTCGCGCGTGAGGCGCGAATCGTCTGCCCGTTCACCGACAATGAAGCGCAACTCCTTGCGGCCATCGCGGCGATTGTTCAGACCGACGAGACGACTCGGATCGCCGACGCATTCGAGTTGGCTCGCGCGTTCACGACGGTCACCGATCCGGACAACGCCGCTGCGACACCCGCGGAGCCTCCCGCCTACGAGGTGTTCAGCGACGGCGAAATCGCGGATGCGGCCCAGTGCGCGTTGCGTTCGGGCGAAGAGGTGCTCTATCGGCGTCTCGGGAGTGCCGACGAGCCCAACGCTGGGATCGCGGCGATCGCCGTGGCGCGCACGCCCGAGCGACCAGAGGAAGTCGAGGTGTTCGTTCGCGTCGTCAACTGGGGAGCGGCGCCGCGCCAGACCGACGTGGAACTGCGGGTGGATGGATCGATCCGCGCGGTGACGCCTTCGGCGGTCATTGTTCCGCCCATGGCCGCGGGCGATGCGAACACGCCAACAACTGCCGGAGAAGCGCAGGTCGTCTTTCCCGCGATCACGCTGCCCGCGGGCGGCGTGGTGACGGCGAGCCTGCTCGCCGGGGATCGCCTGAAAGCCGACGATCGCGCCAGCGTTGTGGCGTCACCGCCGGACGCGCTCCGAGTCGCGCTCGTGGGGCGGGGGACCTTCATCCTCCGCGGCCTGCTTGAAGCCATGCCCCTCAAGTCGCTCGACACGATGACGCTCGAGGCGTGGAACGAACTCGTCGTCAAGGACCCCCAGACACCCGAACTCTACGACGCCGTCGTCCTCGACATGGCGCAGGGGGTGTCTGCGGACCGCGGGCACTATCTCTCGTTCGGGACGCCCCCGCCGATCGCGGGCATCGTGCCATTTGCGTCGAAGTCGAACGCGGTCGTGCGCGGCCTGCGCGAGGGGCACCCGCTCCTTCAGTTCGTCAACCTCGATGATCTCTTTGTGTCATCGATGAGCGCGGTGGCTCCAGGATCAGAGGCCGAGGTGATCGTTGAAGCGAGCGAGGGACCGCTGGTCGTGACGGTCGCGAAGGGGCCACTTGCCGCGGTCTGCGTGACCTTTGATCCCATGGAGAGCAACTGGCCGTTCCAGCGGGGTTTCGTGAACTTCGTCGCCAATGCGCTCGAGTGGCTCGCCGCCGGCGGTCGGCGCACCACGGACGAGCCGCTCACGCCCGGCGATGTCGCGTCGGTGCAAGTCCCGCTTGGTGCAAAGGGCGTGCGCGTCACACCGCCCGATGGAACACCTGCGCCGCCAGCGACTGTGGTCGCGGGGGAGGCTTCGT
>SXGS01336797.1_pt1 | contig 20491 bp, 24 predicted proteins | sample 3174681 | NCBI WGS metagenome assembly SXGS01 (sample SAMN11356861, study PRJNA531348) | freshwater metagenome | isolation source: freshwater sample F1-80 | place: China: Fuxian Lake, Yuxi | collected 2017-12-25 | reverse complement strand
GCCGAACCTGCTGATCCGTCGTGAGCATGCCGAACCCTCAACAACATGGGTTCGGTCAGGGTAGCGCTCACCACGAATCGTGCCCCGAAAGAGCGGGAAGTGTAACTGTCGTTGAGGGGAAAACTAACTGTCGCTCATCATCCGTCGCATCGGGTACGGTATCCCCGACATGACGCGGGCGACGACGAACGACGACTACCGCGTCACAATCGTCAGTCGGGGCGACCAGACGATAACCGCCAACGAGTGCCACGTCTTCCAGGTGCCGATCCCCGAGTCCATGCGGCGGCAGGCGGACGAGTTCGACATCCGCATCGACGTAACGCTCTCCTACGTCGCCCAACCCAAGCGGACGCGGCGATCCACGAAGCGGTACTTATCGACCTGGCTGGAGTGGAAGGCGAGCAAACTGGGCCAGTCGGTCGAGGACTTCCGCTGCAAGGCGCTGAAGGACCAAGAGGAAGGCGAGAACCAGGCGAAGGGGAAGACGCTCCCGTGGACGCTCGGGGCGCAGGCCAACCACGGCATCACCGGCGCGCGACGCAACGCCGGAACGGTTCAGAAGGACTGGGCCGTGGTGAAATCGTTCAAGCTGCCCGACCACTTCTGCATCGCGGTGATCGCCCACCAGGGCTGGAACAACGACCCGGACGCGGCCGCCCGCTACTCGTTGGCGGTGGCGAACATCTTCTCGACGAAAGTGCGGCGGTAGTGCAGGAGCCGCATCTCGAACGGTCCTTCGTCCTCGGCCCCCAGCGAGACACCTGTTTCCTCCAGGAATTGAGCGACATACGACCGAAGTCGGACGGTCTCGGTCGGCTCCGTCCCGCTGGCGGTTCCGGCCTCAAGGAAGACGCGATTGCGGATATCACCAGTGCCGGCGAACTTCTGTGGGTACTCGAAGCGGTCATTCCGGCCGAACCCGCCGATCGTTTGGCTTTCGGTGTCCACGAACTTCAGGGCTGGGTGCTTCTCGACTGCCTGCCGCAGGGCCTTCAACTCGCGGTCGATAGCCTTCTTGCCAAGCGTCGGTGTGAATGCTGACGGGTCCAGGAAGATGTCGATGTCTTCCGAGAACCGCTGGATCAGGTTCCACCCTTTCGACAGGCTCGTGCCGCCCTTGAAGATCACCTTGTCGCCCGCGACCTGGGCGATGATCCGCAGCACCTCGGTGACAAAGTAATCCTTCTCGAGTATCGCCTCACGCAGACCTCGGGGGCGGAAGTGTTCCGCCGCCCGGATCACGGCCTGCTCGAAGTCGGGGTGTTCATACAGTCTCACGGCGGGGGCGCTCCTTCGCTTGCCATAGCCGGGCATGTTCCAGGATCGAAAGGGCACCAAACTCGAACCGCGAGAGCGTGTTCAGTTCTTTCCGAAGCCCCGCCAGGCCAGACTCCGGCCGCCCGAGTTGTTGGCCGATGGCACCAAGCATGGCCCGGACGCGAGGCGGTTCCGTTGCCGCCACCTTCACTAGCCGCTCGAACCGGCCGTTCTCGGCCAAGTAATCAAGCAGCTTGCGGACGGTTTCTTCCGGAGTCAGTTCACTCGTCTCTCCGCGATGCCGAAGGAAGTCGAGGAGGGCCGCGTCCGTCTCGGTGAGGGACCGCCAGGATTCGGGTCGCCTGGTGTGGATGATCGTCTCCTTCCCGACGATCAGTCGCGGTAGACTTAGCCCATCGGTCGCGAGTTCCACTCGTGCCGGATTCTGGGTGGTGAAGCCGAGGAGATTTGCAGCGGCGAGACCTGCCGGAAACACCTTTTTCCGCCTGACCGGGAGTGCGCGGAGCGTTGCCGGGTTCGGCTTGCTGGGTCCAAACACCGTCTGCCGTGGGCAGTAATAAAGCCCCTTGCCAAGCCGCTCGAGTTTCCCCTGACGAGTGAGCCTGGACAGGGACTGTGCCACGGCGGTGAACGGCATCCCCCGGAAGTCCGAAAGACGCCAGGCGCGTTCGCCGCCAGCTTCGATCCGTCGGCGCACGGTATCGGCCACGCTCGTTGTCGCGGTAACCGGTTTCTTGGCGGTTTCCATAAAGCAAGTATCGGAGAATCGGCCGATGTTGTCAAGTTTTTTTGCTGCGTAACTTGACAACATCACTGGTAGAATGGTCGGATTGCCCGGTTTTAGCGATGGGGTAAGTTGCGCGGCTGGGAGTTGTTTTCAGGACGAACTTGGCGTTCGTGTGTAGAGTCAGTCAGGTTGGTGAGAGGGAAGGTGCTCAAGCAGAAGTGGCCCAAGCAACTCTTCGGCCACGAACTCTGTGACCTGCTCGTGCTGGACGAGGCGTCGCAGATGAACCTGCCGGAGGCGCTGATGGCGGCGCTGCCGCTGAAAGCGGACGCCCCGGTCGTCGTGGTTGGCGACCACCGTCAGATGCCGCCGATCGTTAAGCACGACTGGGATGCGGAGGCCCGCCGCACGTTCCAGCAGTACCGAGCCTATCAAAGTCTGTTCGACGCGCTCCGCACCCAAGAGCCGCCTCCCCCGATCATCCGCTTCGCGGAGAGCTTCCGCCTTCACGGCGCGATGGCCGAGTTCCTGCGGCGCGAGGTCTATCGGCACGACGGCATCGCCTACCACTCGCGGAAGTCGGAGGTTCTCGCCGCGCACGCGCACGAGGACGACTTCACGGCCGCTGTGCTTGCCCCCGACTACCCGCTGGTTGTCGTCGTTCACGACGAGGCGTCGAGCCAGGTGCGGAACCCGTTTGAGCAAGATTTGATCGGCCCCATTCTGCGGACGCTGGTCGATACGGCGAAGTACGCTCTGGATCCGGGCGAAGGACTGGGCGTGGTCGTCCCGCACCGGGCGCAGCGGGCGGCACTCCAGCAGGCGTTCCCCGAACTGAGTGTGATCGATTTGGTCACGGGTTTGCCCGCGCGGTCGGCGGTGGACACGGTCGAGCGGTTCCAGGGCGGCGAGCGGACGGTGGTGGTGGTGAGTGCCACCGAGAGCGACCGCGGGTACCTGCTGGCGTCCGCAGGATTTCTCCTCGACCCCCGACGATTGACCGTCGCTGTCAGCCGGGCGAAGCGGAAGATGATTCTGGTGGCATCGCGGAGCGTCTTCTCGCTGTTCAGCCCCAACGAGGAGACGTTCACCAACGCGCTGCTATGGAAAAACCTGCTGACGCGCACCTGTGTGACCCAACTCTGGAAGGGTTCGCGGCATGGGATCCCTGTCGTCGTCTGGGGAGGACATTGACCCGCCGGGACATTCCCGTCGCTGGGACCGATACCATGATCACGCTTACAACCCCCGATTTGCGCCTGTTCTGGACCCGGCCTGTACAAAAACGATGACCGAAGGAGAACAGTGGTCGCGAAGGGGGTTGATCGAGGTTCGGGCACCACGTGGTGGTCCAACAATCGGCGGTGGCGCGCCCAGAAGATCGAGCGCGAGACACCGAATCTACTCCGCGACGTGTTCCAGCGTGTGCGAGTTCGGCTCACCGCGAGCGATGACAGCGGGTTGTCACTGAGTTGTAGCCGTCAGGAGTCGGATCACGCGGCGGCGCGGTAGTAGTGCCGGAGCAGGCCACCGAGTCGCTCGCGTTCGCGGGCGGTTATCCTGCTTCGACATCGCGGCACCACACAAGCCTTGATCTCCGTGGCGCCACGGTCAAGTGCGTGTGGGCGCCGCCCGCTGCGTCGGATCCGTGAGCAGCGGGGGGAAGCGTCTGCCACCCGGTACAAGCAGCCTTCGTGACGGGCGTAGTTGGCGACTGCCACGAGGCCGTCCGGTGCCGTTGCCACGCCGAGCGGGTGGAACAACTCGTCCGGCTCCGGGGATGGGTCGGGGTCGGCGGCGTTTCCTGTAGTTCCCCCCACTGTCCACCATTCGTGGGGGACTTCACGAAGAGGAGTCGGTATCGTACCCGTGCGTGCCCTATAAATTTTGCACCTCGAGTGGCATGTCGACTTCTGACCGCGTGAGGGATCATGAGCCAACCGCAACAGGCGACAGCACGGCCGATGTTCACCGACGCGTCACGGGCCGGGTTGATCATACGTGAGAAGGAACCGGCCAATCTGGAGTTTCCGTTCCCGTATCTCGGCAGCCCCGTCACCCCTACCAACGAGTTCTTCGTCCGCACCCACTTCCCCCTACCGGCGATCAGTGCGAAAGACTGGACGCTCACCGTAGACGGCGAGGTCGAGCGGGAGTTGATCCTGAGCTATGACGATCTGCTCAAGCTGCCCGCGACGACGGCCCCCGTTCTGCTAGAGTGCGCGGGCAACGGTCGGGCACAGCTCGTCCCGAAGGCGAAGGGCCTGCTGTGGGACACCGGAGCGGTCGGCACCGCCGAGTGGACCGGCGTGCCCCTATCCGCCGTGCTGGAGCAGGCGGGGATCAAGAAAGGTGCGGTCGATGTCATCCTGCAGGGTGCGGACAAGGGAGAGATCAACGACGAGCCGAGGGCGCCCGGCACGATTCACTTTGAGCGCAGCGTGCCGCTGGCCAAGGCGATGAAGCCAGAGGTACTCCTCGCATACCAGATGAACGGCAAGGACCTGACGCAGGACCACGGATTCCCGGTCCGGGCCATCGTCGGAGGATGGTATGGGATGTCGTCGGTGAAGTGGCTAACGCATGTGACCGTAACTGCGGCCACATTCGAGGGGTACTGGCAGTCGCTGGAATATGCCTACTGGCGGCGGGAACGCGGACGCCCCACACTCACCGCCGTCACCGAGATGCTGGTGAAGGCCCAGATCGCCCGGCCGGCCCTGTCCGAGTTGATCCCGTCGGGCAAACCGTACCGTGTATTCGGGGCAGCGTGGGCGGGAGAATCTGAAGTCACTAAGGTCGAGGTTAGCACGGACGGTGGGAAGACGTGGTCTGAAGCGAAACTCCTCGGGAACGCCGCCCCGTTCGCATGGCGGCTGTGGGAACACGAGTGGGCCGTCCCCAGAACACCTGGCCAGTACAAGCTCATGGCACGAGCGACTGACGCCAAGGGGCAGACTCAGCCGGGCAAGCACGACCATGACCGAAGGACATACATGATCAACTTCGTCTTCGAGGTCGAGGCCGAAGTGGGGTGAGCGAAGAGCCGTCGGTCAGTACGCTAAGCACCGCGAGCGGGTTCAACTTGAGGATCGTCTCCTTGTCGCCGGCGGTGAGGATCCCTCGCCCGACCTCGTCGCCACCGCCGGCACCTGCTCTCGATTTTTAAGAAGAGGTCGCTCCACAGCGGCGTTCCGCACGACGCGGTGAACGCCTTGTACTCGGTGACTTACCACTCGGAGAAGAAAACCTGGCGAGTTGCTTCCCTGAGTTACGGCTCTGCCCGCTTCCCCAATCGAGCTTTCGTGACGCATTACCCGCGCTTATGGGCAGCCGAAATGGGGAATGGCCAAACGGTCGGCGGCAGCGATCGAAGGCCGTCCACGGGCCTCACCGAAAGCGGGCGACGAAACCACCGAGATCGGGCCCACGAGACACGCAAGGAAGAGCGACCGTCCACCGCGAGGCAGCCGGCATCTCTGCCCCATCTAAGGAGCGAGCTTGCGTCTCTACAGGCTGATTCACCGAACGTGTTCGCCGGCAGTCGCTGCTCCAGAGACGAAAACACCCCGGTCACAACCGGGGTGTTTCCTGCAGAGTTCCCTGCACTACAGATCTGCAGGCTTCCAAAACCCTTGTTTTTCCAGTACACCCAATAGGAGTCGAACCTATAACCTTCGGTTCCGTAGACCTCAGAGATAGTGCCATTTTCTAGGGTTTTTTGAGGTTGTTTTGGATAGAAAGTACCGTCCAGCGTACCAATCTGTCCAAAAATCTGTCCAAAACCTCGAACACACGGCATAGTATCATGGGTCGCAAAGAAGAGATGCGCTGGGAGGGTGCGCCGGCGTTCCGGTGGAAACGCACGTTCAAGAAGGAGACGTACCGGGTGACGTGCGCCGCCCTGGGCGTGCCCCGGCACTCGTGGGACAACAAGGCCAACTCGGTGGCGCTGGCGAATGCGTGGTGGCGGGCGAAGGAGGCGGAACTGACCGCCCTTCCGCCGACCAGGCGGGACGAAACACTCGCCACGCTCCAGGGCTACATCGGGTCGGCCAGCGGCGACGAGTTGCCGGGCTTCCTCGAAACGAAGACGCTCCTCGAATCCCTGCCGCCCTCGACCGCCGACCTGGAGCAACTTCCGGCGGACCGACACGTCATCCGGGCGAACACCGAGTTGCTGGAGATGCACGGGGCGACCATCCCCGGCGACATCCCCGCCGAGATTCTGTCACAGACGCTCGGGCAGAAGCGGGTCAGTTCGGTTCGGACCACGGCGAAGGAGGGCGAGGTCACGGTCGGTCAAGCCCTCCACCGCTGGCACGACCTGAAGCTGCCCGAATGGTCGGCGACGACGCTCCGTGAAATCCAGGACTTCATGAAGGAGTTCAAGGACATGAAGGACTCGGACGGCAGGACCGTGCTGTTCGGGGAGTGGGGCGTGACCCGGATCGACGAGGCCATGATCGAAGACCTGTTCCTGACGCTCCGGGACAACTACATGAAGCCGCTCGGCGATGTCGCCCGGAAGAAGCGGTGGCAGCGGCTCAGGCAGTTCATCAAGTACCTGTCCGGCAAGAAGCTGATCGAGCAGCCCCGCAACCTGTGGGACTTCTCCATTCCGGTTGAAAAGAGAACGCCCAAGGTGATCGGGGTCGAGAAGGCGGCGTCCGTGCTGAAGACGCTGAAACCCCGGTTCCGGCTGTATGCGCTGCTGGGCATCAACTGCTCGATGAATCCGGGGGATATTGGGCATCTGACCAAGGGCATGGTCGATTGGGATCGGGGCATCCTGAGAAAGAAGCGGGTCAAGACCGCCAGCGAGGAAAACGTCCCGGTCGTCTCGTACAAGCTCTGGCCGGAAACGCTGGAGTTACTGCGGCAGCTACAGGACACGAAGCACCCGGAACTGGTCCTGACCAACCTCCACGGCACTCCACTCTACTCGCACCGGGTGGTGAACAAGAAGCCGGTCATCAACGCCCCGATCATCCAGCAGTGGACCGACGCCAAGACGGGGATGGTGCTGACGGACTGGCGGGACTTGGGGGCCAACCTCGTCTACAAGCACCCGCTGTTCCGGGCGCTGAACCAACTCTACCTGGGGCACGCCCCTTCGGGCGTGAACCACGTCCACTACCTGGACCCGCCCGAGGACATCCTGGACGATGCGCTGGAGTACGTCCGTGGCGTGCTGCTCGAAGACAAGCCCGTGGTTACGAAGATGGAACAGGTCGGTGGCGACGGCGGTTCGGGGTCGAAGGCGGCAAAGCGTCCCAGGCGTAGCGGCCCGTCGAGGAAGCCCGCAAAGTCCGGTTGAGACTGTCGCCCGACCGGACGGCGCACCCGCCCGTTCCGCCGCCGTGGGCCGTGGCTCCGGGGGCGGCTGCCGGGCGAAGAAGACCCAACCGCCGGCATCAGGGACACCGTTGGGCCGGGGACAGCACTGTGCGGTGGGTGGTCACGAACGACCACGGCAAACTCGTGGCGGACTCGCTGCTCCGGGTCAGTGGACGCCGCAAGTGGTGATCGACGCCCGCCCGGCACTCGCCGGGCGGCGACGGAATGGCGCTGGGTTTTTGAACTGCCGACCGATCCGGGCGTCTAGCCGGCGTGGACCCCCCCTCACCAACTTGCTTCTGGACCGTCACCGCCGAGCCGTGGGCCGAGGCGCTGGTGGCGCTCGCCCCCGGCCTCCAGGGCTTCCTGTTTTCGGTGGTCGGGCGTGTCTTCCCGGACGGCTGCCCGCTAACGGTCGAGCAGGTCCGGGACCACCCCGAGGCCGTACCCTTCCAGGTTCGCAACGGAGACGGCCACGTCACCAAAGTCGGCGTGGTCGTCGGCAAGGACACGGCGCTCGCTGAGTTCTTGGACGAACTCTGCCGGGGCTGGCCGTGCGAAATCGAGTTCTTCGAGGGCGGGGTCTGGAACCTGGTCCAGTACGGCAACCCCATCGACGACTGAAAGGAACCAACATGAAACTGCTCTGCCCCCGCTGTCACGCCGGCAAGGAGATCGGCTCGACCTCCCGGTTCACGATCTTCTCGTGTGACATTTGCGGGGGCCGCTTCCGGGGCGTCCACGCCGACGTGGCGAAGTGGAACCGCCTCCTGAAGTCGCTGTTCACGTTCGACACCAGCGTCCACTGGCTCACCCGCACCGGCTGCCCGCACTGCGGCGGGCTGGTGCCGCTAACCGAGAACACCGCCGGGCCGGGATTCGTCCCCCCGTCTGCCTGCATGTGCTGCGGGAAAGCCCTCCCGACGAAGCCGGCCCACGCCCTGACGCCGGGCGAGATGGCCGAGGTCGAGGCGTGGTTCGCCGGCAACCAGTTCGAGGAGGAGCGGCTGGCTCGGCTGGAGCGGCTGCTCGCCGACACCGACCTGCCCCCGGACCAGGACAAGCGGCTGCGGGAATTGATCGCCGCCTGCCGCCAGCGGGCGGGCGGGACGCCCCCGCAGGGGCCGGGATCGCCGCCGACGGTTGGTGGAAAGCCCGGCTACCCGCCGGGCTACAAGCCCTCGAACCGGGTGCAGGCGATGCTGGACAAGTACAAGGGCAGCGGCTCGTGACGGTGCAGTCCTTGCCGTGACGGGCTTCACGGTGAGTTGTCGCCCGCACGTCGCAACTTCTTCCCGCCGTGCCGGTGACACCGCTCGCCCCTGGTTCGCATCGGACACGGCGTCCCCGCCTTCGTCGTCGCACCGCAGGCTCGAATCGGTCGAAAATCCAGGCGTTGGAAGATGTACCCACTGAACGGCTTCGCCCGCCGGGCGGGTCGTTCGGCATCGGGCGGCGTCTCCGTCTCGTCGATGCGGGAGCGGCGGACGTATTCGTCGAGGTCGGCCTGATCGACCCGGATGGCCGACCGCCCCTCCCCGAACCGAAAGTGCCGCAGCCGGCGTGTCTCGCAGAGCCGGTAGACGAGCGACTGCGAGATGTTCAGTTGCCGTGCGACCTGACGCACGGTCAGAAACGTCGAGCCGGTCGTGGGCGGGTCGGGGCGGTTCTCGTCGTCCATGTTCTCCTCCAGGTTGCGTTGGTGGCCGTAAATTAGTGGACAATCGGCGGACACGAGGCGTCAACGGGCGAGGCGGACGTGGAGATCGGGGGCGTCGAACTCCCACACCTGGAAACCTTCTCGAAGGCTGCGGAGTTGAGCAACTTCACGGCGGCGGCGAAGGCACTCGGCTTGACGCAGGCGGCGGTCAGCCAGCGCATCCACGCCCTCGAAAAGTCCCTCGACAAGAGCCTGTTCGACCGCAAGGGCGGGCGGGTGCTGTTGACCGAGGCCGGGCGGACGCTCTACGCCTACGCCCAGCGGGTCATCGACCTGCACCGGGAGGCCCGCCGGGAGATCACCGGCCACGAAACCCCGGTCGCCGGGGAGCTGGTGATCGCCGCCAGTTCCGTGCCCGGCGAACACCTGCTCCCGGCCCTGCTGTCGGTGTTCGGCCAGAAGCACCCGCACGTCCGGGTCCGTGCCGCCGTCAGCGACAGTATGGCCGTCATGGGGCAGGTGGAGCGGGGCGAGGTCAGCGTCGGGCTGGTCGGGCGGAAGGCCGACAACCCGAACCTGGAGTTCCGGTTCCTCGCCGCCGACCGCATGGTGCTGGTGGCCCCCGCCGGCCACGTCCTGAGCAGGAAGAAGGCGGTCACGGTGGACGACCTCGCCGCCCACCCGCTCGTCATGCGGGAGGCCGGGTCCGGCCTGCGGCACTGCTTCGAGAAGGCGTTGGACCGGGCGGGGCGGTCGATGGCCGAACTCCGGGTCGCCCTCGAACTCGGCAGCAACGAGGCGATCAAGGAGGCCGTCTACCGGGGCGTCGGCGTGGCGGTCCTGTCCGCCCTCGCCGTCCAGAGGGAGATCAAGTCCGGCACCCTGCACGCCCTTGAGGTCGAGGACATCCACTGCGACCGGGAGATGTTCGTGGTGCGGGACCGCCGGCGGGTGCCGCCCCTCACGGCCCGGCTGTTCCTGAACTTCCTCGACGCCAACCCCATCCCCGATCTCGCCCCATAAGCACGGCTTATCGCCTTGCCGTCGGGTATCACTCCTCCTCCGTAACGACCTCCGAGCCACACCCGTATCGTGCGGGTGGTTCGTCGTTCACGGAGGGGACCGCCATGAAGCCGTTGTTGGTCGTCGCAGGGTTCGTCGCCCTGCTGCCGCTGGTGTCGGTGGTGGCCGACCCGCCGAAGCACGAGAAGGCGTCCGGCCAGCCGCCGAAGCACGACAAGGAGGTCGAGGAGCCGGGGCTGATGGTCAGCCGCTCGGCGGTCATGAAGACAGACCCGGTGGCCGACCTCGGCGTGGCCCGGTATTGGGCGGTCGAGAAGGGCAAGGACGTGTGGTCGCTGCTGGTCGAGGTCAACGGAACGATCCCGCTCCACTTCCACCCGGACGGCGTTCACCGCATGTACGTCCTCGAAGGCAAGCTGAAATGCACCGTGGGGAAGGAGACGATGGTGATGGGGCCGGGCGACTACATGCTCATCCCGAAGGGCGTCCGGCACAAGTTCGAGAAGGTCGGGGACGGGAAGGCGTACTTCGTGACGGTGGACACGCCGCCGATCAACCCGGCGAACAACGTGTGGCTCGAACCCGCCCCCAAGAAGTGAGGACGCCGCCGTGGAGAGCGTGAACGAGATCAAGGACAAGATCAGGCAGCGGTTCGTCAAAGTCGCCACCTGTCCGACCGCCCCGCAGCGGCACCCGCACGGCCCGGCCAGTGCGAAGAAGCTCGGCTACGACCCCGCCGAGATCGACGGCCTGCCCGCCGTGGTCGTGGAGTCCTTCGCCGGGGTCGGAAACCCACTCGGCCTGCACGCCGTTCGCCCCGGCGAGACGGTGGTGGACATCGGCTGCGGGGCCGGGGTGGACAGCATCCTCGCCGCCCGCAAGGTCGGGCCGTCCGGTCGGGTGGTCGGCGTGGACATGACCGCCGAGATGGTGAAGAAGGCCACCGCCAACGCCGTGGCCGCAGGCGTGTCGAACGCCGAGTTCCACCAGGGCGAGGCCGACCGCCTGCCGGTGGGCGACGGTACGACGGACGTGGTGATCTCGAACGGGGTGCTCAACCTCTGCATCGACAAGCCGAAGGTGCTGGCCGAGGTCTATCGAGTTCTTCGTCCGGGTGGCCGGCTGCAGATGGCCGACATCCTGTTGGACGAGGGGGTGACGGACGGGCAGGTGGAGGCGAAGGGGGCGTGGTCCGACTGAATCGGCGGTGCGGTCAAGGGGCGGTCGCTCCTTCAAATGCTCACCGACGCCGGGTTCACCGACGCCACGTTCCACGGCTGGACGGGCTACGTCACGTCGTCCACCACACAGGGAGGGCTGGTCATGGCCCACAAGCCGGGCGGCGAACCTGCGACCAGCGGCGACGGCCCGGCCTGCACGGTCGGGGGCCACGCCTGCCGGACGACGAAGGCGTTGTCGCTGTCCTACGGGCTGTTTAGCTACACGGTCTTCCTCGGCACGTTCCTGTACGCCGTCGGGTTCGTCGCCAACGTCGTCGTTCCGAAATCCATCGACTCCGGGGTGATCGTGCCGGTGGGCGAGGCGGTGGCGGTGAACGTGCTGCTGCTCGGCCTGTTCGCCGTCCAGCACAGCGTCATGGCCCGGCCCGCCTTCAAGCGGTGGTGGACCCGGTTCGTGCCGCTTCACGTCGAGCGAAGCACCTACGTCCTGGCGACGAGCGTGTTGTTGATCTTGCTGTTCTGGCTGTGGCGTCCGCTGCCGGGCGTCGTGTGGGAGGTCGAACAACCCGCCGCCGTCCTTTGGGTGCTGTTCGGCGTCGGCTGGCTCTTGGTGTTGATCTCCACGTTCCTGATCGACCACTTCGACTTGTTCGGGCTGCGGCAGGTGGTTCTCTACGCCAAAGGCCAGCCATACACCCCGCCGCCGTTCCGCACCCCGGCCCTGTACAAGATCGTGCGGCACCCGATCATGCTGGGGTTCTTGATCGCCGTCTGGTGCACACCGGCGATGACGTGGGGCCACCTGCTGGGCGCCGGGATGACGACGGCCTACATCTTCGTCGGCGTCTTCTTGGAGGAGCGGGACTTGAGGAACGCCTTCGGCGGGGGCTACGAGGAGTACCGGCGGCAGGTGGGCATGATCGTCCCGTGGGTCGGCGGTGGCCGTGGGCGATAACTGGCGGGTCGGCCCGGACCCGTCACTGACCGACCCGCCAGTCCCGGACGAACTGCTTCTGTACTGTGGTTTCCGGCGACTCCGTGTGGGCCTTCGCATCAGTGCGGCGCAGGTAACGTACCATCGCCAGCGCCTCGTCGCCCGCCAGGCCGTGACGGGCCAGGTGGCAGCCCACAACCGTCCCGGTGCGGCCCCGCCCTCCCCAACAGTGAAGGTACACCTTCCTGACTGCGGCAACCGCCTCGATGTCGTCGAGGATCGCCTTCATCCCCTCGACGGTCGGCACGTCGAGGTCACGAATCGGGAACCGGCGGCAGACGATCACCTGGCCCTGTTCGGCGGCGAGGGCAGTCAGTTCGGGGACATAATCCACGAGCGAAACGCCCTTGTAATTCGCCTCGTGCGGTTCGGTCAGGTTGACGACGTGATCGACGCCGACCGCCAGGAGCCGCCGCAGCTTGTCGGTGGTTTCCGCCGGGTTGTCGCTGGCCGGGTACACGCCGGCGAGGAGCCGGCCCGGCACGACAACATAGCTGCGGTCGAACGGTATCACGTCAAGGCCCACGCCGAAGGCGGGGTGGGTGGTGGGAACAGGATCAGCGGTCGGCATGTTTCTCCTTCGTGGGGAACAAGTGGTCGAGAACGTCGGCCAGGGTCGCACGAGCGGCGGGGTCGTTGAGCCGGTGGCCGTGACCGGCGGCGATCAGGTGGACGTGTGGGTTTCGCCGGCACAACTCACGGCTGTCGTCGAACTGCACCCAGCGGTCGCTCGGGCTGTGGATCACGACGGCCTGCGGAGGGGACACCCTCGGCGGGACGCCGCAGAACCGCCACGCCGGGGCGAGCAGCACGAGGGGCACGTCGGATCGGGCAAGCGCCATCGCCACGGCCCCGCCCCTGCTCGACCCGACGATCACGTTCGGCTCGAACTCGTCGCAGGCGGCACGGGCGGTTCGCACCGCCGAGCGGAGCGACCAGTCGGACAGGCTTGGCGTCAGCACGTCGAACCCGAGGGACCGGATGTGGGCCGTCTTTCTGCCGCCGTCCGAAGACATGCCGTGAAGAAACAGAACCCTGCCCAACTCAAACACGAAACGATCTCCGACAGGAATGGAACAAGTTGATGGCCCTCAACCGGGAGGCGACCCCGAGACGAAGCGTCGGGCCGGGCGATCCCCGACGACACGCCAGATCGGATCGACGCCGGGCGGGAGCGTTTCGATCTTCACGAAGATGCGGGCCGGGGCCGAACCGAAGTACAGACCCAGCGCCGGGCAGAGCCATCCCTGCATTTCCTGGCCGGCTACAACGCCTCGATACCAGTTGCCGAGCATCTGCGTGGCGCTGCCCTCCCGGCCCGGCACGACCTGGGAGTCGTCGCTCCGCAGCCACGCCAGTTCGGCGTCGAAGCCGTCGAACGGCTCGTCGGAAAATTGCAGGGCGAAGCCTCGGGCGGCGTTGGGGATGTTCTTCGCCTCGACCAGCCGGGTCAACACGTCACTCGAACCGAGGACGAAGGCTTCTTCCTTCAGGCCGGTGCGCTCGTCGTCGAACACCCAGCACTGGTCCCGGAAGTACGGGTAGAGCGTCAGGATTTTCATGTTGTCCCCGGCCATTTTTCCCTCCCGGCTATTTTTGGAATCGACCCGCCGGGATTTTTTGAGTCCCCTTCTTCGGGAAGAAAAGAAGGGGTGTCATGGCACATACCCACCCGGTCGTAGGGAAACGGACTCTAAGATTCGGTTCGATAATTAAAGGTAATTTAACTCTGAACTACTCGGAATCGTGAGGTCGATTCCAGGGGAAGAGTCTCCCGGACATGGGTGCCCCGCACTCCCGGTACAAATGCCTGAAGTGCCATGCGTCGGGCCGTCCGCCCGCTGATCCGCCTGCGGCCCGCAGACATCTCAGACGCCCGGCAAGCGGCGACCTACCTTCACCCGTGGAGCAGGCCGTCGTCGCCGACGTGCAACTCGAACTCGCTGGCGGCGTGACTGGCGGCGGTCAGCCGTTCCCCCGCATCGGAGGGCCAATCGCCGTCCCAAAAGCCGGCCCGTGATGGTTGCGGGTTAGCCAGAAGTCGTGTCCCGCACGCTCGAAGTCTGTGCCGATGTCGTCGGCGTTGTCCCGCTGGAAGGCCCGGCAGTCGGCCTCGATCTTGGCGAGCGTGTCCGGGGCGATGTCGGCGAGGGAGTAGTTGGCGTCGAGCGGTTCACCGCCCCGGTCGTCGGCGTCGTCCATCGACGACCAGAGGGCGGCTTCGATGTAGGCGAGAGTGAAGGTGTCCATCGTGATACCCTTCGGTGTCGGTGACGACCGAAGGGGTACACAGGTCTAAAGTCACGTCGCCCCGTTGCCCTTCGCTTCCAGATACTCGAAGTTCGGGAACCGGGCGATCTCGGACACGACGCCCTCGCCGAAGGCGTCCTTGAACCGCCCGGCCCAGCCCGCCGTCATCGAATTCCAGTCGCCGACCGCTTGAGCGAGCGACTGCACGTCTCGCTTCACAAAGAACTCGCCCTCGTCCGACACGTCCTTCACAACGCCGAGCGTGCCGGCGTGGTCGAGGAGCTTCACAACCGCCAGGTGGCAGCGGAGGAAGTTCTCCAGACCCCCGCAATCCGGGTTCGAGGCGTACTGCGTCTTGCAGAAGCTCGACAACGACCAGCCCGACAGGCCGGTGCGGACCCGCCGGCCACCGACCTCGATGGTTTTCGGGTACAGCGCCAGGCCGAAGTTCGCCTCTTCACACCCCTCGCCCGGCCAGGTCGAGAAGGCGAGCAGCCGGTCGGGCGTCACCGGGTACTGGCGTCCGCCCCGCTCGACGTACTCGCCCGCCTGGATCAGCAGCCAGCGGTTCGGGTCGTCCCGGTCCAGCTTGTCGGGGTCGGCCCCGTCGCCGCCGAGGTCCGTCAACTTGCCGACCTCCTTGAACGGAAGGGCGAGCGCCCTCGCCCGAAGTTGCTCGACGAGACGGCGGGCCTCGGCGGCGGTGGTGGTGTCGGCGTGCAGGCGGTAGTGAATCGTGAGGCCCATGTGTTGTTCCTGGTCCGGGTGCGGCGGTCGGGTTCCGTCCTCGGGGGTACAAAGGTCGAAGTGGCGGCTCCCCCGATCACCCCCTGACCGCCCGACACTTTTCTGGAGGTTACGAAATCCGAGGGGATTTGCACGATCCGGGGCAATCCTGAGCGATCCGATGATCCTGCTCGGAATTGCCGGGCTGGTGACGAAACACCTGCCTTCCTGGGCGAAGCACCATCCGTTGACCCGGTTCGGAATCCCTCGATTTCCTGTTCCTCCGAAAAGTGTCGGGCGGTCAGCGATCACCCCGGAGGGCCGCAACTCAATACTCGTCCGGCAAGAGCACCGTCGTCGAGGCACGGTGGCCGTGGTCGTCCTCGGCCTCGGTGATGATCCAGATTTTCTCGCCGCCGTTGAAGACGTAGGCGGATAGTATCCTGCTGCCGTCCTTCAGGGCTTGGTCGTTGGCGGCTTTGTCCTCGGCGTCCACGACGCCCCAATCCCCGGCCAGGTGGCAGCACAGGAACTCCCACGGCGACTGTTCGGCTTCCTTGAGTGCGGCGACGGCCCCCGGCGTTGCGACGACCCGACCGAAGCCGAACTTCGGCGTCTTCATGGCGACCATTTTCATCTCCCTTCTCGTTCGACTGCGGTAGTGGCTCGTCACCCGGCGGGTACAAAGACCTAACCAACCGTCACCTTCGTGCGGCGACTCGGGGCGCTCTCCCGCCTGGCGAGCTTCACAGCCAAATCGAGCAGGAAGTCCTGGAAGTCCCGGCTGTTGTCGGTCGCCTGTGTGGCGTGGTGGACGCACTCTTCGAGGGCGACCTTCACAAGTCTGTCGGAGAGGGCGTCGGCCCCACCGCCGACCGAGCAGGTGCGGCCCAGGTCTTCGTTGATAAAGACCGTGCCCTCCCGGTAGTAGCCGTTTAATTTCACCCCGCCGTCCAAAACCGACATGAACGATTTCACCGGCGGTTTGTCACGCCCGTTTATCATCCCCGTCTCTTCGAGCAGCGCCCAAACGAGATCGACAGCGGCCAGGGCGTCGGGCGTGGGGTCGGAGACGTTCCGGCCCGACCGCTCGTCGGGCGTCAGCACGCTGGCCGGCGAGGGGACGCCCCACTGCTCGGCGGCGTTAACCAGATTCTCGGGGGCGGTGACGGGGGAGAAGCCCTTCCGCTTCAGTTGGTCCACGCTCCCCTTGCCCGTCAGCACAGCATCGTCCCCGGCCACCTGGAGGAAGGCGTCGGCCCAATTCTTCCGCTGGCGGCGCTCGACCTCCGGGCCGTCCCGGTGCGTCGGCTGCAAGCTGTAGGTGTCGAAGCCGAACTCCCACGCCGGCAACTTCGTGTTCACGAGGCGGTCGAAGAGCCGGGCCAGGATGTCCTTGTCCGCCGTGGCGAGTGCCCGCCCGCACGCCTGCCGAACGTCCCAATCGCTGGCCTGCCGGGACTCGTCGAGCCGCAGGTCGTCCAGGTTGTAGTCGAAGAGGGATTCCGTGTCCGACGCCTCGAACTCCCGGACCCGCACGCCCCGGCGGAAGATCACCGCCGCCTTCCGCTCGCCCAGGTTGCGGTTCCGCTTCGGCAGGATCGACTTGCCCAGCGCCTCGGGTTCGGAGAAGTGCAGGAACCACCGGCCCAGGTTGCTGTAGAACTGGAAAACGTCTTCATCGAGCGGGACGAACACACGGGTGTAGCCGGCCTTCGCACGGACCTGGTTCTCCTCCACAATCTCGACCTTCACAGAACTCCAATCGCCCGTTTCACGAATGGAACGGTCGATGCTGTTGCTCACGAACTCCCGGAGCGCCAGGGCGACCTCCTGCCAGTCGTGCTTGCCGTAGTCGAGGACGAAGCCCAGGTCTTCGGTGCTGGAGCGGCTGGCCCCCGTGATGGGGTCCGTGCCGCCGTAGCGGACGCAGACCCGCCCGAACTCCTTGGAGGCCAGGCCGTCCGTGACGGTCTGCGGCTTCGTGGCGAATTCCATCTTCAGCGTGCCGGCGAAGACGACGGGGGCCAGGCCGGCACGGAGGCAGACGGCGACCCCGTGCTTGTTGCCTGATCCGAACTGCCCGATGACGCCGTGACGCTCGGACGTGTCGGCCAGGCTGACGCCGAGGACCGTGAAACCCTCGGGGGGACAGACACCGATGTTCTCGATTCTAAGGAATGCGGGCATTCTCTTCTCTGATGGGGGAGTCGGGTGACATCTGCGACGAGCATCGAGCCGTCGATTACGGGCGGGAGCATGTTCCTCACCCGGTCGCCCGCCCCTCCGTAGGTACAACGGTCTAACTTGACGGCCTTCACACCCGACGAGCGCCGCTGGTCCGCAGGAATTCGAGGGCGTCGTTCTTCTGGAGGCGGTAGTCGCCGGTCACGGGCTGGCCGTTCACCAGTGCGATGGCGTCGGACGGGATGTTGAAAGCCTCCCTCAAGGCGTCTCGTACCTCGGACACGGATTTCCCCACGAGGCCGTCGAACGTGTCCTCGTTCGCCCCGTGGGCGACCTTGACTTGGTTCTCCAGCCCGGCGAGCAGGAGCAGGAGGTCCGAGCGGGTGACGCCCCCGGACGGTTGCGCTCGGTCTGGATTCTGAGCGTTGCGTGTGGTCGGGCGCTTCTTCTTCTCGGGCATGAGACTCACTCCTGGAAGGGGTCACGCCGCCGCTCACACGGGCAGATAACTACCGCTCGAATCCGTGGGCCGTGCGTGGAGATATTTCCCGGTCGTCGAGATCGAAGAATGGCCCAGCGTGGCCTGTACGAGATGGATCGGTGCGCCACGGTCGAGGGCGTGCGAGGCGTGGGCGTGCCTCAGCCAGTGGCAGGACACCTTCTTCTCGATCCCGGCTCTCTTCGCCGCCTTACGGACGATCCGCCACACCTGCGACTCGTCCAGGTGCCCGCCCTTCCGACTGCGGAACACCGGCTGGTCGTCACCGGCGTCTTTTCGCAGCGGGAGCAGGGCATTCCAAACCGACAACGGCATCAGCACCGTCCGGGTCTTGGCCCCTTTCCCGAACACGGTAATCTGCCCCGCCCGGTCCCGGCCCTGGAGGTCGTTCCACTTCAAGGAGCAGAGTTCTGCGACTCGGAACCCGCCGCCGTAAAGCGTCATCAAGATCGCCTTGTTCCGTGGCATCCCTTCGAGGGCGATCATGCGCAGCACGTCCGTCTCTTCAAGGATGCGCTGGGCCAGACTCTCCCGGAGCGCCGGGAGTCGGAGCGGACGGGCCACGTCGAAGGGCAGGTAGCCGAGCCGGTGGCCGAAGGCGAACAGGCTCTTCACGGCTGACATGGTGCGGCAGGCACTCGTCGCCTTGCGGCCCGACCCGATCAACCGGGCGGCGTACTGTTGAAGGTCGCCGAGGGTGGTCTGGTGGAGAGATTTCCCGATGGCTGCCAGGAACCGCCCGGCGTCAGCCCGGTACGCCCGCTGCGTGTGGGAACTGCGCCCGTGGAGCCAGAGGTCGATCAGATGTTGATCGGAGTCGGCCTGTCGGGCAACGACGATGGTTGTTGTTGGCACCGGGACCACCCCGGCGTCCGTGTTTCGGGTCGAATGCAAGATAATGGCCCTTCTCGTGCCTAATTCCGAACAGCGCCCGGACACGTTTCTGCGGCGTCCCGAGCAATTTTCTTTCACATTTCGGTCAGCTTTCCGACGACTCTCGCACCGCATTCGGGCGGATTTTCGACACAAATCGACGCCTTCCGAACGCCCACCGACCAGTCCCCGCACGGTCTTCACACCGCACCCGAACGCTTCAGGTGCCGGTAGACCGTCGTGAGGACCGTGGAGTCGTCGTGCCCGCTGGTCCCGTTCGGGAAACACGCCGCTACCGCCGCCCCCGCCTGCTCAGCCGTGACCCGTTCGAGGCCCGACGCCTTGAGTCCTTCCACGAGCGCCGAGTGGTCCGCCTTGGGCGTCTTGCCCTCGGCCTTCGTTGCCGCAGGCAGCCGCTCGTAGAAGAGGACGTACACGCCCGTCACGGTGACGCCGCTCGCCCTGGCCCGCAGGTTGTCCTCGACCATCGCCGCCGTGAAGTAAGGCCGCTGGTTCGATGCCAGGTAGAGCGGCGCATGGAACGTGCCCCGCTTCACATGCCAGTAGAACTGGCTCCGGGACATGCGCAGTTGGCGGCACATCGCACTCACCGACACGGCGGCTTTCGGCGAGGTTTCGGCCTTCGGCTGGACGCCCATCGCTCACCCTCCTTTCGGGAACCGGACGCCGCCCGACACGCCTACCGTGTCTCTGCGGCCAGATGCTCGAACCCCTTGGCCGTCAGCGCCCGGCCCTTTTCCGACTTGCTCACGAGGCCGAGCCGGATGAAGTCGCCCTCGAACATCTCGACGGACTGGCGGGGCAGGCCCATCTGCGTGGCGATCACGTTGAGCCGGACGGCCCCCTCGCCCTCCCGGAGAATCTGGAGGTACTTCTGCTCGACCGCATCCAGGCCGAGCGAGTCGATCTGCTCGACCTCGCACATGCGGCGGACGTGGGCGGCGACGATGTGCTCGGCCTCTTCCGCCGACGCCTGCCGCTTGGCCGCTTCCAGGAACCGAACCGCCAGCCGGGGAACCCCCCGGCTCCTGGACGCCAGTTGGCGAACGGCCTCGTCCTCGACGGCCCACCCGAGCCGCTTCGCCCGCTGCCGGATGAGCAGGACGATCTCCTCGTCCGAGTAGTGGGTGAGTCGGATGTGGATGCGGAACCGCTCCCTCATGCTCCGCTGGAGCAGATGCTCCTCGGTGGTGGCCCCGACGAGGCAGAACGGCGGCAGGGTGACGACGTGCTTCTTGCCGAGGAACAGCTTCCGCTCCTCCAGGGCACGGTAGAGGGTCACACCGGCGGTGGTCGGCAGTTCGTGTATCTCGTCGTAGAAGAGGATGTCACCCGGCTCCAGCATCATGAGCGAGCCGTGGACGTGTTCCGGCGTGCGGATGTTCTGCGCCAGTTCCGTGTGCAGGGCGCAGCAGACCTCCCCGGCGACCGTCTCGCTGAGGAGTGTCTTGCCGGTGCCCGCCGGCCCGGTCATCAGCAGGTGTGGGAAGGCTTGCTCCTCGGTGGCCTTCCGCCGGTCGTGGAAGTAGGCGTCGATGGCCGTGCGGAGGACGGCGACGGCCCTGGCCTGCCCGACGACGTGATCGAGGGTCTGATGAGCGACAGTTAGTTTTCCCCTCAACGACAGTTACACTTCCCGCTCTTTCGGGGCACGATTCGTGGTGAGCGCTACCCTGACCGAACCCATGTTGTTGAGGGTTCGGCATGCTCACGACGGATCAGCAGGTTC
>SXGS01068596.1_pt1 | contig 20523 bp, 38 predicted proteins | sample 3174681 | NCBI WGS metagenome assembly SXGS01 (sample SAMN11356861, study PRJNA531348) | freshwater metagenome | isolation source: freshwater sample F1-80 | place: China: Fuxian Lake, Yuxi | collected 2017-12-25 | reverse complement strand
GACTATCGGTTGGAGAAATTTTAATATCAGTTAAAACTCCAGTTGGTTCTGCTGTTATTCTTGTTTTAGATTCAAAAGTTGGGATTTTAGGCATAATAATAAAATTTATTCATATGTTTTTAGTAAAGTTGTTCCTGCTTGTGAATAATATTTCATTGCTGTAGATTGTCCCTCTTGTCTAGCAGCTTGACCTTTTATTCTAGCAAAATTTGACCTTTCAAATGCTTGAGATTGAGCAACTTTAGAATTATAATTCATAATATCTTTTTCCACCTCAGCTTGTTCAGCATTATATCTTAATATTCTTAATCCTGAACCAGATAAATCAGCACCAGAAAATAATATTGCTGTTTTAGTTTCTCCTTGTAATTGAGTAAATTGTTTTTCAAATTTTTGTAAATCTAAATTTTTTTGTTGTTCAATAGCTTGAACTTCTTGTTCAGCAATTTGTGCGTTTCTATTTTGAACTGCTTGATTATACTTACCTATTGTTGATGCTTGTCTACCTGCAGCTATTGAGGTAGCGGCTGATATATAAGGTAATGCTGGTGCTATCCAACTCATTTAAAAAATCCTCGCATATCTAAAGTGATCTGAACCATCAAAACCATAATATTTCATTAATCCTTCGTTTTGTAAACCTAACCATGAAGCAAACTTTAAACCAATAGTAAAGTCAGCTCTTACAGCTGTTTGAACTCTTTTTATATTATTTTCTTTAGCTAGTCTTGTAAAATTTTTTTTAATGGCTCTGGCAATAACTAAAGGGTGATTCCAAACTTTATTTGTAGCTAATACCCAACCTTCTGCTACACCACCCCAAATCACTTTCATACCTGCAGAGGCAATAGGTTCATTATTAATAACGCAAGTATAAGCTAAACCTTTTTGTTCAAGGTGTTTAGCATCTCCTTCAAATTCAGCATCTTTATCCATCAGCACATGGTTCATTTGATTAGCAAGAATAATTTTACCATGAGTTGAAATATAAGGCACAATATATAATTTATTATCCATCATTTGTTATTAACCTTGGGTATAAAGATAAAACAGTTAATGGTAAAGGTTGAGTTTGTCTAACAAATATAAATCCATCAGTTTCATAGTTGCCTCTAAATTCAACATCTTTGTCGCCTGTAAATACAGGTAAACCAATATCCATAGGATCAGCAGAGGATCTAAAAGGTATGGCTTCCATATCATCTAAAGTTTGACCCACCTCAACACCAATAGACTCATAAAGTCTAAGAGTAATTTCATATATTTTTTTTGTCTTAGCTTGTGATGTGCCATTTTGTGAACCTGCATCTAATCTCATAGTTTGTAAGATAGAAGAATAAGCACAACCTATTTTAACATGGGTAGAAGAACGAGTTAAAGTAACAACTCCTGCAGTTACAATTTTATCAGGATGTGTTGCACCATTAGCTAATACAGAAACTGTTTGTCCTTCTAAATGATCTAAACCTGAAACTGATAAAGTTGCTGAACCATTATAACTCAATGCACTATCTAAAAAATTAAAAGTAGTATTATCTGTTTCTGTAAAATCTAATACATTGAGATATTCTACATATCTTCTGGTAATACCATTAATGGTTCTTTTAACAATAACCCATGTTTGATATTCAGTATCGTCAGTTGGAATAACAGATATACTTTCACAAAGTGCTTTACCTTCACTTGTAGGTGTTAAACGAGTGTCATCATCTGTTGATTCAATAGTTAAAAATCCTGTAGATAATGAATCTGCTTCTTTAATGGTAACCACGTTACTAGAAACTGTTGCAACATAATCGGCATCAGCATCAATTAATGTTTTTAAATTAGTAGCTGTTTGATTATTACTAGTTGTGGTATGAAATTTTCCAGCAGTAAGAGTTGTTGCTGAAGTAAAAGTTGTTGTTGTTCCATCTGATTTAGTTAAAATAATTCTTGTACCATTTGCAATAGTTGCAAAGTCAGTAACTGTAATTGTAGCTTCACCAAACTTACCACCAAAAATTTGTCTATGCCAAGCTATTACTTGTTGTTCTCTTTGATAGGTTAAACCAATAAGTTCACCATCAGTTCTAGTACACCAAATAATTTGATTAGGCTCTTGTTGGTAAGCCATTTGTGTTATTCCGCTTTCAGTAATATGCTCTGCAAGAATAGTCATGTCAGGTGCAACATAACCATCAACATCAAAATTATAAGCAAGTTCTCTTATTTTTCTTTTAGCACGTTGTAAAAATAAAGTTACGTTACCTACTGCAATCGCATCAATATTAGCAGAACCATGATTAGATTGTTTTTTAATTAATATGTTTGTTGGAGTAATAGCAACATCTACACCTCCTCCTGATACTGAAAATTCACCTCCTGCTGTACCAATAATTAAAGTTCTTGTAGCTGTCATAAAACGAATAGCATTAACTTGGTTAGAAGCAATAGTATAAATAATAGCATCATCATCTGCTACTGTGCCTCCTATGTTAGCATCCATATTTTCATAATCACCTGATTTAGAAAAAAATATAGTTTGAGGTTGATTAGTTGTTCCTGCAAATACTAATCGTTGTTCAAAAAAAGTTACGCAAGTAGGATGACCAGTAGTGTCAGAAAAAGATCCTAATTGCCAATTAGCATCAGCACTAGCATTAGCAAAAGCTATACTAACTGTAGCTACTACAACTGTAGTACTTGTAATGGAAGTAATAGTTGCATAACCACTATTAAAATAAATTTGTCGACCTACATCAGTTGATATAAATCCAGATCCACTATTAATACCTGTAACAGAAGAAGCAGTAATATTTCTTGTTCCTATAGAAGCACTAGATGGAGTTAAAGTTGTAGTTGTTGTATTAGGATCTTGAAAAGGTCCTTTAGTAAAAACAACATTATCTAAAGTCCATGTTGTATGACCTGTTCTTGATAATTTAGCTACTTCATGTGATGGATGTGTGATGTACATAACATCAGCTGATTGAGCAAACTTAATTTCAAACAGTTGTGCAGTTGTGTAAGGTGTTGTAATTTCAAAAACTTTATTAGCTATTCCACCAGAAGCATAAGCAGTAAAAGCTGTACTGTTAATATTTGTACTATCTTTGTTAGTTAATTCAAATGTATTAGCTGTAACATTGGCAACTAAAAATCTTTTACTATTAAGTTGTGTCATACCTACAACCGCAGTAATTAAAATTTCATTACCATTGCTATAACCATGTGCAGTAGATGTTACAACTGCTGGATTGGCTTGAGTAACACCTGTTATAGTTTTATTACCTTCTAAAACAGAACCATTATCTTTATAAACTCTAATTTTAAGATTTGAAAACTCAAGCATATACGTTTGAGTTGTAGAAAATTCAAAAGGTATAAGTCTTGTTTTATTATCGCTATCTGCTACTTCAGCTACAAAAGTTGTACCTGATCTTCTAGCAGCTGCACCATGTGGGTAGATAATAAAATTTTCTAAGGTTTTGCAAGATGAAGCATATTTAGTTAAATCATTTCTACCATCTAATCTTGGAGATACTTCTCCACCTGTGAAGTTTGTAAGCTGTGCCGCAACTCGTGCCATAGATTAATACCTTGAGTTAATAAAAGTACTAGATTCTATTTCATCTGTCATGCCTAAGTCTGGTGAATTATTTTGACCTTCAGTAGCATCTACAAATCTAGCATCTCTTAATTTTTCTTGAAATAATTGATACATACTTTGAGTAACAGGATTAGAAGATGTTATGCCATAAGCAATATCTGCTCCTAAAGCTGCAGATAATGTTTCTCTTAATAACTCATCATATTCATTAGGATCTGTAATCCTTGCTACATATAAAATTTTCATAGAAGAAGCATTACTTAATATTTTTCTACCTTCTACTTTGTAATCTGAATCATAATCTAATATTCTAAGTAATCTTAAACAATCAGCTGGTAATGTGTATTGAGAAGAAAAACCCCAAACAGGATCAGTACTATCTGCTGCTAGTTCAACTCTTTTTTGTAAACAATTCCAAGGGTGTGATCTAAATAATGAATCTCTAACTTGTGTGTATCTTGCGTTGCACAATCGTGCATTTTTTGAATCTTCACTTAAAGAAGTAATAGTTGTTGCACCTAATTGATTTAATGCTCCATTACAAATATCAACTATTGATGCCATATTAATCCTTTATACTATAATTTTTTATTCTTTTAAAGATGGGGGATTTCTCCCCCAATCTTTGTAACTATTATTAATCAATAACGTAAAACATTTGTAACTGAATAGTACCAGTACCATTAGCACCTGCTAATGTAACTGTAACTGGAACACCATCTTCGTTAGCATCTGTAACTACGTTTTTATCTAAAGCTATAGTGTCAAGAACAACAACACTTTGAGCAGATGTTGACGCAGCCGCAGCTTTGTATTGATCTACATCAAGAGCCTCAGTAGTGCCATCTGCTTTTGTATGAGCAGCATAACCTACCGCAATAGTTGTACTTGCACCTAGTGCATCATAACTAACAGAGCCAGATAATAATCTAGCACCATTAGGAATAGTGAACATAGTAATAGTTGATTGCTCTGCACTTGCTTCATATTCTGCAAATGCAACTCTTACTCTACCAGCAAGTTCATTAGTTTTTATTTTAACTGAAGGAACGTCTGCTATTTTTGCATATTGTATCGAATTAGCCATATATATATTCTCCTATTATTCTGTACATTGCACTTCAACAACTTTAGCTTCTTCCATTCTAGTAGCACCAATGCTCATGCAGTAGTACACTTGAGTGGCATAAGATTTGTCAGCTCTTTCGTCTATTCTAGCGTTGACATCTTTGCCAACAGCTAAAGCTAAGCCATCTTGTGCGTAAGCTATACATGATCTAGTTGTGCTAGATAATGACAGTCTGTTTGATACAATAAAGTTAAAACCTAGGAACGAGTTTATTTCACCTTGAGCCAATGCTTTGACTGTGTTGAAATCTGAACTTGTTACTGAAGTTATATTTAAAAGATCACTTATCTGCTTCGGAGATACTATGATGTATCTTGGAATTGAAGGATCTACGCTTGCTAAATCAAGAATCTGTTTTGCAGATAATAATTTAGCTACTGATAATCCAGTACTTCCATGTACAATTTGCTGTGCAGCAGGAAAAGCAGTAGATGTACTACCAGTTTCTCCTGTGAAAGCTGTACCAAGTGCAGCGGAAATGATTACATCATCCATAGCTCTTCCCATTGCCATAGCAGCGGCTTGAGCGTAAGATGAAGTTGGGTCTATTAAGAGTCTTACTTTATCATCAGTATCAATTAAATCAGCAAATTCATAATCTCCAAGAGATACTCTTCTTCTTGAATGAGGTGTATCTATTTGAGGAGTGTCTGAATGTCTGCTAGTTTTTAAAACCGCAGTAACTGATCCAATTTGATCAAAGAAAGCATTTTTTCCTGTAATACTTTCTAATCTCACTTTGTCTCTTAATAACGATCCCATTTGTTGAGATAGCATTTGTACGTTAGCAGAATACTGCTGTACAAAAGCTGTAGTTATTTGTGTTGACATGTTTGTCTCTCCATTTTTTGTTAATGTTATTTAAACAGAAAGGTTCTCCGTCAAAATGACAGGCAATTCTTGCATTTAAGGTCTGTTAGACCACAGTCTATTCCTGGTTGTCAGTAGGGTTCTTTCGAATTGTCCTATTTATAATCCCTTATATTAATTTAAAAAAAAATACAAGGGATTAAAATATTAATTATTAAGCATTTCTCTTAAAGTATAAACTTGTTGGACTAATTTATCATGATCTGGGTGCATTTTATTCCAATATGCTCCTTGTCTATTGTTAACAATTTCAGAGATTTGCGTTTCAAGATCAGCATTAGAATTAACATTTTCACTTTCAGTTGAAAGAATTTTATCTTCAGATAACATATTAGCAATCTTAGCAAAGCCTTTAATAATTTCAGGATGATCTCCTAATCTTATTCCATTTTTTAATGGAATATCTAATATTTCTGGATCAAGATTTGCTTTAGCTAATGCACCAGCTCTTTTGATATTAACTTCAAAATCTCTACCCCATTCTTGTCTAAGCTCTTGTTCAGCTTGAACTTGAGAAGTTTCAATCGTAATTTTTTCTTGTTTTGCTAAACCTTCCATATTATTTTTATAAAACTCTAAGACACCTTGAGCTTGTTTATTATTTAAACCTAGCTTGTATGCGTTCTCTGCAAATTGTTTAATAGCTGCAGGTTCAATAGGTACGACTTCTGATTTAATATTAAGTGCATATTTATCAGCAGACTCTGGTCTACCTAATTTATTATAAACTTCATTCCATTGATCTTCTGTTGAATTTTTATTAGGTATCGCAACTTTATCTTGACCAATCATTCGAGTGGCATTGATATAACTTTTAGCAAGAGCATCAAGTTCTGTAAATTTTGCTATATTAGGATCAGATCTAAATTCTTCTGAAATAGCTTCTTTCCAAGAAATACTTGCTTTAGGTTGTTCAATAGTAGTGGATGATATTGTTGCTTGTGTTGTATTAGTTTCTGTAGGCTTTGTTGTCGTTGCTACAGGCGAAGCGGTTTGCTCCGTTATCTGTGTTTGGTCTGACATTGTTAGTTTCCTTTTTCATTTTCATTAAGTAGCATGGCTTTAATAAATAGAAGGATGCTACGTTGTCCTTCCATATATGCACTCTCATGACTATCGCCTTTAATATTAGTTGTAGTATGATAATGACATCTTTTTTCTAAATCAGATAAGACTTGTTTGCCTTCATCTGTATTGAATATAAATTTATAATTTTTTTTTATGTTCTCAATATATTTTTCAAAATTTTGTTCTTTATCTTTAGCTTGACCCATTTTTATATTTCAGCGTTAGCAATAGCTTGAGCTTCTGCAGGCAGAGCTTTAGCAAGTGGAGCTATATTTTTACCTGCTTGAGTTATTTGTTGTAATTGTTGCATTTGCATTTGTTCTTGTTTTTGTTGTTGTGCTTGTTGTCTTTCAACATTAACTTGATTTTGTGATTTTAATATTTTTTGTGGAACACCAACTATATCAGCTAAGTGTTTAACTAAATTATCAAAATTAACATAATCAAATACAGGAGCTACATTAGCTAAACTACCAAGTATTTCAATAGCTCTCATAATAGATTGAAGTTCTGTGGATTTCTGTGCTTTGGCTAAAGGTGAAACATATTCAATATCAATATCTTGACCTGATAAAAAGTCTGGTGCGGCAGGTAATTGATTGTTTCTTAATAGAATATTGAACACTCTATCAATAAGTGGTTTTAATAATTCTGATTGTAATCTTCCTAATACAGGTCCTAACAATCTCATCTTCTCTTCGTTTCTTTGTATAACTTCTGTTGCTGTCATTTGCGGACCTTGTTGCAACATTAATTGATTAACATAGAACACAGCTCTAATAGCATCACGTCTTTGTTCTTCCATGTTAAGACCTAAAGGATTGTTTGCACCAATATTTAAAGGTTCAATTCTATCTCTTGTGCCTGATCTATAAAAATTTAATCCGCCTGGTACAGTTCTTACAGGTAATACAAATCCATCATCAGGAACTAATAAAGGTGGGTCAACTTGTTTTTGTGCAGCTTTAATTGTTGTCTTACACATTTCATTTAACATTTTAACATCAGGTAGTGCGGTCATAGCAGGTGATCTGCCATAAATTTCATGTGATGCTTTTAAATATCTTGGAACAACAAAAGGAAATTCTTTAAAGCCAGATACCGATAGTTCATTTTTATTTTTATATTCAAAATAAACTGATTCAAATGGCATATTCTTTTTATCTTGTTTCTTAGGATTAAAATCTGATCGTGGGTAAACTGCGTGTATAATTTCTATTTCTTGGTAAGGGTCTTTTTTTTCCATAGTAATAATATCTTGAGATGCTGTAGAACCAAATTTTTGTATAATTGATCGTGCAGTTAATTTAAATTTTCTATATATGGTATCAATTCTACCTTTGTCATTTTCAGCAATATAAACTTCATCAATGTGTCTTGTAGAAAATTTTATTAAATCTTCATCATCTTCTTCAATAAACATGGCGGCTGTACCAAAGGTAATAAGATCGTGGTACAATTCAAATATTTCTTGTTGAAAGTTAGATCTATTAAATGCGGTATACATAACTTCTGTTGCAGACTCTAACCATAATTTAGCTTCATCTTCATTTTCTAAATTAGGTTGTTTAAATCTTAAAGTAAACCAAGGTGTTGCAGGGTTGGTTAACATACCATGTAAAGATGCTGCTAATAATTCTAAAGCCTGTAAAGGAGAACTGTCAAAAATAAGTTCCATTCTTTTATCACCACGTGATCTTATTTTTGTAACATCAGCTTTACGAGGTAACATATAATCTGCTACTTCTTGCCAATGCGTTTCCCAATTTTGTCTTTGTCCTGCTAGTCGATCAAAACGTGCTAATAATTTTTTTGTTAAATCTGTAGATGCCATTATTTTCCTAATAAACTTACTTTACCTAAAGTAGCTGTTTCTTCTTGTACACCAAAAGGTGATGTTAATATAGTCATTGATCTTCCTTTAGCTTTTGCTTTTCTTGAATCATATCCATCCATGCTAGTTGCAGTTGCTTGCGAAACTTCTGCGGTAGTTGGTGCAACAGCTATAGGTGCAGGGGTAGGTGCTGCTGGTTTAATAATATTTGATATTACTCTTGCTGGACTTCCTCCCATATTATGATCCTAATAAAGTTTTCTTTTCTAATTCTGCTTCTGTAAGATCACCTAAAGGTCCAGTTAAAATAGTTGATTGTCTACCTTTTCTTTTTCTTTCAATCTCTGCCTGCTCTGCTGCAATTTTTTGTTTTGCTTCGGCAGATAATTCTGCTGAAGGTGCAGGTGGTAAAGGTTGAATAGGTGGTAGACTTGGCATTTTTGGTGAAAATATTGATCCCATAATTATATAATCCTATATTCGTTGTCAGCTACACTTTGTGGTGCAACTTGTTTAGTATCTATTTCTTGCAAACCTACACTTAAGTATCTCATTGCATCACAAGCATGAGATGACCAATCGTGTACAGGTTTAGTTCGGAACATACGATTTTTATCAATATATTTCCTATGGTAATGTCTTAACGCATCTATTAACTTTTTGCAATGATCAACATCAATCCAACATCTAGGAAGTGTCATAGTAGTTGCGTGTATACCATCTTCTAAAGGTAATTTAGGTACGACTTTAAATCTAATTCCTAATTGATAGGCAACCTCTCTTCTGGTCTTACCATTACCAAAATCTGTAACTTCAATATCATGCGGTGCATAATGATCTTTATAAACATAATCTTTTTCATTAATGATTTGAATATAGTATGGCAACCCTTGTCCTCTTTCTTCATGGTAGTCTATAATATTAATAGCTCTGCCAAGCTGCTGATAAAAAATAATAGCACTATGATCTGATACTCCTAAATCCCATGCGGTCGATACAGGCAGACTGGGGTCGTAAGGTACTCTAGTGATTTGTTTATTGTTTTCTATTTTAACTAAAACTTCATTGTAAATAGCTCCTTCAATATTGGCAATCCAATCACATTCAAATTCTTGTTGGTATTTTTTATCACCCATAACCTCTTTAGCTTTAACAAGTTCATCTTGGTCTACAATTAAAGTTTCGCTTGCCTTAGCTTTATAGCTAAACCAATCTTCAGATCCTTGTGCGTGTTGGTATAATTCATAAAAATTATTATTCATGCCTTGAGGTGTACCAATAAATACGCAGTAACCTTTTCTATCTGATAATGCTGGTCTAATAATTTCAGGAAATAGTTTACTATGTACATTGGCATACTCATCAATGACACAACCATCAAGGTAGATCCCTCTTAAACCATCTGAGTTTTCTGATCCTAATAAAGTAATCCTAGAACCATTAGGTAAATCAACTCTAAGTTCTGTTTCATTAAATTTAGTGTAAGGTATTTTGGCGGTAAACTGTTTCATATAATCCCAAGCGATTGATTTACTTTGTTTAAAAGTTGGTGAGATATAAGCAAATCTTGGATTTTTTTCTTTTGAAGTTAAAGCAGAACGTATTAAATGATTAATCATACAAACTGTCTTGCCGAACCTTCTATGACAAACTAATACCGACCATCTATGTTTAGATATTTCTTTATGTAAATACGCTTGGTGCTTCCTAGGTGTGTAAGGAATCTTTATATCCATGTTTAATGTATGCTGTAACTCTGCATATGTTCATGAGAATGATAATCAAATTCTAACTTAGCCATAGCATAATGTGCAAACATTTCAGCAGCCAACATATCTTGGATACCAAATATTTTAATAACTAGGGTGTTGCTTTTTTCTTCTACATAAACAATAGAAGTTAAATCTTCTGCTAAGTAATTCCACATGAAAACAACATATAGTAATTGTTTTTAAAATAACACTAGAAAGGTCTGGCAAGTAAAAGGTGTGGGTGGTTATTTGAGGTATGGTATAAAATAAGTTTAAATTGTGTGTGTGATTTAAGCTGTGTATGTAAGGGTGTCCTCAAATCCCATGTATATATATATAAAAAATGGCGGATTGTTTGCGGGGGTAAGGGGGGGGTTAACCAATTAAAAAAGCCAATAATGTTTACTTAAATAATAATTATTCTTTAAAATAATTGCCATTAAATCTAATTAATTCCTATAACTATTAATTATCGGAAATCTTTAGTGAATAGATTAAGTTTAATTAATGAATAAATAATATAACCGATTTTATACACGAACTAAAAAAAATTTTGTTGATGAATTAAAATAGCAATCTTTTTAACTATTTTTTTAATCTTAATTATTCTTTTAATCTTAAATATTCTTTTAATCTTAACTATTCTTTTAATCTTAACTATTCTTTTAATCTTAACTATTCTTTTAATCTTAACTATTCTTTTAATCTTAATTATTCTTTTAATCTTAACTATTCTTTATTAATCTTTATTTATTCATACTGTTGCATAAATATCACGCTTGTTAATAAGTTTAATTTATTTATTTTTTATATTGACATTCATAATATTAACCATTATGGTAATTTTATTAACAACAATGAAAGGTAGCATAAATGACAAGGGGAGGAATACTAATAAGCTCTGTAGCAGGAAAGACTTTTATTACAGAAAATCAATTAATGGAAAATAAAGACTTTTTAATGGAAGCTAAAAGATTAATCAAAAAAGGTTGTTACACTATGAATCAATTGACTAATAAATTAGTTAAATGGTGTAATAAAAACTATTAAATTTTAATAACTTATAACCCTATTAATTTTATAGGGTTATGAGATCTTAAAATATAAGATCTATACTGTATTGACTACCTTATTGGTTATGATAGTATATATTAAAAACTAAAAAAAGGGGTAATAAACATGACAAAAAAACAAAAAGAAAAACAAGAAGCGATTGACTACCTTAAAAAAAATATAAATGTTGGCGATACGCTTTACACTATAATAGAAAAAGTATCTTCAAGCGGTATGTCTAGACAAATAAAAATTTTAGATATTAAAGAAGGTATTCCAAGTTATTGGAGCTATTACATATCTAAAGTTTTAGGTTATACTTTAAAAGATAATGGAGCTATATTCATAAAAGGTGCGGGGATGGATATGGGTTTTCATATTGTTTATGAATTATCTAAAGTATTATTCAACGACGGGTATGCGATAAAGCATAAATGGATATAAAACAAATAACAATTAAGGAGGTTGCTTAATGAATAATTACACAATAAATAAAATTGTATTTACAAAATACAATGACAATGGAAATGAAGTTTGTGACAAAAATGGCAATCCAATTTTATATACGTTTAAAGATTGGGTTGATTGCTCTCATATAGCTGAAACAGTTTCAGATGATGAGGTTGAAGAAATAAAAAATAACTTACAGGAGGCTGCATAAATGTTTAATCGTGAAGACTATACAGCCTTACTTGTAACAGCTTTAATTATTCTTCTTGGCTATGCTTCAATGCATTTATTAGTGTACCTAGATGAATATTTTAAACTAACTAACTACTAACAACAATGAAAGGGAAGACAATGACTAAAAAAATCTGTGTACATCAAAAAGCAATTAACAAATACAAATACCAATTTGATTGCTTTATGATTAACTTAGAAAAACAAATTAAAAAAGATAAGGCTTTCAAAAATGTATAGGGTAATATGTTTTGTGGTATTATCACTTGCATGAAGAATGACATCAATTCTTTTTTAAGAGGCAACAAAATAAAACAATAACGAAAGGGGAAACAATGAAACGATATATCATAACAGAATATCCTGGCTTGGTGAGAAAATATATAGTTGAGGGTAAGAATAAAAAAGACGCTTATAATAATTTTATTGATGATAAAATTATTGAAGCTCTAGAGGATGATTATTTTGAGAGTTGGAACGATCTTGAAATAGAAGAAGTTAAACAACAGGAGGTTGCATAATGATTATACACGAATGCGAGTTATGTAAATTAAAAACCAATTCAAATAATGGCTATATTGATATTAATGAAATTTGTTACGCTGAAGATAATCTTATTGAACATTTTGAAAATCAATATGGTGTTGATCTTCAAAATTTTTGGTGTTTTAAATGTGCTGATAAAACAATAAAACAACTTGAAGAGGTTGCATAATGAAAAATAAAAATTTTAATGTATTACAAGCTTTTAAAAAGGTATTTGGTAAAAACATTAAATTAGAAACTACGTTTGAAGATTTAAGCTTAGATAATGCCAATCCTTTTGAGTATATCGCTAGTGAAAGTTTAGGTTCACACGTAGATCAGTTTTTAAAAGAGAGAAAAAACGAAGATTTGCAAAAGTTTTGGCAAGATGAAATCAAATTAAATGGAGGTAAGTAAATGAATAAAGAAATAATATTAATTATATTAGCAACTTTAATAATGTTTTGTATACAATGGTATAAACAAAGAAGAAAAAAAAATGATTATTGGAAAAAATATAGACAATCAAAAGGGTGGGAATAAACAAAATTTAGATGAGTTAATTAAGATAACTCTTTTAAATATATTAAGTGTAAAGGGTGTTTTGTACACTTACTATAATAATAAACAACGAAAAAAAGGGGTAACTAATGAAGCAATACTTGATAACCGAACATCCAAAATTAATAAAAAAATATTTGGTTGAAGGTAAAAATAAAAAAGACGCTTACAATAATTTTACAAACGCTTTATATAATTTGGTTTATGAAGATGAGTATCAGGAAAGGCATAAACCTTTAATAATAGAAGAAGTAAAAAAAGAAAGGATAAAATAAAATGACTAATAAACTAGAGTTAGGTTGGTTAAAATCAATAAATAAATTATTGGTTGGTAAAAAAATAGTTAATGTACAATACATGACTGAAAAAGATGCAAGAGAACAAGGATGGGATGAAAGACCAATTCAAATAAAATTAGAAGATGGAACTTGGTTAACACCCTCAGGAGATGATGAAGGAAATAATGGTGGGTCTTTATTTACAAATAGTAAAGATTTACCAATAATACCTATTATGTAAAAAAAAAAGAAAGGGTAAAATAAATGACATACGTTATAGACTATAAAAAAAAACTAATTAAAAAATTTAATAAAAAAGAATTATTAGATTTTTTAAACAATGACTTTGAAAAATTACAACTTATGTTTTTTGATAAAAAAGAAGAGGCAAAAGACGTATTGCAATATGCTTTAACATTAAAAAATTAATCTTTAATTTGAGGGGGTACGTCAATCGTATCCCCTGAAATGTCTATTAAATTATCCTGATTACTTTCCCAACTAATCTTAATTGAAGTATCATTTTTAATATCAAGTTTTTGTTTTTCCTGAAAAAAATTAGATATTCTAGGAGCAATCCATTTAAGCCAGTCTTTTTTTTCTCTAATAAAAAGCAATTCATTATTATCTAGACCAGTCGTTTCAGTATTAAAAATAACACACATTTTTTCAACTAAAGTTTTAATACCTATTTCTTGAGCCTTATTAAACTCTTCTTTAAACTTTAGATTTTGATCTAAGTAATTGTATAAAGTTTTCAAGCTGATTTGTTTTTGTTTTGCCAGTTCGTAAGCGGTTACTCCATCGTGTAAAATTTCTAACATAGTATTTTGTTCTATATCCGAAAGCACCAGATCGTTGCTGTTCGATTTCAATATATTGTTTGATTTGCTCATCTGTTTTATTTCTAAAATTAACTAGGTTTTTTAATATCTTAATTTTTTTTTGTAATTCTACCTTATTATTTTTAAAAAGTCCTTTGTATTTCCTAGTCTTATTATCCCACGACTTAGAGCCTCTATGAAACATACAAAGAAAACGATTTTTAGTAGGGGTGTAATAGCCTTTACCTCTACATTGCTTACCGCTTGTTTTTGCTATTGCTTCGCAATAAATCTTTTGACTTGGTCGTCCTGGCAATATCCCTCCTATTTTTATAAATGGCTCTTTGATAAGCAAAATTAGTTTTTTTTTGTAATTGAGTTAACAATTCTTTTTGACTAGGTAAATCCACGAGCTTACCTATTTTATTAGGTTGAATGTTAAGAGCCAACTTACAATAATAAGGGTTATCATTATTAGATATGGCTTCTTTAAGAGTATCAGGGGGGAGAGTGGCTAATTCATTTATAATCTGATTTTGATCGCCACCATTATTGCTAATCTTTTTTATTAAGTTATCTATGTTAGTTAACTTAATGTTAGTTCTACTAATATCGGTCATCATGACACATTCAATGGGTCGTGGTGACACATTCGGATTTTGTAATGACACATTTAGCTTCTTATTAACAATATATTCAGGGGTAATTAAGTATAATAAACTAGATCTAAGACGTTTTTTTTTAATGATACCAACTTTAATAAGTAATTGAGTACATCTATATATAGTGCTTCGAGATAGGGATGTCATACTAGATATAGTGTTTTGTCGTGGATAACATTGACCTGTTTCACTATTTACAAACTTTAATAAAGTAATTAGGACTAGCAAGGTGGAAGGTCTGTGTTTCTTAGGTATTTTTTTAATTTTTAAATCATCAAAAAGTTTAAAAGGAATTCTAATGTGAGGGGTGTATTTTTTATTCATTCATTATTGGTGGGTGCAACTAACTTTGTGTTCATTGTGTAATCCATATAAAACATTAACCCATTCATCCTCATTCATTAGCTCGTATTTAGCATTAGGAAGCCACAGACGCTTAATCCTAAAGTTTAGGCTACCTTTCCCTACTTCCTTATAGAATACCAAAAAACTAGGTATCTTAAGCCTAACAGCAAGGGTTTTTACAAGGGTTGTAGCCTTAAATAATTGATCTTTATCATAACAAGTTTCAAGGATTGCCAAAGGCTCATAACAAAAAGCACAAACTTCAATAGAATCAACATCAATCATGGCAATTCCATCATATTTTCTGTGCCAATCATTGTAAGTGCCATTACTAAAAAAATAGGTGTACCTAGCCATTTTTATCTTGGTCTATTTTTTTTGCTTGTATATCAATGATTTGTTTTAAAGTATTAATTTCTTGATTTTGTCGTTCAATAATTTGTTCAAGATCATGTGAGCCTTTATAAATAGCTTTAAGTTTTTCTTTTAAAGTTTTAATCTTACCTTTGTAGTCGATAAACATATTGGTATCTGTCATGTGAATTACCTATTTAGATAAAATCGTAAAAATCATTAGGCTGAACTTCTTTATCTGTGCCTAAATAAATTTTTTTCATTTCATTTTTTCTAGGTATTCTTTGACCATTACAATACCTCCAAAGGTTTGTTGCAGGGTTAATGTTAATGATTCCAAATTTATGAGCTGCACCGCTACAAGAAAGACTGTTTTTTTTCATCCACTCTTTAAGTTTCATATCTATTCCTTATGTTAATTATTAATTAATAGGTTACCAATAAGGTAAGGTTATCCACAAATCAACTTAATAATTATCATAGACAATGTGGAAAAAATAAAATATAAATTGCAGCAAAACAACTATGCCAATTAAAGATCAAGCACTATCAAAGATAAGTAAATTATTATCAGGTGGAGAGGGTTCAGATCATTTTTCTCCTAGCCAATTAAACTTACCGCTTCCTAAATGGATTATAAATTACCTATGTTGTACTCAGGACATGAGAAGAAAAGCTATTGCTAGTTATAAAATGCACTTTGGTAATTTAACTAACAACACAGCTCAAAGATTAGTCGCTAAATATTTATTTATTGGTGATAAAAAAATAGAAATCAGCAATAGAAATAAAGATGAAATATTAAAAGATGAAATAGATAAAATTAATGAGCAAGATGTTCGAGACGAAAAAGATAAATGGTCAAGAGAGGCTATGGTTGATTTTGCTAAACCATGTATTGAGCAAACAACTAAAGCTATTAAAGAAATATTTAATAAAGAACCTTTACAATCCGAAAGATATGTAAGTGATAATCCTAAAGATTTATTTGTAGATATACTAGGTCGTGTTGATTATGAAAGCGATACTAAGTTTGCAGAGATGAAGTCTAAACCACCTTATGTAAGAGCAACTAAAACTAATTTTAGTATCTCAACACAAAAATTACCAGACGAACCAGACGATAATCATATTTCACAAGTATCTTTTTATTATTGTGCTACTAAAAAGAAACCTTTTTTATTTTATGTCAATAATGAAAGTTATATTATTTTTGATTCTACCCACGAAAAATTAAATTTAAAATATTTAGAATATGTTTATGAAAAAATGGTAAGGAAAGCTCTTACTATACAAAGACTTCTATTAATATCAGAGGGTCAAGCAGAAGAGATGGCAAAATATGTAGAACCACCTGATCTTAATCATCCTTATTATTATAAGGATCTAACAGAAGAACAACAAGCAATAACAAAACAACTATGGGGTTAAATATGATTGAAAAAATAAAAAAGATAAATGAGTTATGTAAAAAAGATGGCACATATAAAAACGAAAAAGGTCAAACAACAGTATCATTATGGTCTAAGATAAAATATTTTAGGCAAGTCTTTGGTGCGGAGTTAGGCTTTAATACAAATATTATAGAGTATGAAGATTATTATATTTGTAAAGCAAGTATCTTAGCTTATGATCCTGAACGTGTTTTATCATCAGGTCATTACAAACAATTTAAAAAGAAAAATGGAACTTACTTACAAGGTGCTTTGCCTATGGCAGAGAGCTTTGCAATATCACGAGCTTTAAGTTTCTTTGGTATTATGGATAGCGATATAACTTCAAAAGAAGAATATGACGCTTTAAATATTTCATCTATCGAAGAAATTAAAGACACTTCTAAGCAAGGAAGTGTACCCGTAGATCAAATTATAGATGAGATTAAAAAATCTCCTCACCTAACAAGGTTAAATAATCTTCGTTTTGTAAAATATAAAGAACAATTTGATCTAGCAATAAAAAAGTTTCCTAGTGTTTATAGAGATTTAGATGATGTCTATAAAACAAAGAAACAATACATAAACAAACAGGAGAAAATATAATATGGATAAGATATATATAAAACTTATACCCAATCAAGATAAGCAAGAAGGTGATAATAAACCTAGTTGGGTAGCACCAATCAATCCTAAGTCACCTGCTGGTAAGACTTGGAGAATTGGAGCATCAATCAATGGAACTTGGTATAATCAATGTGCTTTTGATGATGCAACAGAAGATGGATCACTTACTGGTGGCATCAATGTTGTGCTAACACCCAACGATTCTTCTTCACAAAGTGGTTCAGGTGGTGGTGGGAAACCAACATTTACACAACAAAAACCATTTGTGAAAAAACAAGCGTATGGTAATAATCGACCATCAAAGTATTAAAACACTTTGATAATGTGGCAGAGTTTTAGTCATTACCCTGACTTTTTACTTAGTTGTTTTTCTCTGCCACATCCCTTTAAAACATGACTAAAAAAAAATTAAAAAAACAAATTGGCGGATCGCATTATAAAAATATGGCAATACAACCCATAGAATATATTAATGCTAATCATTTAAAATTTGCGGAGGGTTGCGTTATCAAGTATGTCTCAAGACATCAAAATAAAAATGGCAAAGAGGATATATTAAAGGCAATCCAAAACCTAGAGTTTATCTTACAAAGAGATTATGATTGACATTAAGGTAAAATCTATTATAAGAACAAAGTACGGAGAAGCAAATTTTAAATATATAGAAAAATTTGATTCCGTTGAGAAAGCTGCCGACCCTTTAAATAAAGGTGAATTGGTAGAAGTCGTGGTTCAAGAAATTAAATGGGATCACACAATAGTGAAGGAGGATGCTGATGAATATCAGAAGTCGTCTACAAAAGCTAAGAGACTTGCAAGACAAGAAACACCAGAAGTATCTGGAGACCAAACTCAAAGCTGAAAAATATCACCAAGATAGTATTAGACTTGGTAGAAAAGTAGTAGACACACAAGAGCAATTAATGGCAAATAGATAGTTATTAATTGTTAATATAAAAGAAACAACAATAAGTTGTAAAACAACAGGAGGGTAATTTACGTCTAATGAAAACACTTTCACAATTAAAGCACGCTATGAAAGCTCCTATGTATGAGAAGCTAAATGCAAATCAATTAATGTTATATAAAACTGGATTTAAAAATGGTTATCGAATGTCTTTGCAACACCACCAACAAAAGATTGATTATCAATTACTTAAATTAAAAATTAAAGAAGAAAAATTTGCAGAAAATAAGGAAGGTATTAAAATTGATAAAAGAAAAGTTTTTCCAATTTCTTTTGAAGCAGTAGTTAATAAAGTTTGTATTTATTATGAAGTTAATAAACAAGAAGTTTTAGGCAATAGAAGATTTGAATTTCTTGTTCGTACCAGAAGTATTATTATTAATCTTATGATTGAAGTTCATAGTATTTCATTATCCCAATTAGCAAGATTATTTAATATGGATCATACCACAATCATTCATCATAGAAAAATGAAAGCTATTGGTTTAAGATTTTGGAGTGAAGATAAAACAATACACGAAGAATTTAAGCAATTAAAAAATCAATTAATATAAAATAAAAAATTATAAATTTAAATGTATTTAAATGCTAACATACCATTAATAGAATGTTATGTACGAGGTAATTATTTAAGAGATCAACAAGACTCACATGATAAATATTTTTGGTGTGTAGTATTTGGCGTAACAAGTATTCCTAAACAAGTTCCTTTATTTAATTTTGTTATGGAGGATGGTGGTATCTGGTGGAGATCTCCTATATCAGCATTTTGTCAAGATGTAGGAGTACCTGAGCAACCACTTACAGATCTGTGTTTATGGGATTCTTTTTCTTACAACATTTCAGTAACTACATTTCATCAATTATCAGGATCTAAAATACAATTTTTACAAAGAGATAAAACTCCACAACTAGGTAAGTATATGTTTACATTAGATTGGTCTGAAGGTGATTTTAATGAATTAGATTTTGGTTATGCTTCAAAACCAGATCAGCATAAATGTGGTCATGTCATACAAATGGATAATGGAAACTTTGCTATACAACCTAATAATAGAATGAGAGTATTTGATTCTAATATGGGTGTTAACTGGAGTGAACCACCTTTAATAAATAGATTAGTTAATACTAAAGTATGGAGTGTTGAGGATGAACCTAAGTGGACTACATCAGAAACAGAAATTGGTCAGTATAACTATGAGTATAAAGATACAGAAAAAAAATAATGAAATTAAAACTGCTTGATTTATTTTCTGGCATAGGTGGATTTAGTTTAGGTTTAGCAATTAAAGAGGTAGAACTTGGAAATTAAATTAATTAATGATGACTGTTTAATTGCAATGCCAAAATTATTAGATTATAGTATAAATTTAATTGTTACATCTCCTCCATATAATATGAGAACAAGAGTTTGTAATGGTAAATATACTGCCAGAGAAAAATCAGAACATTTTAGTAAAAAATATAAAAACTTTCATGATGCTTTAAGCATTGAAGATTATTATCTCTTTCATAAAGAAGTTATTAATCAAATGTTAAGAGTATCAAAGATAATTTTTTATAACATACAAATTGTAACTGGAAGTAAAGAAGCATTGTTTAAAATTATTGGAGATTTTAATAAAAATATTAAAGATATAATTGTATGGGATAAGGGACATGGTCAACCATCTATGCACACAGGAGTTTTAAATAAAGCAACAGAATTAATTATTATGTTTGAATCAAATGCAAAAGCAGGAAGATGCTTTAATACATTTAATTTTAAAAGAGGTGAACTAGATGATATTTGGAGAATACCAAGATCAAGAAGTAAAACAAAAACTCATGCAGCAACATTTCCATTAGCTCTTGCAGAAAAAGCTATTGAAAATTTTTCAAAAGAAAATGATTTAATATTAGATCCTTTTATGGGTACTGGTACAACTGGTATTGCTTGTAAAAATCTTAATAGAAATTTTAGTGGTAT
>SXGS01733676.1_pt1 | contig 20524 bp, 24 predicted proteins | sample 3174681 | NCBI WGS metagenome assembly SXGS01 (sample SAMN11356861, study PRJNA531348) | freshwater metagenome | isolation source: freshwater sample F1-80 | place: China: Fuxian Lake, Yuxi | collected 2017-12-25 | reverse complement strand
GTGGTCATCACCACCACCGGCGCATCCCCGTTGATCGACTGGTCACCGGTAAGCAGACCGATCCGTCCGGGTCCGTACCGGCGCACCAGGTCACTGTGCTTCTGGTTGCTCAACGCCTTGATCGGAGCGGTGTAGAAGCATTTCTGACCGGCGTGCAGCGCCAGGTGCACGGCGAACTCCCCCACCACGGTCTTACCCGCACCGGTCGGCGCACACACCAGCACGCCGTGGCCCTTTTCCAGCGCCGCGCAGGCCCGCACCTGGAAGGGGTCGAGCCGGAATGTCAGCTCGGCGGCGAACGCCGCCAGTTGGCTGCCCGGCTCAGGTGAGGTCGTCATGGGCGGCCACCGGGGTGGGCGGCTCGATCGGTGCGGCCTGGTCGTCGGGAATGTCGGCCCGCGCGGCGCGCTTGGCCTTGCGCCGGTCGTGGAAACGGGCGATCTGGATCGCGAATTCGAGCAGCAGGGTCAGCGCCAGACCGAGGGCCAGCATCGAGAACGGGTCCGATCCGGGGGTGGCGACCGCCGCGAAGGCGAAGACGGCGAAGATCAGCCCGCGTCGCCAGGCCTTGAGCTTCTCGTAGCTGACCACACCGACGACGTTGAGCATCACGATCAGCAGCGGGAATTCGAACCCCACCCCGAAGACGAGCAGCAGGTTGATCAGGAATCCGAAGTACTGGTCACCGGACAACGCGGTCACCTGCACGTCACTGCCGACGGTGAGCAGGAAGTGCAGCGCTTTGGCCAGGACGACGTAGGCCAGTACCGCACCCCCGACGAACAGCGTCGCGCCCGAGACGACGAACGACGCCGCGAAGCGGCGCTCGTTGCGGTAGAGGCCCGGGGTGATGAACGCCCACAGTTGATGCAGCCACACCGGACAGGCCAGCACGATGCCGGCGGTCAGACCGACCTTGAGACGCAGCATGAACTGGTCGAACGGGGCGGTGGCCAGCAACCGGCAGCCACCGTCGGGACTGATGTCGGCGCGCGCCGAGGCCGGCAGCGCGCAGTACGGCCGGCGCAGTAGGTCGCCCAGGCTCGGCCACCCGAACACCCCGTGGCTGTACCAGAGGAAACCGACGATGGTGGTCACCACGACAGCGCCCACCGAGATCAGCAACCGGGTCCGCAGTTCCCGCACATGCTCGACCAGAGGCATGGTGCCGTCCGGGTTCGCGCGGCTACGCCGCTGCCGAGGATCCAGGCGGCTGAGGAACTTAGGCGTGCGCACGACGTCTACCGAGCGGCGCGCGAGCGCCGTTGCCCACGCCGGTTCAGGCCGGGCGGGTGTCGGTCGGGTTGGGGGCCGGGGCCTCCACGCGCTCGGAGACCACGGGCTGTGCCGGGGTGATCGGCGGCTCGGCCCGCTCCGCCTGCAACTCCTTGACCTCGGACTTGAAGATCCGCATCGACTTGCCCAGGGACCGAGCCGCGTCCGGCAGCCGCTTGGATCCGAACAGCACGACGACCACCAGCAGCAGGATTATCCAGTGCCACGGTTGTAGAGCACCCATTCGTTCACCTCCAGAGGTTCCGATGCTACCCGGCCCTCCGGCCGCCCGGGCCGCGACTCGTCCGTCGGGGACGACTCAGCCGTCGGTGGTGGCAGCGGCGTAGGCGGCCAGCGCATCGTTGGCGGCCGCCCGGACCTGGCCCGCCAGCGAATCGGGGCCCAGCACCTCCACATCGGCGCCGAAACCGAGAAGTTGCCGGGCCATCCAGTCCTCGGCCGCGTAGGTCATCGCCGCCTCGACCCGCCCGTCGGGCAGTTCCCTGAGCACGCGCATCGGGAAGTATTCGAGCATCCACGCCGCGCGCGGCGCAATCCGCAGGGTCGCCGACGGCAGCGAGGGGTCGGCGTCGAAGAGCGCGGTGTGCGGCGGGGCGACGACGGCCTGTCTCGGCGGCGCCGACGGCTCGTCGCACACCCGGGCATCGACGATGCGGTCGAACCGGAACAGCCGCACGCCCTCGGCCTCACGGCACCAGGCCTCCAGGTAGCTGTGATCGCCGACGAGAACCACCCGGATCGGGTCGACGGTCCGGGCCGACAGCGCGTCCCGGGACGCCGAGTAGTACTCGATGGCGACGGCCCGGCCGTCGCGAACCGCCTCGCGCACCGCCGCGGCGGCTTCGGCCTCGGCGGGTGCGGGTTCATCCTCGGCCGCCACCGCGTCATCGGCGACCAGTGTCCCGGCGGCCGCCTCGATCTTGGCGATCGCGCTGCGGGCGGCGGCCGGATCGACCACGCCCGGAATGTCGGCCAGGGCACGCAGGGCAACCAGCAGGGCGGTGGCTTCCGGAGAGGTGAGCCGCAACGGCTGATCCATGCCCGCCGAGAAGGTGACGGTGATGGTGTCGCCGGAGAACTCGAAGTCGATCAGATCGCCGGGACCGTATCCGGGCAGCCCGCACATCCAGAGCTGTTTGACGTCCTGCTCCAGTTGCCTGACGGTGACCCCGAGGTCGGCGGCGGCCTTGGTGTAGCTCACCCGCGGGTTGGCCTGGAAATACGGGACCATGTTCAGCAGCCGCACCAGGCGGATGGCCACCGGCGTCATGAGTTCGTTCACGAGTCCACCCGCGCCTGCGCGGTCAACCGGGCCACGACGTCCTCGCGCAGCGAGGCGGGCTCCAGCACCAGCACATCGGCCCCGTATCCGGCCACCTCCCGGGCCAGCCAGTCCAGCGCCCCCGACTCCACTTCGATCACGTCACCCTCGCGGCCGGCCACCGTCCGGCGCCCGATCGTCCGCCCGGCCCGGCGCAGCGCGGTGGCGCGGTTGTCGGCGACCCACACCCTGGCCTGGACGCCGCTGGCCGCATCGCCGATCGCGCGTTCCACGACCGCGCGCAGGTCAACTCCTGTCGGCAGGACCACCGAGCCCGGCTCGCCGACTGTCTCGGCGCCGGCGATTCGGGACAGCCGGAAGATCCGGGTGTCATCGCGATCCCGGTCGTGGCCCACCAGGTACCACCGCCCGCGGGCGGTGACCACACCCCACGGTTCGACGGTGCGGGTCGTGAAGTCCCCGACCGGCGCCGGACGATGCTGGAACCGGACGGCCCGCCGTTCGTCCACCGCCGACAGCAGCACCGAGAGAACGGCCTCCGACCCGCGCAGCCCGGCCGGACCGGCGCCGGTGCTGATCATCACCTCGCCGGCGGGGTCGACCTCGACACCGGCCGCCCGCAGCTTGAGCACCGCGTTCTGGGCGGCCCGGATCCGTTCCGGGGACTCCCACAACGTCGTCGCGACCGCGACGGCGGCGGCCTCGCCGGGCGTCAGGTCGACATCGGGAAGGGCGTAGGCGCCGCGTTTGATCCGATACCCCTCGGTGAGGTCGAAGGAGGACACCCGACCGGTCTCCAACGGGATGCCCAGGTCGCGCAGTTCGCTCTTGTCCCGCTCGAACATCCGGGAGAAGGCCTCCTCGGTCGGGCAGTCGCCGTATCCGATGACGTTGGCCCGGATGCGCTCGGCAGTCAGGTAGCCGTGCGTGGACAACAGCGCGATGACGAGGTTCATCAGCCGTTCGACCTTCGAGATCTTGGTTGGCGCCACGGGGGCCAACCTACCGTCACCTACTGGCCGTCACATACTGGCGATGAGCCGCTTGACCCGCTCGTCGCTGGACCGGAAGGGGTCCTTGCACAGCACGGTCCGCTGGGCCTGGTCGTTGAGCTTGAGGTGCACCCAGTCGACGGTGAAGTCCCGCCCCGCCGCCTGCGCCGCGCTGATGAATTCACCGCGTAACTTCGCGCGGGTGGTCTGCGGCGGGGTTTGCACGGCCGCGTCGATCTCCTCGTCGGTGGTCACCCGGGCCGCCAGGCCGCGGCGCTGCAGCAGGTCGAACACCCCGCGGCCACGCTTGATGTCGTGGTAGGCCAGGTCGAGCTGACTGATCTTGGGGTCGGACAACTCCATGCTGTAGCGGTCCTGGTAGCGCTGGAACAACTTGCGCTTGATCACCCAGTCGATCTCGGTGTCGACCTTGGCGAAGTCCTGGCTCTCCACCGCGTCGAGTTGACGGCCCCACAGATCGACGACCTGCTCGATCTGGGTGTTGGGCTCGCGGGACTGCAGATAGTCGACCGCCCGGGCGTAATACTCACGCTGGATGTCCAGCGCGCTGGCCTGTCGTCCGCCGGCCAGCCGGACCGGTCGACGGCCGGTGAGATCGTGGCTGACCTCGCGGATCGCCCGTATCGGGTTGTCCAGCGAGAAGTCCCGGAACGGCACACCGGCCTCGATCATCTCCAGCACCAACGAGGCGGTGCCCACCTTCAGCATGGTGGTGGTCTCGCTCATGTTGGAGTCACCGACGATCACGTGCAGCCGGCGGTACTTCTCGGCGTCGGCGTGCGGTTCGTCCCGGGTGTTGATGATCGGGCGGGACCGGGTCGTCGCGCTGGAGACCCCTTCCCAGATGTGCTCGGCGCGCTGGGACAGACAGAACGCGGCCGCCTTCGGGGTCTGCAGCACCTTCCCGGCCCCGCAGATGAGCTGGCGGGTGACCAGGAACGGCAGCAGCACGTCGGAGATCCGGGAGAACTCGCCGGCCCGCACGATCAGGTAGTTCTCGTGGCAGCCGTAGGAGTTGCCCGCCGAGTCGGTGTTGTTCTTGAACAGGTAGATGTCCCCGCCGATGCCCTCGTCGGCCAGCCGCTGCTCGGCGTCGACCAGCAGGTCCTCGAGCACCCGCTCCCCGGCCCGGTCGTGGGTGACGAGCTGAATCAGGTTGTCGCACTCGGCGGTGGCGTATTCGGGGTGGCTGCCGACATCGAGGTACAGCCGAGCGCCGTTGCGCAGAAAGACGTTGGAGCTGCGCCCCCAGGAGACCACCCGCCGGAACAGGTAGCGGGCCACCTCGTCGGGGCTCAGGCGGCGATGTCCGTGAAAGGTGCAGGTGACACCGAACTCGGTTTCGATGCCCATGATTCTGCGCTGCACGCAGACGAGCCTACTGGTTACCCGGAAGGCCCGGCGGCCGAGCGGTCCGCGACACCCGGGCGGGGGCCTTGTGCAGCAACCGCCCGCGGCGGGCCGGGTCACGATTTGAGCAAAGACAGCCACACGATGGGGTTGATGCTCCACCGCGGGCGCGTTTCACATTAGTCTGGCGCGTGTGACTCCGACGACCCTCGGCCGCAAGATCTGGATTGCGCTGACCATGTTGGGCGCCGTCGTCGTGGTCGTCCTCAGCTGGCGGGTCCCCGAACCGCCGACGCCGGAGCCGGGTACGGCCCGCAAGATCGACCACATCTCGCATTCCCAGTGGTCACCCCCCGAGGTGGTGAACCCGGCCCTGAACTACGGGGGCCGCTGAGGCTCAGGACGCCTCGTCGCCGCCGTCCGCGGGCGGCTCGACACCCGCAGGCTCGGCCCGGGACTGCGCATCGGACACCAGCGCCTCCAGCGCCGTGCCGGTGAATCGCCGGAAGGCGCGCCGCGGCCGGCCGGCGTCCAGAACCGCCACCTCCAGGGTGGACGGCCCCAGCACCCGCGGCTCGGAAGCCGGGGTGGCATTACCCGCCGCACTGGAGATCCCGGCGCGTAACGCCTCGACGGCGATGCGAACGGCATCGGTCAGCTCGGCGTTCTCCGAGTAGGTCTCCTTGAGCGCGTTGATGATCGGCTCGGTCGTGCCGCCCATCACCACGAAGTGCGGCTCATCGGCGATCGACCCGTCGTAGGTGATGCGGTACAACTCGGCCGGCTTCGTCTCCCCATAGTGCGCGACCTCGGCCACGCACAGCTCGACCTCGTAGGGCTTGGCCTGCTCGGTGAAGATGGTGCCGAGGGTCTGCGCATAGACGTTGGCCAGCTGGCGCCCGGTCACGTCCCGGCGGTCGTAGGCGTAACCGCGGGTGTCGGCGTACTGGATCCCGCCACGGCGCAGGCTGTCGAACTCGTTGAACCGGCCGACCGCGGCGAACCCGACCCGGTCATAGATCTCGCTGACCTTCTGCAGCGACCGCGACGGGTTCTCGGCGACGAAGAGCACGCCGCCGGCGTAGGCCAACGCGACGACGCTGCGGCCCCGGGCGATCCCCTTGCGCGCGAGCTCGGAACGCTCGCGCATCGCCTGTTCCGGCGAGATGAAGTACGGGAAGCTCATGAATCGGCCCTCGGCGCGCGGTTGCTCGGCCCCCCACCCGGCCCGTACTCGTCGGTGCCAGAACGGATTTCGATGACTTCGCGGGCCAGCCGCGCGATACGCTCCCCGGAAACCTCCTGTGCGCCGTCGGCCTCGATGGTGACCGCGGTCGGGAAGATACCCCGGACCAGATCCGGACCGCCGGTTGCGGAGTCGTCGTCGGCCGCGTCGTAGAGCGCTTCGACGGCGACCTTGAGGGCCGAATCAGCGTCCGCGACAGCGGGATAGAGCTTCTTCATCGAGGCTTTGGCGAACAGCGATCCTGAGCCGACCGCCTGATAGCCCTCCTCCTCGATATGCCAGCCACCGGCGGCGTCGAAGGACACGATGCGACCGGCCGCGACGCGGTCCGGGTCATCGAGGTCATAACCCACCAGCAACGGCAGCGCGACGAAACCCTGCAGCGCGGCCCCGAGGTTGCCGCGCACCATGATCGCCAGCCGGTTGACCTTGCCGGGGAATGTCATCGGGACACCCTCGAGCTTCTCGTAGTGCTCGAGTTCGACGGCGTAGAGCCGGGCGAACTCGACGGCCAGCGCCGCGGTGCCGGCGATCCCGGTGGCCGTGTAGTCGTCGGTGATGTAGACCTTCTGCACATCGCGTCCGGCGATCATATTCCCCTGGGTGGAACGACGGTCACCCGCGATCATCACTCCCCCCGGGTACTTCAGGGCGACGATGGTGGTGCCGTGCGGCAGCGCGTCACCGGGTGACGGAACGGTCCCGGACAGCGTTCCGGCAGGCAGCAGCTCGGGGGCCTGCCTGCGCAGGAAGTCGGAGAACGAGGACAGGTCGACGTGGTGGGCGGGGCTGGTCAGCGGCGGGGTGTGGGCGAGACGATCAGGCGACGTCCAGGTCACTGTCCGCCCTTTTGGACGTAGGCCCGTACGAAGTCCTCGGCGTTCTCCTCGAGCACGTCGTCGATCTCGTCCAGCAGGTCATCGGTCTCGGCGGCAAGCTTCTCGCGACGCTCCTGCCCGCCAGCCGCGTCGCCGGTGAGGTCGTCCTCCTCGCCGCCGCCACCACGCTTGGTCTGTTCCTGCGCCATCGTGCCTCCATGCTGTCGTCAGCGGCGTGACCGCCGGACACCACAGTACCGTCCGGCTCGGGCCGGCACCGTCAGGTCGTCAGTTGCTCCACCAGTTCCGCGGCGCTGTCCACCGAGTCCAGCAGCGCCCCGACATGGGCTTTGCTGCCGCGCAGCGGCTCCAGCGTCGGGATTCGGACCAGCGAGTCACCGCCCAGGTCGAAGATGACGGAATCCCAGCTCGCGGCGGCGATATCCGCGCCGAACCGGCGCAGGCACTCGCCGCGGAAGTAGGCGCGGGTGTCCGTCGGCGGGTTGTCCACGGCATCGAGCACCTGCTGCTCGGTGACCAGGCGTTTCATCGACCCCCGCGCGACGAGCCGGTTGTAGAGGCCTTTGTCGAGTCGGACGTCGGAGTACTGCAGGTCCACCAGCTGCAGCCGGGGCGCCGACCAGCCCAGGTTCTCCCGGTGCCGGAAGCCGTCGAGAAGCCGCAATTTGGCCGGCCAGTCCAGCAACTCCGCGCACTCCATGGGATCCCGCTCCAGCAAATCGAGAACGCGGGCCCAGGTCGCCACGACGTCGGCGGCCCGCGGATCGGGGTCGCGGCGCTCCAGCATCGCACCCACCCGGTCGAGGTAAATCCGCTGCAAGGCCAGCGCGGTGAGTTCCCGCCCATCGGCCAGCGCCACGGTCGCCCGCAACGACGGATCGCGGCTGATGACATGAACGGCGTGCACCGGGCGGGCCAGCATCAGATCACTGAGATCGAACCCCTCCTCGATCAGGTCGAGCACTAATGAGGTGGTACCCACCTTCAAATAGGTGGAGGTCTCGGCCAGGTTGGCGTCGCCGATGATGACGTGCAGCCGACGGTATTTGTCGGCGTCGGCGTGCGGTTCGTCGCGGGTGTTGATGATGCCGCGTTTGAGTGTGGTCTCCAGGCCGACCTCGACCTCGATGTAATCCGCGCGCTGGGAGAGCTGGAAGCCCGGTTCGTCACCGGCCGGCCCGATCCCGACCCGGCCGGATCCGGTGACCACCTGACGGGAGACCATGAACGGCGTCAGGCCGGCGATGACCGCCGAGAACGGCGTCTGACGGCTCATCAGGTAGTTCTCGTGGGTGCCGTAGGACGCGCCCTTGCCGTCCACGTTGTTCTTGTAGAGCTGGAGCTTGGCCGCGCCCGGAACGCTGGCGACGTGCCGGGCGGCGGCCTCCATCACCCGCTCACCGGCCTTGTCCCAGATCACCGCGTCGAGCGGGTCGGTGACTTCGGGCGCGGAGTACTCCGGATGGGCGTGGTCGACGTAGAGCCGCGCGCCGTTGGTGAGGATCATGTTCGCCGCGCCGACCTCGTCGGCGTCCACGATCGGCGGCGGCCCGCTGGCGCGACTGAGGTCGAAACCGCGCGCATCGCGCAACGGCGACTCCACCTCGTAGTCCCACCGGGTCCGCTTGGCCCGCTGGATACCGGCCGCCGCGGCGTAGGCCAGCACGGCCTGGGTGGACGTCAGAATGGGGTTGGCAGTCGGATCCGACGGCGACGAGATGCCGTATTCCACCTCGGTGCCGATGATCCGCTGCATGCGGCTAAGCCTAGCCGGGGCACCCCGGGGTCTATGGTGTCGAGGCATGCCGGCCGATTCGGACGCCGCCGAACGGTGGTTCCTCGATCAGGGCCTTCCGACGGTACTGCGACGGGGGGCCCTGGTGCGCCGGGTCTGGAGCCGCTCGGCGCCGGCGCTGGCCGGGCTGGCTGCGCTGGCCGCCAACTCCATCGTGGTGGTGCGGGTGTCGGGCCACCACACCGTCGACATCGACGGAAGGCCCGATCTGACCGAAGGGTTCGTCCTCGCGCTGCTGGCCGTGGCGTTGCCCGGCGCCCTCCTGACGGGCTGGCTGGTGTCGCGGCTTGACAGCAGCTCGGCACGGGTCACCGCCGCGTCGGTTGCGCTGGGTGTGATCGTCGTCGCGATCCTGCTCGGCGGGCCCGGGTCGCACGTCGTCGCCAAATCACTGCTGTGGGTGGGACTGGTGCTGCTGACCCTCGTTCTCACCGCGTCCGGGGCAGGCTCGATCCTCGGCTGGGCGGCCCGGTCGGCGGTCGGCAACCTGCGGCTCGTGGCGAGCATGTTCGTGCGCGCGCTGCCGATCGTCCTGTTGACCTTCCTGGTCTTCTTCAACACCTACGTATGGCTGATGGCCGCGATCATCTCGCGCGGCAGGCTGTGGCTGGCGATCGGGTTTCTCGCCCTCATCGCCGGCGTTTTCCTGGTGTCGAGCACCCTTGACCGGGTCACGCCGATGCTGGCCGCACCCGGCTCCCTGGCCGAGGACCAGGACCGGCTGGCCGGGACGCCGTTCGAGGACATGCCCGACCCGGCGGCCAGTCCGAAGCTCTCACGAGCCGAGCGGACCAATGTGGTGTTCGTCGTCGCCGCCTCCCAACTCGGCCAGGTGCTGACGGCGGCGGGCCTGACCGGGTCGATCTTCTTCGTGTTCGGGTTGATCCTGGTGAGTCCGGAATTGCTGAACGCCTGGACCCGCGACCAGGGCTCGCACGACGGCCAGGTGCTCGGGATGACCCTGCCCGTCCCGGACCCGCTGATCCAGACAACGTTGCTGCTGACCGCGATCACGTTCATGTATCTGGCCGCCAAGGCGGTCAGCGACCATGAGTACCGCGCCACCTTCGTCGACCCGCTGGTCGACCAACTCCGGGTGACGCTGGTCGCCCGGGACCGCTACCGGGCCACCCTGAAAAATCGACCGGAGAATAATCGACCGGAGAATAATCGACCGGGTTGACGATGGAGGACTGCGATGGCCGGTTCTAGTCCCGAGGTGTTCGGGAAGCGCTACGGCGAGGTGCTGCTGGTCCGGATGACCGACTCCGGGCCGGAAGCCACCGTGTACAACACCTTCCCGCTCAACGACTGCCCCGCCGAGTTATGGGACCGGCTGAACGCCGAAGCCCTGGCCAAGGAGAACGGGGCGGTCGTCGCTCTGCTCAACGGCCCGCGGTACTGGCTGATGAGCGCTATCGAGAAACGTGCCGATCAGCAGCAGGAGACGGCGAACTTCGGCGGTATCGAGATGATCCGCCAGGCGACGGTCACGATGTCGTCGATGAATCCGGCGCCCTACAGCGTGAACAAGGTCGACCGCCGGGCCGTGTTCACCTTCGACGCCGGTCGCCCGGTGTTCGAACTCGTCGACCCGGACGGGAGGCGCTGGGTGATGCAGACCTACAGCCAGGTCGTCGACCGGACGTTGGCTCTCGAGGATCTGCCGGATCTCGGAGCCCGCCTCAACCTGCCCACGGGCTGGCGGTACGAAACCCGCACCCTCACAAGCCCGCTGGTGATCGACACCACGGGCCGCGACGCGCACGTCACCCAGGACGATCTGACCAACAGCTACTCGCTGCAGTTCTGAGGGTTCACCGAAACGAGTGGCGGTCCCGAACTACAGGTACTGCCCGAGGTTCGACTCGGTGTCGATAGCCCTGCTGGCCGAGGAACTCTTCCCGGTGACCAGGGTGCGGATGTAGACGATCCGCTCGCCCTTCTTACCGGAGATCCGCGCCCAGTCGTCCGGATTGGTGGTGTTGGGCAGATCCTCGTTCTCGGCGAACTCGTCGACGATGGAGTCCAGCAGGTGCTGGATCCGCAGACCGTGCTGGCCACTTTCCAAGACCGACTTGATCGCGTACTTCTTGGAGCGGTCCACCACGTTCTGGATCATCGCCCCGGAGTTGAAGTCCTTGAAGTACATCACCTCTTTGTCGCCGTTGGCGTAGGTGACCTCGAGGAACCGGTTGTCGTCGATCTCGGCGTACATCCGGTCGACGACCTTCTCGATCATCGCCTTGATGCACAACGCCCGATCGCCGCTGAACTCGGCGAGATCGTCGGAGTTGATCGGCAGGTTCTCGGTGAGGTACTTGCTGAAGATGTCCTGGGCGGCCTCGGCGTCCGGGCGTTCGATCTTGATCTTCACATCCAGCCGGCCGGGCCGCAGGATGGCCGGGTCGATCATGTCCTCGCGGTTGGAGGCGCCGATCACGATGACGTTCTCCAGCCCCTCGACGCCATCGATTTCGCTGAGCAGCTGAGGCACCACGGTGGTCTCGACGTCGGAGCTCACCCCGGTGCCGCGGGTCCGGAAGATCGAGTCCATCTCGTCGAAGAAGACGATCACCGGGGTGCCTTCGGACGCCTTCTCCCGGGCCCGCTGGAAGATCAGCCGGATATGGCGTTCGGTCTCGCCGACGAACTTGTTCAGCAGCTCCGGGCCCTTGATGTTGAGGAAGTAGGACTTTGCCTCACGGGCGTCGTCGCCGCGAACCTCGGCCATCTTCTTGGCCAACGAGTTGGCCACCGCCTTGGCGATGAGGGTCTTGCCGCACCCCGGCGGACCGTAGAGCAGCACGCCCTTCGGCGGGCGCAGCGAGTACTCGCGGTAGAGCTCCTTGTGCAGGAACGGCAGTTCCACGGCGTCACGGATCTGCTCGATCTGCCGTGTCAGTCCGCCGATATCGCTGTAGGAGACGTCGGGAACCTCCTCGAGCACGAGATCCTCGACCTCGGCCTTGGGGATGCGCTCGAAGGCGTATCCCGCCTTGGTGTCGACCAGCAGGGAGTCGCCCGGGCGAAGCTTGCGCGGGCGCAGGTCGTCCTCCAGCGCCTCGGCGACCTCGGGGTCCATATCCTCGGCCGCGACCAGCGGCTCGGCCAGCCAGACGATCCGTTCCTCGTCGGCATGCCCGACCACCAGCGCGCGGTGCCCGTCGGCGAGCACCTCGCGCAACGTGCTGATCTCCCCCACGGCCTCGAAAGTGCCCGCCTCGACGACGGTCAGGGCCTCGTTGAGCCGCACCGTCTGGCCCTGCTTGAGTGTGCCGACCTCGATATTGGGCGAGCAGGTCAGCCGCATCTTGCGCCCGGAGGTGAACACGTCGACGGTGTCGTCGTCGTGGGTGCCGAGCAGCACTCCGTAGCCGCTGGGCGGTTGACCCAGCCGATCGACCTCCTCGCGCAGCGCCAGCAGCTGCTGGCGGGCGTCCTTGAGGGTGTCCATCAATTTGGCGTTGCGGGTTGCCAACGAGTCGATCCGGGCCTCCAGTTGCGCCACCTCGCGCGCGGAGCGCTGGCCGCCGCCGGAATCCTGTAGCTGTTCCCGCAGGATCGCGGCCTCGCGGCGCAGCTGCTCCAACTCGGCAGCATCATCGTCAGAACGGTGCGACTCAGTCATTACCGGCTCCTTCCCCACACCGAAACTGGTGCAGTGGCCACCCCAACGCTACCGGCGATTGAACCACCGTGGGCGCTCAGAGAATGTCGACACCCTGACGCACTGTTAACCTTTGTGATGAGTCGGGCCGATCGAAAGGACAGTCGTGACCGTAAAACTCCTCGCCACCTGCCTGGCGGCCACCGCAATCGCGGGCGGCGCCGCCGTTGGAGCGACGGCAGTGGTTTCGATCACCCCGGCCGCACCCCCGGCGGTTCAGCCGGTCGTCTTCGGCGTTCCGCTGCCCCTCGACCCGGCCGCCGACGTTCCGACCCCTGATCAACTCACCGGGGTGCTGGCCGGACTGGCCGACCCCGGTGTGCCGTTCGCCAGCAAGGCCTATCTGGTCGAAGGAGGTATCGGGCGACTGGAGGCCCGTACCGCCGATGCCCTGATGCGCAACGCCGTGGCCAAGGGTCAGGTGCCGTTGAACTTCTCGGTCGCCGGCATCACGCCGGCCGGGCCGGGCGTGGCGACCGCCAGCGTGACCGCCTCGGGTCCGGGCATGCCCCCGACCACCCAGAGCATCACCTTCGTCGACCAGGGCGGCTGGAAACTGTCGCGCTCCTCGGCCTCGACCGTGCTGGGGATTTTCAGCGCCTAGATGTACCTAGACCCCGAGCCCTTCGTCTTCCCGATGGAGTTCCGCCGCAGCGGCGAGGTCTCATGGCGATCGCCCTGACCCATCCCGCGGCCGGGTCACCGGGCCCGGCGGGTCCGCCGTAGCGGCCATGTGGATCGGCTGGCTGGAATTCGATCTGCTCCTCGGCGACGTGCGGTCGCTCAAGGAGAAGCGTGCGGTGGTGCGTCCGATCGTGGCCGAACTGCGGCGCCGATTCGGGGTGTCAGCAGCCGAGACCGGGTCGCTGGACCTGCACCGCAGGGCCGGCATCGGTGTCGCGGCGGTGGCCGGTGCGCGCAGTCAGGTGGTCGACATCCTCGATGCCGCTGAACGGCTCGTCGCGAGTCGACCTGAAATCGAGCTGCTCTCGGCGGGGCGCGGGCTCAGCCGCTCCGACGACTGAGCGACTAGCGCTCCGCCGTTGCCCTCCCCTTCCTACGCAGCGGTGTCGGGGTGACGGTTCCCGGCGCCAGCCGGCGCGCCGAGATCAGGAATGCGGTGTGGCCGCGCATGGAGTGCTCCGGGCGTACCGCCAGTCCCACCACGTTCCAGCCGCGCTGCAACGTCTCCCACGACCGGGGCTCGGTCCAGCACTGCTGTTCGCGCAGCGCCTCCACCGCCTTCGACAGCTGGGTGACGGTCGCGACGTAGACGATCAGCACACCGCCGGGCACCAGTACCTTCGCCACCGTGTCCAGCACCTCCCACGGGGCCAGCATGTCGAGCACCACCCGGTCCACCGACGCCTCGCCCTGCGCGGACTCCGCGGCGGCGTCGTTGACGTCGGCGATCACCAGGTCCCAGTTCTCGGGTTCCCCGCCGAAGAACGTCGCCACGTTGCGGCGGGCGTGTTCGGCGTGGTCCTCGCGGACCTCGTAGGAGATCACCCGCCCGGCCGGGCCGACCGCCCGCAGCAGCGAGCAGGTGAGCGCACCCGAGCCCGCGCCCGCCTCGAGGACGCGAGCGCCGGGGAACACGTCGCCCTCGTGGACGATCTGGGCGGCATCCGTGGGGTAGATCACCTGCGCGCCACGCGGCATCGACAGGACGTAGTCGATCAGCAACGGCCGCAGCACCAGAAACGCGTCGCCGCCGGAGGCCTTGACCACACTGCCCTCCGGCGCGCCGATCACCGAGTCGTGCGCCACGATCCCGCGGTGGGTGTGAAACTCACCGCCGGACGCAAGGATCATCGTGTAGTGCCGGCCCTTGGCGTCGGTCAGCTGGACACGGTCACCGACGACGAAGGGGCCGGTGTTGCGGGCGGGCCCGGACTGGTCGGTCACAGCCGCTCAGCCTGCCACACCGGGGGCCTCTGAGGCTCACGCCCCGTTGCAGACTCCCGAGTCGCGGATCACCCGGCCATAGACGTTCATCGTGGCGGTGTTGGCGTTGATCTGCCCGGCCGGCACCTGCCGGGCGATCTTGTCGCTGATCTGGGTGAGCTGAAACCACAAGTGGTAGAACGAGTCACCGTTGTAGAGCGGTGAGTACTCGCTCTGGTCCGGGTAATTGACGATGTAGAGGGTGTGCACCCTCGGGTCGAGGAAGGCCGTCGACTGATCGAGGTTGGCCCGCACCACGCCCGCCGCCGCCTGCACGCCCGGAGCCGACCAGACGTCGTACTGGTCGCGGAGGAAATTCTGGAAACCCAGGGCTTGGCTGCTCAGGGTGTCGTACTGGGCGTTGAACCACTGGCAGGCGTCGCGCTGGGCGATGACCTGCTCGGGCGTCACCCGGCTCTGCCACAGGTTGTAGGGGAAGACGGTGTAGTTCGGCGCCCAGCCCGACGGGTACGGGACGAAAACCGGCAGCGAAGGGACTGCCGCATCGGCATGGGCGGTGCCGGACAGGATCACGGTGGCGCCGATGAGCGCACCGGCCAGGGCACTGCCGAGTCGTCGGATCATCGGGCGATTATCGGTCAGTCGGCGCCGCCCCCGGTGGCGATTGGACGATTCAGAGCAGGCTGGTGGCGTAGGCGACCGCCACACCCGCGGCGGCCGCGAACACGTCCTCGGCCACCGCCACCGGACGGTCCCGGCCGCCGTTGGCCGCGACCAGTCGGGTGCGAGCCTCGTAGCCGCCGATGGTCCCGATGACGGCGCCGATCATCCCGGCGCCGAGGCTGCCCCAGCGGTAGCCCCACGCGGTGCCCAGCACCGCACCCGCAAAGGCGCCGGAGGCCAGCCGCACCAGAAACGGGGGCGCGGACTTGCGGCTGGGCATGGCCGGCATCTGATCGCTGATCAGTTCGGCGACCGCCAGCACGGTCAGGACCGCCACCGTGGCCCAGTGCCCCATCCAGGACGCCCAGGTGCCGTCCAGGTTGATCCACTGCAGGTGCGCCGCCCAGGCAAGCACTGCCGGTGCGATGAAGGCGCGCAAACCGGCGACCACACCGATCAGCAGGGCCAGCAGCAGGACAAGCGCGTGCGTCATGCCCGGGACGCTAGCACGCTCAGAACCGGCAGAACCGTACGTCGGACGCCAGGATCGCCTTGGCGCCGATCCGCGCCAACTCATCCATGATGGCGTTGACCTCGCGGCGCGGGACCAGTGCGCGCACCGCCACCCACTCCGGGTCGGCCAGCGGCGCGATGGTCGGCGACTCCAGGCCCGGCGTGATGGCGGTGGCGCGCTCGAGGAGCGCGCGCGGGCAGTCGTAGTCCAGCATCAGATACTGCTGTCCGAAGACCACGCCCTGCACCCGTGCGGCCAACTGGTCGCGGGCAGCCCGATTGCCGGACCGCTCGTCACCGCCGTCGCGTTCGATCAGCACCGCTTCGGAGTCGCACAGCGGTTCACCGAAGGCCGCCAGACTGTGCAGGCTCAGGGTGCGCCCCGAGCCGACGACGTCGGCGATCGCGTCGGCGACCCCGAGTTGGACCGAGATCTCCACGGCGCCGTCGAGGCGGATCACCGTCGCCTCGACGCCCCGGGCGGCGAGGTCCTTGCGCACCAGGTTCGGGTAGGCGGTGGCGATCCGCTTGCCTGCCAGGTCGGCAACGGTCCACACCCGGCCGGCCGGCGCGGCGTAGCGGAAGCTGGACGAGCCGAACCCCAGCGCCAACCGTTCGCGCACCGGGGCACCGGATTCGGCGGCCAGGTCGCGGCCGGTGATCCCGGCGTCGAGATCACCGGACCCGACGTAGATCGCGATGTCCTTGGGCCGCAGGAAGAAGAACTCCACCCCGTTGACAGGGTCGATTACGGTGAGGTCCTTGGGGTCGGTTCGCCGGCGGTAGCCCGCCTCGGAGAGGATCTCGGCGGCCGACTCCGACAGCGCCCCCTTGTTGGGGACCGCGACACGCAACATCGCCGGTCCCTACAGCTTCCGGTAGACGTCGTCGAGCTCCAGCCCGCGGGCGATCATCAGCACCTGCGTCCAGTACAGCAACTGGCTGATCTCCTCGGCGAGGGACTCGTCGGGCTCGTGCTCGGCGGCCAGCCACACCTCGCCGGCCTCCTCGAGAATCTTCTTGCCCAGGCCGTGTATCCCGGCATCCAGGGCGGCGACGGTGGCGCTGCCGGGCGGCCGGGTGCGGGCCCGTTCGCCCAGTTCGGCGAACAGTTCCTCGAAGGTCTTCACGGCACCGGATTGTTCCACGCCCGCCGGGGCGGCGTCACGGCGGTTTCGGGCGGGTCGGCTCAGGCCATCTGATCGGCGGTCATGTCCTCCAGCGCCACACCCTTGGTCTCATGCACCCAGACCCAGACGAACACCAGCGAGAGCACCGCGCACAGCGCGTAGAAGCCGTAGGCCGCGCCCAGCACGTTGCGCAGTCCCGGGAAGGTGACGGTGATCAGCCAGTTGGCCGTCCATTGGCCGGCCGCGGCCAGGCCCAGCGCGGCCGCCCGGATCCGGTTGGGGAACATCTCGCCCAACAGCACCCAGACCACCGGCCCCCAGGACATTCCGAACGCCACCACGAACAGCTTGGCCGCGACCAGCGCGATGGGGCCCGCGGCGCCCTCGAGTTGCGGCGCACCGTTGACCTGTTCGGCGGTGCCGAAGATGACCGCCATGGTCGCCAGGGTGATGGCCATCCCGGCTGAGCCGATCAGCAGCAGCGGCTTGCGGCCGATCTTGTCGATCAGGGCGATCGCGACCAGGGTGGTCGCGATGTTGACCACCGAGGTGATGACGGTGATGACGAACGACTGGCTCTCGTCGAAGCCAACCGCCTCCCACAGCACGTTGGAGTAGTAGAAGATGACGTTGATCCCGACGAACTGCTGGAAGATCGACAGGCCCAGGCCCACCCAGACGATCCCGTAGACACCGCCGCCGGGCTTGCGAAGGTCGCGCCACGACGGTTTGGCCTCGCCGGCCAGCGTGCTCTGGATGCGATCAAGGGTGATCTCGAGGTTCTTCTCCCCCAGGAGCAGGGTCAGCACCTTGCGGGCTTCCGGAATGCGATGGCGCGCAACGAGATAGCGCGGCGACTCCGGAATGGTGTAGGCGAGCACCCCGTAGAGGACCGCGGGCAGCGCCATCGCGAGGAACATCCAGCGCCAGGCCTCCAGGCCCAGCCACAGTTCCTTGCCGGCCCCGCCCGCAAGTCGGGCCAGGACATAGTCCACGGCCAGCGAGGCGAAGATGCCGGTGACGATCGCGAGTTGTTGCAGGGAGCCGAGCCGGCCGCGGATCCGGGGTGGGGACGTCTCGGCGATGTAGGCCGGCGCGATCACCGAGGCCACGCCGACGCCGACACCGCCGATGATCCGGAAGACCACGATCTCGATCACACTCGAGGAGATGCCCGCGCCGATGGCGCTGATGAAGAACAGCACGGCCGCGACCTTCATCACCGCGATACGGCCGATCCGGTCGGCCAGCCGTCCCGCGGTCATGGCGCCGGCCGCCGCACCCAGCAACGCCGAGGCGACCGCGAAGCCCAGCGCGGCGTTGCTGATGCCGAAGTGGGTCTGGATCGAGGCGACGGCCCCGTTGATCACCGCGCTGTCGTAGCCGAACAGCAGGCCGCCCAACGCGGCGACCGAGGCGATCCGGACCGCGGCCCGGCCGTTGCTGAACTGTTCATCGTCAAAGGCCGACGGTCCGCCGGCGAGGGAGCCCTGACCTGCCATCGGGCTACCCTCTCAGACCCGACCGCCACCTGACTGCAGGTCTGCGAAGATTGCCCGCAGGGATTCGACATCGAGGCCCACCAGCGAGTCGACGCGGCGGCGGCGCGACGACAGGGGCACCTCGACGTCGTTGGGCACCACCAGCACCGGGCAGCCGGCGACCTCCGCCGAGGCGGCGCCGGTCACCGAGTCTTCGATCGCCAGGCACTCGCCCGGTGTCAGTCCGAGCAGGTCGGCGCCGCGGCGGTACGGATCGGGGTGAGGTTTGCCGCGGGCCACCTCATCGCCGCACACGCTGGCGGTGAAGTAATCCCGACCGATCGTCTCCAGCGCCCGCTCGGTCAGCGCCCGGCGGGTGTTGGTCACCAGCGCCATCGGGATCCCGGCGGCCGCGACGGCGTCGAGGAGTTCGCGCGCCCCGTCGCACCACGGCAGTCCGGCGTCGAACAGGTCCCCGGTAGCGTCGTGCAGCCAGTCGGCGGTCGCCGCCATGTCGTCCGGGTCGGGGTCGAGTCCCAGGTCGGTGTAGACGATGCGGATGACGCTCTCGGCCGACCCACCGACCGTGGACGCCCGCACCTCCGGGGTCATCACCGCGCCGAACCTGGCGTAGAGCTGATGCATGGCGAGGTCCCACAGCTTCTCGGAATCCACCAGGGTGCCGTCCATGTCGAAGAGGACGGCCTTCATGCGGAATCCGTGGCTCGCGCGGCGGTCTGGCTGATCCCGAGGTGGGCGGCACGCAGGTTCACAAGCGCAAAGATACGGCCAATCTCCGGGCGCCGGCGTGGGCTAGTTCGCCGGTGGTGGTTGCGGCTGGAAAGGTTCGTACCACCACCAGTCGGCGCGTTCGCCGGTCGGCCCGGGGCATGGCGGGACGGTGGGCGGGGGCCCAGTGGGCGGACGTGCCAGCGTTCCCGAACCGAGCGGTCGACCGGAGCCATCGGTGACGACCACCGTGTCGGCGGGCCCGGTGATGGTGATGACGCCCCGGTGATGCTGCCGGTGGTGATACGGACAGAGCAGGATCAGGTTGTCCAGGTCGGTGGGGCCGCCGTCTTCCCAGTGCCGGATGTGGTGTGCGTGCAGTCCGCGGGTGGAGCCACAGCCGGGAACCGCACAGGTGGGGTATCGGTGTTCGAGTGCGCGGCGCAGTCGCCGGTTGACCGTACGGGTCGCCCGGCCGGCGCCGATGACCTGGCCGGCGCGTTCGAACCAGACTTCACAGGTAGCGTCACAGGTAAGGAATTGACGGTCCGCATCAGTGAGCAGCGGCCCCAGATGCAATGCGCCGGTGCGCTTTTCGATGTCGACGTGTACCACGACGGTGGTGCGCTGCCCGTGCGGGCGCCGGGCCACCTCGACGTCCCAGCCGGCCTCGACCAGTGCCATGAATGCGTCGGCGGTATCGGGCACCTCGCGATCGCCGTGATCGTTCTTCCACGCAGTGACCAGCGCGTCGAGATGGGACTGCAGGGCCGCGTCGAACGTCGCCGCCTCGTCGTGCGGAAGGGTGATCCGCCAGCTCGTGGAGTCTTCGCCGCAATTCTTGGTGACCGAGCGCCGGGCGGGGGGCCGCGGCTCGGGCTCCGGGCGTGGCTCAAGCCGCACCGCGGTGCGCAGTTGGTTGACCGTGGCTACCGTGGCCAGCTGGGCGTAATGCTCATCGGAACCCTCACCCGCGCCCGCGGCGATCACCCCGACCTGATCCAACGACAACCGACCCTCCCGCAGCCCCTGCACACACCGGGGAAACTCCCCCAGCCGGTGCGCGACCCCGGCGATCGCGTGGGCATTGGCCGATGACGCGCCGAGCTTCCAGGCCACCAACGCCGCCACCGACCGTGCGCCGGTGGCACCGCAGAGTTCATCGCGATCCATCTCGGCGACGATCTCCACGATGCGCCCGTCAATCGCGTTGCGCTGGCCGGCGAGCTCCGCCAACTCCCCGAACAGCACTTCAAGGCGCTGCGCGGGCGGTGCGACCGTGGTCATGAACACATGATCGCAGCGGAGTCCGACACGTTTCGCCGGCTCAGTCCTCCGGGTTGTAGCCGAGGTTCGGCGCAAGCCAGCGCTCGGCTTCGGTCAGCGTCCAGCCCCTGCGCCGCGCGTAATCGGCGACCTGGTCCTGAGCGATCCGGCCGACCACGAAGTACTGCGACTGCGGGTGGGAGAAGTACCAGCCGCTGACGGCCGCACCCGGCCACATCGCCATCGACTCGGTCAGCTCGATGCCGGTCCGCGCGGTGACGTCCATCAACGCGAAGAGGGTCGCCTTCTCGTTGTGCTCGGGGAAGGCCGGTTAGCCCGGGGC
>SXGS01126212.1_pt1 | contig 20528 bp, 21 predicted proteins | sample 3174681 | NCBI WGS metagenome assembly SXGS01 (sample SAMN11356861, study PRJNA531348) | freshwater metagenome | isolation source: freshwater sample F1-80 | place: China: Fuxian Lake, Yuxi | collected 2017-12-25 | reverse complement strand
GATTTGAGTCCCGAGTCGATCGTCTTCGTCGTGCTCGCAAACTTGAGCTCATCATCTTTTACGCTGTAGCCAGCAGCAAGACCGGCGCCCAAACGAACGGTAAAGTCACCTTCCACAGGGCCAAATTCCTTTTCGAACGCCGCGATTCCTTCGTTCAAAGTTTTTATTAGAAGAGACGTGTCGGGACAGCCTTTAGTTTCGTTGTGAATCTTAAAGCGTCCGTGATCGGAGATCGGCGGACACTCAGTCGGGGGAAGGGGCAGCGGAGTCAGGCGATTGGGTTTGAATCGCTCGTCTCTGAGATCGAGGCAATCATCGGCCACGCCCGCAGCTTGCGAGCTTAGAAAACAAAGGGCGATGAAGAAGAGGAGAGACGGGGCCCAGTGGCGCACGTTGCGCTCAGAACATAGTGATGAGGTGACCAATGCCGAGAACGATCGACATCACGAACGTAGCGAGCATGAGGTGAAAGCAACGCTCCATCACTTTTACGAGTCGCGCTTGCGATTCGTTTTCGACGTAAGCGCGGCATGCGCGCCCGAAGTTGTAAACGGCGACCGCAATGATGATGACAACGATCGCGAAGAACGTTGAGCGAGTGCCTTCGGTTGAACTCCGCGTGATGTGCGCACCGACCAGCCCAGCTACGTACAGGACGGAGAAAGCGAGCCAGATGTTGCAGATGCGGTAAATCCAACGAGCGTAGACGCGCATCGTGGGCTCGGTGAATCGTTGGATCACGCGACGATCGCGTGCTTTCGAGTCAGGATTATGGCGACGCTCGGAACCCGAGTCCGTCGTTTCGCTTAAGTGCGAATCTTCGTGTTCAGCTCCGTCGAGTTTCTTTGCGTTATTCATGGCCGTGATCCTTCGCTATTAGTCTTGATCCCGCTTTAGTTCTCTTCGGTTCTTGCGAAGAAGAACTTGCGTCTCAAAGCGAGACGTTGCTCGCTTTCGTACCAGATTTGTAAGTGGGTCTTCGATGCGAGCTCTTCTAATCTGGATTTGAGGCTAGGAGCCAACTAACAGGTCCAACTAGAAGGACCAATTTCGGGGGAAAAGAAGAATGGGCATTACGAAACTGTTTAGTTTACTGGCGATCACGATGATGCTGACGGCTTGCGGGGGGCTTTCGGCATTGAAGGATGAAGGGGGCGGCGCAACGGAAGCGCTTCTGCAATCGCACTTCCGGGCGGCGGTTGATAAGGAAGAAAACCGGCCCACGACGCCTGATACCGTGATTTCGCAAATGCTCGCTAGCCTCGAATTCCAGAAAAAGCAGCTCGAAGGCCTGCGCGGGATTCCGGAGTTGGCGCAAAACGTAGAAAAGCAGATCGCGCTCATTGATGAGCTGATCGTGAAGCTACAAAGTGACGTTCAACTGCGAGTCAAAGTCGAAGAGATGATGCGCACTGAGGAAAAGAAGGAAGAGAAACGAGACGAGAAGAAGGAAGAAAAGAAAGAGCCGCAACCGCAGGACCGCGACAAGAAAGAAGAGCCGAAGCGTGATCCGAGACAGCCAGAGCCGCCCAAGGATCGCCCGGCCGATCCTAACGATCCGAACTGCAACGATCGCAATAAACAGGATCCGAGCAAACAAGATCCGAATCGACAAGAACCGAAACGAAACTAAACCAATTGCTTTCACAGGAGGTACGTAGAACTAAGGACTCAGTTCTCACGACCATACCCAACCCAAAAAAGAGGGTTCACGGATCGACCCTCTCGTCGACTTGTCGCCGACCAAAGCAGGACTTGCGCCTGGTCGGCGATTCTTCATTTATTTCTGAGTATGTCTCTGGATTTGTTTCTGGCTGCGATTCGTTAGAGAATAGAGTTTTACGGAGCAAGCCATGGGACTCGTCAAAACTTCTCTGATTCGTATCGACAGCGGATTTCTCGGAAACTGTAAAGCATTAGATGAAAAGGGCGATGCCGTCGAGCTGAAAACGCTTTGGTCGGCGGGATCAGCCATCTTGGTGTTTCTCCGTCACTTTGCTTGCGTAGCTTGCCGTGCGCACGCAACGCAAGTCTGGAGCGATCGTGAAAAGTACGAAAAAGGTGGCGCACGAATTCACTTCATCGGAAACGGCACGCCGTCTTACATCCTTCGCTTCAAAGAAGATCTCGGAATCATGGATGCTTCGATCTTGACGGATCCCTCGCTCGAGAGCTTCCGTGCTGCGGGTTTTCGAAAAGGATTTCTCGCGAGCCACGGACCGCGTTCAATGGTGAACGGCGCGAAGTTACTAGCGCAGGGGCATCAACAAAAGCTTCCTGGCGGAGGCGCGGGTAGTGTTTGGCAACTGGGCGGAATTATCGTGGTGAAACCGGATGGCAAAGTCGCTTACCAGTACGTAAGCGAGGCATTAGGAGATTTCCCCCCAGAAAAAGACATCGAGTCGCTTGGGGACATGGGACTCAGTACGTCGGATGTCGCCACGGTTACGGGTTGAGCTTTGGCGGAAGCTTTTCGAAGTGGCGTGGTGAGGGTGTAGCGGCGGCTCGAAGTTGCTTGAAACTTCGTGCGAATCGACTGAAGATGAATGGTCTATGCTTGGAACAAAAAAGCCGCGCTACTCTTTATTCGAATATCGAAAATTCATCCGAGAGGCAGCGCCGTTCATTTCGCTGATCGCGGGGCGAAGAATTCGTCCGAGTGAAGCGGACACGATGTCAGATGAAGCATTGACGGAGCTAGCTCTTCGGATCGACGCCCGGGTTGATGATTTGAAAAAAGCTGGGCCGGGTCCGCATGCAGCCGGTTCGACGAGTGGCCCCGCTGAGGGCTTGGTAGCTGAGTCTGATTCAATCGATGGTGACGAAAAAAAAGAGCCCACGGATCACTGAGCTCTTCTTTCCTAAAAAAAATTTAATTAGTAGGATTCGCAGCGGTGTGAGTAGCACGCGTGCGGAGCATCACTTTGCGCCTGGCAGGTGCGGAGCGCTTCGGTTCGTGCGGAGGCTTTATCGGGAGCGCCGGCGGCGTAGCTGTATTGGTGGTCTTGCGCGAGGCAGTTCCAGAACGTGGCAACAGGCTGCGGTGTTGATACTTTCTTTGCGGGTTTCTTGGATTTTTTTGGGTCGTTTTTTTGAGCCTTTGACCCTTTCGTTTTCTTGGGTGGGGGCGTGTAGACATCTTCATCCGACCAGCTCGAATTATTGTCGCGATGATCTTCAGGCCACTCACCGGGCTCCATTCCTGTCGTATGACGATGGTACCAATCTTCGTACTCTTTCCATGAAGCTGGCGGCGTCGTGACAGATGTGCTTGATCCGTCTGGAAGCGTCACTTGGATGGGGTCTGGCGTCCACGGTCCGCGATCACCTTGAGTAGTGCCGGTAGTGAGTGTGCCATCTGGGAGAGTTACGGGAATCAGCTCATTTGCCGAAGCTGGCGTAAATACATAGGAGCCTAATAAACAAGATAAGATTATAGAAAAAAGAAATCGGCGCATGAGGATCTCCCTTGATTGCTTGCGAGTCGGTCAGGTTCCGCGCGAGCTGAGTGGAGCGCTGGGTGGTGCGAAAATGACCTGACTTGGCGACGGTTAGTTTTGTGCGGAGAGGATTTGCAAGGTTAAAGCCAAAGGCTTCGTGGCGTGGAGTGGCGATGAGACCAGATTTGGTGAACCGTGCACGGTTTGTGACCGTTTCGGATGGGATTAGGAGGACAAATTGATCCCGTTTTCGCGTGGCGTGGTGTCGGCAGGACGCCGGATTTATTTCGTGACGAGAAATTTGGCGAGTCGTTGGATGCTATCGGCTGATTGTTCGCAGTGCGCGCCATTTTTGATCACGACACTCTCGAGAGGCGCTCCGCGAGTGATGAGGGCTTGACGAAAAAAGAAAGCACCTTCGTTGAAACCGAAAGCATCGTGATCATCAATGAGGAGATACAGCGGAATCCATTTGGAATTGGTAATTGAAGCGAACGCGACGGGATCATGCGCGAGCCATACATCGTGTGTCGGATACTCCTTCACCATTTTCTTGAGCCAAAGTTCCACGAGATCGCGTCTGACGTAAGGTTGATGTCGCGAGAGATAGGCACTGACGTCGGGCTTTGATGAGTGGGGGCCCAACGTGAGAATCGCGGGGCAGAGAACTGCAGCCCGTTGAAAAAGTTGGGGAGCGCGAAGGTAGAGACGAGCGGCATTGAAACCTCCCATTGATTCACCCATCAGCGTTCTTGTCGTCACGGGATGGCCCAACTGTGCTTCGACGGTGGAAACGACTCCGTCAACGAAGGAATCGTAGTAGGAACGAGACAAGAAACCGGTCTGTTCACTCAGAAACCACGTTGTGCCAAAGCTCACGCTGATCACGATGGGTGCGTCGATTCCGAGTGCGGTCCACTCCGAGTAAAGGGCTCGATGTTCTGGCGTATCCCAGGACGTCTCGTCACCGCCGTTTCCGTGGAAGTAATAAACAACATCTGTTGATTTTGAGCCTTGGTGTCGCCAGATGCAAAAGCCGTAGTTATTCCAATCGACTTTGCCGTTATTGCACGTACGTGAGAGTTGGATGTCACTTGCGGGAACGCGGGTGATGAAGGATTTCGTTGGTTTCTTCGCGGCCTCAGCTGTTGTTTTGGCTGTCGCTTTGCCGGCGGTTTTATTGGGAGGTGAGTGCGAGCACGCTTGCGTGAGGAGCAGGGTGATGAGGAGGGGCCCGAGCGAAGATAAACAACGAGTCATGTTTCAAATGATAACAAATCGGTCGAGGTCCTGCGGAAAGTTTCGACGTTCTGTTTGAGAACCCGGTCCGTGGTGGTGTTCCGCGGCGGTTTGAACGGACTCGATGGTGTTCACCGCTTTGACAACTTGCTGGACTTTCAAGCTCTTGGTCGCGCGACCGAAGAAGAGTCTATGCAGACGAACAGCTTGAAAAAATCCATCATTGTTTCCCTCAGGTTTTCTGTTGCGATCGTAGCGCTGACGGCGCTTTCGGGCTGCGGCGATAACTTCTCGCCTCTCTCGTTTAAGCAAGAAGTCGACGTGAGCGACCTGGAAGAATCTAGTGATTCTCCTGACGGCGGGTTCGGAAAAGCTCCGGCGGCTGTGGGCCAAGCTCCAGCGAAGGTTGCGAACTTCTGTTCTCCTCTGAGCTTTCAGGGAGTGAAGTGGGATTCGTCGCTCTCGGGCTGGGCGCGCCGGTCGATGAGTATTGGGTTAAGCCTATCGGGAAGTTTTGAAGGTGGACAAGGTTGGAAGAACCTGACGAACAACTTCGATGGTCAAGGATTGAGTGCGGGATTGTTGAATCAGACTTTGGGAACGAGCTCTTTGCAGCCGCTCCTTGCGCAGTTATTGAAGAATAGCCCGGAAGTTTTCACGGCGAGTTTTGGAAGTTCGCACCGGGCTTCGATTGTGGGAATGGTGTCTTCCTGGCAACGGGCGACGGGATATCAACCGCCTACGGTGAAGGTGGTGCAGGGGAAGGCGATTGTTGAGGGGGGCGGGGGCCTTGAGGATGGGGCGGACGTGACGTCGTCGGTTCTTGATAGGCCGGAGGTCGGCGGTGGCGGTAAGGTATTTGGGGAGATGCAGGTTTCTCCGTATGCCGCGAAGGCGACGCCAGCTTCAAGTAGTGTCGACTGGGCGGTTGCGAATCTTTATGACTCTAAAGGTAGCTTTGTTCCATCGTGGAAGTCAGAGCTACGCACGATGCTAGGTCACCCAGACTACGTGTCGATCCAAATTCGGGCGGCGCAAAAGCTCCACGAAAAAGCTTTGAAGTACGTCTCGCGAGTGAAAATCAATGACGTTCGTACTTACTTGTTGATGTTTGATATCGCGGTTCAGAACGGCGGCATTAACGAGAGCGAGTTCGTGGAGTGGGAGAAAGTAGTTAAGTCGAAGGGCCTCACTCAACCCGCAACGAAGTTGAAGGCGTTGATCGATATTCGGGTTCGGCGTGTCCTTACGGAATGGCAGAAGGATGTACGTTCGCGTAAATACGCGATCATCGACGGTACCGGTACGGTGCACGGAAGTGCGCGCAAGTTGAACACTGAATACTGTTACTCTAACCTGGATCCAATCCAATGATGAAAATCGCGATGTTGATTTTGAGTTTTGGGATTGTTGCTTTTGGCTCGTTTGCGGATGCACAGAAGCACGCGGCTCGACCTTGCCAGGAGAAAATTCAGCTTCGGGTGAAGGCACGTCAGGCGCTTTATCAGTGCTTGGGCGAATGGGATAAAGAGAAGCCGCCGAAAGAGGGTGAAGTCCAAGAGGACTGCTCGGCTAAACTCCTAGCCTACATCGAAGGCGTCAACGATGTGAGGGCCTGCCGCAAAGATGCGCAACAGGCTGGCGCGAAGAAGTAAGGTTCTTCGGTTTCAGTAGTGCAGGATTGGGGGCTGGTCAACAGGTCCCCAAAGCACCACGGCAGCTTTCATACTTACCGAGGCTTTTTCCAAAAAACTGTGATGATGGGTTTCATCGGTGCAGGCGCGCTCGAGGAATGCTTTGAGTTCTTCGGGGATCTTCGTTGAGTCTTTTGCTGCAAGCGATCGGTAGCGTTCGTAGGCGATCTTTTCGAGTGCGAGGATCTCTTCGAGAGCCCTATAGGTATCAAGCGTGTCTCCCAGGGGGCTTGATCCTAGGTGGCGGTCGATCTCCTCTTCTTCAGCGACGTCAGGGATAGAAATTCCTTCTTCATGACAATTAAGAATCGTGCAGATTTCTCGTAGGTGGGCCTCGTGGTCTTTGAGATGCACTTTTAATTTGTCGGCCATCTCCGGCGTATCAACATCGCCGAGGGCTTTGCGGTAGCCTTCGACTATCGTCTCTTCCATCTGGGCTAAATCTCGAAGCTGGGTTGTTACAGCAGTGGTGAAGGACTCCATCTGAACTCCTCTCGTGGAGATTGAGACATCCTCGCACGAGGGGAGAACACTACCTTGACGGTGGAAAGAAAAATCTTCGTTGGTTCTTTCAAAAATGGGGATGGAACGAAGAACGGGTCCGTTGAGGACCCGTTCTGTTTAGGTAACGATGATGTGTTGGAAACTCAGGTTGCGTGTTGCTCGAGAATCAGTTGCCGGCCAGTGGGATCATCTTGAGCGTCTCAATTACCGTAGATAGCTTGTCCGGATTCATGTAGAGGTAAGCGCCTGCGCTGCCGCCACTCCAGAGAAGAATGCCGGTTTTGATCGCTGTGGGCGTGCTGTGGAAGAGCGACATTGGACCGGCGGCCTCCGCAGCTTTTTCTGCAGCTTCCATACGTTTAAAGAATGCAGCAGCACGAACGCTCGGTTGGGCTGCCATATCATATTCTTTTCCGGTCTGGTCCTTCGGCATATGGCCCTTCAAGTAGTCTGCGTCTTTGCCATCCTTGATTGCTTGGACCTGTGCTTTGAGTGCGTCCCAAGTTTGGAGTGAGTTCGTTACTCGCGCAAACGTGATCAGAAAGTGATCGTTGCTCGCGACGGCGTCAAACTCCATTAGTTTGAGGAGTCTTGAATATTTGTTTAGTCCCGCGCCCTGTAAGGGGAAGCGCAAGATTTCTTGGATCTGTCCGAGATAGAGATCGCGAGACGTCTGGTCATAGCGAAGCTTCACGATAGAGAGGAAGCTCATGTTCAGAGGCGACGGCAGCTTCGCGAATCCCGCTTCAAGTGACTTCATGATTTGGGGGACAAGAGTCGCCATCTTGGCGAAGAGCCATACTTCAGAGCGCAGTTGTTTCCAAAGCAGTGCTCGATGCGCTGCCGATGAGAATTTGATGCTCTGGTAAAAGCTGTCCATTGAGCTAAACGACGGGCGTTCGTCCGAAAGCTTAGTGCCATAGGATTTCTCATACTTGGCAAAGAGATTACGGACAGATTCTTCTTTGCGGTAGTTTCCAACGCTTTCAAGAACGTACTTTGCGGCCTCGATGAAATTCTCATTTGCAGCAATTTCATGCGGCTTCGGCGAGGGGGCTTGTCCTACAACGGGTTCGATCACCTTCTCTGCCAGCGTCGGGGGAAGTTCATCGGTTTTATTGATTGATCTGTCAGTCAGGTTTAGGCGGTCGTATTGAGCGACGATGCGATCTGAATTTTGCGGTGTACCTGATTCGATCGTTCTCTGAAGGAGCGTCTCTACCCTTTGCAAATCGGCAAAGTTCTTCATGAATGTTTCTCTACTAGCTTCGTGTTCCTCATTTAGCGTTTTGAGAGAACTTTCGATAGCGCTCTGATGCTTAGGATCGAGCTTACCTCGTTGTATCTCGCGCTCAATACGATCGATCAATGTTTTTGAGTGTACGGCCTGCTCGTATGCGAGCTCGGTCACCTTATAGAGGTTTCGAACGATCTTGGCTGCGGCTTCGCCCTCGCCCGATAGGATGTAGCTATTGAAGTCTTGGAGCGTGCGGCGTTCCTGCGCGCGAATTAGCGTTTCCCGAGGGCCGTTCCTTTTCCTGAACCATTCAATGACTCGCTCAAGACGTGAGACTTTGTCATTGATCTTATCGGCCTGTTTCACTTCGTTGATCGCCGTTAGAAGCTCTTGCGTGTACTTCTCTGCGACTTCCTCTTTAGATGCCTTGTAGCGTGGCGCGACCACTCTCACTTCAAGGAGGTCAGTACAGGCATTCTGTGCTTGCGCTAACGGTCCGAAGCCCAGCGTTGCGGCAGTGAGTGAGCCCACAAATAAGTAGTTCAGCGTCTTCAACGTTTTCATATCCAAGACCTCACGGTTTCCCGGTTTTCCAACTGGCTTCAAATACAAGGTGTGCGCCAGGTTTGAAGTTGGTCAGCTTGAATTAAACAGGGTTTGAGGGCCAAGAACGAGAGGCGATAGTTCATCCCGCCGCTTTTCGATAGTCGCTGTCGAAGTGTTGAACAGGGATGGGTTTTATTCAGGGCATTCTAATTCAACGGAGGATCGTGGGGTATCGAGTGGTCCCGGGACCCTTGAGCCGCTTCGCGATGAACCATTCGATGATGGCCAGCACATAAGGAAACCATGTTATCGACGGTATCAGGCCCGCCCTCAGCACGTGGTACGATGTGGTGATGGTCAATCCACTTACGTTCTTCACATTTTGAGCCGTCTTCATAGACCCACTGGCAACGGTCTCCGTCTCTCGCCACGACTTGATGATGCACCGAAGTTCCCCGTGCCCTTTTTGCTTTCTCCACGGGATCATGTCGCTGAAGTGCTTCGTCGAGCATCCAATCGAGCGTGTCTTCAAGGCTGACCAACTCTTTGCGTTTCGTGCTTAGGATCTCTCGGGCCCGCTCAAACTTGGCATCAGTTTCGTACGATAGATCGAGTCGTACCTGTTTCTTCAGCTGGCCACGTGCTAACGCGCACTCTTTTTCAAGGACTGACTTAGGCAGTTTGCGGCACTTCTCAAGCCATTCCTCCTTATTCTCAGGAGTAATCACTGAAGAAACCGTGCGCGCTTTATGAAGTGAGATCTCGCCATTCACAACGGCAGCAGCGAGCTCCGGGACTTCATGAGATTTTCTCACAACGCGAACGAAACACTTCGAGATGTCTTCGGAAAGACCAAGAGCCTTAATGCAATATGGAGTTAAATGCGTAAACCCGTACGTTTCAAAAATCCGATCCTGATCAATGGTGAGTAAGACCCCTAGTAACCTGCGTTCGAATTGAATATATGAAGAAGCGCAGTCAACAGCTTCAATATGAATTTCCATCTTCACCTCGCAAAGGCAAAGATCTAGCACCGCCAAAAAGAAAACTCATTTAAAGCTGGAAAAGTTCTAAACGGCAATCCGGGTTTCGGAAGAAGCGCTGATCGCGCGGATGGGGAAGGGTCCCGGGACTCTCCGAGGGAGATCGCGAGTCCGCCGCTCTTGAAACCAAATTCCCGGCAAATAAAAAGAGCGCTCTTCTGCGCTCTTGTTCGACACTCTTCGCGGAACTACCAAAAGCGTTACGTACACTCCTTGATCATTCAAACTTGAAAGAATACTAGATTTGCAATGAAGAGAGCGAAGAAGAAGAGAGTCGCCTGCCAACCAGCGCGTTCAGTGATTGATGTCATATAGGTCCTCCCTCTTTAAGGCATAATTGAGAGCTCAAACTGAATTGTTCGTTACTTACTCGATCCTTCAAACCCTATACCCAACCGCCCATCGATCTCGTCGATCCGGGTGCCCACGCCGTTTGCGCAGGCTCATCACTTAGTCGCTCTCTTGAAGTTTTCGTACTGAATTGAAACACCCTAACCTCGATCAACAACTTAGCTAAATCATTTAGATCGAGACACTGGACCTTTGGGTTTTGTCCGCCGAGAAGACACTGTCAAAGCGTTGAACTGACGTTTAGCTTTCCAACGACTGTATTCACTTATGGCGGGCCTACGGGTTGCAATAACTCAGTCCGTGCAAGCCTGGGGTGGTTTGCAAGAGTGTTCTGGGCTGGAACATACGGGTGGGGGTTCTGGTGATGTTACGATCTAAAAAGATCGCAAGCCTTTTAGTCTTGTCTCTTCTCCCTTCTCTGAAGTCATCGTCAGTGCATGCGCAAACTACAACAGACAACGTGCTTAACCCGGTTGCCGTCGTGCCTAAAGCCGACGACGCCATCTCGCAAGCTCGCCTCCGTGCGCTTGCTTTGTTCCGCGCGCTTACGGGCGTGCCGCTCCCAATTGATGACGATCGCCTCGTCCAGATGGAAGCGGCGATCAGCGCCGGTCGCGAGCGAGACGCTGCCAAGATCGCCACCAGCGATCCTCTCTTCTATGACGTCCGTGTCCGCGACATGGCCCGCAAGATGTCAACTCGCGACGAGTCCGTCAGAGCGCCCTTAAGCGACTTCGTCGCAACCTTTGTGGGCGTCGTTCGCGACAGCGACTCAACCTCAGCAAAAGAGCTCCTCACGGGCAACTTCACGTACCGCGGGAAAGCAGGTCTGACCCAAGCCAACGGTCAGCCCGTGCGCCAGGACCTCCTAAACGACTTCCTCAATTCCAACAACCACTACAACGACCTTGCCAACCCAGCGAACAAGTTCTCGCTGATGAAGGTTCTTGAGAAATCGCCGATCCAAAAGGTCGTCATGAGCAACGCAAACACCGTCCCCGTGGATCACCCAGATCCCGCCGGCCTCATCACCACCCGAGCCTTCATGGAAGCCCACGCCATCGCCGGCACCAACCGCCGCCTCGTGGAATTCAGCTTCCGCCAGTTCATGTGTCAGCCCATCACGCAGTGGGCAGACGCCAGCGCCCCTGATGACCGCGTAGGCCGTGACGTCGACCGCGCCCCCGGTGGCAGCCCGAACAAGTTCATGGTGACCTGCAAAGCTTGCCACGGACAAATGGACGGTCTCCGCGGTGCCTTCGCGATGGTTGACTTCAACGGCAACCAAGTTCGCTACCAGACGGGCACAAACCCGGTCGGTAAGATGAACCGAAACGCCGACGTGTTCCCCGAAGGTTTCCAAATGCGCGACAATACCTTCGTGAACTACGCAACCGAAGGAAAAAACCGCGACGAATTCGGCTGGCGGTCGGATCTCCAGGGCAAAGGAATGAAAGAATTTGCCGCGATGATCGCAAACAGCCAAGGCTTCAGTCGCTGCTTAGTTCGTCGCGTGTTCAGCAACGTCTGTAAACGTGATGCCGGTGCAGATGAGGAAGGTCTCATCCGCGCGATCGCAAACGATTTCGAAGCTGGCAACTACCACCTCCGAAACCTCTTTGAAACCGTCGCGCTCCGTCCCGAGTGCGTAGGCACGAAATAAGGAAGGGAGCATACAATGAAAACATTCAAGACTTCTCCTCTCATGCTCCTTCTGATCGCTCCGATGTTCGCGCTCTCGGGTTGCGGCTTCGGTATGGAAACATCCGATTCGTTTGCTTCGCGAGGCGGCGCTTTTAACGAATACGCACAGCACGTGGACAAGATTCCCGTAGGCGTTTCTTACTCCGAAGATCTTCTTCAATCGTTCCAGGCGCAAACGGGTGCTGCGGCTTCAAACCGCACGATGACCGCTTTCCGCAACGAGATCACGAAAGTTCCCGAAGCGGGTAAAGCCGATGGCGTAACCGCACCCATGTGGAACGCGATCACGAACTTGGCCGGCGAATCCTGCCAAGACCTAGTGGAGAAAGAACGCGATGGCGGCAAGCGCGTCTTCCAGATGGTCGATCTCAAAAACAACACGGTCGCGATCTCAAAAGAAGCCAAAGAGAACGCGATTCGCGGGATGGCGCGGTCCTTCTGGGGAAGAAACGAGTCGGACTCGGAGCGCTCCATGATTCGCGAAGCTCTCGATGAAGCATTCCCGCAGACCACGACGACCGCGCAAAAAGAGCGCGCGATGCTCTACGCCTGCACGGCGATGCTCGCGGCTCTAGATGCGCATAAGCGCTAAGCGAAAACGCAAAAAGCGCCGGTCGGGATCGAAACAGAAAATAGAAATCAAATGTTGGAAGGTTGATACGGATGAAAAAATTCTTCGATAAAAATGGTCGGCAGGTTTTTCTCCACGACGATCACAAGCGTCCCACGTCGCGCCGTGAATTTCTCGGCACTGGGCTTCTGGGATTCTCGGGCTTCATGATGGCGCCTTCGGTTCTAACGGTGCTCTCGGGTCTCGAGCAAGCTCACGCGGCAGGCGATGAGTGCGAGACGAAAGCCTCCAACCGATTGCCGGCGTTTATCTCCGTCAACCTTGCAGGTGGTGCAGCTCTGGCCGGAAACTACATTCCTTTAGATCAAGGTGGCCAGCTGCTCCCGAGCTACGACGTCCTCGGGATGGGCGCAACGCCTCCCGTTGAGCGTGAGTTTCAAGGGGTTGGATTCGCCGGCGTCAACAACGGTCGCCTTACGTCGCAATTCCTTGCCGGGCTTCGAACAACGGCTTCTCAAACGACGCGTGATAAGACCGCTTTCTTCGCGGTTTGCGTGCCGCTGCAAGATGATTCCAACAATAACAAAATCGATCCCTCTGGTCTCGTGACGGCAGCCGGACTGGCTGGCGAACTTCTCCCAAAGCTCGGCATGCGCGAAACGCCCACGGGTGTTCGTCATGAGTACGCGATGGTGCGTCCTCCGGCGCCGCTTATCGTGAACAACATCAATGACCTTACGGGAGCGCTTACGCCTGCTGGTACGCTCGCGACTCGTCTCGATAACAATCAACGTCGCTCGCTCCTGAGCCTTGTGAGCAAGCTCAGCGGATCGCAAGCTGCGGCGATTCGATCACCGAACAGCGCATCGGGCTCCACGCTCGCGAAGCTTGTTGAATGCGCAACGGGTAAGAACGTGAGTCTCGCCGCGCAAACAACTCTGGGCGTTGATCCACGCCAAGATACGACGGTGGGACTTTCGACTCTTTGGGGAATGCCCACGGCCGGAAACCAATTCGGCCGCTCGCAAAACGAACGAGTCATCATGGGTTCGATGGTTTACAACGCACTCAAAGGGAATGCCGGTGCCGTTGGCCTCGACATCGGTGGCTACGATTACCACGGAAACAATCGCGTCGACGTCACGGATGTTCGTGATAACGATGCCGGTCAGCTCGTCGGTAAAATTCTCGAGTCGGCGGCGGCGATGAACCAAAAAGTTTTCATCCAAGTGCAATCCGATGGGTCCGTGGGTGCGCCTCGCGGCTCGGACATCAATGCTTCCTTCACGGGTGACCGTGGAGCTGGCGGCATGTCTTACATTCTTGTCTTCGATCCCGCAGGACGTCCAGCTTCCAAGCCCGGTTACCAGATCGGCCACTTCACGGCAGGTCAAGGAGCTGCGGACAATTCAGTGGTCGGTTCTGCGGAGAAAGCCGGAGCCGCGGTATTTGCGAACTATATGAAATTCGCGGGGCAGTTGGGCCGACTCGACAGCATCCTGACTCAACCGTTCAACTCCGTGCAGCTCGAACAAGTTCTGCGTCTAGCTTGAGATTTTTTTGAAGGGGATCGTCGGGATGAATCGCAAAAAAATTCTGGGACTCACATCTTGGTGCGTACTTGGTGTGGCGATGGCACTGTCGTACCAAAATTGCTCCGATCCCGACTACGGTGCCAAAGGTTCGGGAAGCGTCGTCGTTTCACGCGCGCTCTGCGAAGGTGAAATGCTCGAAGCTTTCCGAGCCAGCTACTATCCCTTCTTGAAAGACGCCTGTAAGAACTGCCATGTTCCTGGCGGCGTGGGTAAAGGAACCTTCGCGCACCAAACGGATATCGCTTCGGCTTTCGCGGCTTTCAAAAACGCAACGACGATGAAGATCGAAAACAATGCGCAGAGCTCCGGTCACGCTTCTCCGTTCACCGGCACGCAAAACACGCCGCAGATCCAAGCCGCCTCGAAAATTTGGAGTGAGGCGCAAGAGATTTGTGGTTCCGATGTCGGCGGTAGCTTTGATCCTCAGGGCCTGACGACGTCGAAGGCCATCGCGGCAACCGCAACCTACCGCACGATCACGTGGAACCTCGATACCGAGATGAGCAAAGGTGGCGGCGACCTCGGTCAGGCCGCATTCTCGATCCAAGTGAAACAAGTGACTTCGGCAGGTATGCCGCCGGTCTACTATTTCGATAACCTAACGGTTTCAACGGGCACCGAGAAGATCCAACTTGGTGAGATTCGCATCAAAATCAACGGCCAGCTTGTACAGACAAACTCGACATATTCGCGTCTGTCTGTTGAAGTAGACAAAGCAAAAACGGGCGTCGTGATTTCGAGCGCGACCGCGATCTTAGATGTTCCCGTCGGCACAGGCGACACGGTGGAGATCGGATTCGGCAAGCTATCGAAAATTGCGTCGCCTTAAGCGTAACCGCATGAGGCAGCAGCGAAGAATATGGATCAACTTACTCCCGAAGCTTTCGTTTCACCAATCAACCACGGAAGTTTGAGCGAACAAAGCGGGAAGTGGGTTTGCCAAAAATCGGGCGCAAAATTTCCTCTCATCGCAGGCGTTCCTTGTTTGCTGCCGGATGCCGATCGCGCTTTGATCGAGTGGCGCATGCGCGCCCAAGGGCTCATCCAGCACTACGAAAAAGCGATTGCGGATTTGAAAGAAGAGCTTCGCGCACCTTCCCTTCGCACCTCTACGCGCTCGCGTCTGGAGAAGACACGCGCCATGACGATCGCGCATGTCGAATTCCTGCGCGCGACATTTGAGCCACTGAAGCTCAATCAAAAAGGAGCTCAGCCAAGTGCCGAAGCCCTCGGCTACAAACTTCCGCCCTCGCAAGCTATACAGGGTTATTTTCCTAATCTCATTCGCGATTGGGCATCGGAGTCTGGTGAAAACGAAGCGGGCTTCCTGCTCCTCAAGGAAGCTTGGGGAGAAAGTTACGCAGAGAGAACTCTCGTTCTTGGGGCAGGTGCGTGTAGGCTCGCTTTTGATTTGCATTCCAGCGGGCTTTCGAAACAGACCGTCTGTGCAGATCTCAATCCGCTCCTCTTCCTCGTCGCTCGCCGAATTCTCGCAGGCGAGACGCTCAAGCTCGTGCACTTTCCGACTGCACCCAAGAACAATGAAGCGGCGAGCGGAGTTCTTCGGGTAGCAAAAGCTCCCAAGGCAACACGCACTGAAGGCTTTTCCCAGGTCTTCGCGGACGTCTATTATCTGCCTTTTGCTGACGAGAGTGTCGATACTGTAGTCACACCGTGGTTGATCGATATTCTGCCCCAACGTTTTGAATACCTTGTTCAAGAGATCAATCGCGTTCTGAAACCCGGCGGCACTTGGATCAACTCAGGTTCTCTCAACTTTACTCTCCGCAGATGGAGCGATTCGGTCTCGCCGGAGGAGGCAATTGAGATCGCAAGCGAAAATGGGTTTAAACAGGAGATGTTTTTCCAGCGAGCTGTTCCGTATCTGCACACGGCTGAAGACGCGCACCAACGAACCGAGACCGTCACGACGTTCCGCCTTAAGAAAACTCACAAAGCGCCTTTAAGTCAGCAAGCGCCCCTTTCGCCCGAATGGCTCGCGGACATCAGCGTGGCTATTCCCAAAGAAATGACGGATCAAAATGAAGTGGCGTTCTTCGACTCGCAAGCTTTTTTGATCGCGCACATCGATGGCAAACGCTCCGCGAAGGATTTAGCTTTGCTTTTAAGTCAGCGCTACGGACTCGCGGCCGATGAAAGCTTAGACGCAGTCGTCAGCTTCCTTTCGCGACGAGCCAGCACACGGGCTTTCCGTTCCTGATCAATTCTAATTGTTTAATCTTTAGTCTGTTCGCAATCTAAGAGCACTCGAGCCCCACGAGCTGCTCTCAGAGCCTGTCTGCACGTGCTTATATGAAATTCGCGGAGCCAATGTCTCCCGCTTGGTCAGTGTCACTCACTTGACGCTCAACAAAGGTTTGGACGTTTCTGGTTGGTACCGGAATTTGCAATGAGACTAGAAGCATATACAGGCGAAAAGCGGGGCAGGGGTGCCGGCGTTTTTTTGCTATCTCGTTTCGGGAGGGGTTCAGGCGCACGTTTGTAGAGACCTATCATGAATCCGGGAAGCGCCAACGTCGGGGGGTGCGGCTTTTAGACGGTCCCGGATCCTATCATCCTTTTAGAACCATCCGAACAGGGCCGGGTTGTGCAACCCGGCCTCTTCTTTTTTTAGCGTGCTCCGTTAGAGTTGCCAGACGAAGAAGAGTTACTAGAGGAACCACGCCGGCTTTCTCGCAAACGACGACTGGCTTCGATGAGCTCAGCGCTCTTTCTAACGAGTTCAAGTCGCTCGGCGATCAGACGTCGGCTGATCGCACGAGCTTCGGTGACTTCGCGTGTGAGTTCTTTGGTGAGTTGCAGATCAGGCTCAAGACTTGGAAAGCCGGAATTGCTCGCGACATCTTCAGACAACGTGCGGGGAGTGTCCGTTCTCGCCATCTCCGAAACCTTTCTTTCCGAATCCTCGTTTGTAAACTCGGCGCGAAAGAGAGATTAGCGAAAATTAGGCTCGCAAAAAAGTGAGTCAGTTAAAAAGTTGGAGAAATCTAGACCTTTTTCAACAGTGACGTGTTCCAAGAAAATTGGAAGCCGTGAAGTTGAAATTTGATTCCCAAATCAGCTAAGCGCGTGGATCTTCGGGGAGAGAGGCAGGCTCATCGTGTGACAGTTGAAACTGCCGACTGCCCTCGATGAGCGCCCGACTATCTCGACGGATTCTTTCAAGTCGCAAAGCGAACTGCGCGCTGAGCTGGCAGGCGCGCGAACCACGTTCGCGCACTTCCGCGCAATGCTCGAGGAGGCGGCGAAACTTCTCGTTTCGCTCTTGCCAGCCTTCTCGCTTCATAACTTGAGTGCCATCCGCGCGGCCGTTTTCGGTAAGCTCATCGCTCGTGAATGAATCGTGTTCCATTTGCCCTCCAGCCTCGCAAAAGGAGGCTAGCCCGAAGGCTCCGCGGATCAGTGCATTCCTGCAGAGCGCTCCGATAGCATCGATTCGATTTGTTTCTCGGCCGCAAACCAGTAGTCTTGCTCTTTACCAGGTTGGAAGCCGTCTTTCTCCGCCAAGTGGTAGGCAGCGTCTTGGATCATGCGGTAGCGTTCTTCGTTCGAAATTTTCATATCGCGATCGACTTCCGTCGCGCTCGCTTGTTGTGAAACGGTCGCCCCTTGAGAAGCCGTCTTCGTTTTCTTACCCTTCGTCACCTTTGCCGACGACTTGCCCGCACCTTTGCGTGATGCGGAACCTGAAGCCGAACCCGACGCCATTCCTATCGAAGTGTTGTCCGAACTAGCACTCGGAGCCGCTTTTACCGACGGAGCCTTAGCCATGATGTCTCCTCACTTTCGTTTCACTCACATTTAAAACTGACTCTAAACTTTTGCCTACGACACTAGCGGAGAGTGGCTGATCTCTTACTGATCACCACCATCTCGGGGATCTCCGCGCGAAGGCAGTTTGTAATCTTTCAAACTCAGCTTCCGGTCAAACGGGCGATTGAGAAGTGTTCTGAAAATCAACTCTCAAGTCTCGGCCTCATCTCATACCGGAAACACTGCTCATTCTTTGAACACCGATCTGTCTAACGAAGGCCGCGTGCGGATCCATCCATGCTCGGAACCGATTGGTACCTTTTTTAACCGGTGAATCTTGAAGAGATTCACAAAAAGATATTTAGATTTCGAATACATAACGGCGTTTACGAACTACCCGTTGGCACTTTTCGCGCTTAACTCCTAGATTCAGGGCGTATTGAACCACACGGATCCGGCCCCGGCTGCGACCCAAAAATCTTCAACAATTGGGACACAAATGGCCCACAAAAGCGTGACTGAAACTTCCATCCAGCAAACACGACGCGCCCCTTTTAAATCGGGAGATGAGGCCACTGGCCGCACCTCCGGGAAGGCCGCTCCAACCGAAGCGCGTGGCAAAATGGCGCGAAACGAATCGGCACTCGTGCCGCCTTCGCGCGTGATCATCGACCGCATTCGACCCGAAATCGACGGCGGGAAGTTCGCGGCCCGACTCTACATCGACCAGGAAGTCGAAGTCGAAGCCGTCCTGATCGTCGATGGCCACGACAAGCCAAAAGGTCGACTCTTCTATCGTCATGAAGATGCCAAAGCGTGGCAGTGGACACTACTCAAAGACAAAGGCAATGACATTTGGACCGCGCGCTTTAAACCCGAAAAGCTCGGACGTTACCTCGTAACGGTTGAAGCAGCCGTCGATCGTTTCACCACGTGGCGCATGGATCTGAAAAAACGTGTGGCCGCTGGTCAGAACGTTCAAGTGGATCTTCAAATCGGAATTCTTCTGATCGAATCGTGGATCCCGGAGCTTCTCGATGATCGTGAAAAGCGACTCGTCGGAGCCGCGATGGCGCAGCTCAATGATCTCTCAAAAGGCGAGAGCTTCGACGAAGCTTCGATCAGCGCTGTACTTGACGACCCAGCGTTGAAAGCCATCGGCGATAAACTTTTCGATCAAAAAAGTCTTGTTCGCTTCGAGCGCGAAATCCCGCTGCAGATTGAACCGGTTATCGCGCGCTTCAGCAGCTGGTACGAGTTCTTCCCGCGCTCGGCTTCGAATGAACCCGGTCGTCACGGAACGTTCCGCGACGCTGCCGAAAAGCTCGAACATGTAAAAGAGATGGGTTTTGACGTTGTTTACTTCCCACCGATTCATCCGATCGGTGTTCAGTTCCGAAAAGGGAAAAACAACGTGCTCACGACCGAAGCCGGTGACGTCGGAAGCCCATGGGCCATCGGCGGAAAAGAAGGCGGACACACAGCTCTGCATCCTGACCTTGGAACATTTGCTGATTTTAACTTCCTTCTCTCGCGCGCAAAAAAACTCGGAATCGAAATCGCGATGGACATCGCGTTTCAATGCTCGCCCGATCACCCGTACGTTAAAGAGCATCCAGAGTGGTTTAAAAAACGTCCCGACGGCACGATTCAGTACGCCGAGAATCCGCCTAAGAAGTATCAAGACATCTATCCGTTTGATTTCGAATGCGCGGACTGGCGGGGACTCTGGGAAGAACTCAAAAACGTCGTGCAGTTCTGGGTTGATCGTGGCGTAAGAGTTTTCCGTGTCGATAACCCGCACACGAAACCTTTCCATTTCTGGGAGTGGCTCATCAACGAAATTCGATCCGAGCGTCCTGACGTGATCTTCCTGGCGGAAGCTTTCACACGTCCGCACGTGATGGCGTACCTTGCGAAATCAGGCTTCAGCCAATCGTACACGTACTTCACTTGGCGCAATCTCAAGTGGGAGATCGAACAATACATGAATGAGCTCACGCAGACCGAGCTCATCGATTACTTCGGCGCAAACTTTTGGCCGAACACGCCGGATATCTTGCCCGAGTCGCTGCAAATCGGCGGGCGCCCGGCGTTCATGCAACGCGTGATTTTGGCGGCGACTTTGTCGTCGAACTACGGTGTCTATGGTCCAGCCTTTGAGCACATGGAGTGGAAGCCTCGCCATGAAGGCAGTGAAGAGTATCTTGATTCCGAGAAGTATCAACTCCGTCATTGGGATTGGAAGCGTGAGGATAGTCTCGCCCCTCTTCTCCAGCGTCTAAACCAAATCCGCCGTGAGCAGACGGCTCTGCAATCCAATCGCGGATTCCGATTCCATCCGACGACGAACGACAAAATCGTCGCGTATTCGAAGTCGACGGAAAACGGGGAGCGCGTACTCGTTGTGGTGAACTTAGATCCTCATCACAAACAGTCCGGAACGGTTGAGCTTCCGCTCATCGACTGGAAGATCGACGAGAACGAAACGTTCCAAGTGCACGACCAACTCACGGATGCACGTTACTTCTGGAGCGGCTGGCGCAACTACGTCGAACTCGATCCGCACTCGCTTCCGGCGCACATCTTTGTGATTAAGCGACGGGCGCACGCGGTTTCCGAGTTCGATTACTTCCATTGAATTGGATGAATTAGAAAATGACCTCGGGGTCTCGCGGTTGAGCCCTGAGCCAAAAGACGGTTGAGAGATTTTTAAGAGAGTTAAGAGGCTAACGGTGGAGAAAATGACGGAGACAACCAAAACGGAAGTGATCGCGGGACCAGATCTGCTCTGGTACAAAGACGCGATCATCTACCAACTGCACGTGCG
>SXGS01241552.1_pt1 | contig 20535 bp, 17 predicted proteins | sample 3174681 | NCBI WGS metagenome assembly SXGS01 (sample SAMN11356861, study PRJNA531348) | freshwater metagenome | isolation source: freshwater sample F1-80 | place: China: Fuxian Lake, Yuxi | collected 2017-12-25 | reverse complement strand
TCGAACGCTCGCTGCGCGTGCTCGACGGAGCGGTACTGGTACTGTGCGCCGTCGGCGGCGTGCAGAGCCAGTCGCTGACCGTCGATCGCCAGATGAAGCGGTATCGCATTCCACGCATCGCGTTCATCAACAAGATGGACCGCATCGGAGCCAATCCGTTCAAGGTCACTCAGCAAATCAAAGACAAGTTGCACGTCACCCCCGTGCCGATTCAACTCCCGATGGGAGCGGAATCTGACTTCGCGGGGGTCATCGACCTCGTCACCATGCAGGCGATCTATTTCGATGGCGAGGATGGCGAAACCACGCGCCGCGAAGCGATCCCCGAAGGCTACACCGAACAGGCCTCGACCGCCCGACAAGAGATGCTCGAAGCACTCTCGATGTTCGACGACCGCTTGATGGAAGCGCTGCTCGAAGAACGAGAAATTCCGGTCGATCAAATTCGGACGCTGATCCGCGAAGCGACCCTCTCGCAAGAGATCACGCCCGTCATGATGGGCACGGCGTATCGAAACAAAGGTGTGCAAGAACTGCTCGACGCGGTGACGCACTACCTCCCCAGCCCGCTGGACCGCACCGTTCTTGTGACCAATATCGACCACAAGAAAGTCGAAGGCGAAGCGGAAGACGCCGCCAAGGTCACGCTCACGAAGAACGCGAAAGACCCGTTGGTCTGTATGGCGTTCAAAACCGTCGTCGAGCAATTCGGCCAGTTGACCTTCATGCGGATTTACCAAGGGAGCATGGTCAAAGGCGAAAGCTACACGAACACCCGCACGGGCAAGCGACAACGCTTCGGCCGTATCGTGCGCATGCACGCAAACAATCGCGCAGACATCGACATTGCCGGCCCAGGTGACATCGTCGCTGCCGTCGGCGTTGAGTGCGCATCGGGCGATACCTATTGCGGCGAGCCCGTCAACTACGCGCTCGAAAGCATCTGGGTTCCCGAGCCGGTCATCCGTCTCTCGATCGAAGCGGCGGAGCGCGACGGTGCCGACAAGTTGTCGAAGGCACTGGAACGCTTCCGTCGTGAAGACCCGACCTTCCACGTCCAGTCCGACCCGGAAACCGGTGAGACGCTGATCGCCGGCATGGGCCAGTTGCATCTCGAAATCTACACCGAGCGTATCAAGCGCGAGTACAAAGTCGAGTGCATCGTCGGCGAACCAAAGGTGGCCTACAAAGAGACACCGACTGCGTCCGTCGAGTTCAACTACAAGCACAAGAAGCAGTCCGGCGGCTCCGGCCAGTACGCTCATGTCGTCGGCAAGATGACCCCGCTGCCGGAAGGTTCCGAGGAGCCGTACGTCTTCCTCAACGAGGTCACGCAAGGGCGCATCCCCAAGGAATACATCAAGCCGGTCGATGACGGCATGCAGCTCTCGCTGGTCAAAGGGCCGCTCTGCGAATGCGAAGTGGTCGGCGTGCAGATCCAACTGCAAGACGGCAGCTACCACGATGTCGATTCGTCCGAAATGGCGTTCCGCATCTGCGGCCAAGGGGCCATGCGTGAGATTTTGAAGGACGCGAAGCTTGGACTGCTCGAACCGATCATGAAGTTGGAAGTTGAAGTCCCCGAGGAATACCAAGGAGGCGTTTGCGGCCACTTGAGTAGCAAACGCGGTCTGATCACAGAGACGGCAACCAACATGGGCATCGGCGTCATCAACGCCGAAGTCCCGCTGGCCGAAATGTTCGACTACGCCAACGAGCTGCGCTCGATGACGCAGGGCAAAGGGGGGTTTACGATGGAATTTTGCAAGTACAAACTGCTCCCCCGCAGCCTGCAGGAAGAGGTCGTTGAGAAGCGGCGAGCCGACAAAGACCCGAAGAAAGCCAAGCAACTAGTGGCTGCGAAGTAATCTGCGGCGACAAGTCGTCTTCGAAAATCAAAAGCCCGGTTGTCTCCAAGACGACCGGGCTTTTTTGTCGCACTGTCATTCTCACTTGAGCAGGTCTTCCGGCTTCACACCTTTCGAGTAGCCGCCGAATTTGAATCGCAGCGGTTTGAAGTCTCCGACGAGATCGACCTTCGACTTCTCCAGAATCTTGCCCTCCATCGACAGGCACCAGTAGCTCGCGTTGACGATCAATCGGCGAGTCCCCTCCCACAGCAGGTCTTCGGAGGCTCCCATTGTGGTCGTGAAGATGCGAGCGACTTTGCCGCTCTCGCTCATGTAGGACTTGGTCCAGGCGACGGGCATCATCGGATCGTTCTTCTTCCCTTCGACCGCTGGGCTGTCATCTTTCAGCGTCGCGGTCACTTGGCCGAGTACCAGCGGCAGGCTGTCTCCCGGCAGCGGCAAGCGCACGCCGTAAACGTCCGTCGTACCGAAGATGTCGCCGTCTTTGATGCCTCGCAGAATTGGGTGCGACGCTTGATCTTTCGCCAAGAGGCCACGAGTTCCCTCGACCGCATGGTGTCCGTGATGGCTGATCCACGTCTCGCCGAGCACCTGCCTACCAAAACCTTGTTCGTACTCTTTGCCGCCGTAGGTCCAACCGTACTTCTCGAACTTGCGACCTTTCGGAATGTTGAAAGCGTGCGTCGAAGTCCGCAGGCCGATCACCGGCTTGCCCGCTTCGATGTAATCGACGAACGGCTGCATCTGCTCATCCGGCAGATTGCGGAACCGCAGTCCGAGAATCGCCAGATCGGCCGACTTCAACGCCTCGGTCCCCGGAATGTTGGTCTGATGATCCGGCTTGATCGAGCCATCCGCCGGATCAATCGGGAACAGCACCGTGCATTTGAAACCGTGATGCTTGGAGAGAATCTTCGCCAACTGCGGCAGCGCCTCTTCCGAGCGGTACTCGTCATCGCCGCTGATGAGCACGATGTGCTTCCCCTTGCCCGGCCCGTCGCCTCCCTCGAACACGATCCAGGGATCGGCGGCCTTCGCGGCCGAGGCGATCAAACCAAACCCGAACCCAACAGCCATCAAGCACAGAGCCAATCGAATCTTCACGGTCAAACCTTTCGAGTGGTGAATCGTGGAAGTCATCCAGACGGACATGGTTTCAAGCCGACGGCAAGCAAGCAAGGGCCGCAAGCGTTTGTGGAGAAACCGGACCTTGCCATTGGTCGGCTTTGATCCGACGGCATAGAATCCGGCCGCCATGAAGTTCGACATCATCCTTGCTCCTGAAACGCTCGAAGACCTTCGTGATTTCAAGGCGAACGAAAAGGCTCAAGTGCGAGACGCGATTGAACAGCATTTGCGTCACGAGCCGAAGAAGCTGAGCAAAAGCCGTATCAAGCGACTGCGTGGCACGAAACGACCTCAGTACCGGTTGCGAGTCGGAGATGACATCCGCGTCTTTTACGATGTGACCGATGACGCCGTCGAAGTTCTGGCGATTGTCCGAAAGTCCGCAGCCGACCAATGGCTCCAACAATTTGGTGAACCCGATGAAACAGATCCCGCTGTCTGATGCCAAAGACCTGTCAAAACTCCTTCGCCAAGCTGAGCGTGAGACGATTGTGTTCACTCGGCGCGGCAAGCCTGCCGGCGTGCTGGTCGGTTTCACGTCCGAAGACGATTGGTTCGACTACAAGCTCGAACACGACGAACGATTCTTGAAACGGATTGAGCAGGCGCGCAGGAGCCTGCGACGCGGCAAAGGTGTGAAACTGGAAGACGCCATTGCGTCGAAACCGCACTCTGACAGGTGACATGCCAGGATTACGAAGCGAGTTCTTGGCGGAGATCTTCCAGTGAGATGGTCGCTGGTTCCTGGGAGAGTTGGCGCAGCAGCGCCATGAACTCCGGGTTGTCCTTGAGCAGTTCGACCTCCACGGCGAATTCGTCAACGTGCGACAGGGCGAAGACAGAACCATTGGCTTTCCGCAGCACCACCAATTCGTCTTGAGCCTGATCGACGACTTCGTCCAACGAGGCGTGGGTCTGTCCCAGTTCGATGACCTTCATAGTTCCACTTCCTTCCCCGCGACGAATAGTTTGTTGTGCTCTTTGTGGCCCACGGCTTTGATCTTGATGAACGGACCTGCGTCTTCGGAGACGACATCGTAGAAAACGCGAAAGTTTTGAACTCGGAGTTCCCAATCGGCCAGTTCGTTTGCGCTCAATCGCTTTCGGTTTCGTGTTTCGGTCGTGGGATCGTGCCGCAGTTGGTTTTCGATGGCGTCGAAAATCTGCGTCTGTTCAAACTTGCGATAAGCTCGCACTTGGTCTGCCGCAATTTGCGTGAAGCGAATGTCGAATTTCATGTTCGCATCACGTCCTACCTACAGGGGCTCAACGACGACAACGCACAGCTTGCAGGAATAGTTCACATCGTGCAAGTCGTGGTCGCTTTGCGGCCAAGCTGGTATTTGCCAATCAATAATCCCGCACAGCCCCGTCCGGCAGCGTGGGCTTCGGCCATTTGAAGACTCGTTTGGGGTCGGCGTTGACCTTCTCGAACATCGACTCATCGACGGTCACGCCGAGGCCGGGGCCTTGAGGGAGGGTCGCGTAGCCGTCTTTGTCTTGGTCCCAGCTTTTGCGAGCGACTCCGGCGGGCATCAGGTGGCCGTCGAGGTAGCCTTCGTGGATCAGCAGGAACGGGACCGCGAACGCCGCGTGGATGCTGGCGGAGAGGCCGAGTTCCGAGCAGGTGCAGTGCGGGGCCAGCGGGACGAAGTACGCCTCGGCGAGCGTCGCGATCTTTTTCATCTGCGTGATGCCGCCGGTGTGGCCGCAGTCGGGTTGTAGGATGTCGATGCAACGCTCGTGGAGGTACGGCAGCATCTCCCAGATCGTGCGGTCGCGCTCGCCGGTGGCCATCGGGATTTTGATGTGCTGCTTCAGACGCTTGAAGACTTCGATGTTGCCGGGGACGGCGACCTCTTCCAGGAACAGGATGTCATACGGCTCGATGGCGTTCGCGAACTGAATCAGCATCGCGGGCGGGATCGCGCAGTGCGCGTCGAACATGATCGTGTAGTCCGGCCCGTTTTTCTCCCGCGTTTGCCGCACGCCCCGGACCAGCCCCTCGATGTCGCTCGGGTTCCCCGAATAGGGATGCGGCCCACCCGTCCCGAGCTTCTGCGCCTTCGCGTGCGGGTACATGCGGACCTTGTCGCGCGTCGGCCCGCCGAGCAGCCGATAAACCGGCACGCCCCACGTCTTGCCGGTGATGTCCCACAACGCCATGTCGATCGCCGAGATCACATGCGTCATGAATGGCCCGCCGCGCATGTCGCGATGCGACCGATACAGCTTCTGCCACAGATGCTCGATCCGCGTCGGGTTCTCGCCGTCGAGCAATTCAAACAGCGACTGAGCCAACGCGACTGCGACGTTCGGCTCGAGGCCCGTGACCTCGCCCCAGCCGGTGACGCCGTGATTGGTCTCGATCTTGAGGTACGCCTTCGTGCCGACTCGAAACCCGCGCAGCGATTTGATTTTCAAATCGGCTCCGCGATCAACGACGTTCGCGGCGGGGTTGTTTTCCTGAGCGACAGCGTCGGACAGCATCGCGAGACCAGTCGCCATCGCGGCGGAAGCGAACAGATTGCGGCGAGAAACGCCGGTCGAAGCGGACTGAGACATGACGGCTCCTGTTGTCGAAGTAGGATGGCCGCCCTCGGCCGTCCTGCAGGGTTTCGCTCTCAAAGGCGGACGGCCGAGGGCGACCATCCTACTGAGCTGAGGTCGTATCGCCGCGAACACGCACTGTCGAGCAAGCCGCAGCTTGTGAGCGACTCGCGCGGGGCGTAGCATCCAACGCGATTCGCTCTGACTCTCGTGCCGAGGACGCCAACATGGCTGATCCGATTTCGATCCAGTGCCCGCATTGCAAAGTGAAGTTGAAGCTGAAAGCGTCTCCGCCCGCCGGCAAGAAGGTCGGCTGTCCGAAGTGCAAAAAGCCGTTCCCGGTGAAGGCTCCACCGAAGAAGAAGGAGGGGGACGACGACTTCCTTGATGCGCTCGACGATTTGGCCGAGGACGACTACGAAGCTCCAGAGGACGAGGATTCGCAGGAAGACGAAGAGGTCGCTCTGCCGGCACGCAGCGCGAAGCGTTCGAAAAGCAGTGTCTCGACGAAGAAGGGTGGCAAAGGGAAAAAAGGCCGTTCGAAGAAGAGTTCAGCGGGCCCACTGCTGGCCATCATCGGTGGCAGTGTGGCGGTGCTCGCGCTGCTCGCGGGCTTGGTCTATTTGCTGATGAACCTGCCGGGGGGCGGAGCGAAAGGCATCCGCAGCGCGTCCGGCGAGTTCATTGCGTTCGCGCCCTCGGATGCGGACCTATTCGTCTCGGCTCGGCCGGCGGACATGATGGCTTCGCCATTGTTGGCGTCCGTCGTTCAAGATCCGAATGCGAAACAAGGTCTCGCCGAGGTGGAGAAATCACTGGGATTTCCCGTGACCGAGATCGAACACGTCTTCGCCGCGGCCAAGGTGGACTCCAACGTCGCCAAGGGCGCGCCGGCGGCAGGTCCGATGGCGGGGAACCCCATGATGGGGATGCCCGGAATGGGAATGCAGGGGATGGGTGGCGGAAATCGCAGCGGAGTTCAGGATAGCGTCGCGATTCTGCGGTTGAAGCAGCCGTATGGCGGCAAGACGCTCGACCAGATTCGCCAGCAGCTTCCTCCGAAAACTTACAAGGACGTGAGCTATCACGTCAGCGCGGACCCGAATGGTGGCGCATTTTTCTTCGGGGACGAGCGCCACGTCGTGATGGGATGGCCATCGCAGATCGAGAAGATCATCGACCGGAAAGACCAAGTCGAGAACAACGACCTGCTCGCGTACTTCGCCAAAGAGCAGCATTTCTCGCTTGTGGCGATCCAGAAAGGGACCGAAGTTCAAACGACTCTGCCACCGGGATTCAGCCAAGCCCTCCAGCAGAACGAGACTCTGCAAAAGCTGGTGAAGGAAGTCTCGATGGTTCGCATGGATGTCAACATGCCGGCCGGCGTGGATTTCAAAGTCTCGCTGACCTGCAAGTCCGACACGGCCGCACAGCAGATCCATGCCGAAGCGACCAAAGGGATCGACGTACTCAAGCAACAAGCTCAAATCTTGAAGTTCGCGATCCCGGAAATCGACGGCGTCCTCAACTCGCTCAAAGTGAACCAGAGTGGTATGGGAATGGACGTGTCGGTCTCGGTGCCCAGCGCGATGATCGACCGCATCAAGCAAATGGCACCGCAGTCGCCGGGAGCGGGCACAATTGGAGCCGGTACTGCCGGACAATCACCCGGTACGTTTCCCATTGGGGCATCGCCGTTAGAGTCGGTTCCGACGGTCACGCCGCCAACAACGGTTCCGCCACAGAATTGATCGTCCGTCAGTCAGCTAGAGACTCGAAGTGTCTTATTCGCCACCGAGGAAAACGCGATGCGTGCGAAGATTCCGGCATTGCTGATGTGGACGACTCTGAGCGTCCCAGCCTTCGGACAGCAGTTGGTCGTGCAGCAACCGGTTGTCGGCACGACCTCGCTATCGACTGCGGTTGCGGTACCGGATCGCGGCCGAACTTTTTTGGGCGGCGCGTCATCGGCTCAATCGGGGCGATCTCGATTTGGATTTGGCCAGCCAGGTTCTTCGCTGGGTTTGTCGCGATCATCGACTTCGATGTCCGTCGGTGTGACTGTCATCGACCTGCGCGAGATGGACGAAGCGATCTTGAACTCGGTCCCCGATCAGCCGGAGACAGGTTCGCGATTCTCGCGTCATGCGGCGGCGATCAGCGGCTCACGTTCTGAGAGTCCGCGCGAGCCAACTCACGAAGTGGAGTCCACGATAGATCGCGCCGCGAGGTTCGAGAGGCTCGCCCTCAAGGCGGAAGCGGAACATCGTACCGGAGTCGCGAAGCTGCATTGGCAAATGGCGGCGAAGTACGGCTCGGCATCGGCTCGCGAGCGGCTGGCGGAATTATCCAGGTCATACCCATCGAGAGAACGCCGCGCCACGAAGTAACTCGAAGCGTCAGCGAGGGCGTCATCACTTTCGCACTCGCTGACGCTTCGGGTTACTTTGCGGCTGTCAATTCTCGCACGTCGTTGACGAGCGCGGCGATGTCGGACTCAGCGGTGTCCCACGAGCACATGAACCGTGCGCCGCCGGCCCCGATGAACGTGTAGAACCGCCAGCCACGAGTTCGCAGCGCGGTCGCGACTTCGGGGCGCAGACGCACGAAGACCGAGTTGGCTTGGCGGCGCGAGATGAACTCGACGCCGGAGACTTGCGACAGTCCCGCTTCGAGTTGCTCGGCCCGGCAGTTGGCTTGTGTGGCGTTCCGCAGCCACGCACCGGACTCCAGCATGCCGACCCACGGCGAGGCGAGGAACCGCATCTTCGACGCGAGTTGCCCCGATTGCTTGCAGCGATACGCGAACTCGTGCGCGAGTTCCTTTTTGAAAAAGATGATCGCTTCGCCCACCGCCATCCCGTTCTTCGTACCGCCGAAGCAGAGGACATCGACGCCGACTTTCCAAGTGATCTCCTTCGGGGCGACGCCGAGCGCAGCAACCGCGTTGGCGAATCGAGCGCCGTCCATGTGGACTCGCAGTTCGTGACGACGCGCCGTCTCGAACAATGCTTGCAGATCATCGACAGAGTAAACGGTGCCGAGTTCAGTGGCTTGCGTGAGGCTCAGGACTTTCGGCTTCGGGTAGTGGATGTCGCAACGGCGCTGCACCATGTGTGACACGGCCTCCGGCCGGATGCGGCCATCTTCGCCCGACACAACGAGGATCTTTGACCCATTCGAAAAGAATTCCGGCGCGCCGCACTCGTCGGTTTCGGCGTGAGCAAGTTCGTGGCACAAGATGCTGTGATACGACTGGCACATGGCCGAGAGCGCCAGTGCGTTCGCCGCAGTGCCGTTGAACGAAAAGAAGACTTCGCAGTTGACTTCAAACAACTCGCGCAGCAAGTCGGCGGCCTTCGCAGTCCATTCGTCGTCGCCGTAGGCAGGGACATGCCCCTGATTCGCGCGGGCCATCGCATCCCACGCTTCGGGGCAGACTCCCGAATAATTGTCGCTGGCAAAGTGACGGCGGCCGGAGGCAGGATCGAACATGTACGGTCTCTCCATCAACCAGAATCAAAGGGACGTGAGCCGTCCATCGCGGAGTTCCGCGCAGCGCGGAAACCGGGAGGCCAAGTCGGTGCTGTGCGTGACACAGATCAGCACGTTGCCGACGTCGCGGCTGAGTTCCAACAGCAAGCTGCCGATCGTGTCGGCGTTTTCTCGATCGAGGTTGCCGGTCGGCTCATCGGCGAGCAAGAGCGCGGGCTGGTTGATGAGCGCTCGGCAGACGGCCACTCGTTGCCGCTCGCCTCCAGACAACTGCGCGGGACGATGCGCAAGTCGCTGCTGCAACCCGACTCGTTCGAGCAACTGCGTTGCGCGGGCGACGTCATCCGCCGTTGTTCCGGAACCGGCCAATCGTGGGATCAGCACGTTTTCCAAAACCGTGCATTGCGGCAGCAGGTGATGCTCCTGAAAGACGAAACCGACGGACTCCTGTCGCCATGCGGCCAATTCTGTTTCGGTTGCGGCGAAGACATCTCGGCCGCGCAGTCGCACGGAACCTAGCGTCGGTCGCTCCAAGCCACCGAGTACGAACAGCAGCGAACTCTTGCCAGAACCCGACGGGCCGGTGACCGCCAGTGCGTCACCGCGAGTCAGTGACAGATCGACGCCGTTCAAGACGGTCAGTGAACCGGCGGCGGTGACGTACTCCTTGCGGAGTCCGGTGACGATCAAATCAGAATCGACGTGCGACATGCGGGGTCTCATTCAAAAACAGCAGGACCGGAAACGCCGTGCGGTTCCGGTCCTGCAAGATGTCAACAAATCAGAGTGACGCTGTCGAGTTACTCGAAGGAAAGCGTCAACCATCCACCCGTGGCTTTGACTTGAGCGAGGCCGAGTTGAATGGGCGTCTGCCGATCCTTGTCGATATTGATGAAGCGGTCGAACTTGCGAGTCGGCAACGCGTTCTTCACTTTGTTGCGCACAATTCCGGCACGAGCGATTTGGAGTCCAGCGTTGGCTGGTGTTTCAACCGGCGAGACGCCCACTTCACCACTTTCGACAACGAAGGAGGTGCCTTCGATGCGGAACATCAACGGCACGGTGATTTCCTGGGTCGGAATGTCCTCGTCCTTTTGCTTCAGCCCGGCTCGAATCGCGAGTGTCAGTTGACCGTTGTTGACTCGGAAACGAAGGGGATCTTTGTCGGGGAAGACGAAAGTTGCGGGCTCTTTGGCACTCTCAGCGGCCTCGTCAACCTTCTTGGTGATGTTGAGCTTTCGGCCGAGGAGGTCGGAAAACGAGTTTTCGATTTCCTTGCCGAGTTCCTCTTCGGACAGCGTACGGCCGGCGATTTTCAGGCGGTCCAGACTGTTGTTGAGCAACGATTCGTGAAGGGCCAGCACGAGTCCGTTGCTGGGAACGCTGACAAACGGACCGTCGCCGCCGGCCAGTTCATGATCGGACATCAATCGCGTGTTGATTCGCAGGTCGTCCTCTGAAGAACGGTAGCTGGCCGCCGACGGGTACAAATCTTTTTCACGCAGTTTGGAACTAACCTTGGCTTCATAGTCCTTGTTGAGGTCAGCGACCTTGGCATCGACCTCGGTGTTGAACTCCGGCAAAACTCGGCTCGAGATACGCTGTGCCGCGATGGCTTCGGCCTGTCCACGACGGTCTGCCACTTCACCTCGGGCAATGGAATTAGCGAAGCCACCGATCAGGAAAGCGTCGTCGTACTTGGTGGACACGCCGGTCGTCTGATTATTGGCCCGAACGGAAATGTCCGCGACTCCGGCGGTGAATCTGTTCCCGTCGAACAGAATGGGTTTCCAGGCTTTGAAGACGTGATGGCCGGACGTGTAAACGTTGGCTTCATTGGTGACTCCAACGGTGTTGGACTTCACGGCTCCGTTAATCACAAGTTGCAGCCGGATGCCGTCATTGCTGGGCTTCAGATCGACGCCAGCGGTCACTGTGGTTGTCTGATTTCCGCTGACGTTCGCTCCGAGGATGAAGTCCTTCACCGGTCCTTGCTTCGTCGTCGTTTCGGACGCGAGCTTTGACAGAAACTTCTCGCTGGCCACGACACGCAGATTGAAATTGAAATAATGCGTGGACATTGCCGCAGCGATGCGGTTCCCACGGTCAGGTGATGATTTACGAACCGCGTCAAATGCCTTTCGGGCCGCAGTCGCATCGGTCGACGATTGCGACTCCTCGTATTTCTCGATCGAGGTGACCAGTGCCGCCACTTCAGCTCGCAGCTTCTCGGGGTTGTACGGCTGATCCACTGCGGCTGCGAGTTTCACAAATCCATCGAGCGATTGCCTCAAGGCGACGAGTTTCGATCCGTCGAGAAACTTGCGAATCTCTGGAGACGTTGTCTCCGACGGAGACAGCTTTTGATGGACGGCCGAGAGGACCGGGACCGCTGCCATCCCCGTCTTGTCACTGACCAATTTTGTGATCTCGGCAGAACGGACATAGTCCAACCACGCGGGTCCGTTCTTGACGGCGTTCAGTTCGATTTCGAGATCTTTCAGCGACTTCGCGACTTGTTGTCGCGCCCCGTCAAGTTGTTCGCTGGCGGCTTTTTGAGGATCAATTGTCAGCGTGTCGAGCGCTGCATCGGCAATCGCCACGCGACGGTTGAGAGTGGCATAAAGACTTCCCAGCGGTTCATGAATGCTGCGATAGCGGGCATCCCGGAGTGCCGTCTCCATCGTCAGCAACTTCTTCTTCAAGACGTCCAATTGCAGTCGCTGGGTTTCGACGCCCAGCGTTTCTTCGGAGTACAGCTTGGCAACTTCGACGGCGGTCTTTTCGCTCCACTCTTTCCAGTTTCCGTCCAAGACGGCGAATGCATCTTCACCCAGCGTCGCAGGAACATCGATTGGCAACACGCCTCGTAACCCTGTGGGCTGCACTGGTTTGGCGTCATCCCAAGCCCAGGTTCCAGAAACCAGCGTCGTTCCCAAAGCCAAGACCGAGGTGCCGCACAAGGCCATCCAACGGCGGTTCGATCTTCCATTCACTCCGATAATTTGTCGCTCAGTCACAGGAAACACTCCATAAAAATTGGTTCGACCGCATGTTGGCGAAGGGTCGCGATCGGTTCTCCCTTCTCTATCGGCGCTCACTCTCGGAGACCGGTATCGACTTCGCCAGACGTTCTGCGGCTCGTTGTGCAGTAACTGGCGTCGTCGCGAAGATGCACTCAACACAGAACCATTCCCGCTCAAACAGGTTGTGGCATCCGGTCAAATCCTTCGTCGAACCTCCGTACTTACTCAGCCTTCGCAGTCTAGTTGCCCGATTTTTTCGATGCAATTGCTACAGTCGGAAGCGAAGGAAGATTGCCAATGCCCACGAAGCGGTCTGGCAACTTCGTAGAGTCAGCGTGACGACCATCGCCGGGAGCCAACGTACCGCGCTGGTGTCTCACACGCGAATGCCTAGACTTTCGACTCCATCACTCCCCCCTTCGACGTTCCTCACGAGCCCAATCCATTGACTCCATGAACGGATCGCTTCCCAACGCTGACGAGAAGCGCCGGTCCCCGCTGGCCGGAGTGGGAGCGATCATCTGTGGTGGAGGTTTACTGCTTGGTCTGCAGTATTGGCCGTGGCTGGCCCAACACTGGGACGGTTTTAGTCGTTGGGTGCTGGTCGCGTTGGCGATGGGCTTGTTGCTGTGGGGAATCACGCAACTGCTCGCTTTGGCACGTTGGCGTCAGACTGCGACACGTCGGCCAATTTGGAATCGAAATCGGATGGCGATCACGCGCGTGGGGATCGTCTACGTCTTGATCATGAGCGTGATGTTTTTCGGCTCGATCATTGGGAAGACGAACATGCTGATGTTTGTGTTCGCGATGATGATTGGCCCGTGGGTTCTCAACGGCTGGATTGCGTTTTCCATGTTGCGGCACACGTACGCGAAGCGGGTCTTGCCGCAGCGTGTGATGGCGGGCGAGATGGTTTCGGTGGAAATCGAGGTCGCGAATCACAAGTGGTTTTTGAGCTCCTGGTTGTTGGCCGCGCAAGATCAAATCACGCATGTTCGCGACCATTTTCAGGCGGCCGCGCTGTTTGTCCGCGTTCCCGCGAGGCAAAGTCGGCGAGGTCGCTATTTCGTGCGGTTCAGCCAGCGGGGGGAGTACTCATTCGGACCTCTCGAGTTGACGACTCACTTTCCGTTGGGACTGGTCGAGCGCGGATTACTCTTCAATGAATTCTCCAAGCTGATCGTGCATCCGCGAGTCGGCCGCATGACATCGCGCTGGCGGAGCGATCTGTGGAATGCCAACGAAGTGGTGGAACGGCGGCGGATGCGAGCGGGGTTGTTTGACGACGAATTCCATCGCATTCGTGAGTATCGTCTCGGAGACAATCCGAAAGCGATTCACTGGCGCACGACTGCTCGGCGCGGTGAACTGATGGTGCGCGAGTTTCAGCAAACGCGCGACCGCGATTTGGTGTTGCTGGTGGAGTTGTGGCAGCCCGTGCATCCCGCCACATCGGACACGGACCGCGTCGAATTGGCGATCAGTTTCGCGGCCACGGTCTTGCACGAGAACCTGCGACAGTCGCGCGAAGCACGGCTGCAGATGATCGTCGTTGGCTCGCAAACGAATGCTTGGGATCAGCATTCCAGTTTGGAGCAAGCTTTGGATCAATTGGCGATGGCGTCGTCTTCGCCGAAGGCGGATATTCGGCCGGTGATCGACGAGGCAATGCAGCGGATATCGGGAAGCTCGCGAATTGTCGTCGTGTCGTCTCGGCCGCACAGTGACTTGCGGACGCGCACGCGTGAAGTTGCCGAACCGGCCGAATTGTTGTGTCTGTCGGCAGAGGTCGGCAACTTGTCGCCGTACTTTGTGTTGGAGGAGCTGGCATGACGGCGGCTCTGCAAGTCAGCTTGTACGGGTTGGTGATGTTGGCGAGCGGCATGCTGTCGTTCGCCGAAGGAACAGCCTTTCCCGATGCCTTCACGATTCCGATGGCGTTGCTGGCGTTGTTTCTGACCGAACGCTGGAAGCTGTTTCATCTGCGAGTCCGTTGGGCCAACGTCCTGGGGCTGGCGGCGTTTGGTCTGGCGGGCTGGGAGCTGAGCAGCGGGCTGATCGAAGCTCGGCTGTTGTCGCTGGCGCACCTGTTGGTCTACTTGACGTGGATCGTGCTGTTTATGGCCAAGACGTCTCGGACGTATTGGAACTTGTGTTTGCTGTCGGTGCTGCATGTCGCGGTTGGTGCTGTGCTCACCTCGGCGGGCGGTTTTGGTCTGATGTGCGTCCTCTTCCTGTTTGCTTCCGTTTGGACGTTGACGATCTTCACGGTCAGCCGCGCTCGACAGCGATACGCAGAAGCGGATGAAGTGCTGTTCGCCATTCATCAGGAGGGCGAGGCTCGTGGCGAACCTGGCCGTTCGGAAACGGCGGACATTTTCCACTGGAACCAGCGCAGCCGGCCGATCAGCACGGTGCAAATGGATCCTCGACGAAATTGGTTGAGCGGGCCGTTCGTTTCGGGAGTGTTGGCAAACGTGTTGCTTTCGGCCGTGGTCGGAATGTTGTTTTTTGTGTTCACGCCACGGATTTGGATCGGCAATGTTTCGGCGTTTGGAGAAGCTCCCGATCAGCCGTTGCGAGCTTTGCAGAGCGGATTTGCTGAGGAAGTGCAGCTCGGCGACATCGGCCAAATTCTGGAAGGAACAAACACCGTGCTTGAGGCGCGGTTGTTCGATCAGAACACCAATCAACCAATCGACATCGTCGCGCATGCCACACGGCAAGGGTTCGATGAACCCATCTTTCGTGGTTCGGTATTGGGCGAATACGAAAACGGAAAATGGCGTGTCGGCACGGTCGGACGAAATGACGGGCCGAGGAATGTGTTGTCCATTCCCTTCGACGATTGCATTCGGCAAGAGATTCGGATGGAGCCGATGGATGTGAGCATCGTGTTCGCGATGCCGCAGCATCTGGCTGGGGTGCTGGACCATCGCTTGCCGCACCTTACCGAGCGGAGGTTGACGGCGGTCTTGTACCGTGACAACGACGTCTCTGGCCGCGAACGATTGCAGTACAAGATTTATTCGGAGAAGCCGTTTCCCGAATCCGATGTGCCGTTCCCACGAGGCACTCACGGCAATTTGACCTTACGCAAAGAAGAAATCGAATACTACCGTGCTCTGCCCGCTGGCCTGGAGCGGCTGACAACCTTGGCGCGACAGATCGCCGAACCACCCGACGCTGCGAATTCCAATCCAACGGAGATGGCGCGTCGCATCCTGCATCACCTGCGCGATTCGGGTGAGTACGGTTACACGCTGGATATGTCTGTGGACGATCCGTCGATCGACGCCGTCGAGGACTTCCTTTTCAACCGCAAGCAAGGTCATTGCGAGTACTTCGGCTCGGCGTTGGGATTGATGCTGCGAGCGGTCGGTATTCCCGCTCGGCTGGTGAGCGGTTTCAAGGGTGGCGATCTCAACCAGAGTTCGGGGTACTTCGTGGTGCAAGGCCGGCACGCGCATGTTTGGGTGGAAGCCAGACTCAACGGCCGCTGGCGAGTTCTCGATGCGACTCCCGCTGGTCGATCCGACAGTGTCAAATCGCTCGCTCCGAAAAAGGGCCTGTTCGGCAATCTGGCGGACATATTCTCCAGCATTTGGTCACATCACATTGTCGGTCTGTCGTTCAACGACCAGAGCAGCAACATCTACGTGCCACTCAAGGAATTGGGCACGACGGCTTGGAAGGATCTCCAAGTCAACGTCGAGAATCTTCTGAATGGCGAGGCGGCGGAAGGTGGTTCGTCGCGGCGATATCGCCAGCTCGTCGCTGTTGCTCTGTTTGCATTGGCGATCAGTGTCCTGTTGTGGATGCTGCTGTTCGCGGCGCGATCGAAACGGAAAACTTGGACGCAGTCACCTTGGTTTGTCAGCCTGCTGAACTTTTTGAGGTGGCTGCTTCCCACTGAGAACTTGTCGAACAACAGCGATGGTTGGCGGTCACGTTGGTCACACTGGTGGTCGGGCCTGCTGCGACGACTGCGCGGCGAGTCCACCGAGCAACGACTGCGCGTCGAATTCTATGAACGCTTTTTGCGGCTGCTGCGAACCGCCGGACTCGAACCTCATCCGGCTCAGACCGCTCGCGAGTTCCTGATCGCCTCACAATCGGTGTGGTCAGAGCGACTCGTGGCGGACAACTCGTCGAGCCTTCCCGTGGACGTCGTTGCGCAGTTTTATCGAGTTCGCTTTGGCGGCGAATCGCTCTCGCTAGACGAGCAGCGAGAAATCGAATGGCAGCTTGGCCAGTTAGAGCAGCAATGGCGCGACCGTAACCGCCGACGTTGAGGAAACGCTCGCGATGAAACTCTTTGCCGACCAACTGGCTGCCGTAGTTCTGGATGCAACTGTTGCGGAAACTGCCGCCGTCATCCGCGCGGGTTGGCCGGAGCTTCCGCGAGCCGCGATCGTCCTCGGCACGGGATTGGGATCGCTCGCAGAACACATCGCGATCGAGGCCGAATGGAGCTATCGTGACCTGCCACACTTTGCCCGCTCCACCGCTGATGGTCATCGCGGGAGATTGCTCGCCGGACGATTGGCCGGCGTCCCGATTCTTGCAATGGACGGCCGCTTTCATGCCTACGAGGGCTACTCGTTTTCGCAGATCACGTTTCCGATTCGAGTTTTCGCTGAGTTCGGTGTGTCGTTCCTGATCCTGTCGAACGCTAGCGGCGGCCTGAACCCAACGCTCCGCTCCGGAGACATCCTGCTGATCGATGACCACATCAACTTGATGGGAGTTTTCGGCAGCTCCCTCCCGGCCGAAAGCCGAGAGCCGATGGCCGACAGCCGTAATACCGTTTTCCCTGCGAGCGTTCTCCGGCCACTTTACGACGCTCGACTCCGCAATCTCAGCGTAAAACTCGCCGCCGAAGAAAACTCGATTCCGCTCCGGCGCGGCACCTACATCGCGATGCTCGGCCCGAACTACGAGACTCGCGCCGAGTACCGTTGGCTCCGCACGCTCGGCGACGTCGTGGGGATGTCCACCGTCCCCGAAGTTCTCGCCGCCGGAGAACTCGGCCTACCGGTCGTCGCATTCTCGATGGTCACGAACGTCTTCCGTCCCGACGATGCTCAGCAAACCACCAGCGACGAAGTCATCCACGCCGCCGCCAACGCCGAACCGAATCTTCGCCGAGTCGTCACTCGACTACTGATTGAGTGCGATACCAACTCGCCCCTCGCCCCTCACCCCACGCCCCTCCCATGAACCCCACGCAGCTCATCGCGAAGAAACGAGACGCCGGCGAATTGACCGCCGAGGAGATCGCGTTTCTGATCGACGGGCATGTGCATGGTCGCATTCCCGATTATCAGATGGCCGCGCTGCTGATCGCGATGTTCCTGCAAGGACTGACCGACGCCGAGACCGCCGCGATGACCGACAGCATGATGCGCTCCGGCGTGACGCTGACGTGGCCGGAGACCTGCTTGCCGCGCGTCGATAAGCACTCGACCGGCGGCATCGGCGACAAGGTCTCGTTGCCGCTCGCGCCGTTGCTGGCTTGCTGCGATGTCTGCGTGCCGATGCTCTCCGGTCGAGGACTCGGCCCGACCGGCGGGACGCTCGACAAGTTGGAATCGATCGCCGGATTCCGCACGAATCTGTCGCTCGACGAAATCCATCGGCTCACACAAGAGGTCGGCTGCGTCATCACCGGCACGACTCCGGAACTGGTCCCCGCCGACCGTCAGCTTTACGCCTTGCGCGACGTGACCGCGACGGTCCCCTCCGTTCCCCTAATCACCGCCAGCATCATGAGCAAGAAGCTGGCCGAGGGCTTGAACGCGCTGGTGCTCGACGTGAAGTTTGGTCGCGGAGCGTTCATGAAATCACGAACGATCGCACGCGAACTGGCCGCTGGAATGGTCGCGGTCGGTCAACGCATGGGAGTCGCGACGACGGCCTATTTGACCGACATGAACCAACCACTCGGCCGCATGGCCGGCAACGCGGTCGAGGTCGCAGAGTCACTGGACTGCCTTCGCGGCGGCGGGCCAAGCGATCTGCGTGAACTCGTTCTCGAATTTGGCGAGGACGTGTTGGTCAGTGCAAAGGTCGCCGACACACGCACTGCGGCGCGATCACAACTGCTCCGCGAACTCGACTCCGGCCGCGCCCTCGAACGCTTCGAGCGAATGGTCGCGGCTCAAGGGGGACGACTCGACACACCGCGCCCGATCGCACCGGCTCACGACGTGTGCGGCGAACGCTCCGGCATCGTCGAATCCATCAACACGGAAGAACTCGGCTGGATCATCATCGACCTCGGCGGAGGCCGACGGCAGCTCACGGACCCGATCGACCACAGCGTTGGCCTTGAAATGCTCGTCCGCATCGGCGACGAAGTCGTCTCCAGCCAACCGCTTGTCCGAGTCTTCGCGACGCCAGCCAAGTTCGACGAGGTTGCCACCCGCCTGCGAACGGCCATCACGATCGGTGATGACTCCACCGATGCGCCGTTGTTGATCGCCGAACGCCTGGGGTAAACTGCCGCCCGCTTGAGTTTGAATTGGTTCCGAAATCTACCGTGAAGGGAGCCGATCATGAATTCGCGTCTTGCATCAAACCGATTGATCGTCGTTTCGTGTTTCGCTTTGGCCTTGTTCGGCATCTGCACTGCACGCACGGAGGCTCGCCCCAAGTACAAGTCGGTGTTTGAAGCGACATACCCTGAAGTTGCGAAGAAAATCAAAAAGGTGAATTGCAATCTCTGTCATTTCGGCGACGACAAGAAAAAACGCAACCACTATGGAGAAGCGTTGGCGAAGGAGCTCAAGAAGCCCAATGTGATGGATGAGAAAACCGTCAAAGAAGCGTTGAAGGCCATCGAAAGCGGCGACTGCAAGTCAGGCAAATGGAAGGAGCGACTGGAGAATGGCGAGGCACCCTGTGTTTGCGGGAACCGAGATCACAATCCGAATTCCTACATCGCCCGCCAACTCGATCGAAGTGGGAATTGATCACCGTCCGCTGCCGAACGGCCACCAGCGGCGGCGAGCGACCGCGCTTCCGCGATGGATGTCGATGACTTCGGTCACGTCGTGATCGAACAGCCGCTGCATCAACTCTTCGTAGCCGTGCTTCAGTTTGAATTCGGTTTCATCGGCCAGCAGTGGCCAAACGGAATAGAAGTTGATGACTCGCCCGTCGGCCAGTTCCAGCCGTCGGAACTGCTTGCTGAAGCAGAGTGTCGGCACGATCACCGCACAGCAAAATCGAGTGTTCGGGGCATACGGCTGAAGCTCTTCGCCATTCGGCAGCGAGTGACCGGGACCAAGCCAGGTTTCGTACTCGTGTGGCAGACGGGCCAGCTCTTTCAGCAGCCGGATTGGCCAGTAGTTGGCTTCGTCGGCGAAGTCCTCGCGAGTCAGTTTCCATTCCGGCGGCAGGCACAGAATCAGTTCCGCGAAACGAAATTCCTCAGCCCCTTCGGGGACCGTCATCGGCTTGTCGCTCATGCCGGTGGTGATGAGCGTGTGGAAGTCACGATCTTCACCAGGCAAAACATGATGCACGTCGATGTGGACGAGATCCGAGACGATCTCGTGAAAGACCATCGAGACCTCGCCGATGTGTTGCTCGATGTGCTCAACAATAGTTTCGATGTGTTCGCCGTCACCAATCGCAAACTCAAACGGTTTCGCCCGCTCGGCGTGTCGCAGAATCGGCGAACCTGATTCCGAGGTCTCCGCCGGCGGAGGTGGGACGGGCACACGGAGGTCGGCTCCGCAGTGGCGGCACTTGGCGGACTGGCCGGCGCGCGACTCGTCCACCTTGTAATTTGTGCCGCACTGCGCGCAGTCGAACGCGATCCGCATGATCGTCCTCGGTTACGAAAAAACGTGATCCAATTGTTCAATCAATCGTCGCCGCGGTTCGTCACCGGCGACCGCCAACTGCGAACCATCAAAGACGCCAGTGGCTTGCAACCACTTCTCAAATTCCGGAGCGGGCCGCAGGCCGAACAGCCGGCGCATCGCCGCCGCGTCGTGGTAGCTGGTCGATTGGTAATTCAGCATCACGTCGTCCGAACAGGGGACTCCCATGAAATAATTGCACCCCGCCGCCGTCAAAAGCATCAGCAGATTGTCGGCCGAGTTCTGGTCCGCGTCCGCATGATTCGTGTAGCAGACGTCGCAACCCATCGGCAGCCCCAGCAGCTTGCCCATGAAATGATCTTCGAGTCCCGCTCGAATGATCTGCCGCTCGTTGGCCAGGTACTCTGGCCCGATGAACCCGACGACGCTGTTGACCAGAAACGGCTCGAACACGCGAGCAACTCCGTACGCCCGCGCCTCCAAGGTCAACTGATCGACTCCGTGATGAGCCTCCGCCGAGAGCGCGCTCCCTTGGCCGGTCTCGAAATACATGACGTTGTGGGACGAGGGGCGAGTGACGAGGAGTGAGGGGCGAGGCGGCATTTCTCCCTCTCCCTTTGGGAGAGG
>SXGS01160735.1_pt1 | contig 20541 bp, 17 predicted proteins | sample 3174681 | NCBI WGS metagenome assembly SXGS01 (sample SAMN11356861, study PRJNA531348) | freshwater metagenome | isolation source: freshwater sample F1-80 | place: China: Fuxian Lake, Yuxi | collected 2017-12-25 | reverse complement strand
TGATGTCTTTGGGATACCCCCCGGCGCTGACCACCACCACCTCCGCCAACTGCGGGATGGGCACCGCACCGCGTTCGGCCACCAGCTTGCAGCCCTGCCGGTGGGCCAACTCGGCGTGCCCGGCCACTGCCCCGCTGATGTGGTGATGGCCGTCCACCACCACGTTGAGTATAAAATCTGCCCCCAGCATGGCCACCCCCTCCTCGATGTCGGCGCGCACCGGGTTGCCCTCGATTCTGCCGGCCACTGCCCCGGGCTGCACCATCAGCGCGTGGTTGGCGTTTACCGTGGTCTTGGAGGCGCAGCCCGGCAGGATGGCCTTGGCCCCGCCGGAAAAACCGGCGAAGTAGTGGAATTCGAGGTTGCCCAGGCAGACGCGCAGATCCGCTTCTACCAGCGGGCGGAAAAACTCCACCGGTGTGCCCCGGCTGGTCACCCCGAGGTGTACCACCTGCTCGGGATCGTGGTTGAGCACCCGCACCCGCCGGCACACCTGGGCACCGAGCATCTCCTCCAGTTCTGGCAGCGTCTGGGCCCGGTGTAATCCCAGGGCGACGATCACGGTGATGTCCGCGTCCGGCACCCCCGCCGCGTTCAACTCGGCCAGCACAGGCGGCAGCAACTGGTCCGAGGGACAGGGGCGGGTCATGTCGCTGGTGACGATGGCCACTTTCTGCCCGGGCCTGGCCAGCTGGCGCAGCCGCACCGTGCCGATGGGGTTTTCCAGGGCCTGGCGCAAAACCGCCTGCTCGTCGGCGACGGCCTTTTCCTCTTGAGGCAGAAAGGTGCCCAGATAGCTCGCCTCCGGGACCTGACCATGTAGTTCGGCATGCCCGTAGGGCACACAAATCTGGGCGCTGGCCATATTCTGCTCCCCTTACTGGTGCAGGGCCGGCTGGTACAACCCCACACTGTAAAACTCGTAGGACGCCGCTTTGTCGGGGAAATCCACCACATGGACGGTGAAGCGGGCCGGCACCCCACAGCCGGGCATGTGGTCGCGGAAGAAGCCACTGTACGCCTCGGCGTACTCCTTGTACAACCGCTGCTGTTCGGCGGCAAACCCCTGCGGGTCCACCAATGGATTGGGCGTCTTGGGCTGGGCGGCAAAGGCATGTACCTCGACAAAGTCGATCTCACCGATCGAGTCGCAGATCCCCGCCTCCTGTAGCCAGCGCTCCCAGCAACGGAAGACCAGCTCCACCTCGATAGAAGGCTGCATGGTGACCAGGTCCGGGCGCTCCAACAGGCCCTTGGCCGAATGCCCCCCCGTGAGGCCGGCGAAACAGATCTTCAGATCCCCCTGGCCCAAATCCTCAGTGACCAGCGCCGAAAGGGTGGGGTGGTCCCCCCCAAAATAGTAGGTCAGGCGCCCCCGTTTTCTCACGTTAAATGCCATCACATCCTCCTTTGCGCAATTAGAGAGCCTCGGCCAGGATCTCGGCCCAATGCCGGACCCTGCGGCCGGTGGCTTCGGCGATCTGGTGCCGGCACGAGGTGCCGACAGCGGCGATCTCCACTTCCGGCCCGGCTTCGCGGACCACCTTGAAGAGCCGCTCCTCACCCACCTTCATCGAGATCTCGTAGTGCTCTTTCTCATATCCGAAGCTGCCGGCCATCCCACAACACCCCGATTGGATCTCGCTGACTTCGAAGCCAGGCGCCAGACGCAGGACCTCCAGGGTGGACCCAGTGCCGAGCAGCGCCTTCTGCTGGCAGTGCCCGTGTACCAACACCTTGCGTTTTGCCGCGTTGAACTCGATGCCCAGCTCCTGCTTGCGCGCCAACCCGGCGAGGAATTCCTCGAGCATAAAGACGTTGTCGGCCACCTGCTGGGCTCGCGGGTCGGCAACCAGGTCCAGGTAATCGTCGCGAAAGCTGAGCATACAACTGGGCTCAATGCCGACGATGGGCCAGCCCATTTCCACATAGGGCTCCAGGGCGGCCACGTTCTCCTTGGCCCGCTCCTTGGCCTGGGCTAGGAAACCCTTGGAGATCAGGGGCCGGCCGCAGCATACCCGCGAGGCGGGCAGGACCACCGTGAAACCCGCTGCCTCCAGCAGCGCGGTGGCGGCCACCCCGATCTGCGGATCGTTGTATTCGAGGAAGGTGTCGTTGAAGAGCACCACCGTGCCGCGCGTGCCCGCCGGGGGCGCCGGCCGGCCCGCGAACCACTGCGAGAAGGTCTGGGAGGCCAGTTTGGGCATCCGGCGGCGGGAATCGATGCCCAGCCGGTCCATGGCCCAGCGACTCACCGCAGTGTCCATCACCCAGTTGGCCAGTGCCGCCACCGGCGAGGCAAAGCGGTTGAAGCGGTCGATCTTGGCGAAGATATGGGAGCGCAGGGGGTAACCGTGTTCCCCATAGTAGTGGGCCAGGAACTCGTATTTGAGTTTGGCCATGTCCACGTTAGAGGGACACTCCCCTTTGCAGGCCTTGCACTCCAGACACAGGTCCATGACCTGGAAAAGCTGCTTGCTGTGTAACCCTTCGCCGTCTAGTTTGCCCGCCAGCGCCGCCCGCAGGGCATTGGCCCGGCCACGGGTGGAGTGCTCCTCCTCCAGGGTAGCCATGTACGAGGGGCACATGGTGCCCACCATCTTCTTGCGGCAGTGGCCCACCCCCGAGCACATCTCCACCGCCTGCTGCAGGCTGCCCTCGCGCTCAAAACTGAAGAAGGTCGGGGTGGCGGGGCTGCGGTAGTCCGGGCTGTAGCGCAGGTTTTCGTCCATACGCGGGGCCCGCACGATCTTGCCCGGATTCATCAGGCCGGCCGGATCGAAGGCGTCCTTGACCTGGGTAAAGGCCTCCACCAGCTGCTGGCCGAACATCTTCTCGATCCACTCGCTGCGGGCAAAGCCGTCGCCGTGTTCGGCGGTCATCGCCCCGCCGTACTCCTTGGCCATGTCGCTTATGCGGTCCTCGAGAGCCCGTAGGGTGGCGACGCCTTGGGGGGTTTTCAGGTTGAGCACCGGGCGGATGTGCAAGACCCCGACGCTGGCATGCCCGTAGTACTCGGCGACCACCCGGTGTTCGAGCATCAGCGCCTCTACCCGCCGCACGTATTCGGGCAGCTTCTCGATGGGCACACAGGTGTCCTCCACCCCGGGGCTGGGTTTGGCGTCCCCCTTCATGCCCATCAGCAAGCCCAGCCCAGCCTTGCGCACCTCCCACATATCCTTCTGGGACGCGGCGGTGAGCGCCTGGACAAAGGCATAGCCGAGGCCGCGCTGCCTCAGGCGCTGCTCCAGCGCCTCCACCTGGCCGCGCAGTTGTGCGTCGTCGTCCCCAAAGTACTCGACAAAAAGAACAGCCTCCGGATCGCCCTGCAGGAAACTGCGCCGCCGGGCGTGCTCAATGGAATCCTTGGTCAGGTCGAGCAGCAGTTTGTCCACCAACTCGACGGCGGCCGGCCCGGTCTGGAGGATCTCCAGATTCGCCTCCATGGACTCGTCGAGACCGGCGAAATGGCAGGCTAGCACCGCAGTCTTCTTGGGGGCCGGCACCAGGCGCAGCTTGGCCTCCACCACCACACACAGGGTGCCTTCGGACCCCACGGCGATCTTGCTCAGGTCAAAGGCGGCCCCCGGCTTGATCAATTCGTCGAGGTTGTACCCCGACACCCGCCGCATGACCTTGGGGAAACGTTTTTCTATTTCTTCGCGGTGCTCCTGGACAATGCGCCGCACCTCTCGGTAGACTCGCCCCTCCAAGGTGGGCAGTCCTGCCTTGAGGCGATAGCCATCCTCGTCCACCGGCCCCAGGCGCACCAGGCTGCCGTCGGCCAGCACCACCTCCAGTTCGAGCACGTGGTCCACCGTCTTGCCGTAGAGGATGGAATGGGTGCCGCTGGAGTTGTTGCCGATCATGCCGCCGATATTGGCCCTGCTGCTGGTGGCCACGTCGGGGCCCAACATCAGCCCGCGCGGTTTGAGCTGGGCGTTGAGCTCGTCGAGCACCACCCCGGGCTGCGCCCGCACCCAACGCTCGGTCTCGTTGATCTCGAGCACCTGGTTCATGTGTTTGGACAGGTCCAGATGGATGGCCTGACCCACACTCTGCCCCGCCAGGCTGGTGCCGCCACCGCGCGGCAACACCGGCACTCCGAAACGGCCGGCCACCTCGACGGTGGCGGCCACATCCCCGGCATCGTGGGGGATCACGACCCCCTCTGGCTCCAGTTCGTAGATACTGGCATCGGTGCGGTACAACATTCTCGAAACCGGGTCGAAACGCACCTCGCCCTTGAGGCGTAGCCGCAAGGCATTGATCAATTCTTGGCGATCGGCTGACAAGAAACCTTCCCCGCGCTGGGTGTGGATGGAAAAATCTAAGGATCAGGCCCAATGACAGCCAGGGCGATCCAGCCTCGGGCCCCGTTGAATCCACCAATCGAGCCATTTTGGCCCAGGTCCAACAAAAGCGCAAGATCTAGGTTGACAAATACATTTTCCCCAATATATTGGGATACGCATCACTTGCACGCGTGCAAGGAGGGGGCTTCCGAGACTAAGGGGAGATCGCGGAAGTCCCCAATTTTTACCTTCCCGACCCGCTGGATACCCGCCATGGCGCCGGATGTCGTCACCTCGGTCCAGATCTTCAATCAGACCTACCGCCTGGGCAGTGACCAGGCCAACAGCCAGTCCATCAAACAGGCCGCCGCCTACCTGGACAAGAAAATCCGCGAGGCCGCCTCAGTGACCGGCCACCGCCCCCTCCTCGATCTGGCCGTGCTGGCGGCCATGGAAATCGCCGAGGAGGTGCTCAAGGAGCGCCGCAAGAAGGAGACGCTGCTCAGCGAGGCCGACCGCCGGATCAGCAACTTCACCCGCCGCCTCGAAGACCAGGGCAGCGACCTCGCAGCTGGCGGGTCCCCCCCGCCCACCTCGCGCTTCTGATTCCGCAAAAATAAAACGGCGCCCCAGCATACCTGGAGCGCCGTTGCTGTTTCCGATGTTGCCCTGAGATCAGAGCGGACGGAGGATGATGGACATTTCGCGTCCCTCCATACGTGCGGTCTGATCCAGCGCCGCTACATCCTCCACCTTCTTGGAGACATCCTGGAGGATTTCGCGCCCCCGATCCTGGTAGGCCATCTGGCGCCCGCGGAAACGCACACTGACCTTGACCCGATTGCCCTTGCCGATGAACTCGCGAATATGGCCGAGGCGGTACTCCAGGTCGTGAGGGGAGATATTCACTGAATCGATGCGGATCCCCTTCATCTGGACCTGATGCTGTTTCTTGCGCGCCTCTTTGGCCTTTTTCTCCTTGTCGTAGAGAAATTTGCCGTAGTCGATGATGCGGCAGACCGGCGGCTTGGCATCAGGGGCGATCTCGACCAGGTCCAGCCCCTGGGTCTCGGCCAACTCCTGGGCTTTCCTGGTCTCCATGATCCCCAAGGGCTCTCCGGCGGCGCCGATCAGCCGGATCTGGGGGATACGGATACTCTCATTGACCCTGGTCGAGGACGTTTGCTGTTTGACGATAACTGCTACCTCCTGTTAAAAAAGGGGTTGAACTTTGGGCAACCTGCCCTTATATAACAAAGCACGCTATATAAGATAATACATAGCCACTCCCGCCGAAAGGATGACCATGTCCCGCAGTTTCGACGTTTACGGCGTGGGCCACGCGCTGGTAGACGTCCAGTACACAATTGCCCCCGAACGCCTGGGGCAGCTAGGTATCCGAAAAGGGGTGATGACCCTCATCGACGAAACCCAACAGGCCCAATTGCTCCAGGCCCTCCAGGAGGCCAGCCTGATGGCCCAGGCTTCCGGGGGCTCGGCGGCCAATACCATGATCGGCGTCGCCAGCTTTGGCGGCACTGCATATTACACCTGCCTGCTCGGACAGGACAAGTGGGGAGACTTTTATCACCGCGACCTGGAAAAGGCCGGTGTGCGGAGCAACCCGGGGCAACGCACCGCTGGCCCCACCGGCAAATGCGTGGTGCTCATCACCCCAGACGCCGACCGCACCCTGAACACCTTCCTGGGGGTCAGCAGCCAGTTGGCCCCGGAGCACCTGGAAAAGGCGGTGATTGAGGATAGCACCCACCTGTACATCGAGGGGTACCTGGTAAGTTCCGATAGCGGTTTTGCCTCCTGCCTGCATGCCCAGGAACTGGGCCGCCAGGCGGGCACCCAAGTCGCCCTCACCCTGAGCGATCCGGCCATGGTCGAGTATTTCCGGGCCCGTTTCGAACAACTGGTGGACAGAGGGGTGGACCTGCTCTTCTGCAACGAGGAGGAGGCCCGGGCCTTCACCGGCGCCAGTGACCGTCAAGCCGCTGCCAGCCAACTGGCCAGCCTGGTCGAGGCCGGCTGCATCACCTGCGGTGCCGACGGGGCCTTGGTTTTCGAGGCGGGCCGCTACACCCTCGTCCCCGGGTTTGCTGCCCAGGCCGTGGATACCACGGGGGCCGGTGATCTCTTTGCCGGCGGGGTGCTCTTTGGCCTCGCCCGCGGCCACTCGCTGGCGCGGGCCGCCCGGCTGGGCAACTACGCCGCCGCCCAAGTGGTGGCCCACTATGGGCCCCGCCTGGGCCACCCCCTCAAAGGGAAGATCGACCAGATCCTCTCCACCCCCTGACCTTTCACTGGAGCCGACCATGAAGATCCTGGTCCACTTCCCCTTCGACGCCCTGCAACTCGACGCCCTGCGCCAGTTGGCCGGGGAACACGGCCACGAACTGCTGCACGCCGAGGACGAGGCCGCCGCCCTGCAGGCCGCCCCACAGATCGAGGTCTTGCTGGGTTATTTTCTGCCCTCGGTATGCGCCGCCGCCCCCCAGCTGCGGTGGATTCAGTCCTTCAGCGCCGGCATGGACAAATTCCTCTTTCCGGAGATCGTCGCCCGCGAGGAGGTGGTGATCACCAACATGGCCGGGCTTTACGCCAGTCAGGGCGGCGAACACGCCTGGGCCCTGCTCCTGGCCCTCTGCCGCGGCCTGCACCGGGCCGTGCGCATCCAGGACCAGCAAAAGTGGCAGGGAGGGCCGGTGGTCGAACTCACCGGCAGCACCATGGGCATCGTCGGCATGGGCGGGTTCGGCCTGGAGATCCTCAAGCGGGCCAAGGGCTACGACCTGGAGATCCTGGCCCTGGACCCGGTGCGCCGCGAAAAGCCCGAGGGAGTGGCTGAGCTGAAGCTGCCCACCAAAGAAAACCTGCACGTCCTGCTGCGGCGCTCGGACGCGGTGATGATCGCCTGCCCGCGGGTGCCCGAGACCTACCATCTCATCGGTCCGGCCGAATTCGCCTGTATGAAGCCCTCGGCCTACCTGGTCAATGTCACCCGGGGCGGCATCGTCGACGAACCCGCCCTGGCGCAGGCCCTCGCCGAAGGCCGCCTCGCCGGCGCCGGGCTGGATGTCTGCGAGCGGGAACCCCTGCCCCCGGACAGTCCGCTGTGGGCTGCCCCCAACCTGATCCTCACCCCCCACCAGGCCGGCGCCTCGCAGCACCGCCCGCGCAAGACCTTCGAGTTCTTCCGCGACAATCTGCGCCGCTACCTGAGCGGCCAGCCCCTGCAGAATGTGGTAGACAAGAAGAAGGGTTTCTAGTAGCCCAACCCTCTCAGGTACTCCCGCATCCGCCGGCTGCGCCGGGCCTCACTGACCGGGTCCTCCTGCCCGGGGATCGGCTCTCCCGGGCAACTGGTCACCCAGCGCGAGAAACCGCGCTGGTCCAGGGTCTTGAGGATGGCGGCAAAATCCAGGCTGGCCGCCTGGCCCACGTCGCACCATATCGGCAGATAGCTGCCGTCCCCGGCCCGCGAGGTGGACGAGTAATCCTGCAGGTGGATGTAGTTGAGCTGGGACCAAAACTCCGCGATCGACACCACCGGGTCGTAACCCCACAGGTCGGCGTGCGAAACGTCGATGCACAGGCGCGCCTTCTTCAACAAGCCCATGTACCGCTTCCAGTCTTCGGCCGAATCGACCAGCAGATTGGTGTGGATATGGTAGCTCAGCTCCAGCCCGAACTGGGCGGCGTACTCGGCCCACTGCTCGGCGCCCTCGGCAGCGGCCTCCAGATCGGCGGTGCTGACCAGCCGCCCCTGGGGCTTGCCCCCGTTCATGAACATAAAACAATCCGCACCCACGGCGGCGGCGTACTCCATGCGGCGCTTGTTGCGCTCCACGTGGGCCCAGTCGCGCTGATCGGGGGAACCGCTGGCCGTATACACCACCATCGGCATGCCGGCGTTGGCGCACACCCGGCGCAGCCGTTCCGGCGGTCCCAGCCAGTCCAGGGGCAGCCGCCCTTCCCAGCCCTCCCAGCCGGCCTTTTTCAGTTCGGCGAGGGCTGGCTCGAGGTCGGGGGTCTGCCAGCGCAGCGCGCAATAACTCATCTTGAGGGCCATGGTTTTTCTCCTCGGGTTGGGGTTTTCTCTAGGTTAGGGATTTAGGCCGCAGGCCGTCAACGCACCTAGCCCGCGGTCGGGCTGTTGACGGGCGGGGCAGGGCGGTCGATATTTCCACCGGTTTTTGCCCTCCGCGCCAAACCATTCAGAACCTAATCGATGGAACAAGAAAAACCGCCGCTCTCCAGGGGCCAAGTGACCCGCGCCTTGCGCGCCTTCATCGTCGCCAGCGGCTTCTGGGGCGCCTGGGGCCAGGCCGTGGGCATCGGCAATGCGGTGTTCACCGGCTACGCCCTGTATCTGGGCGCCGATGAGGCGTTCATTTCCCTGATCACCGCCGTCAGTTACCTGCTGGCTCTCACCCAACTGGGCGCCCCGCTCCTGGGCCGCTGGATCCAGAACAAGAAGCGGTTCATTATCGGCTGCGGCACGGGCGAGATCATCATGCGCGGCCTGCCCGCCGCCATTCCCTTCCTCTTTGTCTCCTCCATGTGGCCGGGCGCCTTCATGGCCCTGATCTGCGTGAGCCTGCTCTGCGGCTACACCCTCTCCCCTTTCTACAATACCTGGGTGGCCAACACCATCCCCAAGGACATCCGCGCCCGCTTCACCAGCCGCCAGACCATCATCAGCACCCTGGTGGCCATGGTGGCCGGTTTCGCCATCGGCCAGTTCATCGACCTTTTCCCCGACACCGACAAACGCGACAGCTTCATCATCGTTATTGCCGCCGGCACCTTCTTTGGCTGGCTGGGCTACCTGACCCTGAGCCGGGCCCCCATCCCCCAGAGTGAGGAAGCCGGCGAGCACCACCGCCCGGCCATGCTGCTGCAGCCCTTCAGGGACCCCAATTTCCGGCGCGCAGTGCTTTTTTATGGCCTCTGGACCTTTGCCACCGGGGTCGGCGGCCCCCTCTACGCGGTGTTCATGCTCGAGGATCTGCACATCTCGTACACCACCATCTCGATCTACAACGCGCTGTTCATGTTGACCAGCATCCTCGGCTACCAGGTCTGGGGAGGGCTGGTGGATCGCTTCGGCGGCAAGCCGGTGCTGCAGATCCTCATGGTGCCGGCCACCCTGATTCCGCTCATCTGGATCTTCAACACCGCCGAATCCTACTACCTGGTGCCAGTGGCCTTTGTGGTCAGCGGCATCGTCTACTCGGGCTTCCAGGTGGCCATTACCCCGATGTTGTACGAGCTCTTGCCCGAGGACGAGCGGCGCTCCTTCTACCTGGCCTCCTGGTCGGCATCCGTCAACCTGATCGGGGCCCTGGGCCCGCTGGCCACCAGCTACCTGGCCATCGCCCTGCACGAGGTGGAATGGGCCTTTGGCGGGTTCTCGCTGGGCAGCCTGCAACTGATCTTCCTCATCAGTTGTGTCATCCGCCTCTTGCCTCTGGGCCTGCTGGCCATGGTCCGCAACACCAAAGCCATCTCCTCCATGCACCTGGTTTCGCAGATGCTGCGCGGCAACCTGCTCAGCTACGCGTACAACGCGGCCATCTACAACCTGGCCTCGGCCGAGGACCGCCGGGCCCGGGCTGCCCTGGCCCTCGGGCGTTCGGGCAACCCGCTGGCCATCGAGGAATTGGTGCAGGGCCTCGCCGACGCCAGCCCCAAGGTGCGCCGCAGCGCCGCCCAGGCACTGGGCGAAAGCGGCTCGGAGAAGGCCGCCGATCCCCTGCTTCGCGAATTGATGTCGGACGATTCGGATATACGCAGCGAGGCGGCCGAAGCCCTGGGCCGGCTGGGCATGGCCCGCAGCATCGATCCACTGATCACCGCCCTGGAGGACGAAGACCCCCGGGTGCGTATGAGCGCCATCCGCGGCCTGTCACAGATCGGGGGGGAGGAGGTGCAGGAGTTGCTCTTCTGGCACTTCAGCAGCAGCTTCGACCCGCGGACCTTTCCCACCCTGGTCGAAGTGCTGGGGGAGATGGGCGACCACCGCATCATCAAACCCACCCTGCAGCACCTAGAGAACTTCGGCTCGGCGGCGGTGCGCCTGCAGTTGCTCAACAGCGTCTGCCGGGCCGTGGGCGCGGAGAGCCAGTTCTACCGCCTGCTCTCCTACGAGCCGACCCGCCGGGTCGCCGAGTTGATCAAGCTACTCAAGCGCGCGTCCTCGACCCTGGCCACCAGCCGCTCACTCGACACCGAATACCGCCAGGAGCTGCGCCGCTCCTTCGAGCGCCTGATCCAGGCCTATGAAACCGAAAATACCGAGTGGATGGTGGAGGCGGTGCAGCAGATCGCCGGGGTGGTCCGCGACGCCTTCTCGACCACGGGCCAGAAATCCTACGAACTGCTGCCGGTGTACCTGGTGCTGCTGGCGATCAACTTCTTCCTCGAAAGTGATGCGCGGGCCGATCTGCCCGAGGCCCAGGAGATTTTCCTGACCGTTTGCCTTGAACGCATGGCCAACCTGATCAAAGAGATAGGCGACTAGCGGCGCGGGTCACTCCCCCACGCGCCCGTACCTCACTTGTGCATCCAGCGGATGCGGGCCAACTCGCGCAGGTTGCGCCAAGTGCCGCTGAGCGGTTTGAAACGGCTGTCCGGATCGTCGCGCCACTCCACCGCCAGCTTTTCGATCCGATACCCCGCCCGCACTGCCAGCAAGAGGATCTCCACGTCGAACATGTACCCATCTACGCGCTGCCTGGCAAAGAGATCGCGCATCACCTCGGCGCGGAAGAACTTGAACCCGCACTGGGTGTCGGCAAAATCCCCCAGCCCCATCACCCGCAGCAAAACCCCGCGGAACAGCTCGGTGCCCAACTGCCGGTAGCGCCGCCGCGGCACGCCGATGCGCGACTGGGAGAGGGTGCGGTCGCCAATCACCCCATCGGCCCCCTCCTCCAGGCGCGCCATAGCCGGCCCCAGCGCGGCGATGTCGGTTTTGTAGTCGGCGTCGGTGAAGCCGATGTACCGGCCCCGGGCCGCGGCCACCCCTTGGCGGATGGCGTAGCCCTTGCCCCGGTTGGGGGTGTGGCGAAGGACCCGCACCTGCGGCCACTGGCGGGCAAATTCCTCCACCCTGGCCGACATCTGGTCGGCGCTGCCGTCGTCGACCACGAGGATCTCCCACTGCCAGGGCTGCCCCGCCAGGTACGCCGCCGAGTGTTCAAGCGTCAGAGGTATACGCGCTGCTTCGTTGTAGCCGGGGATGATGAGGGTCAGGTCCATAGGGTGGGTGAATCTACTTCTGGAGCACCGCCCGGTCAACGGTTGCTGGACAAAGTCCGCGTCTACCCGTACTATTGCGAAAACAGCGCCTTCATCCCGCCCGAGCCCATGACAACCTTGCTGATCGAAGCCCCCCGCCTGCAGGAAACCTGTTCGCGCATCCTGCAACACGCCGCCATTCCCCCCGCCGACGCCCAGTTCGTGGCCCTCAGCCTGACAGAGGCCGATCTGCGCGGCATCCACAGCCACGGCAGCATGCGCCTGGGCCGCTACGTACGCGAACTGCGCGAGGGCATCACCAACCCCAGTCCCCAGATCCGGAGCCTCGAGGAGGGACCGGCCTTCGCCCGCATCGACGGCGACGGCGGCCTGGGCCAGCTGGTGGGCCGCCAGTCCATGAGTCTCTGCATCGCCAAGGCCCGCCAGGCTGGTTCGGCTACGGTGACCGCCTGCCGCTCGCGCCACTTCGGCGCGGCGGGTTTCTTTGCCCTGATGGCCCTCGAACACGATCTGATCGGTGTCACCATGACCGTTGCCAGCCCCCGTCTGGCGCCCACCGGGGGCACGCTGCCCCTCTTCGGCAACAACCCGCTGGCCATGGCCGTGCCCGGCAACGGGGATTTCCCGCTACTTGTGGACTTTGCCACTGGCAGTATTGCCGCGGGGAACTTGGAGCTGGCCGCCGCCAACGGCACCCCCATCCCGCTAGGAGTGGCCCGCGACCTGCAGGGCAATCCCACCACCGATCCCAAAGTGGCCCTGCAGGGCACCATCGTGCCCATCGCCGAGCACAAGGGCTACGGCCTCACCCTGCTCATCGAGGTGCTGGCCGGGCTGCTGGGCGGGTCGCCCTATTTTGGCGTGGAGAAAAAACAGGTGGACGAACACGTGCGCGAGCAGGGCATCGGCCACTTCTTCATGGCCATCGATCCCTCCCGCTTCATGCCCCTGCCCCAGTTCAAGGCCGCCGTGGCCCTGATGGTGGCCCAGACCAAGACCTCGCCCAGAATGCCGGGGGTGGTGGAGATCCTGCTGCCTGGAGAGCTGGAAGCGAGGCGCCGCCAGGACCGCTTGCGCCAGGGTATTCCCCTGGCGGCCTCGACCGTCGAGATGCTGCGCAAACTGGGCCGCGAGTGCGGCGCCGAGTTATAGTGCGCAAGCCATGGCCGAGACCATCTTCAGCAAGATTATCCGCCGCGAGATCCCCGCAGACATCGTCCACGAGGACGAGTGGTGCCTGGCCTTCCGCGACATCAACCCCCAGGCCCCCACCCATATCCTGATCATCCCCAAGGAAGTGATAACTGGGCTGCAGGACGCCGCCGCCCGCCACGGGCAACTGCTGGGACACCTGCTGCTGGTGGCCGGCCAGTTGGCCAAAACCGAGGGGATCGATGGCAGCGGCTACCGCTGCGTGGTAAACGCGGGCGCCGACGGCGGGCAAACCGTCTTCCACCTGCACCTCCACCTGCTGGGCGGCCGCCAACTGGAGTGGCCCCCCGGCTGAGAGGGCAAAAAAAAAGCGGCCATCGCTGGCCGCCTCTGATCCCTTTTGCCGCTGGAACTACATCTTTTGTATCTGCAGGTAACCGTTGACCCCGCCAGGCACCGCGCCTTTGACGAAGAGCAGGTTGCGCTCGGCGTCGATCCGCACCACCGAAAGCCCCTTCACACTGACCCGCGCATCGCCCATATGACCACCCATGGGTTTGCCGCGCCAGACCTTGCCCGGGGTGGTGCCCTGGCCGATGGAGCCGGGATGGCGGACGCGGTCTGGGGTACCGTGGGCCGCGTCTTTGCCCTTGAAGTTGTGGCGCTTGACCACCCCCGCGAACCCCTTGCCCTTGGAGGTGCCGATCACCGTGATCTTGTCGCCCACCTGGAACACGTTGACGTCGATGACCTGGCCGACCTGGTAGTCGCCCTTCTCGCCGAGCCGGAACTCGCGCAGCCAGCGGTGGGTCTTGACCCCGGCTTTGGCAAAATGCCCGGTGCGCGGCTTGTTGGCCTTGCGGGGGATCACCTCGTCGAAGGCGAGTTGCAGGGCCGAATAGCGGTGTTTCTCGGCGGTCTTGATCTCGACAATGGGACAGGGGCCGGCCGTCAGGACCGTGACCGGGATCAGGTGGTCCTTGTCGTCGTAGATCTGGGTCATGCCCAGTTTCTTGGCCAGGATACCTACCATCTGCAAAACTCCTTTTGAGGACTTCATCCGGTAAAATCAGCCATTTAAAATAGTGGATGACCTGATAATTGGCAAGAGTGACCGTCTGCTGGTCAAACGCGCGGGGGCACTGGGAGACTTCGTGCTCACCTTGCCGGCGATCGCGGCCCTGCGCCGCGCCTTCCCGGGGGCGCACCTACAGCTGATCGGCGACCCGCGTTTCCACCCCCTGGCCCGCCCCGACCAGGCCCTCGACCACGACGCCCCGGGACTGGTCCCGCTCTACAGTGGGTCCCAGCTCAAACCGGAGTTCAGCGCGTTTTTTTCGGGCTGTGCCTTTTCGCTGGTCTATGCGGTGGATCCGGATGGCCAGTTGGAGCGCAGCCTGCGCCGGCTGGTAGCCGGCGAGCTGCGGGTCTGGGATCCCCGCCCGCCGGAAGGCCGCCACATCACCGACCACCTCCTGGAGCCCCTGCGCCAGCTGGGCCTGCCCATTGCCGATCCCCTGCCGCGCTTCGGCCTAGAGCCCGCAGAACGGGCCTACGCACAGGGGTATTGGGGGGAGCGGCGGCTGAAATCGCCGCTGGTGCTGATCCACCCCGGCAGCGGTGGCCGGCGGAAATGCTGGCCCCTGGGCCATTTTCTCGAGCTGGCCCGCCTCTGTGGGCAAGAGGGCCTCGAGGTGCTGCTCCTGCACGGACCCGCTGAAACGGATCTGGCGGCCCAAATCCTAGCCCATCCCTTTGGCCGCGGGCTGGCCTGCAGCCCCCCGGGCCTGCTGGAATTGGCGGGACTGCTCGAAAGCGCCGCCCTCTTCGTCGGCAACGACTCGGGGCCAGGCCACCTGGCGGCAGCCCTGGGCACACCTACCCTCGTTTTGTTCGGCCCAACCGACCCCGGCATCTGGCGTCCCCCCCACCCCTGGGCACGGGTCCTGCGGGCCCCTGAGGGCCGGCTCGCAGACCTCGAGGTGGAAACCGTGGCCGCAACCCTCGGCGAGTTGCTGAACTCCGGGCCTACTGCGCGGCCTTGACGATCTCGATCATCACTTTGGCCGAACCCTTGCGGACCATGTCCAGGCGCTTGGCTGCCTCGAGCGAGACATCTAACACCCGCCGGCGGGTGAAGGGACCCCGGTCATTCACCTCGACCTCGACGGTCCTGCCATTTTCGAGGTTGGTCACCTTGATATGGGTGCCCAGAGGCAAAACGCGGTGTGCGGCGGTCATCATGCTGATGTCGAAGGTGTCGCCTCTGGCGGTCCGGCGGCCATGGAATCTCTTGCCATAGTACGAGGCGCGCCCCACCTGGTAGGCGTTTTCGGTCTTGATCTTGCTCAGATCGGCAACCCCGAAGGCCGGCGGCGGGACCTCGGCGGGATTGCCGTGGGTACTGTCGGCGCTGACCTCCAGTTCTGCTCCCTCCTCACCGGACACCGGCACCCAGGGGCGTTCCGGCCCCTGCCTCACCTCGGCCGGCGGCGGGGGTGGCGCAGTCCCCCGGTACAGCGGATGGGGGGCACAACTGGCCAGGAACCCCAGCGCCAACACCCCGCCCAAACGCAGTATATTCATCGCTCTCCTCCGGACCTCAGGCCTGTGCCGCCCCGACCAGCGAGGCCAGGCGTTCGATGCCGTGCCGCTCGCAATACGCCGCCAATCCTTCTGTGATCTCCACCGCCGCAGCCGGGTTGAAGAAGGTCGCCGTTCCCACCTGCACCATCGTCGCCCCCGCCAGGATAAACTCCAGTGCGTCGGCCGCCGTGCTGATACCCCCCAGGCCGATCAGGGGCAGGCGCACTGCCTTCCGCACCTTCCACACCATGGCCAGCGCCACCGGTTTGATCGCCGGCCCAGAGAGCCCGCCGGTGATATTGCCCAGCACCGGACGCCGGCGCTCTACGTCGATGGCCATGCCCAGCAGGGTGTTGATCAGCGAGATGCCATCGGCCCCCGCCGCCTCCACCGCCCTGGCCACGGCGGCAATATCGGTGACGTTGGGGGTCAGTTTGGCGATCACCGGCAGCTGCGTGGCGCGGCGCACCGCCCCGATCACCTCGGCGGCGGCCTGCGGGTTGCAGCCGAACAACATGCCCCCGTCCTTCATATTGGGCGAGGAGATGTTGATCTCCAGGGCGGCGATCCCGGGCAACGCGCTGAGCCGGGCGGCCATCTCGCCGTGCTGTTCGGCCGTAGGGGCGGCGATATTGACCACCACCTGGGTGTCCAGACCCGCCAGGTAGGGCCATTTGTCGCGGATGAAACCCTCCAGGCCGGGGTTCTGCAGGCCGATGGAATTGAGCATACCTGCGGGGGTCTCGAAAACCCGGGGCGGCTTGTTGCCGGCGCGGGCTTCCGGGGTGATGGTTTTGCTCACCAACCCGCCGACGCGGCTCAGGTCGATCAGGGGCTGCAACTCCTGCCCGTAACCACAGGTGCCCGAGGCCAGCAACACCGGGTTGCGGAAAGGGATGCCGGCAAATTCCACTCGCAGATCGGCCATCATCCCTCCTCCCAGCGCACCTGCAGGGCGTCGAAGACCGGGCCGTCGACACAGACGCGACGAAAGCGGGCATAGGGCCCGGCGCCGCCCTCGTCGGCGGCCTCGACCACGCAGCCCACACAGACACCAAAACCACAGGCCATGTACTCCTCAAGGGAGACCTCGCAGCGCACCCCCTGCTGCCGGCACAAACCAGCCACCGCCGCCATCATGCCGTGTGGTCCGCAGGCGCAGACCATGGAGTCCGGCGCCTTGGCCAACTCCTCGGCGAGCAACTCGGTCACCAGCCCGTGATGCCCCAGACTGCCGTCGTCGGTGGCCAGGCGCACCTGCGGCACCGACGCCTGCAGCAAGGCCAGGGGCAGGTGTTTGGCGGCGTTGCGCGCTCCAGCCAACAACACCAGCGGGTGGCCCTGCGGCAGCGCGGCCCCGAGGTGAAGCAGGGGTGGCAGACCGATACCCCCGCCCACCAGCACCAGCTGCTGACCGGCCCTGGGCTGGGAGAAACCCCGCCCCAGCGGCCCGAGACAGGAAAGGATCTGCTGGGGCTGCACCTGGCTGAGCAGGTGTGATTTGGGGCCGCGGGCTTCGTAGAGCAGGTCGATGGTTCCCCGCTGGGGGTCGACGGCGGAAAAACTGAGCGGGATGCGCAGGAGCGGGGCGACCTGCCCGTTCACCCGCAACGAGGCGAATTGCCCGGGTTCGGCCCGGGCGGCGATGACCGGCGCCGCCAGGCGCAGCTGGTAAAAACCCTCGGCCACCGGGTGGTTTTCGATTACCGCGGTTTTTTCGTCGAGCATTTTGTCCCTATTCGGCGCGGCTGCTGTCGGCCGCCGGTGCAGCGAGGGCGGGTGATTCACCGGCGGCCACTTCCACCGGTTTGGGCGGCGGGGCATAGGTCACCACCAACTCCACCCAGGTGCGAACCTCCCGGTCGTTTTTGTCCACCGCCGGGAAAAAGGTGTACTTGCTGCCAGCCTCCAGAGCTGGCTCGCTGAAGGGCGGCTCCCCCCTGTAGACCTCGACCTGTTCCGGCTTGCCGTCCTGGGCCACCAACACGTCGAGGACCACCTGCACTGAGTCGGCCACCGCCTGGGGATATTGCGGAGTGACAGCCTCGCGCACCACCGGCAGGTCTCCCAAACCCAGGAAGTCGGCTGAGAGCCTCCAATCGTCCTCCGGGGCAAGGACCAACTCCTCCAGGCTGCGCCGGTCGAGGTTCTCCGGCTCCGCGCCGGCGAGGGTCGGGTACTGCCCGATGAGTTGTTCGACCTGGGGGTTGCGGCGGTCCCGCCTGGCCACCTCGCGCAGGTAGTGGTTGGCCGAGTCCTCCATGCCGGCCTGGGTGTAGATGCTCAGCAGGCCGTAACAGACCCGCACCGATCCAGGGTCGTAGACCCGCGCCCTGCGATAGTACTCGCCGGCGTCGTCGAAATACCCTTCCTGGGCCATGATCCGCCCCATCCGGTACAGCGCCTCCGGCAGATGCTCCTGCTGTTCCAGCGCCAATTCGTACTGTTGCCGGGCGACCTGCAGATCTCCCCGCTGGTGGGCCCGCATCCCGAATCCCAGGTACCTGCGGGCCAGGGAGAGGGAATCGCTCGAATCGGGCTCCACGGCGATGACGCGCAGTCGTTCGCCGGGGTTGAGTCCCCTCGCCAGGGCCTTGAGGCCGCGCTCCAGCTTCTCGACCGCCCCGGCTTCGCGGGCCTTGCGCCGGGCCTCGGCCAGGTGGGCGTACTCCGAACCGGGGTGATCGGCCAACACGCGGGTGTAGCGCTCCTCGGCGGCGGCGGAATCGCGCTGCACGTTCTCAGCCGTCCAGGCCGCCAGGTAGGCGGCCCGGGCTCCGGCCCTGGTTCCCGGGTACTGGTGCCCCAGGCTGTCGAGCAGCGGCAGATAGGCGGCTGCTTCCATGCCGGTGGCGAGCCGCTGGCCTTCGAGCTGGGCAAAATGGGCGGCGGCCTCCTCCTCCAGGCTCAACTCCTCCTTCAGGCCCAACAGGCGGCGGGCGGCGTTGGCGTGTTCGGAGAGCGGGTGGTCGGCGATCAACCGCTCCAGATAGGGCCGGGCGGCATCGGCGTCGCCGTTCATCTCCCGCTCTACCCAGCCCAGGCTGTACAACACCCTGGGTTGCTGCGGGGCGGCGGGAAAACCGGCGGCGATCAGCTCGTAGTAGTGGCGGGCCGAATCCGCCTGCACCAGTTTGGACCGGTAGATCTCGGCCACGGCGAAGAGGTCGGCCAGCCGCGCCGTATCCGCTGGTGCAGCTGCCGGAGCGGCGGCAACTGCGCCCGGAGCTGCAAGCGAATCCGCCCGCGCTGGCAGCGCCGAATCAGCCGGGGCCGGGCGCAGGGTATCCTCAACTGGCAAAACCACCGCACCCTCTGCCAAGCTCGAATCCCTTTCGACAACCAGCGAATCCTTCAGGGCGACCTGTCCCGAGTCCGCTGGCAGCGCCTTGGCAGCCGCCAGCGCGGCAAGCGAGTCGGCCTGGTGCAGCCGGGCCATGTGCCTGTCCAACTCGCTCAGATCCTGCAGTCGCTGACCGCTCAACTCGGCGGCCTCGGAGCCGGGCTTCTCCTTGTTCACCTCCTGCAGGTACTCGCGGGCCCGCTCCTTGTCGCCGTAGTGGCCGAAGTAGAGCATACCGGTGTAATACAGGGCCATGGCCGAATGTGGGCTCTGGGGAAAATCGTCGCGCACCCGGCCGTATTCCTCGAGGGCCTGCTCGAAAAGCCCGCGCTCCTGGTAGTGCTGGCCGATGAGCAGGCGGGTCTGCCCCTCGAAGCGGCGGAAACGCTGTTCCCTCAGCAGCGAGGCGTACACCGCGAGGGCGTCGTCCTCTGCTCCCTGGGCGCTGAGCACCTTGCCCTGGTTGAGGCGGGCCCGGTAACCCACCTCCGGGCTGGGCCGGGCGCCGAGGGCCTCTTCGAAGGCATCGAGGGCCTCTGGGAGGGTGTTGATATCGCCCCTGGCCAGGATCGACTCGCCCAAACGAAGCCAGAGCTCGGGCCGCAGCGGTGAACTGGGAAAGGCCTCGAGTACGGCCCGGTCTTCCTGGCCGGCCGCCACGTGATCCTCCTCGGCCGTGGCCATCTCACCCAGGCGCTGGCCGGCCTGCACCGAAACCTCACCTCGCCGGTCGTTGAGCAGGGCGCGGTAGAGTTCGCGGGCCTCGCTGTTGGAGCCCTGAGCCTGGAGGGAGAGCGCGTGCCAGTACCGCGCCTGATCGTAGAATTCGCTGTCGGGGAAGTACTGTTCCAGATCGCCGAAGGTGCGGATGGCACTGTTGTAGTCGCCCTGCCAGTAGAAGGAGCGCCCGAGGAGGAACATGGCATCGTCGACCCGGTCGCTCTCTTTGTACTGCTCGAGCACCCGCGACGCGGCCCGGGCGGCCTTGTCGTACAGCTCGCTGGCCTTGACCGCGTCGCGTTTGCGTTTGCGCGCCGTGCCGGCCTGCTCCTGGCTCGCCTCATCCAACCGGCGGGCCTTCTCGGCCTGGCGGTAGAACTTCTGGGCGTTGTAGTAGGTGTTGAAGTAGACACACCCCGGCAGGGCCACGAGGAGGGCTGCCAACAGCAGCAGGTGCCAGCGCATTCCAGCCCCCCTTGCCTCAGCCCCCGTGTCGCTGGAGCTCGAGGTGGTAGTCCTGCAGCGCCTGCACCGAGAGCTGTTGCTGCTGCAGGGCCTTGATGCCGGCGGCGGCGGCCTGGGCGCCGGCCATAGTAGTGGTATAGGGAACGCTGTTCATGATGGCGGCCCGGCGCACGGCAAAGTCGTCGTACTGGGACTGCTCGTCCTGGGGGGTGTTGATCACCAGGCAGACCTGGCGGCTGCGGATGGCGTCTTCGATATGGGGCCGGCCCTCGTGGATCTTGAGCACCTTCCTGGCCTCCACCCCGTGGCGCTGGAGGAAGTCGAGGGTGCCCTGGGTGGCCAAGAGCTCGAAGCCAGACTCGCTCAATTGCCTGGCGATGGGCAGCATGGTCTCCTTGTCGGTGTCGTTGACGCTGATGAAGACCTGCCCCTCGGCCGGCAGCATGTACCCTGCGCCCATCTGCGCCTTGAGAAAGGCCACCCCAAAGCTGTCGCCGATGCCCATCACCTCGCCGGTGGACTTCATCTCCGGCCCGAGCCGGCCGTCGGCCCCCGAGAATTTGGTGAAGGGCAGCACCGCTTCCTTGACCGAGATATGCTGGGGAATGATCTCTTTGGTCAGGCCCTGCTGGCGCAGGCTTTTGCCGGTCATGGCCCGGGCGGCAATCTTGGCCAGGGGCCGGGCGATGGCCTTGCTGACAAAGG
>SXGS01648360.1_pt1 | contig 20543 bp, 23 predicted proteins | sample 3174681 | NCBI WGS metagenome assembly SXGS01 (sample SAMN11356861, study PRJNA531348) | freshwater metagenome | isolation source: freshwater sample F1-80 | place: China: Fuxian Lake, Yuxi | collected 2017-12-25 | reverse complement strand
TGGAAAACACTTTATTTAACAGTGAGTAAATATGGACGTTCTAATTAGTGCCTTCAACGACCCTATATTCCAAAGCATGGTCATAGGCCCCATAATGGGGATTGTATTTGGAGCTATTTTTTCAGGTCTAACTGAAAAACCCCAAAGCACAACCCCCGTAACAGTCGTGCAGACTAAAAATATTTACGTAACCCACGTAAAGTCAAGTTCCACCAATACCCAATCTGATGAAGGATTAGGGATGCTATTCCTATTGGGATTTGGTTTTATAGTTTGGAAATACGCAATATATGTAAATCAGATTCATTATTACATGTCCTTCGCATTGCTGTTCGCAATAACGTTTTCTATGACTTCTATACTAATGGCATTTTTGAAGGGGCAGATAACATCGAGGGATTGGATTTTTCATCTGATATCCCCATCTGTACTTCTTTGTGGATGTTTATATTTATTTAATCTAGCACATTCTAGTTTCGACCCGGAGATATCAAAGCTTGCCAGTGAATATTCGCTATGGAGTTTTTATTTCAAAGCATTAAGTGATTACGGACGCTACTTTGTTTTAATGCATGTTTTAGGTGTTGGCATTTTATTTGTTGTCGTACTATTTATATTCTTATCCCAATTACATATTATATCTTTAATGAACCAGAGATCTTATGGGATTATGCAGCCTCTTTGGTTGAAACTGACAGGGCTCACATATTCATTTTCAGGAAAGGGATGGCTCATATTTTCACTAGTACTGCTGGCAATATCGTATATATTAATAAACCCTAACTATGCAGCAACATGGTTATCAACATAGCCACTTAAAAGAAATTTTTATCACAGCGCATTACATATATATTAGTAGAGTGTGCTGTGCCCCCCCTTCAAACCGTTCCACTATAAGGATAAAAAATGAAGATAACAGCATTAACATTACTCATCCTGCAAATAAACAGCCTGATTGACTCAGGTAAATATAACGACATTACAATCGATGAAGTACACCAAGCCATTGAATCAAAAAGGCTTTTGAGATTTATAAAAGCAAGATGTGGCTCTGATATAGATTTGAGCATTCATCTTGAAAGCACAGCCTATGGTGACTTTGAAAATTACTATGAAGAGAAAATATATCAAATTTATGGTGGTTATGCTGGAAGTGAACGACGTAAGTGGGGGGTGGAAAGACTAGGTCTATGCCTTGTCCTAGCTTGGACTAATGAGATAATTCAATGGGGAGATGACTTAGAACTCCCTAATCGCCATTAGTCACTGTAAAAACGCCGCAGAACTCGCTGCGGCGTTTTGATAATTACCCCCAAGGAGGGGATTCGGGACCAAGGAGGTCTAGATCAAGATCTAGGATGTCATCAACCTCCACCACTAAATTCACAGGCTCCGGGGCTGCTGCTGTGGCCCAAGCATAAACAGGGGCCACATCATGAGGAGCATCGATCCCAAAGTGACCCGCGATCAAGTCAAACAACTGGTTGATGAAGACCCTCCGGCCCCACCCAGTCTTCCGCAAAACCAAGGACGATAACTCCATCCTGAACTGGGGCGCATTTGCTAAGCTCGGCACATGCTGCGTGATCAAGTCCGAAATCTCTCGCCGATTGTAGTTGGTCTTAACCTTCATAGCTTGATACAGGGCCTGCGCTTCAAGCAGGATCTGAGGACCGTATTGCTGTTCAGGCATGGGTCACCCCCAACCCAGCCAAACGACGTTCAACCTCAGCCAGCCGCTCGGGCTTAAACAGAGGCCCAAGAGGGTAGCCAGGGAGCTGGCGTAGTAGTAGAGCCAACACCTGCAGCACCTCGCCAGTCGCGGGCACAACATGCTCATAGAGCGTGGCCCGCTTGCTGTTCTTGCAGGTGTCGACCGTCACAGGCAAGTTCACCGAGCACAGCAACGCCGAAATCTCGCCGTAAGTCATCGTGTGGTCGAACCAAGCCTTCTGCACCAGTGAGCGGGTCAGAATGCGGGTCAAAATGCCCAGCGAACCATCCTCTCGGATCCGCATCGTGGAACCTTGCAGGGCCAGCGCAGATTCGTAGTAGTCCTCCCAACTAGCCCAGTCCTCCATGGTCTTGAGGCAGTTGTCCTCTCGCCACCCATCGAAACGGGCACGGCAATGATCCGCCATGCCAGCATCGTCCCAAGGCACCGTATCGCAAGCAATATGCGTTTCACCGGCAACCTCAACCATCCGTGGGTTCACCAACTGCCGCTTCTGGTCGAACTCATAACTCAGCCTGATCCGCTTCTTGATTTCGATCAGGTCGCTTTCCGTCAGCCACTGATCCCGAAGCGAGATAAGGTGACTGGCATCGATCTTCTGTCCCGGCGCACGGTCAAGGTAGAGCCGCATGATCCATGCGTTCTGCTCCTCTGTCGTTCCCGCACACTTGACGCCAGCTTTAGCCAGCACAGGGGGCGTATCACCTTGGACAGCGGTGCATTGTCCCCGCGTTTTGATAGACACAATCTGGCGAGCATGGTGCTTCAGTTCCAGCATCGGCACGGGTTCACCACTCTCATCACCATGCAACCGCTGACATAAAGCCTGATAACGACGACACAGGGGGCCCGTCTGGTCGAGATCATCCAAAGGGGCATCAGTGAGGAAACCATCGGTAGTGACCGATACCACCGTGCGATGTGAGGGGATCCGGTGAAGCAGCTCACCGCACACTGCCCGGATCAGGCCCGTTGTATGAGCCGCCATGTATGGATTGGTCACAGCCGAGGGCCCAATCTTCTTGCTCAAACCGGTAGCAGTATCGAACGCAGTCTTATCGCTAAGCCCCTGGGCCAGCTTCCCGTAGAGCGAGTTACCGATTTCCTTGACCATCACCTCTTCGAGGCTCTTTTTGCGATATCTCCGTCGTAACTGCTGGATCATCCGCGTGAAATCCTCAAACAAGGGCTGACTCCCTGCAACCCAAGGAACAATGACACCGTGCTTGATCGCGATAGTAGCCCCCATGGATAACGCCAACTCGATTTCAGGTGCGGTGACATACGCCAACCCTGATAAAGGAAAGCGCAACCCGTATTGTTCAGATCGGACAGGCAAGCAAGGAAAGCGTGTATCCGTTGGGAAAGCGAACTCGACATAGGCAAATCCCATGACGTGGCCGATAAAATCTTGTGGGTCAGAGCTCGTATGCATGTTGGCGTAGTCGGGCACTAACAGGTCACAGAGCCCCGTGGTGTAAGCGCCCTTCAGGTCCCAGTCATAGAAACACCCTAGCAACGTTGGCCCCATCATAAATGATTCATTACGACCACCGTGGTAGCAGCATATGGCGAGAGCCTCATACAGCCAACGAGCAGGAGATGGGCGTGTCACACTCTTGGTCGTGACCTTCCCTGTACCGGCATTCCACTGCTCTGACTTGGCGATATCAAGCCCGAAGGCCGTCATGTAGTCGATGTCGGCGTCTTTGAGTAGTCGCCGAAATACAGAAACACCGGCGGCCCCCAATGACCTAGGCAACTTCTGCAAGCCAAACAGTCCACCGAGAAAATCGCGTACCTTCAAGGCATAGCGCACAGCAATCTCAGCATCCCGCAGAGCATACTGTTCAAACGCCTCTTTGTTACCCGCCAATAGCTCATCCATGCGCTCAATGCTGTAGCCATCGGGGATTTCCGCCTTGGACAAATCGAGCATTGCGCCCAGCTCTGTCAACGGCGATTTGTCGGGTGATAAGAAGAGGGTGTCGACAAATTGAATGATCGACTTTTGGGGCTTACGGTGGCGATCACTCAGAATGACAGGCTTTAGGGGCGCACGGCGCTTACGTTCAGCGGTTTCATCCACCCCATAACCGCTGTCGGTCATGATTTTACCAACCACGCTCCCTCCCTGACCATCCAGCCGACCCTTCATGGCCCAAAAGTCTTTGAACGTACTCAAGTCGGCACGCAGGAAATGGGCACAAATGATGATCTGACCGGGCCAATTCTTGATCAGTTTTTTTGCACGACAATCTTGAACAGCGCGAGAGATCAGACCCTCGAAGCTGTCACGTTTGCCGGGTGCAGGGTAATAGATCAGGCTAAGTGCTTGCCCAGACGAGTTGATGCAATAAACCTGATAAGACAGGACTAAGTTACGGTCGCCTTGGCGCACCCATTCAGAATCCAAGCCAATCCACAAGTCATCTCCACCGGCGACTGCTATTGAGACCTTACTCCGTTTGGGTAATGAATCGCGATCTATAACATTAAATTGAGGGTTCGTAGGCATTGGCTCGTCGAACACAACCCCTGCAATCTCTTTGATTTCAAACATGGCTTATACCTATTTGCAAGACGAAGGCCCCCCTCACGACGAGCGTGATAAAACATCGAAGAGGGGGGAAGAGAGAGGTTACTTAGACGAAGGGGTCAACCGGCGAGCCAAAGTATTGAGGAAATCCAAGCTGTTCTCCCTCGTGTCCAACAAACAGGTCACTAGAGATTTCTCGGAACTATGAGAGCCGTAAAGCCGCACCACATGACCTCGCCCAACGGCTCCATGATCTGCCCATTTGATAAGTTCTGGACGAATAAGCGCCCCGTCAGGTAAAACAACGAACCGCTCCAACAAACCATGATTCTGCAGCTCAGCCTGAAGACGCTCCAGAAACGGCCGCTGACTGCCTTCATCAGGCAATAGCTCGTAACTTAGTAGTCGCTCAAGGCCATAAAGACCGATAGCTGACTCTGTCGACTCACCCTCACCAACAGAGGCAGGGTCATTGCTCAGCGACCTGAACCGACGAACATAGGCTAAGTCACCAAGATCGAGCAGCTTCTCGCCTATCATTGCCATGTGGCGAGTATCTGAACTTTGGGATGTTGTTTTAGCCGATTTGAAACGGCTGGAGTTTTTTGTGCTTGGGGACATTTGTGGCCCTCCTGTGTGTGCACAATTTACATACAACACCACGACTGAGCGCAGTGTTACCAAAAAAACTTGGTGTTCGATGTAAGCTGTGACACGGAGAACCCTGATTGCGAAGAGTACGCAAGAAAAGAGGATTACTGCTGTGTTGTAGCGCCTCTACGCGGTTACGGGGCTCAAGGTAAGTGATGACGGCTGGGTCGTCAAGCCACACATCAAAAAAAAATTTATGAGCCAGCCATGCGCAAAAAAAAAACATGTTCTGCGCAGTTTCATAGGGGCTGAACCCCGCGCGGGCAGCCAAGGGGTAGCAACTAAATATGGGATGGGGCAGATACACCGCCCCATCCCTACCATGAGCAACTGATGAGTATCTCCTCATTCGCGAGGAGCATGTTCAACCAGTACACCCTGATAGCAAACGCCGGATGCAGACAGCGGCACCCAAGGATGCTCATATACCCGTCAATCCTGAATGCAATTATCCAGATAACAGCATTGGTATCAGTGTTACCGCCATGACTGCCCACGACTGATACCAATAAGCCAGATAGGGTCAACTGCCTCATGGAAGGGGTGGGTGATCGCGTCGATGTAGCGTGTGATCCGCTCACCCACCCCCACTGAACTCCTACCCCCTTTATAATCTATTGATTGCATTTGAATTTTCTCACCGTCTCTTGCGCACATCCCTGAATCTGCTCCATTAGTTTGGCCTTGAGTGGTACCCCGGTCTCACCACCTCAATAACGGCAACGACTCGCATGATGGTGATAACAAGGTCGCTCCCCCTCGCTGAAAAAATTGAGTAATGACACCAAATGTTCATAGCTCTGCCGCTCCCCTCGTAGAGAGGGCAAAACGGCACAATTTGCTCCGACCGGAGCCATAAATTGCTCTGAAATGGCGCGAAAATGGGGCAACGCGCAGGTGCGCATTTCGGGAGTTCATGCGGGTCATGGGTTGACTGGATGGTGTTATATGACCGTGGGGGTGTGAGAGAGCCCCACCCTCTCACACCAGGGCCTTGGCCCCCCTGATGCACTCTCTGCGTAGTTATGGCATCCCTGCTATCGCAATATTCCCTCTTCCAGCCTTCTCTATCAGCGTTGCCTGCTGGTTTCCCACAATTGCCAAAACTCACTTGGTTTCCTATCTGACAGCCAGGCTTTGCCCTGACTGGCCTTGCCTTCCTGCCTAGCTGGGTCCAGCACCCTCCGGGACACCAATGTTACTAATATGTTTATCTTTTCTTGGCTTTACTCGTGGTCCAATCCCTCTTCTCTATTTGGGCATCTGAGCTGAGGCAAACTGCTCTGCCCTCTTGAGCCCTCTGAGATCCCGCGCACATGCCCCTGTTCATTCCACCTCAACTGCAGCCCTGACGCTTGAAAAAAGTAAGACGGGATTGCTCCCGCCTCATCTTCTTACTGAGCGACATACAGCTCGACACTACACTTTGTATCTCTTGGCTCTCCCAGCTCCTTCTGGCAGGTCTTGCTCCGTCCCTTCTCGTCGAGCTCGAAAATCCGCTTGGCCTCGACTCGATAGATCCCGTACTGCGTCTTGAGCGGGTTAGTGAATGGCCCTTCAAAATCAATGCTGCATTCCGAGCCGCAACTCTCCACAACGGTATGCCCGTTGCTCTGGATCGTGATGAACTCAGCTGTACCGCTACCGCCCGAGAAGTTGAAACGCCGTTTGCCTACAAATGGTAAATCTGCGCGAGCTTGAGCTTTCCCCTTCACCTCTTTGGGCTGCTGGCTCCGTGCTGCCTCACACATCTTGCTCAGCAGGGCATCGATCATGACATCCGGTTGTGGCTGGCCATTTATTTCCAAGGCTTCCACGCTGAACCCCTCGCCTTGAACCCACATCTGAAGTAGGCCCCGTACAGGCCGCTCCAAGTATGTGAACGTGCCGCTCACGTTGACCAGTTTGCGCCCATCAGCTGCTTTACCTGCCGACCAATCGGGATCTTGGAAGAAGCTATCGGCCTGCTGCTCCAAAGTCACCCCTGGGCAGCTATCCAGCTCTCCTCCTTTCACGGTAAGTTCATCCCATTTGCTGAGCAATCCGGCTTGGGCCGCTGGGACCATCAGCAGTGAAACGCTGGCCGCCAGAGCGAGCCTCTTGACCTTTACCATACCCATTGGAATGCCCCCACCGCTTGATAGTTGTAACGCTTGTCGAATTCTTCTTGGGTCAGACAGAGCACACGAATGAATTCGATCAGAGCCAGCACGGATGATATTCCCGTCATACATGTCGCAATGTAGATCAGGCCCCAGCCCCAGTTTCCTGCGTAAAACTTATGCAAACCAACTGCGCCACCAAAGAACATCAAAATGGCCATCAAGACCTTCCTCTTGCCCCTATGGTGAACGGTGCCTCCCGTTGGCGCGGATTGAGCGGGAGCTGGAACCGACGCTGGCTCACTGATAGGCCATGCGGCTACATCGATAGGTGTGGGGATTACTTCTGCAATCGCTTTAGCCTTCTTCTTGGCTGTGCCCCATGTGTCGATCGCATCAACGAAGGATCCTGTCAGAGATAGCTCAACAATCCCTTCTTCCGGTGAACTGAAATGCACGGTCACGCGCAACCCGAATGGATTGATGCCGTACTTCCAGGATGCTTCCAGCACGCCCTTGGCCCGGTCAGCAATCTTGATGGTGCCTCCCTCTGCTTGCAGGTGAGCGGCTACGTGTTCGAAGACTGTTTCATAGTCTTCATGACTGCGTAGAACGAGGTCAGATAGTACAGTTATCGTGGGAGATCCCATGGTTTTGCTCCTTGTTGGTTGAACTACAGATAGTGGTGATTACCCCCGACAGGTGGTGTCGGGGGTTGAAATAAGTGGCGTGAAAATTTGGCTTACATCTGGCTAAGCAGGGTCTTGAGGTCACGTTTGACCAACGCTTGGATCCCCGCAGGACTGATCACTTCAAGGTGCGGCAGGTACGTTTTGATCACAGGCAGCAGCTGTGCACCATCGAAAACGCGGCTTGCCAGCAAGACGCTGCCGTCCTCCAGCTCTCGGATCAGTGTCTGCTCGGGGAGGATGTTCCTGAGCTTAAACTCGTGGGCGATAGGCGAAGCTGCCTTGAGCACTACCTCGTGAGTGGGGATAGCCTCTTGCTCGATGAGTCGATGTAGAAGGTGCTGCTGTGACTCGCTGATCGCTGCTGGCGTTTCTATCTGCTTGAGGCTGGCAATACTCGACAAAGGCTCTATAAATGGCGCATCTGCCATCACTCCCGCCAAGTACCAGCGCCCCCGCTTATTGACCAGACGATATGGCTCAAGCTCCTGCTCTGCTTGCTCACCTACCCATGACAGCCTGACGTTGAGCTGTTGGCTGATTGCCTTGGCAAGTGGCTTTAGCCACTGGTGATGGCTGTCGTCTTCATCGAGTTGAAAACCGGAAAGGACGAATACGGGAGAGGCGTTGGGGTTGAGCCATTGCTTGAGCAGAGAGTCGTGATCGTCTGGGAACAGCGCCTTAGCCCCAACTTGCTCGCACAGACGCAGGATGGCAGGAGTCGATGCTCTGCCGAAATAGGATGGGTCGAGCCAATAGGTTTGTCCCTCACGCTCCAGTGGCAGATAAGCCAGTCTGACATTCAGGTCTCGCTGGATAGTACGAGCCGAAACGTTGAACTCGGTGGCCAATTCTGAGATCACCAACCGCTGCCCGTTGTTGAGCTTGGTCAGGATCACGCCGAGGCGTTGGGCTAGGGTGTCGTGCTCTGCCATCCAAGGGATCATCGTAGTCAAAGGTATCCAAGTGTCACGGTATCGCCCGACAGGGCGTGTCGACTTGGATTTTCACGACAGGGTGGTATTTGGATAAGCAGAGTTGGCATTTGTGGCCGCGCTTTAGCATTTGACCCAGCCCGTTTGGATAGGGACGACGACGCCGATAATCAGAGCAGGAGCCTGCTTTAGATTGATAAGCGGGTGGGTCTGCGTACACAAGGTTCAGTGACGATTGCTAATAACGAAGGGTCTCCGGCCTCTCTTCCCGTCTGAGAATGACCAGCGACAGATCACCGTTCGAGGCTGGAGGTTGCCCCAAAATGCGCAAAAATGGGGTACTCGCGCAGACTCCGGTTGTTCGGCGGCCATGCCCCGCATGAAGTGCTGGGGACGGTGTTGTATCCGCGTTGGGGTAGAGTAACTGTTGCCCCTCCCCTTACCCCTGTGAGAGGGGTCTTTGTACCATTGCTGATCTGGGCCATGGTGTTTTGGGCTCGATGGCGATGCCCCTGTCTTTGACTCCTGCTTCTTTGCTTCAGAAACTGCCTTGGCTATCCCCTCTTGCCTGCCTTCTAGACCACGTTCAGCTGCCTTGGCGGGTTGGTACAGCTGGCCTCCCTCCCTCCGGGCAGTCAGTGTTAGGTTTTTGTTAGGAAATGCTTATGCTTTGGCACCTCAACCACAATGCCAAGTCGGTCTCAATTTGGCGTAACGAGCTGTGCGCAACCGTTGTATTGCTTCAAAAACGAGCAAAGCTGTAATAAAGTGCTATTCATTTGAATCAATGGAGCAGATATGTCTAAGCACGCTGCCAAGATTGGTGATATTGGCACTGACCATGATGGCTTTCCTCCTACGCCCATTATCGAAGGCTCACCAGATGTCTTTATTGATGGCATTCCAGCCGCACGGGTAGGGGATGCGCTGACCCCTCACGATAAGCCAAACAATCCACCCCATCCGCGTAAAATCGCCGCTGGCTCTTCCACGGTTCTTGTTAATGGTAAGCCCTTGGCGATTACTGGCGGCGCTGTTGATTGTGGTGGTGTGATCATTGGTTCAGGCACTGTGATAGTCGGTGACGAGTTCAAACAAGTTGAGTCCAGCGTTATTGCTCCAGTAATCAAGAAAGCGACTCCCTTCATTTTCGCCAAGTCCAGCTCTGTGCCTTTGACAACTGTTGAGGCCGCTGCTGGGCCTGAACCGCTAGCCATGTTTGGCAAAGCCGTGGTGCTCGCACCAATCCCCTCGAATGCCAAACAAGGAGGCGCTAAATGACCAGTGCTGTTGCCGCAAGTACGGCGAGTGAAGTCGCACTTGGGAGGATATCTGGTAGCTTGCCCACCGAGTTGGGCGCCTGGGCCTTGCGTACCAGTGGAGCTGCATCGGGAGCATTTCTGATGGCATTTTGGCCATCTGATCTTGGTGATGGCACCCTCTACAGCGACGAGCAGTTGCAAGCGATGAGCCGTGCAGCTACTCGAGTCCGCTTCCGGTTTATCGAAGATGAACAGGGCCGGATGCAGGTCTATGGGATCCACACTAGCGCCGCATCTGGGATGGATTCAGTGCCAATCGTGCAAGCACGGCAAGAAGGTAGTGCCATTGTCGCTGCGATCCCCGGTGGGCCTACGCTCACTTGGTACCCTGATAGCAGTGGTGAAGTGCCCGATGCCAGCAGCTACTACCCTGAGCGGGATGGTCTGGAGGTGTCGAATATTCTGGTGCGCCCCATCCCGGATGCGCCGGATGCGGAACTTGAGACGTTCCCCGCTACTGGTGATGACCTTGAAGATTGCATCATTACCTTCCCTGCATCCTTGGGCATTCCTCCACTTTATTTAGTATTTAGTAAGCCGCCGGTTAAGTTGCTGGAGGTGGATACATATCGCAATTTTGATAGAAGACCTCGAAATGGGACTCAGGCCGACCATATGCCCTCACAGGCGGCTATCGCCCGATATCTGAGAGGTAAGGATTCATCTATCGATAGCAAAGAGATTGATGACCTTGTTAAAGATGTAGCCACCATTATAATTCCTGCCAATGTCCATAGAAAATTCAGTGAGACATATGGAGGTCGTAATACCAGAGATAACAATGCCCAAGTTATTAAAGACGCAGCTGACTTGCGAAAGGCTGTCGACAATAACTTTAATGCGATAAAGCCACATCTTATCGATGAGGGGTTTAGCGAGTCCGAGTTAGAGAATGCTCGCCAGAAAATTCATCAAATAAATAGAGAGTATGGGTGGTACAAATGACAGTCAATGTAACTGCATATCTAAATAATTTCGGAAAGACTTATGAAGCGTTACTTGACGCCGAGTATATCACCTACAAAACCAAGCCTAGTGGGTATCCTGGAGATGCATATATTGGTTTGGACATGGCAAAGGAAGGTGTCTATTTAACGTTCAACAATGATGACCGCTCACTAATAGAGGTTATTCTGACTTTATTCAAGGAGAATGATAATAAATACACATTCCCGAATGAACTTCCTGTTCCTTTGTGGGACCGTATGTTTAAGCAAGATGTTCGTAATAAATTTGGTGTTCCTCAAAACTCCTACCCACCCTATCGTTTGATAAATAAAAACAAAGGCGGTGTTGATCACTACATCATGCGAATGGGGGATCAAAAAATAAGTATGTTACTACACTACAATCTTGACCAATTAGTTATGCGAGCAGCATTTAAGCCTACCGAATTGGTAGAGTGGAAGGAATTAGACCCTTCGATGCTGCTACCTTAACAGGTTGGAGTTTTGTGGTGTGGTGTCACACCACAAAATTTTATTATTTAGAAAATTGGCTATTGCACCATATGCAAAATGGGTCTGTGGTTTTTTCATCCCCTATCTCTGCTGGTGTTGTCACAAAACATGCCCCATTTTCTGGCGTTACAATATTGAATTTCACTTTCAACCACTCAATGAAATTCTGGTTTACCTTAGGTTCATCACCATTTTCTTCCGGGGATAATGTGAAGTCATCAACAGAACCCAATGCACTGTACCCGACCGAAAGCAGTGTTAGGAATTCGACTGCGTTATTTGCAATAACGCAACACAGTCTGGATCCAGAACCCGAACCGAGGTGTACAAATTTTAAATCGCCATCATCACTAACCCACATACCCAGCATGGAACCATCCATGCCACTATTGGCAAACACCACTAGACGAGAGGCTATTTCTCTAGTTATTTCCGGTATGTCAAACCAGTATTTTAAACCAGATTGATAGGAAGCTGTAAGGGTTACATCAGGAGTCTCTTCCCAGTCACCACTAATTCTCCCATATACAAATCCATCATCATATTCTTCTATAAGACCATTCTTCTCCACCCACTGATAAAATGCCACTAGTTCACTCGGCGGTTGTATTTGGCTCGGTGATATTGCGTAAAGTTGGTTTAATAACTCAGCCATGTCTGTCTACTCCCTTGCAGATTCAACTCGCAAGTGTGCCATGAGAGTCTTGATGCTCCAAGTACCCTATTCAGACATATATATATATATCTACCATCTGTTGATGTCCTACGGGCACAGCCCGTATACCCCGACATACCACTCTCCTCAGCCACGCAGAGAACCTCGGCCTCTACAGAGACAGCCAAATCCGTCACGCCGGAAAACTTGCCAGCCCCCGAGGTAAAGGGCTGGCGAGTTAGGCAACGATACCTCCGGGATACTCCCTGCATTTGCTTGCTTATACTGCCCGTTGCAACGCAAGCGGCTCCACTTTGACAACACCTGGAGAGATCAACGCTTGCTCCACACAGTTCGCCACTTGTGCGCTGGTATGGCGCAATCTGCTGGCGTGTAGGTGGGCATACCGTTGGCTGGATTGGCTGCTTGAATGCCCCAACTGTGCCTGTACGTCATACAAGGTGCCACCACTTGAAACAATCAACGCAGCTACCGAATGACGACAGGTATGAATACATACTTGCCCTTCGATTTGTGCTCGTTTCAGCATCCGGTTAAATGGCTTGGTGACGTTGTTCAACGGCTGCCCCGGCTTCTGTCCTGGGAACAGGTAGGGGTTTCCCGCTATCACCGGCGTATCCTGTAAAACCTGCATCGCCATATGATTCATATGCAGGATCCGGCTCTTGCCGTTCTTGGTGTGCGGGATAAAAAGCGTCTGATTCACCTTGTCGATATGCTCCCACTTGGCCAGCCTCAGCTCATCTTTGCGCAACCCCGTCAGCAACAGCAGTTTGACGTACTGCCCTGCATAGCGGTTCTCGTCAGCATCCGCCGCCATGAACAAACGCCGGATCTCAGCCTTATCGAGGAATCGGGTTCGCTGGTTGTTCTCGGGGAGCGTCTTCAGGTAGACCAATGGATGTTGTTCCAGATACCCCATCCGTACACTCCACGTCAGGATAGCCTTGAGCAAGGTGGTGATCCGGTTATTGGTCGCTGGCTTGCACTGGCTCATCAGGCTGGTTTGCAAGGCTTGCCCTTGCTCCAGATTGATTTCCGATAACAGCCGAGATCCCAGCGCCGGTTGCAGGTGATCCCGGAACCGCTGCTCGTCGTTCTGCCAAGAACGCTTATGATGCTTGGCATAAGGCAGGTAATGCAGCTGGAACAGCTCATGCAACGTGAGCTCTTGCCGTTTATCCTCCTTCAGTTGCTTGGGGTCGATGCCTTGTGACAGCAGCCGTTTATAGTCCGTGGCAATCTCTCTGGCCGTGTTCAGGTCTACGTCTGGAAAGCGACCTATGGCAATAGCCCGCTTGCGACCATGCCACAGATACCGCATCAGGAACTTCTTGTTGCCCTCCCCTTTCCCTACCAAGCATTTGAGCCCCGAGATCAGGGTGTCACTGTATTCGGCCTCCGTGGATTTTGCATTTGCAGGATTGGGTGGCAGCGCCTCAATCGCTTTTTGGGTGAATCGAAAACGAGATGGGAGATCTGACATAGTGGAACTCCTGTTAACTGGTGTGAGCAGGGGCTGGCGTTGCCCCAAGAAAAAACAGCACAGGGAGGTCGGATCCCTGTGCCGGTCTGGTTGTACTGATTTATCTGTTGGTGGTGATGTTGGCCGCTGATGGTGTACCCACTCACGGCCAACGGCTTTCCGGTCGATATCTGGTCTGGGCGTCAGTCTGGCGTCACTGTCAGGGTGAAAACGTCCATCTGGGCGTAGCAGCAAAAGCTCTGCTGCCAGAGCTCAAACCATTCATTCACCTCTGTCGGGGAAATCTCTCCCATCATCGAATGGGTGTACTCTTCGATGCTGAAATCAAAATCCAACTCTTTGGCCAACTCGGTGCACCAGCCTTGGCCCACATAGGCAAAGTCAGTGATGTAGCGCAGGTGCCAGCCGTCATCCCAGCGTTCAAGACGGATCTCGACAGGGTGATAGCCTCCGGTTGTTGCGCTGTAGTCAGGATCTCGATAGTTGAGGGTCAGTGCTGCTGGTGTGGTGCCATTCGGGATCTCGTCTGGGCAATCCTCCAGCGCCGAGCTGATGGCCTGCTCCAGTAGCGTTTTCAGGTCGTGACTTATCCTCACAGGCAAGCCCGTGATAATGAGGGTAGGTTTCATGTTTGGTTCTCTTGAAGTGAAAGGTGGGGATTTGAGTGATGGAATAGAGCGGGCTGTCGATGTGGGTTAGTTGGTGGTGCTGACCTTTGGCAGCTTGGTCTTGAGGCTGTCAAACCACTCGGTATGCTTGCCCGTGATCAGATGACCGAAACGCACTTCCGGTGCCGCCTTGGTCAATTCCAGATGGCGTAGTACGGCGGCCAGAAACCCCGCGTTGTTACTGCTGCCTTTGAAGTGCCAGATAACCTTGAACAGGCCAGAAGTAAATGCCTTGTCTGGCTGTTGTTCCTTCAGTAGATCTACGACTTGTGCCAAGCCAAACCACTCCTTGGAACACAGGCCCCCGCCGCTGCTGCCGGTCAGGCGGATCAGCAGCTCAGCCTGCTCGGGCTCATGGCCTATCTCATAACCGACAGTGGTAGTTGAACCTGGCGAGAGCAGGGTAGCGACACCACTGATCAAGATAACCTTGGCGGGCAGCTCGGGCTTATCGCTGGCCTTGTTCTCGGGCTGGGTATTGGTCTGCTGGCTGGTAGCTTGCTTGTTGGTCTTGCTGTTCATATTGGGATCCTCGGGTAAATCAGATAGTGGATTTCAGGTAAATGGTGGTGCCCAAGTCGGGCTGTGCCTGTTCAGGTTTGAGGACGAAGGCCAGATGCTGGAATACAGGCCGTGGTACGGACAGGGCATCGAACGGTGTGCCGTACCCGGTGAAGCGATAGGGCTCCCATGCTCCCACTTCTGGGAGAGGCAGCCAGAACACGGCATCTTCGGCGCAGTCGATCAGCTTGATAGTGCCCGCAGCTAACCGCCAGTAGTCAGCGTAGTAACCGTTGTCGTCATCCCGGACTGACTCGCCGGTATGGGATGCTATCGAAATCAATACTTCAGGCGCTTCGCTGTGCAGGGACTTGGCCTTGAGGACAGTCGCCTCTTTGATCACGACCAGCAGCACAGGCTGATTTTCATCTGGCAGGAGCTCAGGAACATACAAACCGTTTGTGCTGACCTCCTGCATCAACAAGCTCAACGTCTGCCAGCTGTAGGCATAACCCTTTAGCGTCTCGTGGGAGGCGTATTTCCCTTCTTGAATGAACTCGTCCATGGCGATTCCCTCCTCAGTCTGCTGGCCCAGTGATGTAGCCGATAGTGCCGCCGATGATGGTGCCTGCAACGGCTCCTGGGATACCGCCTCTGGCACCGACGCCAGCTCCAGTGATAGCCCCCTTAATTGCTCCCTTGGTGCTGCCCTTTACCGTGAAATCTATACTGCCGTCTCTCATGGGCTTGATGCTGATCGCGGCTACTTGTTTGCGCAAAATTTGATGGATAAACATGTCCTGTCCTTTAAATCGTGGATATGAAAAAGGCCCTGAGCGGTTAGCTCAGGGCCTGATGTTCTGGATGAACATAGTTTTAATATGTGTTTCAAAATGTGATGTAAGCGGTTGCGCACAATATATATTTCACGCACCATGCCATGGTTAATCACATATATATCAAGGATGGCGAGGGAGGATATGGATGCTAGATTTAAATGAGCATAAGAAAATTGTAGTTCTGATTGATGCAGATAATGCGCAACACTCGAAAATAAAATTCATTCTCAACGAGATATCAACTCATGGGCATATTATCACAAAGCGAGCCTATGGTGATTGGTCTAGCGAACATCTTAAAAACTGGAAAACTACGCTAAACGAATTGGCGATCCAGCCAATACAGCAGTTCGCGTATACAACTGGGAAAAATTCAACTGATGCATCGCTGATAATAGATGCAATGGACTTGCTATATACAAACCGCTACGATGCATTCGTTATAATATCCTCAGACAGTGATTTCACCAAGCTAGCCTCTCGCTTGAGAGAAGCAGAAATGTATGTTTTTGGTGTTGGAGAAAACAAAACCCCGATAGCCTTTAGAAATTCATGTGACAATTTCATTCTTACTGAGAACCTCGGCGATACGGCTATTTCATCACCATCCAATGATGAGGTCCGAAAATCAGCTGGCGTTATACCCCAAGAAATAATAGATATTTTGTTTTCTGGCTGGCAACAGTTTAAAGATGATGAGCTAATTTCAGGTCTCGTGGAGTTTGAGAAAGATGACAGCGATTGGGCCAACATTGCTGGCGTAGGGAATCTGTTGAAAAGAATAAAGCCTGACTATGACTCCAGAACTTATGGGGTGGCAAAACTACCAGAGCTAATAGAGAAAACGGGGCTGTTTGACCTTGCAAAGTTTAAAGGCAAAGGACGAGTTAACATCATCGCTTACCGGCCAAAGAATCCTAAAAAGCGGACATAAATCGCATGGAACCGTTCGCTATTACTCATTTGTTCAGGCGTAAAAATACTTACTATATTAATAGGATAAGCTTTTATGGGCGATAAATTATTAAGTGAAGCTATTGGAAGAAATGTCATAGAGTATTTATTATCATTTCAACCCGGAGAGACAACCGTACCTAATTTCTTTGCTACGAGTGGCGCTGGCTACCTTGAAAACCCAACTAGTGACCTAATGGCACTATTTATGGGTAAGGATAACTATACCCAACCCTGGTTGTTAACATCCCTCCTCAAGATTCTTGGGCATGATATTGATTGCATTGATTTATCCTCCTCTGTCGTTTACAGAGAGGCTAGCACAAGCCAGAAATCTCGCTTGGATATATTTATCAAGCATGATGACTTTATAATTGGCATAGAAAACAAAGTGTTTGCTGATACGTATAATCCATTCTCTGATTACAATGACTATTTAGATCAACAAGTTGACAATAATCAAATAGTTTATCGTTGCATATTAAAGCCTGATTCAAATAAGGCGGCGGATATCGAAGGCTGGGAAACGATTACCTACTCTAAGTTGGTACAGTCGGCTCTGGAGAACTTTGGCCTTGAGATACTAAAGGATGAGTTTAGCAAATGGACTGTGTTCTACCGTGAATTTTTAGAGCACTTGTCATCATTAAGCGGTTTGGTTGAAGAGACTGTTATGAAGAAAAATGATATTCAGTTCGTTGAAGATAACTTTCATGCATTAGTGAAGGCTGAGGAGGTTCTCGCTCTATTTAAGAAACAAACAATAAATGATGTGAAATCGGTGCTAAGCAACACCATATCAGATAACAACATTTCCATTTCAACGAACAATTGGGAATGTAATTATAAAGCGATTCATCTAGCGCCTTCGATATGGGGAGACAGCGGAGTTAGCTTTGTATATTACCCATCGATTGTTGGGAATGGTTTGTCCTATTATATAAACGCTTGGATATGTAAAAGTGATTACCCTTTGACCACTGAATTACATACATCAATAACGCAGGGTAAACGCTATCCAGAACTGGAAGATATGATGAATGCTGATAGTGAAGTAAAAATCACAAAAAACACGCTGGAAATCAACTATATCGCTTGTCACATCGATAAAACGAGTGCTTTAGCCTCACTTGAAACTCTCGCGGTATGGATGAGCAAAATTTTACAGAAGTGATTTTCGCTGCCCTCCTTTCAGCGTGCTAAAATCCTGCGCCGCTTGATGAACCCGATCAACTGCTTTGTGTTTGGCTTAAACTCAAGCCATCTAGCGGCATCTTTGACTTCTAATTGCCGTACAGACCGGATATCCCCCAGACCACCACTGAACATATCCGGTCAACTCTGCTTCGGTGACTTTTGGCATTAGGGTTGCCGCCCGTTCTCATTCTTGCCCGCCATCCCCTCTGATTGCGTCTCTCCGGTCTTGTCTCCGGTCTTACCATAGCCAATGCGCACAGCGGCAAAGACCGGAGCTGGCGACCGGAGAAATGGCCTGTCGGCGAACACTATTATCTACACATCTGAGTGGCGCCATTCACCGCAAACATAGCTTTACCAAGCGGACCAGATATGGACCGGAACTTGCCACGGTTTTTTTAAGGTGTGAATTTCTTCTCTTGCACCCTCGCGGACTTCCACTTCAAAGCCCCATACGATACCATTCAATCTGTATTGGATAGTTGTGGAATATACTTACTATTAATATTTCTCAACCAATAAAAAACTAAATCTACAAAATGGTCTGAATATGCTAAATTCATCTCAAAAAAAGAAGCTGACATTTATCTTCATGATATTATCTACTATATTTGCGGCCATGCAAATCATCCCTATAATATCTGACACATTTAAAGACACACTACCTCCCGCACCTATAAATACTGTCAGCGCCCCTGGTGGTGTTGCTGTTGTTAACAATGGTATTAATGCACTTCCCGCAGGTGATAACTCTCCTATGCAGGTAACTATAAATAACAGTGATGTGAATACCCTTGAGTATCTGAAGAAAGAAATCATCGGACATGAACAACAAGCCCAAACGTCACGCACCTTAGAAGAAAAGCTAGCTGCCGCCGAGAAATCGTTAAAAGCATGGCAATTCTGGTACTTTCAAAGCGCTCAACCCCTTGCCATCGAAATGCTTAAGGACTTGGCGGCGCTGCAAAATTACTCTGTTGAAAAGGTTAAATTCATATCCCGATGGGAGAAAGATATAGAATCCATCGAGGCTAGAAATTTCTTTATCGATAATGTTATCCTTAGATACGAGTGGGCTCAAGAACGAAATGGCTTGATAAATATAACACCTCTGGGACTAGACTTATTAAAACAGTCAGGTATCACCATTACGCCTTATACAACAAAAATAGCTAACCCAAGCTTTAATTGTCTCAAAGCAAAGGAATGGTTCGAGCACACAATTTGTTCTGATGCAACACTTGCAAAATTAGATGTTGAAATGGCTAATTTATTTAAAGCACTTATATCTGACCCCGATAATAATGTTCAAGAAATCAAAGCCTCCCAAGTAGAATGGAGGAATACCATACGAAACAAATGCCCTAACCATCAATGCCTTCTCACCAGCTATAATGATCGAGTAGAGCAGCTTAGCTCGATGATTTCCCACCGATAGATACAGAGAGGGGCGCCACAGCGCCCCTCTCTCTTTTCACCCGACTCAGCCCAGCAGCATATAAAGCTGGTGCGCCGCCACACCGGCGCACAGGCCGCCGATGGTGTGGGCGACGATGGCGCGGGAGGTGAGGTGGCGATAGCCGAGGGCATCGAGCATGGCTGTATGGGTGCTCAAAAAGCCGCTCCAGCACATCCCCATGGCGGTAAACACCGCGACCTCGTTACCGGTGATCCACCCTTTGGCAATAAAAGGCGGCACCAGTGACATGGCGGCACCGACCGCACCGAGCGAGGTAGCCGGGAAGGCGACCAGCTCCGGCTGCTGGAAGCCAAACAGCAGGTCAAACAGCCAGCCAGCCTTGGCAGCCAGCACCGGCAGCAGGGCTACCCCCTGGAAGGCTTCGCCGGTATAGCCCTTGTCGCCGGGGCCGAAGGTGAGCAGCATCACGAAGGTACTGATGATCAGCACCCCGGGGATCACCGCCATCCCCAGCTCCACACCGGATTTGCCGCCATCGAGCAGAGAGTTGAGGATCCGCAGCCAGCCGGGAGCCGCCTCTTTGGTCACCCCTACCTTGCGGCCGTCGGACGATACAGCGTCATCGTTCAGCACTTCCCCCACCAAGGGGCGGATCATCCGCTGCATCAGCCGGGTAGAGACCACCGAGCCCACCAGAGCGCCGAGCAGACCGATCAGCGCCGCGCTGGCGGTAGACTCCCCGCCCGGCAGCTGCAGGGTAGCCATAAAGGTCACCACGATCAGGCCCATACCGAAGGCGGTACCAAAGTTGGTCAGAGATACCAGTTGCCAGGGGGTGAAGCCCTTGCGAAAACGGCTGTCCTTGGCAAGGCTGATCACCGCCGGGTTATCGGAGAAGAAGGTCATCAGCGCCGCCAGCGCGGTGCGCCCCGGCAAGCGGAACACCGGCTTCATCAGGGGCGCCAGCAGCACTTCCAGCAGGCGGATCACCCCGAACTCGCTCAAGAGCTGGCTCAGGGCACCGGAGAGCACAGTGATCCCCATGATAAAGAGCACAGTATTGAGCAGCAGCTGGTGGGCGGTATTGAACAGGGTGTTGACCATGGCAGAGAGGCCCATCTGGCTGCCGAGGTAACCGAACAGGCTGCCGAGAATAAGCAGCACCAGCACGGGTTCCATCCAGTTCCGAATGGCGGTAAGTCGCCCCTTTGACTCTATAACTACATGATTTTCCATATCTATCCTGCGGTTCATCTGTGCGTGTGTGGTTGTTTTTATGGTTAAAAAATGGCTGCGCCAAATAGAAAAAAGCCCTTGTCTTGCGACAAGGGCTTTTTGAATTGGCTCCTCCTACTGGACTTGAACCAGT
>SXGS01488382.1_pt1 | contig 20554 bp, 15 predicted proteins | sample 3174681 | NCBI WGS metagenome assembly SXGS01 (sample SAMN11356861, study PRJNA531348) | freshwater metagenome | isolation source: freshwater sample F1-80 | place: China: Fuxian Lake, Yuxi | collected 2017-12-25 | reverse complement strand
GTTCGTCATCGTCACGTCGCCTGCAGGCGCAACGGCCGTCGCGACGTTTGATCCGTTGCCAACCCAGATCGAGCCACCCGTGAGTGTAGTGCCAAGTTTATTGTTGAAAGTCGACCAATCGGTGCTCGAGAGATAACCGTTTGTCGAACTGCTTGATTGGCTAATCGAAATTTGTGGAGTTGCTCCACCCGAACTTGAAAGCGGAGCTGAAGCCGTAACCGAAGTTACGCCGCCAGCTGAAGCTGTGGACCAAGAAAGGATGCCCGAACCATTCGTTGTGAGAACTTGGCCACTTGAACCGTCAGCCGTCGGCAATGTCCAAACCGTTGAACCAGCCGCCGCCGCAGGTTGGAACCCTGTATAGCCGCTTGTTGCGCCGGACATGCGAATGGCACCTTTAACGTCGAGCATTGCGCCGGGTGATGTTGTGCCGATGCCTACGCTTCCATCGCTTGCAATGCGCATCCGCTCGGACAACGTGTTGGAGCCACGAGTGTAGAACAGAAGCGAGTCGTCAGCAGCCGAGCCATTCTGAACAGCTTCGATTTGCGCAGCATTCACGCTGTTGAGTTGGAACGTCCAGCCAACCGTACCCGCCGTATTTACGGAAGTGTTTGCAATCTTATGGAGAATTTGGCCGCCACTCGCGGATGTGAACGTTGCTCTCTCCGCGTTGTCGAACGACAAACCGTAGGATGTGTTCGTGTGGTAAAGTCGGCCCGACGCCATTTGGATATTGCCACCAAAGGTTGCGTTTGCGGCAAACGTTGCGTCGCCTGCGCTCGAGAGTGTAAGAGCGTTCGTCGACGCATTTGTAACTAAGCTTATACCTTGGGAAGTGTTCGCGCGCAGTTCGGTGTTTTGAGATGCCCCGGAGCGAAGAATGCCAACCGTTCCAGCGCGAAGATACGTGTTTGCGGGCATGGCGATTGTTCCGTTCACGTCCAAGGCGTACGACGGAGAAGCTACGCCAATACCCACGTTACCGTTACCAAGAATCGTCATCCGAGTCGCCGCTACGTTCGGCGTTGTTCCCGTAGCGCTCGCAGCAGCAGTTTGGAAGTAGATGTTCGAAGTCCCAGTACCCGTAGCGTCGCCCGATGCGATGTAAACGTTACCGCCGTTACGATCGGTCGCGCCTACAGTCGTGCCGCTGCCTTTGATGTAAAGAGGGTGCCCGTCGAGGAAGCCCGTTCTTCGCTCCATTCCGATCGTTTGCGAACTCTCTCCGCTAAAAGAGAGATTCGTACTCGGTGTTGATGTCCCGATACCGACATTCCCGTTCTCCAGAATTCTTAGAAGATCCGTACTCGCGTCTTTCTGAATTGCGAAGTAGTCGGTTGCGCTGTTGTTGTTTGCGTCGATTCGCAAAATCAAATCATTGTCGGAAACGACGGATTTGGGGAAATTTCCAAGCGAGCCAACTTTGAATCCGCCGGTCACTTGCACGTCACCAGCAACGTCAAGCTCCTGTGTCGGGGAAGTCACCCCAATACCAACGTTCCCGGCAGTGTAGTAAATATCTGAACCAGTTGTCGTCCACTGCGAGGCTGCACCAGCAGGCAGCAAGCCTGCCGGAATCTTCGCGCCTGCATCGAGCTCAACGAGATTGCCGGCGGCTGTACCAAAGTTTTTGGCAGCTGCAGTGCCGAGTCCGGTGACCTGCGAGCTCGCGATCGAAATGTTCGAGCAAACAAATGTATCCGTGAGCGACGACCAAGTCAGAGTCTGTGCCGCCGTACAAGGTGTGCCGGGGAACTGAGAAGTTCCGTCGGATTTTTTCAGGTCACCGAAGTTGATGTACTGAGGTTCCCATGAAGTCGTTGTCGTGTTGTAGCGGAGCACTTGGCTTGTCACGGGGAGAGTCGAAGCCACTGAGCGAGCTTGCAATCTCGTAACGGTAAATGCTCCGGCATTAGTCATCGAAACGTCGCCTGAAGGTGCAACGGCCGTCGCAACGTTTGAAGAGTTACCAACCCAGATGTTCGCACCAGTTAATGTCGTACCGAGTTTATTATTGAACGTCGTCCAATCCGTGCTCGAGAGATAACCGTTCGTTGTTCCATTCGCTTGCGCGATCGATAAGTTCGGAGCCGTCGCGGTTCCACCATTGGTGATCGGAGCGTTCACCGTAAGGGTCGATACGCCCGTGCCACTGGGAGTTTGCCAAGTCAGAACTCCGGAGCCATTGGTAACGAGAGCTTGTCCGCTACTTCCGTCAACCGCGGGAAGTTGCCACACAGTTGATCCTGCAGCCGCTGCCGGGCGGAAGCCCGTGTAACCGCTTGTCGCACCTGACAAACGCATCTCACCTTTAACGTCGAGCATTGCACCCGGGTTCAGAGTGCCGATACCGAGGCGTCCACTGCCGTCTAAGAACATCTTGTTAGTCGCAAAATTCGATGCTGTTCCCGAAGAGCCTGACGCTGTTGTTCTAAAATAAATGCCTGCCGAACCGTTACCTGTTGATGGTCCTGTTGATAAGAAAAGATCTCCACCATTCAAATCCGTGGTGCCAGCGCGTGCTCCGCCGGAGACGACTGTGAGATGACCGCCCGTTGCCGTCGAGTGACGTTCGACACCAATGATACGGGCCGAGTCACCACCCAAGCTGATGTCGGTCGTCGGAGATATAGTTCCAACGCCGAGATTACCCGAAGCACTGATCGTGACCACCGGCGCGGTGTTATTTGAGAACTGGAACAAGGGTCTGTTCGCAACAGTTCCAAGTGAACCGCCGATGAGATCACCCGTCGGTGTTCCTGCCGCGAATGACATGTAAGGAACAGCCGAAGCGCCGCCGGAATCAGGCCCGCGCGCAATCATGTAAAGGCCAGGGTAAGCCGAATTGTTGGCTTCAGTAGAAATCGTTGGCTGGAAGCGAGATGCCACACCCGTACCGTTACCGATTGCGATTGAATCACCAATGTCAGCCGCACCCAAGCGCAAGATGCTTGAAGTCGCGCCTGAGTTCGGTCCGCGGATGTTGAATTTTCCGGTCGGAGATGTCGTACCAACACCAACATCACCATCGCTCTCGATGATCATTCTCGCTGTCGGAGAAATCGCTGCGTCAGCTGTTGTGTTGCCACCGCCCGTGAAGAATTGGATCGAGCCCCAACCCATGTCAGCGAAGGCGTAACCAAATCCGCCCGAATTTGTTGCGCCCGTACGTGTGGTGCTCGTTTGATCGAAATAAGCATTCGATCCCAACTTCACAACGCCGTTCGGATCCGTCGAAAGAAGAAGTCCGTTTGCGCCACCGACTTGGACGATGCCTGCACCGGTACCAACTTGGAGAGTGCGGTTCGGAGCCGTTGTTCCGATACCCACTTTGCCCGTGTTGTAATAAATGTCGGAACCCGTTGTCGTCCACTGCGAAGCTGCACCAGCAGGGATCAAGCTCGCCGGAATTTTTGCGCCCGCATCGAGTTCAACGAGGTTGCCGGCAGCTGTACCAAAGTTTTTGGCAGCAGCTGTACCGAGACCAGTAACTTGCGAGCTAGCGACCGAGATGCTCACGCAAGTGAATGTGTCGGTGAGTGAAGACCAGTTTAGAGTTTGTCCTGCCGTGCAAGTTGCCGAAGCAAATTGCGAAGTGCCATCTGACTTGCGTAAGTCAGCGACCGAGAAGTTCGCGGCTTCCCAGGCGTTCGATGCATTGTAACGAAGAACCTGGCCCGTCACCGGAGTTGTCGTTGCGACGTCGCGACCGCGGATCTTCGTAACGGCAAAAGCACCAACGTTTGACAGCGTCACATCACCAGTTGCCGCTACGGCCGCCGCTTGGTTGGACGCATTGCCCACCCAAATATTGCCGGAGTTGAGAGTCGATCCACCGACTGCGCTCAGTTTGCTATTGAACGTTGTCCAATCGGTACTAGAGAGATAACCATTCGTTGTCCCGCTTGATTGCGCGATCGAAATTTGCGGCGAAGTTCCACCTGTGCTCGAAAGTGGAGCGGCCGCAGTCACCGCCGTTACGGAACCAGAAGCTGCCGCAACCCACGAAAGCTGACCCGAAGTATCAACCGCAAGGACGTAACCACTCGATGACGGCAATGCCGCCGGAAGCGTCAGAGCGTAGTCAGCTGCAAGAGGTGATGTCGTAATTGAAATTTTATTCGTGTCGGTGTCGAACACGTTGATCGTGCGGCCGCTGACAGCTCCGCCCGTTGTGATCGCGCCCGATGTGGATATTGCTGTGGACCCACCAATTGTCCCGGTGATTTTCGAGCCGTCGATCGATCCGCTCCAGGAGCTGGTGATCGAAGGAACATCAGCCTCAGCGAGTGCAGATCCCGCCGTCACACGACCTTTGGCATCGACCGTCACTTTCGGGTATGAGTTTCCAGCCGTGATGCTGGCTTGATCAGGAAGCGAGATCACGCCCGCAGAGATGGAAATGCCACCTGTTGCCGCAACCTGCACGATACCTTTTGAAGTTGTAGTCGCGTCAGCCGGGGTTCCGCCGGTTGCGTCCGTCACGCAAACAAATCCGGTTCCATTCGAGCGGAGAACTTCACCCGCAGCGCAGGTCGGAAGACCCGTCTTTGCGAAAGCCTGAACTGTCGGATCCGATTCAGAAGTGATGGACGTTGCCGCGGACCAAGCTGTCCCGTTCCACTGTAGACTTTGACCAGCGCTAAGTGCGGGAATCGCTGCACCATTGAGTTGATTCGAGCGACCGTAGACGGTGCTCGTACCGTTGATCAACGCCATCAAGTCGTTGAATTGCGTTGTCGTGAGAGGAGTCGTGTTAGCAAGTGCCGCAGAATCATCAACGCGCAAGAGATGCTGAGGAGTAAAGCCACCGACTTGCTTTGCTTCAATGGCAAGAGGAGCAAAGTTGATCATTTGCGATGGCATCTTCTCCCAAGCCGCCGTGGGAGTTTCGCGGAAGAAGACGACAAAGCGACGACCATCAGCACTGTTGGGTGAGTAACCAGCTCCGCTATCGCAGTTCGGGAGAGACGCAAACGAACCTTTGTTCTGGAAAACTTTGTCGAGCGTGAGGCGAAGACCTGGCGAGTACTCATCCGCTCCGCGCGAGCCCGTACCATCATTGAGAGTGATCGAAAACACTCCGCCGGCATTGCGAAGATCCTTTGATTGGATCTCCTCGTACATTAAACAGTTTTCGTTTCCGCCCGAGCGGATCTGCATTTTGAACTGGATCGTCGGACCTTCGAGAGGTGTACCGTCAGGTTTTAAAATACGTCCGTGATAAGTGATGCCGGAGGATTGCGCTTGAGCAAAGCTTGCGATCAGCAAAGTGGATAAGATTATCCACGCGTGCAGCCGAAGGCTCGGGCGGTCCTTTAGATATGCTTGCTCTACAGACGTTCCACTTTTCACAAGCGATCCTTGGATAGTTTAATGTGCCTGGGCACACAATTAACTTATCGGATCCTTAACGGGACCTTTGAGCCCGTTTCTCAAGATGGAACGCGATCCCTAAATTTTTCCAGGAAACATGACCGCTACGATTTCATTTCGAGACAAACGAAAAGCGCCGACCCAAAATGAATTGAGTCGGCGCCAGGCAGGAAGCGAACTGTTTTACGGATCAGAAAGTTATTGATTCAAATAGTCCTCCAAATTCGCGGGATCAACGACGGGGGGTTCGAGGGTGTCGTCAACCACTTCAAATCCTGAGTCATCTCCACCTTGAGTACTGTCGCCATCATCGGCGATCACTTCTTCAGATCCAGGAACCGGTGAGGGTGCCGGGGTCGGATCTGGAGCAGGTGTTGGAGCCGGAGTCGGATCCGGTGCCGGAGTAGGGGCGGGGGTTGGTGACGGCGTCGGCGACGGAGTCGGATCTACTGGCGGTATTTCGTTATCGCCTGAACCATCGCCGTCATCAGGGGGCATGACAACGCGCGAAGCTGATTTCAGTTTCAAAACAGGCTTTAACAAACATCCGCCGTTACCTTGAAGAACGACTGATTTCTTCGCATCGAAATCGGCAACGATCGAGTAGCTGTAGCCTTCTTCGATTTTGACGCCGTCTTTGATCAAGAATTTCACGCCCGTTTTTTGAGCGCTCGGAGTTTTCATATCGCAACGGCTACCGTCTTCTTTAATTAAGTAGTTGCCGTCAGTTTCAAGCACGAGACGGATTTGCGAGATCACAACGTCTTCAGGCAAATCGAGATCGGCCATCGGAAGCGTGACGCCGTTTTGCAGCGTAAGAAGGTCGACGGGTCCTAAACCTTCCGCAACGCGAAGACGTGCCTCTTTGCCTTTTCCACTTACGCGCATTTCCGCGTACTTCACGTTTACGAAAACGGATTTGAGTTGCTCGTTTGGAGCGTCCGTTAAACTTAAGCGGAAGTTTTGAGGGTTTGCAGCATAACGAGAAGCTCCGTCACTCGTCTGCGAAGACGTTGCGGGTGCGCAAGCCGTAAAGCCCGCCGCTGCAGCGATCATCAAGAACTTCCGCACCATCTGATCTCGGGCCTCTTTTTTCATCTGAAGTGACATGACGTCCTCCTTATTCAGATCGCGGCTTCATTGTGCTCGCGTTCTTGTTAGGAAGACGAAGGTCGAGGCCGAATCCTCTCGGAGTTCCGGAAATTTTTTTCAGATTCTTCAGTTGATACGAGGTTCGAGAAATTGTGGAAGGAAATCAGAGAGTCTTGTCGAACTTGTTATCGAGTGGAAGCACGGAGCGCCTGAAAGTTCGGCGCTTCGCTGAGACTTACTTATTGTGCCCACGGCCTTCTTTGCCGGAGTTTCCGCGCCCATTGCCGGCACGATCGGCTGCATTTTGACCGGCGTTTCCGGCGCGCTCATTCCGATTATCTGAAGCTTTCGTCGTGTCCGGGCGACCCTGGTCTTCTTTGCGGCGTTGGTCGTTAACAAATTGCCCCATATCGCTACGATCTTGTTTCTCTGTTCCTTTGAGCTTCTTTGCTTCTTCGGAAACTTGTTTGCCGAAGTTCTCTTTGCGGGCTTCGGCCAGCTGGCGATCAAATGCATCGATGTCCTCACTTGTTGCAGGAACAAGCGTCTGCGCAAAGGCTACCAACGGACATACGAACGCCATCACTGCGACTAAAATTAGATTGGAAAGTTTCATACAATAATCCTTTCCCATAAAATTATGTCGCTCGTTTATCTGCGAAACTAACATTCACGGTGCGTTCTTCCAAAACATAGCCATCTGCACCGAGGATGCGAACTTTAAGATCTTTCACACCGGCGCGATCTGATTTTACTACAAACGGGAGCCGACCCAGTGCCACGTTCACCGGAAGTTTCAGACTGCGGAGTTCCGAGATTTCAGGATGTGACTTCGAAACAAATCTTACGTCCTCAGGAAGGATAATCTCGGCAACTTGCGCGGTCTTCATTCCTTCGCCGCTGAGATCGAGCTGTACTACGTAAGCTTCGTTAGAGAAGACTTGGGACTGAGATGCTTTCGGAGTCGAGAAATGAACAATAGCAAGCGCTGCAAAAGCACAGAGTGAGCTTGCTGCAGTTGCCCGCCAGAACCAAAGTTCGCGTCTTCCCGCTTTTTCTTTTGGAAGATTCGCTAACACGCGCTGTTTGAAAAAAGGCGACGGTTCGATTTCGGTACTTCGCAAACGGGCAAACGCGGCTTTTGACTGCAGCTCTGTTTTCTCGTTTTGATCCATTGGTCCGCCTTTCAGCGATTACTTATAGAGAAGACGTACGACGGACTAAGAACGTTTCAGTCTTTCTTCCATTTCTGCAAAAACTCTTTTCGCAGGCGGAAAAGCCGGGTTCTCACAGCATCCTCGGTGATCGAGAGCTGTTCGGCGGCCTCCCTATAGGTTCTCTCTTCCAAGTCGACGAGAAGCAGCAACCAACGATCTTCTGGTTCAAACTGAGACAGGGCTTCATGAACGGCAAGCGCTTCCGCGAAATCGGCTGAAGATGTCGACTCATCGGCAATCGGTTCGTCTTCAGTCGAAACCGTGCGAGAAGCTTTCGAGCGCACGTGATCCAGGTACTGGTTTTTTGTGATTTGGAAAAGCCAGTCGAGAAAGGCCTTCCCATTCTCGAGGGTCGAGAGCCGCGAGAAAGCTTTTAGGTAAGCTTCTTGGCAAAGATCTTCAGCTAATTGGCGATTGCCGCAAAGAGCAAGCGTGAATCTGAAGAGCCGGGCTTGCGTTTTTTCGATGAGTAGACCAAACGCTTTTTGGTCACCTGAACAAGCGGCTTCAGCCAAGAGATTAATGGCTTCTTGCTCCTCGGTCACGCCGTCAGGTTTTTTGTGTCTTGCTTCACTCATAGAAAAAGTCCCAAACAAAACCGGTTTGAACTGTTGCCGCCGAGTAGCTCTTATCGAAACTATCGTCTGCGCTTAAAGTCGACTTATTCACGCTCGCCGACCCATCCGCGAAAATCTGGAACCCTCGCCCCATAAAATGTGTAAGGCGTAGGGAAATCATAAACTCGTTATCAACTCGACTCTTCAAATCAGGTTGCGCAGCTTCTAAGTACTCTCGCTTTTGGTGAGAAAGTTGCGTACTTAAGACATATCGCGAATTCCATGTCCACAATCCTCGCAGCCCGTAGGTGAGAGAATTGTGATCGAGGGGAAGTCGAGTTCCATCTAAGTTTATAAGATCACCGGGGCGTTGTCGTCCGAAGGCCACGAAGATCTGACTATAGACTTGGTCGAGAATCAGACCGGGCGCGATCCGCAAGCCGCTATAGGGATGACTGAAGCTTCCATCAATCGAGAGATCGAACCGCGAACTTCGCCATCGAGCACGAGCTTCGGCTCCGAAATCGGATTCAAATGGCTCATTTGCCAAGTACGCATGATCGTGAAAAGCCCCCAAGAGCCAAGAAAAGCTCGATTCCTCTGTACGGATGCTTGTGACGATTCTCCCGGTGAGTGCCTTCAGATCCCCATGCGAAAGTGTTTCGTTCATCCGTTCGGACAAATGAAAGGTCCAGGAAGACTTTTCGTTAGAGTGAATAGCTAGACCAGCTCCAATGTCTAATCGAACAAATGCGGAGCCGATCGGATCCTGCGGAGATAGATAAATATTGTTTGAGTAGCCAAGCAGAGGCTCAAGATAGAGCCAATGCCTCGAAGGTCGATCAAGACGGTCGCGATTCAGCTGTTGAAGTGCAAGTTCCCGCAATAAGACTGTCGCGGAATCATTCGTACCTGTGGCCTCAAGAATTTGAATAGCTTCTTCGTATTTGCCCGCTCGATAAAATTCCAGGGCCTTCAGACGGGAGTCGCCTGCTATCGAAGCGAATTGATTATCCAGACATAGCCGTGCGAGATCAGCTTTTGCTTCGTCTCTGATGTTTGGCGGGATGTCTTTAGAAGCTAAAAGCTTTTTGAGCGCGGCAGTCGCCCCTTCGCGATTGTTTTGAGCGGTGAGAGCTTTTGCTTTGTAGAGCGTTGCGGCTGGACTCAGCCGACTTCCCAGCTTCTCGACACGTTCGTATGCTTGAAACGCTGCTTTCAAGTCTTTCAGAGTGAAATAAGCGTTACCAAGATTAAACCAGTAGATCGCTTTTTCTGGACGGAGCCTGGTGAGCTTCAACAACTGATCGCGGCTTTGCTTCAGTTCATTTGGCTGGTTGGAGCTCAACCCAGGGAGGCTGTTGCGGAAAAGTTCAGCTTCATTGATGCCATCGTCTTCGCGAGTGAGAGCACTCGTACTGACGAAGACGCTGATGAGGAAAATGAGAAGCGAAAGGAGATATCTGAACAAGTTTGTTCACCTGCTCCGTCTAGCCTCACGCTGATGTCGTTTGCTGTCGAGTCCAGAGAGAACTGGACCCACTAAGGCTTTAGATTCAACAATCCTCGAACACTACAACGTACATTCATGTCGATTCCGATACCCGGCTCGAAATGAGTTTCGCCAAAGCTTGTAAACTCAATCTTCTCAAGATCGCAGGCGAGATTGTGAACACGACATTGTTCAACGAGTTGCGCAGACACCTGGGCTTTCAGCATTTTTGCTTGCGCGGATTGGCCAGCGTCACAGGCTTCTTTCGCAGCGAAGGGGTTTGCCACGAGTTCTTTGCTTTGAGCTTCCGCAATCAGAACGTTCGGCGTACGAAGTACGTTCTCTAGCTGCACACCCAGACGATCTAAGAAGAGGTGATCTTTTTCACCAACGAAATGTCCAGCCTCATGGATGAGCATTGCTGCAGCTTGCTCGCGCGTCGTGAGCTTATTCTCTTCGAGTGAAATGACGACATACGGATTCAGCGGTTCATCGTCGAAAAAGCATATGCTCGCCGGCCGCTTGGTGAAATCGGTGCACGGTTCAGACTGAAACCGAAGTTCCATCGTGCGCAAATACCTTTTGAGGACCGCAAATCTTGTTTCAGATCCTTGCATCTGCGACAACCAATCCTTTAATTCCTTTGCGAGTGGAAGCTCTGCGAGTTCAGCATCATTGATACTGACCGAAGACTTCAGCAGATTGTACTGAGCTTCCGCAAAAAGAACTTTGACGTAATCCGTGCCGTTGCCAGGCCCACTTTGATCCGCGCGCACGAAAGAGCAAAAAGAAACGATCGCTAACAGCAAAACCAAGTTTTTCATTTTTGCTCTCCAGAATCGGTCAGTTTGAAAAGTTGAATGCTTAATTGATAAGTCTCATCGCCGTTTCGCTTTTCAAGGAGCTTTCCCATGTCTTCGCGGAACTTAAGAATGAGTTCTTTTGCTTCGGGCAATCGGCTTACGTCGATTGTGAGAGTCGAAGAGTTCAAAACTCGCTCGGTGACATCCTGCTCATCGATAGCGGCGATCGCGTTTCGCAAAACTTGACGATGGTGTTCGCGGACGCACTCGCTGGCACGATCCCGCGGAGTGGTCAGATTCGCGTTTGTTTTTACGAGGTATCCTTCGCGCCACTCAAGAAGACCTAGTTGTAAAAGTCGATCGATAGCGGATGCGACTTCTTCGTCCTTCACCTTTCGCTTCAGGCGCTTGGCGATCCACGAAGCGCTGGGCTCAAAATCTTTTAGTTCGGTCATCTCGAGGATGGCCATATGGATCCAATCCGCGATTGAGCGAAAGCGTTCGGTCTCTAACAGGGTTTGTTCACGATCGGGTGAGAGGAGTTTTAATCTCGCTTCGAAGTGTGACTTCTCTTTCTCCGACGAGGCTGCCCTGAAATGAACGAGAGTACGGAAGTACGTTTCTTCATCTCCAGAGAGCTTGAGTCCGCGATTCAATCGATCGAAGTGTTCGGGTCGGATCTTTCGGTTTCCGTTGAGTAGAAGAACCAAAGAGGAATGGCAGCGAAAGCCCATCTGCCGCGCCCAAGCCCGCATCGAGAAAAGGGGGTTATGGCGCTGCTTGTGGTTCAAGACATCGCGGAGGAAAGATTGGGGATCTGAATATGCAAAAACCGTCGGACCCATGGCCGGGTCCTAATCGGTTCATCAACGGATGGCAAGAAATCCTGTCACCAAAGCGGTTACAGCGCGTCACCATCCTGGCGAGCGCCCGTGCCCGCTTTAGTCGCGAGGATTGTTTTCGGAAAAGAACTTCGCCAAATACATCGGATAGTTAACGCTGTTTGGATTCACGTACTTTTGAGTTGCGAGCGGCAAAAACGGAAGCGGACTCCCGCCACCTTTTCCTGAGGGCCAAGCGTGTCCTAAACCATCATTGATGATGATCGAAAGACGAGGCTTTCCATCCGCCAGCTGATGCACTTCACCATAGCCGCGCGTGTTCGCACCTTCGAGAGTCGAAAGCTCGAATGGTTCAGACTTCGTGACATCATAGACTTCATCCATCGCATCGACGATCAAATGCATGTGGACTTGGCTAACGATATAATCTTGATCCCCTATAATGACGGACGTGAGCTGACGTTTGAGATCTTTCGCATGAGAGCCCGCAAAGGAGCGACAGAGTTGAGCGACATCGGGGGCTTGAATTCGTGGCTGCTGAAGTTCACTTGATTCCGAACCGATCACGGGGCCCGCGTTTAATCCCATTCCCGCAAAAAGATCAGGGCGGAAGCATCCGAGTAACATCGCTTGTCCCGAACCTGACGAGAGACCCGAAACGTAGACTCGGTTTTTGTTGATGTTCAGACCGGATTTTGCGGAGAGAAGATACTCCGTAAGTTGAATGAGATATCCCGTATGGCGATTTTTTCCGTCGTGCTGAGTCCCGTAATAATCCCAGCATCCGAAGATCACGCCTCCATTTGGAACTTTCGGAAGAACCACGATCATGTTGTGTCGATCGCTTGCTCCTTCCCAGTTCCCGAGATCGCGCAAATCTTCGGCTTTCTGCGCGCATCCGTGGAGGCTCATCATCAACGAACTTGGCTTTGCGTTTGTTTCCGATGATCCCGCAGGCAGTCGGATTAAAAAATCCATGCCGCCGGCCCGGACCGACTGCCATTGGCCTGTCTTTTGGCCTGTGTTCTGGCCGGGAATCGGACCCGCGCCCTGCGCCTGCGCAAAAGCGGGGAGAGTTACTAAGAGAGCCTTCAGAATGAAAAGTCGAGTTAGAGCTTTCATTCCTTCTTCATCCTCGCATCCTCGGGATCTGGCAAGGCAGGAGGGGTTTGGGGGGTGAGTCTTTGGTTTCGCGCCGTCACCATAACTGGGTCACTTAATTGCGGATGAGGGAGGCGATTTACCTAGTGAGACAGGAACGGCAAACCCAGATTCTTAAGAATGAGTCTCAAACCCCTAGCTAAGTGCTGAATCCATCCGCAATTAAGTGATCCAGTTCCATTTTTGAATTGAGTTTTCCCAAACATTTTGATGTCTTACGAGCCTCGCCCCAAGGAGGCCTTTTCATGCTCGATCTGAAGTTCATCCGCGAAAATCCCGGTGTCGTAAAAGAAGCCGTGAAACTCAAACGCGTGTCACTCGACGTCGATGAACTGCTGCGTGCCGATCAAGAGCTCGTTGGCCTCAAGAAGAAAATCCAAGCACTCAACGAAGAGAAAAACGCCAACGCGAAAAAGATGAAGGGTGCAAAACCCGAAGAGCGCGAAACGATCATCGCGCGCGGTCGCGAAGTCGGTAACGAAATCGAAGCTCTCAAGCCCGCGGTTGAGGTCGCGGAAAAGCGGCTCCAGGAGTTTTTGTACCTTGTTCCGATGCCGCCTTCGCCGGACGCGCCTGTTGGTCCGGACGAATCCGGAAACGTCGAAGTAAAAAAATGGGGACAAAAACCTGAGTTCGCGTTCAAGCCGAAAGACCACGTCGATCTCATCAACCAACATGGTTGGGCGGATCTCGAGCGCATCGCGGCCGTTGCCGGCTCACGCAGCTACGCGCTTAAAGGCGATCTCGTTCTGCTCGAGATGTCGCTTCTCCGCTACGGTCTCGATAAACTGGCATCTAAAGGTTTCACGCTCATCTCGGTTCCCGCAATGGCGCGCGAGTTCGCATTCGTAGGGACGGGTCACTTCCCGACGGGACGTGATCAAGTTTACCACTTGCCCGAAGACGATATTTACCTCGCGGGTACGGCGGAAGTTCCGGTCAACGCACTTCACTCGGGCGAAATGATCCAAGACGATAAGCTCCCGATTCTGTACGGCGGCGTTTCTCCTTGCTTCCGCCGCGAAGCGGGAAGTGCTGGTCGCGACGTGCGCGGTCTGATCCGCGTGCATCAGTTCAACAAAGTTGAGCAGTACATTCTCTGCAAGAACGATCCTGAAGAGAGTGCGAAGTGGCATAAGATGCTTCTGCAAACTTCGGAAGAACTCCTTCAAGACTTCGAACTCCACTACCGCGTAGTCGAAGTCTGCACGGGCGATATGGGTGCCGGTAAATATAAAATGTTTGATATCGAAACTTGGGTGCCGAGCGAGAATCTCTACCGCGAAACCCACAGTTGCTCGAATCTGCACGACTGGCAGGCACGTCGAACGAATCTTCGTTACCGCGATGCCGACGGCACGGTGAAGTATTGCCACACACTCAACAATACGGCGATCGCGACTCCGCGGATTTTGGTGCCGTTCCTAGAGCAGCATCAACAAGCCGACGGTTCGATCAAGTTGCCGACGAAGCTTCAGCCCTACATGGGCGGAAGAACGAAACTTGGCTAAGCTCGGAAGCCGCTCGCGGACTTTCGTGTTCTTTGATGTGATCACGCTCGGCTTAGCAGGCGTGATCCTCGATCTTTTCTTTCCGAAAACTGAAGTCGAAGTTTACGCTGAGCGCATCGACGCGGATGGGGCACTCGTTTATCTCAGCCGCGGTCGCGAGCGCACACTTGATTTACCTAAGCGTCTTCGCGTGCGTTGGTCGGTTGACGGAACAAAGTTTGTTCATCGACTCCCCGAGGACATCAAACGCGGGCAAAAATTGAAGCTGAAAGGTCGCCGGTTCTTCGGCCGCTTCATCGAACTCATCGAAGTCGATATTCTCGAACCACTTTTTACTGAAAAATAGATTCTAAAAAAATAAAAAACCCGCAAGGGTTGAGCTTGCGGGTTCCACGAAACGATCGCTTTCGACAATCGTTATTTCAGATCGATCAACGTGTTGATCGCCTTCGCGTTCAACGAGCGAACGTGGAGAAGGTAGCGATCCGCTTTGATATCGCCGACGTTGATGACTTTCGAGAACGGGTAACGTCCGCGCAAGCAGCCGTTGCGGTCTTCCATCTTCGCGATCGGTTGAACCACGATCACGTTGTTACCTTGGAAAGACGTCTTCACATCTTCAAGCACCATACAATTGCTCGGGAAGTCCCCTTGCAAAACGATTTCGGCGTTTCCAGCCGTGTCGCTCTGGCGAATGAAGGCTTGCGAGATCGGAGCGTAGAGGAAGTCATCAGCTTCCTCTTTCACCGCTTCCTTAACTTTGATCGTGCCGAGAACTTTATCGCGGTTATTGCTGGTAGCCGATTCTTCGCCAACGATCGTGTAATCACCAGCGGGAATCAAACCGAGATCGATTGTACGTTCAAACGGAAGAACGACTTGTAAACAGAAGCCGCTGTATTTGTAAGCTGCTGGTCCGAGGAAGATCTTCTTAGCGGCTTGATCAACGCGAACGGTAACTTCCGCCGGGCGATAACAAGCGTTGGCGAACGTGCCTTCACCCACGATCTGCACGAGATCGTTCGAGTCGAAACCATTCGGAACGTAAACGCGGTCAAACGTCACAGCGCCTTTAGCCGGAGCTGCTGCGTGAGCGCTAAGAGCAGTCAAGGATGCAAATGCAGTCAGTGTCAGTGCGAGAAAGCGGTTCAAGGGTCTACCTCCTTGTGGAAGTGCTGGTGGGTGAGCGCGGTGCCACAACTGTTGGTTGTAGCAGCCGACTCCGAACCTTCTCAAAGCCTCGCAAGGAGAGAAATGAAATGCCGTCGTGTTCAAGCAATGAACACGCGCGCCCCGAGAACCTTGACCATATCTAGACAGTTCTTTGTCAGTCGGAGCACGTGCTTCACGTCTTGATTCGCTGACGCAGCTCGCGGAAAAACAATTTGAGTTGAGTCGACGTTTCGGCCTCAAGCACGCCGCTTAAAACTTCGGGTGCGTGATTGAGTCGTTCGTCGTTCAGGATCTGGTAGAGGGACCGGACGGCGCCGGCTTTGGGATCGGTGGCGCCGTAAACCACGCGATCAAGTCTTGCATGAATGATGGCGCCTGAGCACATTGTGCAGGGCTCGAGAGTCACATAAAGTGTGCAGCCGCTCAGACGCCACCGTCCGAGTTTCTCGCTAGCGGCCCGGATCGCTAAAATCTCCGCGTGACCCAATGGGTCCTGATTGGCCTCTTTTCGATTTCCGGCTTCGGCTACGATCTCACCCCCGCAAACTACGACGGCTCCGACCGGGATTTCTCCGGCGGCGGCGGCTCCTGCGGCGAGCTCAAGAGCTCGGCGCATGAAGCGCTCGTCTTCAGACTGTTGGGGAGGAGGGAAACCAGCTTCCACTAAGGCTTTCCTGTTTTGCGCGGTGCGTTCAAGATCTAAAGAGGCTAGGACCGTTTGTCAAGCTTGGCAAGGGTGGGGCGGTTTGCTATACCCAACCTTTTGATGAACCGGGTCAAACCCGGCATTTGAACCCGAAGGGCAGGTGAGTTTCTTGGCATTGGTAAAGTTGCGTGACAACGAGAGCTTCGAGCAGGCATTCCGCCGCTTCAAAAAGCAGTGTGAAAAGTCCGGCATCCTTTCGGAAGTAAAAAAGCGCGAGCATTTCGAAAAGCCGAGCGTACGTTTGAAAAAGAAGTCGATCTCGGCACGTAAGCGCCTTGTGAAAAAGATGAAAAAGCAACAGCAGGACTAATTGTCGGCTCCGCTTTCAGCATCTAAGTAAGTCTCAAAAGGGCCGGTCACAACCGGCTCTTTTTTTAACTCTGCATCTAAACTCGAGGTAAGTCCTATGTCTTTACGCGATCAGATTTCCACCGACATCAAAACCGCGATGAAAGAAAAGAACATGGAGAAGCTCAACGCTCTCCGCATGGTTCAAAGCGCGTTCAAAAACCGCGAGATCGAACTTCGTCCGAATACGATGCCTGAAGAGGAATGCCTTGCAGTCCTCAAAAAACTTGTAAAGCAGCGCAAAGAATCCATCGAGCAGTTCGGACAAGCGGGTCGCCAAGATCTCGTCGATGCAGAAACCAAAGAGCTCAAACTTCTTGAGCAATACATGCCGGCACAAATGTCGCGCGAGCAGATCGAAGTCATCGTCGGTGAGGCGATCGCTAAGACAGGTGCGAAGACCGTAAAAGAGATGGGCATGGTCATGAAAGAAGTCCAAGCTCGTACGGCAGGCTCCGCCGACAACAAAATCGTCAGCGAGATTATTAAGTCCAAACTCGCTTAAGTAATAGGAACCAAGCATTTGCGGTTTACTCCCGATTTCATCGAAAAAGTTCGTGAAGCGAACAATCTCGTCGAGATCATCGGTCAGTACACCGAGCTCAAGGGGAGCGGCCATCGTTTGATGGGCCGCTGCCCATTCCCAGATCACAGCGATAAAAGCCCTAGCTTCTCCGTCTCTGAAGACAACCAACTTTACTACTGCTACGGCTGCAAAAAGGGCGGAAACGTCTTTAACTTCCTCGAGACCTTCAACGGCATGAACTTTCCTGAAGCCGTTGAGTTCCTCGCACGCCGCGCCTCAATTGCGCTTCCCGAAAAAGAAACGTTCGAACGCAATAAAGGCATCTCGCGCGATCAAAAAGATCTCCTGCTGAAGATCAACAAAGTTGCGGGCGTGTTTTACCATCAGCAACTCAAGCAACTTCCTCCTGAACACGCGGCCAAAAAGTATCTTGAAAAGCGTGGGCTCAATGAAGAGACGGTTGAAAAGTTCCGCCTCGGCGTCTCGTTTGAAGAATGGCAGGGGCTTTATAAACATTTTTTATCTAAGAAAGTGCCGATCGATCTGGCGGAATCGCTTGGGTTACTGAAGCCCAAGAAAGCCGGCAAAAAAGACGATTCGCATTTTGATCTCTTTCGCGACCGCCTGATGTTTCCGATCTTCTCCTCCACCGGAGATGTTATTGGTTTTGGTGGTCGCACGCTTCAAGCTGATGGATTGCCGAAGTATTTGAACTCCTCAGATTCGCCCGTGTTCAACAAGAGCCGCGTTCTTTACGGAATTCACGAAACGGGAAAATTCATCCGCGCGCAGGATTCCGCGATCGTCGTCGAAGGTTACATGGACGCGATTGCGCTTTACTCGGCTGGAATTAAAAACGTCGTCGCGATCCTCGGAACGGCATTTACTCCCGAGCACGCCAAAGTCTTGAAGCGCTACACGCTCAACGTGACGATGCTTCTCGACGGTGACGAAGCCGGCCTCAACGGGGCTGAGCGCAGTCTTCCGATTTTGCTTGAAGCCGGGATGATGCCGAAAGGTTTCGCGCTTCCGGATAAGATGGACCCTGATGATTTCGTCAAAGCTCAAGGTGCCGATAAGCTGCGCGAAGAAGTGGGGCGCGCGCCTGAACTCTTCACTCTGCTACTTACGAAACGTTGGATGGCTGATTACCACGGCTCGCCTTCGGAGAAAGTCCGCATCGTTGAGGAGGCCGCAGGTGCGCTCGCTAAGATTCCGAGCCGCGCCTTGATGGATCTCTACCTTCTTGAAGTTGCGCGTCAGCTTGATGTTGAGATTGGGTGGGTTCGTCGCGCGATCGCGCAGAAATCTCAACCCCTTGCTGGTGGTCCGAAACCAGCGCGCCCTGAGCCTGTTCGCTCGGGGCCAGTGGCAAATGCTCCAGCTGCACCTCAAGATGAAGCTCCGCAAGAGGCGCCTGAGCCCGAAATCGAAAAGATCGTTCTGAAGAATGCTCCGAAAGACGAAGCGTTCATTTTAAGTCTGCTCCTCCATTTTGAAAATTTGATGGTGGATCTCTTAGATGCAGGGCCTGAAGAACTTTTACCGTTGTTTTCGCATCCAGGGATCAAGCGACTGCTGCACCTTGCGGTTTCAAAGTACCAAGCGAACCCTCAGGCCTTCCACGAGTTGGCGCCATCGCTCGCAACGGTTGTCGACAATCCTTCGATCATTGCCGTTGCGTTAACGGTCACGGTGGAAGATGGGGCGCAAGAGGGCTTCGAGCGCCGGCTTATGACCGATTACCTCAACGCTATTCGGCAGCGTCACTTAAAACAGCAAGCGAAGGCTTTAGCTTCACAGTTGAAAGATGGCGTGAGTCCCGAAAAACTCGAGGCGTTCATGGAGCTTCAGCGCAATCGTCTCGCAAAAAAGCGTGACTCGTGAGTCTCAGCCTAATGTTGCGCTGCGCATTCTGGAGTGGGGCTTGTCTCCCACTTGCTGAAGAGTAACGCTTTGTGCGTGAACGAAGTCCGGGGCAAGTTGGGCGCGCCATGGGGTAAAGCGCCTGGGGAAAACTGCCAAGACTATAGACAAGTTGCACGTGTTGCTGCTAACCTAGCTGCTTCTCTGAAGTCTCAAATCTTGAGGTAATAATTCATGGTCGTGAACCTTGACGTTCTGCGCGACGGGTTCATGTTCATATGAAGGGTTGGCGGCAGTTTCGTGACGGGCGCATCTCGTTATCGAAAGCCAGCAAGCCTCACGGCGACTTCGAAAAGGCGAGCGAGATGGAGAGCTTGAACGGATGCTCAATGCATAACTCAGAGCTAACGACCCGCCAGAGAAGTCTTCGCGCTCAGCGTTTTAGCTCCACTGAGTCCACGACTGGGCTCGCTGCGGATGGCGCTACTGGTGACAGGCTAAACGCCTGGAACCTTGGAACAAAAAGTGAATGCGAAATCGGCGTATCTGCCTATTTTGCCGCCAATTTGATTATTGGATCGACCCATGACGGACCAACAAGACCGGTGAGTGAGTAAGACTTGCGCGGGCGCGTGAGTAATTTGCTTTCTCGATCGAGTTTTTGGAGATGAACCGAATGCCGAATACAACGCCAAATAAAGGCCTGAATAAAGGACCCGGAACTGGGGCCGAGCAGGCTAACCTACCGAAAGAGCTGACAGTCGCGGATCAGCAGAGCCTGATCAAAGAAGAGATCCAGCGATTCGTAAAGCTTGCTCGGGACAAAGGCTTTCTGACGATCGAAGAGATCAACGATCTTCTCCCTGCGGAGATTGTTGATTCTTCCGTCCTCGACAGCTTCATGCAGGCACTCGAGGTCAACGGTGTAATCATTACAGACCTCTCTGCACAAAAGAAAGACGAAGAAGGCGAACAAGGTGCCTTCCTCGCGGACCCTGACAAAGAAGAAGAAGAACCCGACGAAGACGAAAAGGCCGATGAGGACGACGCTAAAGGAAACGACCCCGTCCGTCTTTACCTCCGCAAAATGGGTAGCGTTTCGCTCCTCACGCGTGAAGGCGAAGTCGAAATCGCCCGCCGGATCGAAAAAGGGGAGCGTGAGATCGTGAAAGCGATCCTCATGTCGCCGATCGGTACGCATGAGATCATTCAACTCGGTGTTCGTTTGGATCAAGGCCGCATCAAGATCAAATCGATCTTCCGCGGTCTCGAAGACGAAGAAACTCAGTACGACGAACAGGAATACATCGAGAAGATTCACCAGCTCATCGGACAAGTGAAAGACTACCAAGCGAAAGCTCAGGAAGTTTTCGGTGTTCTCCGCCAAGAGGGTTTGAATCCGAAGGTGAAGCAAGAAACCGAAAAGCGTCTCTCGGAATTGAACAACGAAGTGATGGCGAACTTTGAATCCATCAACTTCAACCGGAAGACGATCAACCGCATCGTCATCAAGTTCAAAAACTTGGTGAACCGCATGACGATCCTTCGCAAACGTAATCGCGAAGGTCTAGAGCGCACCTTCTCTAAAGACCTTGAAGTTTTAGGTGCTCGTTACAAGCTCGTTGAGAGCAACGAAAAAGAGCTCCAGAAGATGACGAAGGATACGGGCTTGAGCTTCCAGAAGTTCCGCCAGTATTACACGCAAGCTGTTGACGCGGACTCGCGCCTGAAACGTTTGGGCGAAGAGACGGTCATGAACTTCGCTTGGATCCGCGACACTTATACAGCCATCTGGAAAGGTGAGCGCGAAGCCGACGCCGCAAAAGCCGAGCTCGTTGAAGCGAACTTGCGTCTCGTGGTCTCGATCGCGAAGACGTACAC
>SXGS01180675.1_pt1 | contig 20558 bp, 15 predicted proteins | sample 3174681 | NCBI WGS metagenome assembly SXGS01 (sample SAMN11356861, study PRJNA531348) | freshwater metagenome | isolation source: freshwater sample F1-80 | place: China: Fuxian Lake, Yuxi | collected 2017-12-25 | reverse complement strand
GCCGGCGCTCTAACCAACTGAGCTACACCCGCTGAAAGCGTCGAGGCGCGCCAACTAGGCGAGGGTTCCGGACCTGTCAACGCATCTTTTCAACTTTCTTGCGGAACGTCCGGCGGATCGCTCTCGCGGTCGAGATGGGTGAGCGTGCCATGCTCGAACAGGAAGCCCGCGATGTCGGGCTTTCCGGCCGCCTTCAGGACGGTCTGGAGGATGATCAGCAGCGGCACCGCCAGCAGCGCGCCGACCGTGCCCCAGACCCATCCCCAGAAGCTCAGCGAGATCAGGATGAGCACCGGGCTGATGGTCAGGCGGTGCCCGACGATCAGGGGGGTGATCAAATTCGCCTCGACCAGATGCATGCCGTACATGATCGCCGGCGGGGCGAGCGCGACCCAGATGTCGCTGAACGTCATCAACCCGCCGATCGCCAGCAGCAGCGCGCCGATCACCGGCCCGAAATAGGGGATGTAGTTCAACAGGGCGACGATACCGCCCCACATCAACGGATAGGGCATGCCAAACAGCGACAGCGCGCCCGCCACCGCCCCGCCCAGCGCCAGATTGATGATGGTGATGGTGCCGAGATAGGCCGAGACGTCGTCCACGACCTCCTGGATCACCCGCGCGGTCGCCATGGCGCCGTCGAAGCTGGTCCGCCCCCGGATCGTCTCGCGCCGCATCCGCGTCCACCCCGAAAGCACGAAGAACACGACCAGCACGCCGAACAGGAATTGCACGATCAGCGCGGGCGCCGAGGTCGCGGCCAGTTCCAGGATCGAGCTGGGCGGCGATACCGCCGTCGTCTGCGCCTGACGGATGGGCGTGGTCGCGACCTGGCGCAGCGCCTTGTTCACATAGCGTTCGAGGTTGGAATAGAGATCGAGCAGCGGCGCCAGATTGTCCTGGATGCGCCCGATGCGGCTGGGCAGCAGCCGGAAGAAGTCGGTCGCCGGCACGATGATCGCCGCCAGCGCGATATTGGCCACGATCAGGAACAGCAGCACGCACATCAACGCCGCCAGCGGTGACGGCACCCGCCGCCGCTCCAGCCATTCGAGGATCGGCACCAGCGCGATCGCGATGACCAGCGCGGTCGTCAGCGGCAGGAAGAACTCCGCCCCCGCCCGCAGCGCAAACGGCAAGGCCAGGATGAAGCCCGCCCCCGCCGTCAGCGTCAGCCCGGCGAGCAGCCGGTCGCGGCGCATCGCGATCCGCACCGCATCGCGCTGCCCCATGCCGACCGGCATGCCCAAGATCGAATCGCCGGCGATCCCGGTCCTGCCGGTCGCCTCTTCCTGCGCGTCACTCATGACCGGCACGTTAGCGGCTTTCCCCTCAGTGAGAAGCCGCTAACGCGCGCGTATCGCGACGATTTTCATGACGAACCTGTCATGATGGACGGCGACGCGTCCCAAGCAACGCGCTACCAGGCGCGGGGGATGCCGCCGGTCCGCTCGGCCACCGCATTTTCGATCGACTGAAGCTGGCTCCGGCTCAGGACGCCCGCATCCATCAGGTGGCGCATCAATTCGTCCGTCAAGGCTGCCAGGAAGTGCAGTTCCGCACGTTCGGACGCGCCATCTTCGTTTAAAACTTCCATCGCAGACTCCCGGCTTGAGCGATGGCACCTGTGTAACCGCCCCGCATTTGTCGCGATAGTCGTTTCGGATCATCGCCCTAGACTTGACGTTGACGTAAACTGCAACCATCAAATCGCAATGGATACCGCCCCCCGCCCCGTCCCGTCCCCCGATCGTCTGGCCCAGGGTCTGGTCGACCTGCTCGATGTCGAGGAGATCGACACCGACCTCTATCGCGGCGCGCGGCGGCCGGGTGGTCAGGGTCGGGTCTTCGGCGGACAGGTGATCGCCCAGGCGCTGCAGGCCGCGCAGCGCTCTACCGACGCGCCTAAGGTCGCGCATTCGCTCCACGCCTATTTCATGCGGCCGGGCGATGAGCGCTATCCGATCATCTACCGCGTCGAGCGCGATTTCGAAGGGCGCAGCTTCGCCACGCGACGGGTGATCGCGATGCAGAAGGGCAAGCCGATCCTCAACATGGCCTGCTCGTTCCAGACGCCCGAGGAGGGTATGCATCATCAGGACGCGATGCCCGACGTGCCGCGCCCCGATGCCCTCCCCACCGAACACGCACTGCTCGACGAACTGGGCGATCAGGTACCGGCGCCGCTGCGCGCCTTTCTGAGCCAAATTCGACCGATCGAGATGCGCGTCACCGATCCCCGCCAGGTGATGACGCCCGCCCCCCGCGCGCCGCAACAATCGATCTGGTTCCGCCTGGTCGCGCCGATCGGGGACGATCCCATGCTGCACCGGGCCATCCTGGCCTATGCCAGCGACTTCGTGCTGCTCGGCACCTCCACCCTGCCGCACGGGGTGAACTGGCTGACCCATGACATGCAGACCGCCAGCCTCGACCATGCGCTATGGCTGCACGAACCGTTCCGCGCCGATGAATGGCTGCTCTATACGACCGACAGCCCCTGGGCGGGGCATGCGCGCGGGTTCAATCGGGGGCGGATCTTCACCGCCGATGGTCGGCTGGTCGCCAGTGTCGCGCAGGAAGGGCTGATCCGCCTGCGTCAGCCCCAGGGCGACGCGATCGCCTGATCAGCGGCGCAGCATCCGCCGCGCCGACTGGGTGGCGGTGCGCGTGTCCTCGGCCAGCTTCTTGACCTCGGCGGCGACGATGCCGAAGCCGCGCCCGGCGGGGCCGGCGCGCGCCGCCTCGATCCCCGAGTTCAGCGCCCGCATAGTGGTCTGTGCGGCGATCGTCGTGATGCTGTCGACGATCCCCTCCATATCGCGTAGCATGGTTTCGAGATTGGTCTGGCGCTCCTCGGCCATGCGACGAAACTGTTCCGCCTGGCTGAGCTGCTCGGCGGCCTGCGCCTCGAGCAGGACGCGATCGGTCATGTCGCTAGCGAACTTCACGACTTTGTAGGGCACCCCGTCGGCGTTCAGGATGGGGGTATAGGTCGCCTGCAACCAGACCGGCGAGCCGTCCGATCGGCGACGCTCGAACCGGCCGGAGATGAACTGCCCAGCGGCGAGATCGGCCCAGAGCTTGGCATATTCGGGTGTGCGGGCATAGTCCGGGTCGCAGAAGCGGCGATGATGGACGCCGATCGCCTCGCCCCGGCTATAGCCCATCACCGACAGGAAGATGTCGTTGGCGGCCAGCACATGGCCCTTCAAGTCGAACTCGATCACCGCCTGCGACGTGTCGATCGCGGCCAGCTTGCTATGTGCCTCGCCATCCGCCAGCCGGCGCTCGGTCACGTCGCGGCCGACCTTCAGGATCATGTCCACCCTGCCCTGCGCGTCGACGATCGGCGTATAGCTCGCCTCCAGCCAGACCGCGCGGCCGCCGCGCCCCTGTCGGCGATAGACGCCGCTGTGGAACTGCCCCTGCAACAGCGACCGCCAGAAGCGGTCATAATTGGGCCCCGGCATGATGGTGGCGGGGCAGAGCAGGCGATGCGGCTGACCGATCACCTGATCGGCGCGATAGCCGAAGGCGCTGGCGAAATTCTCATTCGCCCACAGCACCCGCTTTTCCGTATCGAACACCGCCAGCATGTGCGCCTGATCGATCGACCGAAACAGAGGATCGGACCTCTGCCAGATTTGGCCAGTTTCAGCGGCGGGCGTGATGGAAAACATGGGTGCGATTTAACCAAAATGGACTAATAATTGTTAAATTGCTCTGGATCAGGCACGCCGGATCAGGGGTGATGCACCATGCTTCGTCATACCGGATCGGCGGACCACCGCCCCGCCCGACAGCCCAATGCCTTGTATCGACACGCCGAAAATCCCGGTGACCGGCCATACTTTTTCTTCTAACGTCCCCGCTTGACCAAAAGGGAATAGCGGACATGGCGGCGATGCCCGTCACAGAGGGGCAGAATACCGAACGCTACCGGCAGAAACGCGACGCGATTCTCGCGGCGGCGGCGGCGGCGATCAACGAGCAATCGGCCAAGGGCATGACCTTCGCCGATGTCGCGCGGCGCGTCGGGCTGAACACCACCAGCGTCACCTATTATTTCAAGCGCAAGGAGGATCTGGCGGCCGCCGCGTTCGAGAATACGCTCGAACGGCTGCTCGACATGCTGGCGATCGCCGGCCGGGAGGCGACGCCGCAGGCCCGCATCGCCCGCTATATCGCACTCAACATGGACCGGCTGTCGCGGATCGAGCGCGGCGAGGAAACCGCTTTCGCCGTCCTCTCCGATCTGCGCGCGATGGAGGAGCCGATCCGGGGGCGGCTGATGGCCGGTTGGCAAAAGGTGTTCCGCACCACGCGCGCCCTGTGGGGCACGCCCGCCAGCCGCGCGCATCAGGACCTGTACGGCGCACGTGCGCATGTCCTGCTGGAGAACACCTTCTGGCTGCCCATCTGGCTGCCGCGTTACGAACCTGACCAGTATCACCGGGTCGAAGAACGGCTGCTCGACGTGCTGACGCACGGCGTCGCCGCGCGCGGTTCGGCCTGGTCCCCCTCCCTGCTGCCGCTCGGTGCGGAAGGACATGCCGGGCGTGAGGCGGAGCCGGGGCGCGAGGCCTTTCTGCTGGCGGCGACGCGACTGATCAACCAGCTCGGCTATCGCGGTGCCAGCGTCCAGCGGATCGCCTCCGAGCTGAACGTCACCAAGGGCAGCTTCTACCATCATCTCGACGCCAAGGACGATCTGGTCGTCACCTGCTATCGCCGCAGCTTCGACACGATAACCTCGGCCCAGCAGCTGGCCGACGCCGCCGGGGGCAGCCATTGGCACCGCCTGTCGAGTGCCATCGCGACCCTTCTCGACATCCAGTTCGCCGAGCGGGGGCCGCTGCTGCGGACCAGCGCGCTCTCCAGCCTGCCCGCCGACGCCCGTCGCGCCATGGTCGACCGGTCGGACCGGATCGCGCGGCGCTATGCCGGGACGATCATGGACGGGGTGGCGGAAGGGTCGATGCGTCCCGTCGACGCGCTGATCGCCGCGCAGATGCTGATGGCGCTGCAAAACGCCGCCTTCGACATGCGCAAATGGGCCGCCACCATGGAGCGGCCCCGCGCGATCGCGCTCTATGCCTCGACCATCCTCTATGGCCTGTTCGACGACCGGTTGCTGGCGGACTGACGGCCCTACAAATTGCGACAATTGCGGGGGCGCGACGACATGATCGGGGGACAGGCGCGGGCCATAGACGCCATCAGCGGAAGGGATCGGCCCTTCCCCGACCCAAGGACCCGCCCACCATGCGAAAGACCCTGATCGGCCTTTCCCTCGGCCTGATGATCACCGCGACCGCCGCCCAAGCGCAGACCGGCACGCCCAACGCCACCCCGATGGGCCATGGTCTGATGGGCGTGCAGCCCGATGCCCAGGGCAATATCGACCGCACCGCCGCGCTGGCCGCCGCCGACCGCCGCTTCGCCGCAATGGACGCCAATCACGACGGCACCGTCACGCCCGAGGAAATGCGCGCCTATCGCGACCAGAAGCGTGCCGAGCGCGCGCAGCGTCAGGGTGACCGCCCCGGCCGCCGTGCGCCACAGCCGATGACCGCCGAGGCCTTCCGCACGCGGGCGGCGGCGATGTTCGACCGGCTCGACACCAATCGCGACGGCAAGATCGACGCGCAGGAACGCGCCGCCGCGCCGCGCGGGCGCTGGGGTCGTCATGGCGGTGCGGGCCAGTCGGCCCCGGCCACGCAGCCCATGCGCGACGGCGACTGATCGTCGGCGGGGCGGTGCCGAACGCCGGCCCGCCCCGCTTGCGAGGATCTGCCGCCATGCTAGACCCCGGCCCCATGTCCGACACGCCGCATCTGCTGCTCGTCGATGACGAGCGTTCGATCCGCGAACCGCTCGCCGTCTATCTGACCAAACAGGGCTTTCGCGTGACGCAGGCCGGCGATGCCGCTTCGGCGCGCACCCGGCTGGCCGCCTATGCGATCGACCTCGTCATCCTCGACATCATGATGCCGGGCGAGGACGGGCTGTCGCTGTGCCGCCATATCGCGGCGACCAGCGAAGTGCCGGTCATCCTGCTGACCGCCCGCGCCGAGGAGACCGACCGCAGCGTCGGGCGGGAGATGGGCGCGGACGATTATGGCGTGAAACCCTTCTCGCCACGCGAACTGGCGACCCGAGCCAAGGTCGTGCTGCGCCGGACCCAGGCCGGCGGCGCGCGCGTCCATGCGCCCGACAGCGGTTCCTACGCCTTTGCCGGCTGGGTGCTGAAGTCGGGCGAGCGTTCGCTGGTCGACCGCGAGGGCGTGTCGGTGATGCTCTCGACGGGCGAATACAACCTGCTGCTAGCGCTCGTCAGTCGGCCGCGCCAGGTGCTGACCCGCGATCAGTTGCTCGACCTGACGCAGGGACGCGAGGCCGCCGCCTTCGACCGCGCGATCGACAATCAGGTCAGCCGCCTGCGCCGCAAGATCGAGGCGGACCCCAAGTCGCCCGAGATCATCAAGACCGTATGGGGCGGCGGCTACACGCTGGCCGCCGAGGTCACCCGCCTTTGAGCGTCTGCCCATGACGCTGCGGCTCTGGCCGCGCCGGCTGGCGGCGCAACTGGCGCTGCTGCTCGCCGTGGCATTGTTCGTGGCGCAGGCGATCAGCTTCACGCTGCTGCTCCGCGAACGGCGCTCGCTGCTGCTCGAACAGATTTCGGGACCGGCCATCGCGCGGTTGAACGACGCGATCGAGCGGTCGGGCAATGGCCGCATCCCGCCCTACGAACGCGGGCGCGTGCGCCGCGCCGCCGCCAATCCGATCGCCCCCGGCCTGCCGCGCGTGACGGGTGTCGAGACGCTGATCCGCGAAGGACTGGTGGAGTCGGGCCATCCGGTCGGGCGCATCGTCACCGGCATCCGCCCATTCAACCCGGCCGATTTCGACTGGCCGCGCCGCCGCTTCGGACGGCGTCATCCGGTCGACGAGCTGATGATCGCGGTCGAGCAGCCGGGCGGGCGCGGCTGGCTCGTCACCCGTTCGATCTGGCCGCGCGACGGCATGTATCTGGTCTGGCGGCTGATTACCCAGACGCTGATCCTCTATGGTATCATCCTGCTGCCCGTGCTGTGGATCGGCCGGCGCATCTCCCGCCCGTTGCGCGACCTGACCCGCGCGGCCGAGCATTTCGACCCGCGCGAGCCGGGCGAGCCGATCCCCGAACAGGGGCCGCTCGACGTGTCCGCGCTGATCGCTGCGTTCAACGCGCTGCGCCTGCGGATCGGCGCGATGCTGGAGGAAAAGGACCGGATGCTGGGCGCGATCGGCCATGACCTGCGCACGCCCCTCGCCGCGCTGCGGGTGCGGATCGAGTCGGTCGAGGACGAGCAGGACCGGTTGCGCATGGCCGACACCATCGCCGAGATGAACAAGACGCTGGAGGACATCCTCTCGCTCGCGCGGGTCGGCCGGCCCAGCGAGGCGGAGACCGATGTCGACCTGAACGCGCTGGTCGACGCCGTGGTCGCCGACTTCCACGATCTGGGACAGGAGGTGACGTTCGAGGAGAGCGGGCGTCTCCGGCTGAAGCTGCGCCCTTCCCTGATGCGGCGTGCGGTGCGCAACCTGATCGAGAATGCGGTCAAATATGGCCATAGCGCAGATGTACGAATCGATGCCAAGCCGCATGAGATTGCGATCATCGTCGCCGATCAGGGGCCGGGCATCGCGCCGGATCAGCTGGAGACGGTGTTCGATCCCTTCATCCGCCTGGAAAGCTCGCGCAACCGCGACACCGGCGGCATCGGCCTGGGTCTGGCGCTCGCCCGGTCGATCGTGCGCGAAGCGGGGGGCGACATCCGCCTGACCAACCGGCCCGAGGGCGGACTGGCGGCGACCATCACCCTGCCCCGCTGAGTCGCCTCACGCATCGCGTGCGACCCGCAACATGGCGAGCGCGGCGAGGCCCATCACCCCGGCAGCGATGGCCATCGTCCAGACCACGTCCTGCGGAAAGAAACGGCTGACCACCGCGCCCATCACCGACGACACGATCAGCTGCGGCAACACGATAAAGATGTTGAACAAGCCCATATAAATGCCCAGCTTTTCCGCCGGCAGCGCCGCCGACAGGATCGCATAGGGCATGGTCAGGATCGAGGCCCAGGCGATGCCGACCAGCGCCATCGATGCCAGCAACACCCACGCGTCCGTAATCACCAGGAACGACGCGAACCCCGCCGCGCCACAAAGCAGCCCCAGGATATGCGTATTGCGCCGCCCGATCGCGCGCGCCAGCGGCGGCAGCGCGAAGGCCCAGAGCGTCGCCACCCCGCTATAGACCGCGAACAACACGCCGACCCAGTTCGCCCCCTCGTTGAAGGCCGCACTCGTCGCATCGCGGGTATGGAAGACCCGCTCGGCGACGATCGGGGTGGTATAGATCCACATGATGAACAGCGCCGACCAGGTGAAGAACTGAACCAGCGCCAGCCGCTTCATCGTCACCGGCATCGCCGCCAGATCGGCCAGGATTTGGCTGAGGGCGTTGTGGCTTTGCCCGCCCCGCACCAACGCCGCGCTGACGATCTGCGCGAGGCCGAAGGCAATGAGGCCACCGCCCAGCAGATAGACCGGCTTGTCGAGCCCCAGCCAACCTACCGCCGCGACGATCAGCGCCCCGGCGGCGATCCACAGCGGCGCAGCGCCAATCCGGGTGGAGGGCACGGCATCGCTATGCACCGCCTGCCCTGCATCCTGCTCGGCAAAAGCGGCGATCTGCTGGGGCGAATATTCGCGCGTGGTCAGAACGGTCCACAGCACCGCGACGAACAAGGCCGCCGCGCCGATATAGAAGCCGTAGCGCACCGACGCCGGCACTTCCCCCGCCGGCGCCACGTTGGCGACATGGAAGACATCGGTCAGCAATTGCGGCGCCAGCGACCCCAGCACCGCGCCCGCGCCGATAAAGGCCGTCTGGAACGCATAGCCCGCCGTACGCTGGCGACTGGGCAGCATATCGCCGACGAACGCGCGGAAGGGCTCCATCGAGATGTTGAGCGAGGCGTCGAGCAGCCACAACAGCATCGCGGCCGCCAGCAATCCACCCGCATTGGGCATGCCGATCAGCGCCAGCGTGGCCAGCACCGCGCCCGCCAGGAAATAGGGCCGCCGCCGCCCGAACCGGCTCCAGGTGCGGTCGCTATAATGGCCGATGATCGGCTGGACGAGCAGCCCGGTCAGCGGTGCGGCGATCCACAGAAAGGCGAGGTCCTTTTCCGCCGTTCCCATCGACTGGAAAATCCGGCTGACATTCGCATTCTGCAACGCAAAGCCGATCTGGATACCGAAAAAGCCGAACGAGGTATTCCACAATCCCCAAAAGCCCTGACGCGGCTTCTCCATATCCCCTCCCAATGCATTCTTGTCGTTATGATTATGGTCGCACGCTCGATCCGCGCACGACCAGGGTCGCGGGCAGCAACGTGGCGGTGCGCGGCTTGCCCGAAATCTCCGCCAGCAGCGCCCGGACCAGCAACCGGCCCGCCGCCGCCGCATCCTGCACCACGGTCGACAACGGTGGATGCGCGAAGCTGGCGGCCGGAATATCGTCGAAGCCGACCACCGAGACATCCGCCGGCACGCGCCGCCCCGCCTCAGCCAGCACCCGCATCGCGGCGAGTGCGATCAGGTCGCTCGCCGCCATGATCCCGTCGAACACGACGCCGCGCGCCAGCAGCGCGCGCGCCGCCCGCTCGCCCGCCTCCTCGCTGGAAATGGCGCCGACCTGGAGCATGGGGTCGCAGGGCAGCTCCGCCTCGGCCAGAGCATCGCAATAGCCGCGATAGCGATCGTGGAATTCGGGATAATGGTCGGTCGCGTCACCCAGAAAGGCGATCCGCTGGCGTCCTTGCGCGATCAGGTGTCGCGTCGCCGCCAGCGCGCCGGCATGATTGTCGCAGCCGATGGTCAGGCCCGGCTGCCCCGGCGCCACCGATCCCCATCGCACGAAATGCGTACCCCGCGCGACCAGCTGGTCGAGTTGCTCGCGGTAATCGGCATAATCGCCATAGCCGAGCAGGATCAGCCCGTCGGCGCGGTGGCTGTCCTCATAATCGGCCTGCCAGTCATTCTCGACATTCTGGAAGGAGACGAGCAGGTCGTATCCGACCTCCGCACAGCTCTCCATGATCGAGCCCAACATACCGAGAAAAAAGGGATTGATCAGCGTCCGCCCGGGCGAAGGATCACGGAATAGCAGCAGCGCCAGCGTCCGCGTCTGCCCGCTGCGCAGGTTGGAGGCGGCGCGATCGACCGTGTAGTTCAGCGTCTTGGCGATCGCCTGTATCCGCGCGCGCGTCGCCGCACTGACCGAGGGGCTGCCCCGCAGCGCACGGCTGACCGTTGGCTGCGAGACGCCGGCCATTTGCGCGATATCGAACGATGTGGGCTTTCTCTGGCCAACCACGGCTCGGGCATCCTCCTGTGCGAATGCCCTCCGGTATGACCGATCCGGGTTGGGCATGCACCCTGTCGTAATAATGCAACAGACCGAAACGGCCGCATTGAATACGTATGCGGGTTGATTGGCATTTGCCGCGATCGATTTCACAGAAAGCCCCAACAACCATACCCGTCCCTTGAAAGAAGGCGGGGTTTCCTGGAGGGGATTTCATGACGGTTCGCCCTGTGGCGCCGGCCGATGCCGCGCGCTCGTTCCTGAAGCTCGGCGCCAGCACGCTGGCCCTGGTCATCGCCGCGCCGCTCGCCGCGCAGAATTATGCGATCGTGCCCGATCCCTCGGCCAAGACGGCCGACAGCGCCAACCCCAATGACGGCGCCGCCGCCCAGCCCCAGACGCCAGCGCAGGGCGAAGCCGACAGCACCGATATCGTCGTCACCGGCTTCCGCGCCGCGCTGGAAAACGCCGTCGCCGAGAAGAAGAACCGCGATCTGGTCGTCGAATCCGTCTCGGCCGAGGATATCGGCAAGCTGCCCGACGCCTCGATCGCCGAGTCGATCGCGCGCCTGCCCGGCGTCACCTCGCAGCGGGTCAACGGCCGCTCCAACGCCATCTCGATCCGCGGCTTCGCGCCCGATTTCTCGACTACGTTGCTCAACGGCCGCGAGCAGACCTCGACCGGTGACAACCGCGCGGTCGAATATGACCAGTATCCGGCCGAAGTCGTCAATCAGGTCCTGATCTACAAGACCGCCAATGCCGGGCTGATCGGCCAGGGCCTGTCGGGCACCGTCGACCTGAAGACCATCCGCCCGCTCGATTACGGCAAGCGCGTCTTCTCGGTCGGCGCGCGCGGCACCTATGCCGATATCGGCAAGCTGAATGCGGGGTCGAAGGACTTCGGCTATCGCGCGACCGCGACCTATGTCGACCAGTTCGCCGACGACACGATCGGCGTCGCGCTATCGGCCAGCTATCTGAACGAACCGTACCAGATTCAGGAAGGCAATGCCTGGGGCTATGCCGACACCACAGTCGGCGGCCAGCCGGCGAAGGTCATCGGCGGTTCCAAGTCGTACGTCACCTCGACCACGCTGAAGCGACTGGGCCTTTCGGGCACGGTGCAGTGGCAAATGAGCGACCATTTCACCAGCACGCTCGACGGCTTCTATTCCGACTTCAACGACGACCAGATCAAGCGCGGTATCGAACTGCCGCTGGCCTGGGGTTCGGGCACGTCGCTGACCAACCCGGTCGTCGCCAACGGCCTGGTCACCTCGGGCACCTTCAACAATGTCGAAGGCGTGATCCGCAACGACTCGTTCCAGCGCAAGGCCAAGCTCTATTCGTTCGGCTATAACGGCAAATATAAGGGCGATGACGGCTGGAACGCGATGCTGGACCTCAGCTATTCGCGCACCGATCGCGACGAGATCACGCTGGAGACCTATAGCGGCACCGGATACCGCCAGGGCGTCGGCGCGACCGATACGATCGGTTTCACCACGGGGCGAAACGGCACCGTCTTCAAGCCGACGCTGAACTATTCCGATCCCAACCTGATCCAGCTGACCGATCCGCTGGGCTGGGGCGGCCAGACGCGGCAGACCGGGTATTTCAACGACCGCAAGGTCACCGACGAGATCAAGCAGTACCGCGTTGAGATCGAACGCGAGGTCGCCACGCCGATCGTCAGCGCGCTGCGCTTCGGGCTGAACTATACCGACCATTCCAAGTCGCTGAGCCCCAATGAGCAGTTCGTCACCCTGCCCGGTGGTGCCACCATCGCGCCGTTGCCGCAGCAATATCGCCAGGCGCCGACCGATCTGACCTATCTGGGGCTGGGGCCGATGCTCAGCTATGATCCGCGCGCGCTGCTGGCGGGCGGGGTCATCACCCTGACGCCCAACGCCAGCCCCGACGTGCCCGCCAAGGCGTACACCACGACCGAGCACCTGATGACCGCCTATCTCCAGGCCGATCTGAAGGCGCAGCTGGGCACGGCTGAGCTGACCGGCAATATCGGCGTGCAGGCGGTCGGCACCGAGCAGAAGTCGCGCGGGCTGATCTATAACGGCACCGGCTATACCAACATCGTACAGGGCGACGATTATTGGGACATCCTGCCCAGCGCCAATCTGTCGCTGCGCCTGCCCAGCGACTGGGTGTTCCGCGTCGCCGCCGCGCGCCAGATGATGCGTCCGCGTTTCGACGATATGCGGGTCGCGCTGTCCTATGGCTTCGATGCGCAACAGGGCATCATCTCCGGCAATGGCGGCAACCCGTTCCTCCGCCCGATCCGCTCGAACTCGTTCGACGTGACGGTCGAGAAGTATTTCGGCACGCGCGGCTATCTGGCGGCGCAGGGCTTCTACAAGGATCTCAAGAGCTTCGTTTACAATCTTGAGCAGCCCTACGACTATACCGGCCTGCCCCTGCCCGCCGCACTTCCCGCCGGCATCCCCAACCAGGGTCGCATCACCCGGCCGATCAACGGCACCGGCGGCAAGATTTACGGCGTCGAGCTGGCGGGTACGCTGCCGCTGGGTCAAGTGGTCGGCTTCCTCGACGGCTTCGGCCTGACGGGCGGCGGGTCGTACACCAAGACCGAGATCACGCCGACACCCGGCGGCGAGCCCGAGGACATTCCCGGCTATTCGCGCTGGGTCGCCAACGGCACCGCCTATTTCGAGAAATGGGGCCTGAACATCCGTGGCTCGGTCCGCTACCGCTCGACCTTCGTGGGTGAGCTGTCGGGCTTCGGCGCCAACCGCGTCCGCCGCCGCGCCATCGACGAGACGATCGTCGACGGCCAGATCGGCTATGACTTCCAGGAGGGCACGTTCAAGGGGCTGTCGCTGTTCCTGCAGGGCCAGAACCTGACCGACACGCCCTTCGTCACCACCAATGGCGGAAACCGTGAGCAGGTCATCGACTATCAGAGTTATGGCCGCCGCTTCCTGGCCGGCTTTACCTATCGCTTCTGATGCCCCTACCCCGCGCCGGTTCGATGATCGGCGCGGGATTTCGTGAGACGCCGCATGGACGCCGCCCCTTCGACAGACCGTATCGCAAGGCCCGCGATCCCACAGGCAGCCGTCACACAGCGCGTCGTGATCGTCGGTGGCGGCACTGCCGGATGGATGGCGGCGGCGGCACTGGCGCGGTTCGTGCCCGCCTCGACCCGCATCACCCTGATCGAGTCCGATGCGATCGGCACGGTCGGGGTGGGCGAAGCGACCATCCCCGGTATCCGCCTGTTCAACCAGATGCTCGGCCTCGACGAAGCCCAATTCCTGCGCGCCACCAATGGCAGCTTCAAGTTGGGCATCCGGTTCGAGGGCTGGTCGGGCGAAGGCAGCGGCTATCTCCACGCCTTCGGCAGCATCGGCCGCGGGCTGGGGCTGGTGCCGTTCAACCATTACTGGCTGCGCAGCGGCGGCGCGGCGAACCCGGCCTCGCTCTGGACCCACATGGCGAGCGCGCAGGCCGCGATGGCAGGCCGCTTCGCCCCCGACCCCGGCCGCCCCGATTTACCCAGCGGTCTGGCCTGGGCCTATCATTTTGACGCCAGCCTGTACGCCGCGCTGCTGCGCCGCCACGCCGATGGGGCGGGCGTGGTGCGGGTGGAGGGTAGGATCGCATCGGTCGCACGTGACGCCACCGGGCGGATCGATCACGTCATGCTGGAGGGCGGCCACCGCGAAACGGGCGACCTGTTCATCGACTGTACCGGCTTTCGCGCGCTGCTGATCGGCGAGACGCTGGCCGAGCCGTTCGACGACTGGTCCGAACTTCTCCCCTGCGGCCGCGCGCTGGCGGTGGCGGGCGAGCGGGCCAGCCCCCTACCCCCCTATACCCGCGCAATCGCGCACGGCGCGGGGTGGCGCTGGCGTATACCGCTCCAGCATCGCACGGGCAACGGCCTGGTCTATGACGGCCACCATCTCTCGGACGACGAGGCTGCCGACCGGCTGCTCGGCGCGCTCAATGGCGAGGCGATCGGCGATCCGCGCCTGCTGCGCTTCACCACCGGGCGGCGGCGGCGCGCCTGGGTGGGCAATTGCGTCGCATTGGGGCTGGCGTCGGGCTTTCTCGAACCGCTGGAATCGACCAGCATCCATCTGATCCAGTCGGGGATCGCGCGGCTGCTCGACTATTGGCCGGGGTCGACACTCCAGCCGGTCGAGGTCGACGCCTATAACCGCCTGACCGAGACCGAATGGCTGGGCATCCGCGACTTCCTGATCCTGCATTACCACGCCAATGCCCGGTCGGAGCCGTTCTGGACCGAACGTCGCGCGGTGCCCCTGCCCGACAGCCTGGCTGCGCGGATCGCGCTGTTCCGCGCCAATGGCCGTATCCAGCGCGAGGGCGACGAACTCTTCGCCGAACCCGCCTGGGCGCAGGTGATGATCGGACAGGGCATCCTGCCCGCCGGCCATCACGCCCTCGCCGACGCGCTGTCGGCGGACGAACTGGCCGATTTCCTCAGCCTCACCCGGCGTCACGCCGCGCAGGTGGCCAGCCGGCTGCCGACGCACGACGCCTTCCTCGCCGCGCATTGCGCCGCACCTGCTCCGAAGGTTCTCGCATGAAAAAGCTGCTGCTCGCCCTGCTCGCGACCGCCACCCCGCTCGCCGCACAGGATTATCGCCAGCGCCTGCCCCAGGACGAGGTGATCTATTTCGTCCTGCCCGATCGGTTCGAGAATGGCGACACCGCCAATGATCGCGGCGGCCTGAAGGGCGGCCCGCTGACCACCGGCTTCGATCCGACGCACAAGGGTTTCTACCATGGCGGCGACCTGAAGGGCCTGACCAAGCGGCTTGACTATGTCCAGGGCCTGGGCGCGACCGCGATCTGGCTGGGGCCGATCTTCAAGAACAAGGCCGTGCAGGGCGCCAAGGGGCAGGAGAGCGCGGGCTATCACGGATACTGGATCACCGACTTCACGACCGTGGACCCGCATCTGGGCAGCGAGGCCGATCTGCACGCCTTCATCGACGCCGCACACCGTCGCGGGATGAAGGTCTATATGGACATCATCGTCAACCATACGGCGGACGTGATCCAGTATCGCGAATGCGGCGAAGGCTCGCCCTGTCCGTATCGTGATCGCGCGAGCTATCCCTATCAGCGCCGCGGCGGGGTGAAGGGCGCGGCGATCAATCCGGGCTTTCTGGGCGACGATGTCCAGACCCCGGCGAACTTCGCGAAGCTGACCGATCCCAACTACGCCTATACGCCCTACGTCCCGGCGTCGGAGAAGAACGCCAAGACGCCTGCCTGGCTCAACGAGCCCGTCTATTACCACAATCGCGGCAACACGACGTTCGAGGACGAAAGCTCGACCACCGGCGATTTCTCCGGGCTGGACGATCTCTACACCGAAAATCCGCGCGTCATTTCTGGCATGATCGACATCTATGGCAGCTGGATCGACCGCTTCGGCATCGACGGCTATCGCATCGACACCGCCAAGCATGTGAACCCGGAGTTCTGGCGCAGCTTCGTGCCCGCCATGCTGGCGCGCGCGAAGGCCAAGGGCATTCCGAACTTCCACATCTTCGGCGAGGTGACGGCGGGGATGGAGCCCGGCTATCTCGCGCGCTGGACCAAGATCGCCGACTATCCGGCGGTCCTCGACTTCGCCTTCATGAACGCGGTGATCCAGACGGTCGCGGAGAACAAGCCGACGCGCGTGCTCTCCAATCTGTTCGAGGGTGACGTGCTATATGCCAAGGAAGAGGCGACGGCGGATATCCTTCCGACCTTCCTCGGCAATCACGATCATGGCCGCTTTGCGCGTGATGTCCGGGCCGCGAACCCTAACGCGTCTGACGACGAAATCCTGAAGCGGGTCGAACTCGGCCATGCCATGCTGCTGACGCTACGCGGCGTGCCGACCATCTATTCGGGGGACGAACAGGGATTTGCGGGCGACGGCAACGACCAGGACGCGCGCGAGGACATGTTCGCCAGCAAGGTCGCGAGCTACAATGACAACAAGCTGGTCGGCACGACCAAGACGACCGCGACCGACAGCTTCGTGCCCAGCCACCCGCTCTACCGCGAAATCGCGACGCTAGCCCGGCTGCGCACCGCCAATCCGGCGCTGACGCGGGGGCGGCAGCTCATCCGCGCACGCGGCGACGCGCCGGGCCTGTTCGCGGTGTCGCGCTTCGATCCCGCCACGGGTCGCGAATATGTGATCGCCTTCAACACCTCGGCCAAGCCTCTCACCCAGGCCGTACAGGTGGAAACGGGATCGACGCGCTTCGCGACCATGGCCGGAACCTGCTCGCCCAGCGCCGCCGCGCCGGGGAGCCTGATGCTGGAATTGCCCGCCTTCGGCTATGCCGTCTGCGCGGCGGAGAGCCGTTGATGACCGAAACTATCCCTACTGCCGCCCGCCCCTGGTGGAAGGGCGCGGTGATCTATCAAATCTACCCGCGCAGCTTCGCCGACAGCAATGGCGACGGCATCGGCGACCTGCCGGGCATCACCGCGCGGCTGGACCATGTCGCCAGCCTTGGCGTGGACGCCATCTGGCTGTCGCCCTTCTTCACCTCGCCGATGAAGGATTTCGGCTATGACGTCGCGGATTACCGCGATGTCGACCCGATCTTCGGCACGCTGGCCGATTTCGACGCGCTGGTCGCGCGGGCGCACGCGCTGGGGCTGAAGGTCGTCATCGACCAGGTGTATAGCCACACCTCGGACGAGCACCCCTGGTTCACCGAGAGCCGCGCCAGCCGCACCAATAAGCGTGCCGACTGGTATGTCTGGGCCGATGCCAAGCCCGACGGCTCGCCACCGTCCAACTGGCAGTCGGTGTTCGGCGGCCCAGCCTGGACCTGGGACGCGCGGCGCGGGCAATATTACCTCCACAATTTCTTGAAGGAGCAGCCGCAGCTTCATGTCCACCACCCGGACGTGCAGGCCGAATTGCTGGCGACGGCGCGCTTCTGGCTCGACCGGGGAGTGGACGGTTTCCGGCTCGATGCGATCAACTTCATGATGCACGAGCCGACCATGCGCGATAACCCGCCCGCGCCGGATAATGGCAAGACGCGCACCCGGCCGTTCGACTTCCAGCTCAAGCTCTACAATCAGAGCCATGCCGACATCGTGCCGTTCCTGGAGCGAATCCGCGCCACGCTGGACAAGTATGGCGACCGCTTCACCGTGGCCGAGGTCGGTGGCGACGAGGCGGATCGCGAGATGAAGCTGTTCACCGCCGGGGACCATCGGCTGAACACCGCCTACGGCTTCGACTTCCTCTATGCCGATCGCCTCACCCCGCGCATCGTCGCCGAGGCGGTGGCGAAATGGCCCGCCGAGCCGGGCATGGGCTGGCCGAGCTGGGCGTTCGAAAATCACGATGCGCCGCGCGCCGTGTCGCGCTGGACGACGCCCGAGCATCGCGAGGCGTTCGCGCGGATGAAGATGCTGCTGCTGCTCAGCTTGCGCGGCAATGCCTTTGTCTATCAGGGCGAGGAACTGGGGCTGACCCAGGTAGACGTACCATTCGAGCGACTGGTCGACCCGGAAGCGATCGCCAACTGGCCGCTGACCCTGTCGCGCGACGGTGTGCGCACGCCGATGCCGTGGAGCAGCAACGCGATCAACGGCGGCTTTTCGGATGCCGAGCCCTGGTTGCCGGTCGGGCCGGACCATGCCGGGCTGGCGGTCAACCGGCAGGACGGCGATCCGGACTCGCTGTTGAACCTGACCCGCCATCTGGTCCGGTTGCGGGCCGAGACGCCGGCACTGTCGGTCGGCGACCTGACGCTGCTCCACGCCGACGACCAACTGCTCGCCTTCGAGCGGCGCGAGGGCGACCAGCGCCTGCTCTGCCTGTTCAATCTGGGCGACACGCCCGTGACCCTGCCCCCTGCCCTGCCACGCGGCGGGCGGGTGCTAGTCCACATCAATAGCGCCACCGACGAACGCCTGGGCGCGTTCGGGGCGGCGATCCGGGAGATGACTGCATGAAGACGACCATCGCTCTGGGACTCGGCCTGATCGCCAGCGCCGCCCAGGCCCAGAACGGCCCCGCCGACCCAGCGGTCAACGAGACGTTCAAATTCGCCAAGCCCGCAGGCCAGCCTGATGCGGTCGAAACCTCGCCCGACGGCAAGATCACGGTGCAGGTCTCGACCGACAATGACGGTCGCGCGGTCTATATGATCGCGCGGAACGGCAAGGCGATCGTCGCGCCCTCGCGACTGGGCATGATGTTCACCGACGCGCCCAAGATCGAGCGCGGGCTGAAGATCGAGTCCGTGTCGCACGCCAAGTCCGACACCAGCTGGACCCAGCCCTGGGGCGAGTGGCGCGCCATCCGCGACAATCACCGCGAGATGCGCGTCCGCCTGATGGAATCGAGCGCGTTGCACCGTCGCTATGACGTGGTGTTCCGGGTGCAGGACGACGGCGTCGGCTTCCGCTACGAATTTCCGGAGCAGCAGGCGATGCCCCATGCGAACATCGCCGAGGAGTTGACCGAGTTCAACATCGCCCAAGGCGGCACCGCCTGGTGGAAGCCCGCCTTCCTCTGGAACCGCGAGGAATATCTCTACAACCGCACAGCCATCGGGGCGGTGGGTACGGCGGCGACACCGATCACCATGAAGCTGGACGACGGCACCCATATCGCCATCCATGAGGCCGCGCTCGTCGACTATGCCAGCATGGCGGTGATGAAGACCGAGGGGAACAGCTTCAAGGCGGTGCTCACCCCCGGCTCCGGCGCCCCCAAGGTCGTGAAAACGGGAGCGTGGCAAACGCCGTGGCGGACCTTCCTGATCGCCCCCGACGCAGGCGGACTCTATATGAGCCACCTGATGCTCAACCTGAACGAGCCCAACAAACTGGGCGACGTATCCTGGGTGAAGCCAGGCAAGTTCGTCGGCGTCTGGTGGAAGATGATCAAGGGCGAGTGGAGCTGGGCACGCGGATCGCGTCACGGCGCGACCACCGCCAACGTGAAGACCTATATCGACTTCGCGTCGAAATACGGCATCCCTGGCGTGCTGGTCGAGGGATGGAATATCGGCTGGGACGGCGACTGGGCGGGCAATGGCTCGGCGATGCAATTCGCCACCCCGGCGGAGGATTTCGACGCGGACTATCTAGCGAAATACGCCAAGTCCAAGGGCGTCTCGCTGATCGGCCATCACGAGACGGGCGGTGCGGTCAGCCATTATGAGAGCCAGTTCGACCAAGCCTTCAAGTTCGCCGCCGATCATGGCGAGCATGTCGTCAAGACCGGCTATGTCGCCGATGCGGGCCAGATCGAGCGGGTGAACGCGGACGGCTCGGTCGCCCGCGAATGGCATGAGGGCCAGTGGATGGTGAACCACCATCTGCGCGTGCTGGAAGCCGCCGCCAAATACAAGGTCTCGATTGACGCGCATGAGCCGGTCAAAGACACCGGCCTGCGCCGCACCTATCCCAACTGGCTGGCGCGCGAAGGCTCGCGGGGCATGGAATATAACGCCTGGCCGGGCAAGAACCCGCCCGAGCATGAGGTCAACCTGGCCTTCACCCGGATGCTCGAAGGGCCGATGGACTTCACGCCGGGCGTGCTCAGCCTGACGGGGAGCGACAACAGCCCGATCCAGTCGACCATCGCCAAGCAGCTGGCGCTCTATGTCGTGCTCTATTCGCCCGTGCAGATGGCGGCCGATACGCCGGAGAATTATGCGAAATACCCGCAGGCGTTCCGCTTCATCGCGGATGTGCCAGTGGACTGGGAGGATAGCCGCGTGCTGAACGGCGAGGTCGGCGATTATGTCACCTTCGCGCGGCGCGACCGCAAGAGCCGCGACTGGTATGTCGGCTCGATCACCGACGAGAATGCGCGGGAACTGACCGTGACGCTCGACTTCCTCGATCCGGGCAAGACGTACGAGGCGCAGGTGTACAAGGACGGCCCCGGCGCGACCTATGCGACCGATGCGCGCCATTCTATCGCGTTCGAGACCAGGCGGGTGAAAAAGGGCGACACCCTCACTTTGTCTCTGGCCCCCGGTGGTGGCCAGGCGATCCGGTTAAAGGCGCTGTAAGCCCACGTCATTGCGAGGAGCGGAGCGACGCGGCAATCCCTTTTTAT
>SXGS01328202.1_pt1 | contig 20560 bp, 17 predicted proteins | sample 3174681 | NCBI WGS metagenome assembly SXGS01 (sample SAMN11356861, study PRJNA531348) | freshwater metagenome | isolation source: freshwater sample F1-80 | place: China: Fuxian Lake, Yuxi | collected 2017-12-25 | reverse complement strand
AGCGGTTACCCATCACGCTTACTCAACCCAAAAACTAAACTGGCATTGGTTGATGCTGATGCAACCCTAGCAAGCCAGCGTTTAATCCAATATCGCCAACTGAGTATGGTGAATTTTGCAAAATTAGTCTTACCCAGCGAAGTAGAATGCGCAAGACTATTAAACAGTTTAAGTCACGGGTCAGCCACTGCAGCCGAACTCATCAAAACCATCGAACCTGAACGACAAGCCTTTGTATTCAGAGCCATAAACTGGCTGCTTAAATTAGGTATAGTGAAAGTGATTGTATGAACATTTTATTTATTCACCAAAATTTCCCAGGCCAATTTAAATTCCTGGCTCCCGCCTTAGTGCAACAAGGGCATCAAGTGGTGGCGATGATCATGCAAAAAATCGATGCTCCCAAATGGCAAGGCGTACAACTGATTGGCTATTTACCCAACCGCGGCACAAGTCCCAATGTCCACCCTTGGGTAAGCGATTTTGAAACTAAGACCATACGGGGCGAAGCTTGTTTTAGAGCAGCGCTCAAGCTTAAAGAAAAAGGCTTTCAGCCAGACATCATCATTGCCCACCCTGGTTGGGGTGAAAGTTTGTTTTTAAAAGAAGTGTGGCCTAAAGCCAAGCTGGGGATATACTGCGAATTTTATTATCATGCCCAAGGTGCGGATGTAGGTTTTGACCAAGAGTTTCCAGCAAAAGATGAAGGCGAGGTGTGTCGCCTCAAGCTAAAGAATCTGAATAATTTACTTCATTTTGAAATAGCCGATGCTGGATTATCCCCTACCCATTGGCAGGCCAGCACGTTTCCAGCGCAATTTAAAAACAAAATAAGTGTGGTGCACGATGGCATAGACACACAAAAATTGCGGCCCAATCCAAATGTCTCTATAAAACTAAGCGATCAGCTCAACTTAAGCAAAAAAGATGAAATCATTACCTTTGTTAACCGCAATTTAGAGCCTTATCGCGGCTACCACATCTTTATGCGCGCCTTGCCAGCCATCTTAAATCAACGCCCCAATGCACTGGTATTGATAGTGGGCGGTGATGACATCAGCTATGGCGCAAGGCCGGAAGGCGGCAAGAAATGGAAGGATATTTTTATAGAGGAAGTGCGGTCGCAAATAAGTGATGCCAACTGGCAACGGGTGCATTTTTTAGGCACCTTACCCTACGACAGTTTCATCCACTTGCTACAGCTTTCTAGCGTGCATGTTTATTTAACCTATCCCTTTGTTTTATCTTGGAGCTTGCTCGAGGCTATGAGCGTCGGGTGCGCGATTGTTGCTAGCAACACACAACCCCTACACGAAGCCATCGTTCATAACGAAACCGGACGCTTAGTAGATTTTTTTGATGCCGCTGCATTGGCTAAAGAAGTGTGCTATCTTTTGGATGATATATCGCTGCGCGAGCAATTGGGGCAACAAGCTCGAGCATTTGCTATTAAGCACTATGACCTAAAAAGCATCTGCCTACCCAATCAACTGATCTGGGTGCAAAAGCTTGGTGATTCATAATTCTTTTCCGCCGCAATTTTTCTAAATCTAAACTTTGTGACAGTTAATCTGTTGGCTGAGACCAATATTGACACAGGGTTGATTTATGAAAAGTCCAACGATGTCAATCAGCGTCCAATATTTTCCACTAATCAGCGTCCAATTCTTTCCACTTTTTCACTCGGTTGAGCACGATTTTTACGGTGCTTAAATCGGTAAGATTCATTCCCCGTTTCCAGGATGTCGCAATGATGTGTAATGCGGTCCAGTAGCGCCGTCGTCATCTTCGCATCGCCAAATACTTGCACCCACTCGCCGAATGTCAGGTTCGTGGTGATGATCAAAGAGGTTTTCTCATAAAGCTGGCTGACGAGATGAAACAGCAAGGCGCCACCCGATGTTGGGAATGGCAAATAACCCAGCTCATCAAGAATCACAGCATCCACCAAGCACAACTGCTTCGCCAGATTACCAACCTTGCCTTGCGCCTTCTCGCGTTCTAATTGATTGACCAAATCCACTGCGTTGTAGAAACGAACGCGCTTCCCTTGATGAATCGCAGCCACACCAATCGCGGTGGCCAGATGCGATTTACCTGTGCCAGTTCCGCCCACCAGAATCAAGTTATGTGCAGTTTCCATAAAAGCTGCACTGGCTAATTGTTCAATCATGACTTGCGACAACGGCGTCTCCGTCCAGTCAATGCCAAGCAAATCACGATGAATCGGGAAGCGTGCCGTCTTGAGCTGATGGCGCAGGCTTTTGAGTTTACGGTCTATTTGTTCTGCCTCCAACAAACGCGCCATCCACGTTTCTGGACGATGCGCCTGCTTGGGTTTCTCTGCTTGTAATTCACTCCATGCGGTGGCCATACCGTAAAGTTTGAGGGTCTTTAAGCTAGTCGCATAATCAATGAACATTGCCTACTCCTAGCAAGTAGTCATAACGGTGGCAATTAGCGATAGGCTCCATGGTGAGTGCAATGCCATCGGGGATGTTAATTGACGTGACTGGCAAGTGCGGAGAGATTAGTCTGCGCAATTCATTCATGACGACCGTGGCATTAACGACACCACTTTCTAATGTCAATTCACAAGCGACAGTCAGCGCATCCAGACCTGCTTCGCCTGCCAACATGAGCAACTCTACAAAGGCACGATCTCCTTTAGGTTGTTTCAGAATGCGATCACGCACCATGATGATGGGGCGCGGTAAATCCCATGTCACAAAGGGGGCACCATCTCTGATGGCGCCTGGCTTCTTATCCAGTACGGGTAGGTAATGCCACGGATCACAAACGAGATGGTCTCGACCAAATACTCTGGGGTGCGCAGCAATGACTTCACCGTTAGCCACTACACGCACTTGATCTGCCGTCATGCGTACGGAAACTGCCTGGCCCGCATAACCTGCGGGGACGCTATAGCGATTACGATCTGCGTTGACCAGGCATGTGGATGATACGCGCAGCATATGCTCAACATAACCATCAAAGTGAGCGGTAATCGGACGCAAGTTTGCTATCTCATCAGCAAAGCATTCAGCAATGGTACGGCTACGTTGTGTCGGGTGTTTGCGCTGCGCTAATTCTTTGCAGCGCGTTGCAAGCCATGCGTTTAACTCAGTAAATGAAGCAAAGCGTGCTAATGGCGTGAACAGCCATTCACGGATATTGCCCACCTGATTCTCCACCTGGCCTTTCTCCCAGCCAGAGGCTGGTGTACAGGCAACGGGCTCAAACAAATAATGATTGGCCATGGTTAAGAAGCGACGGTTAAATTGACGCTCTTTACCCGAGTACACCGTATCGACCACGGCTTTGAGGTTGTCGTAGATCAGGCGTGCAGGCACGCCACCAAAGAAGGCAAAGGCGCGCACATGGGCGTCTAGTACCATTTCCTGTATCTCTCTGGGATAGGCGATGACAAACATTTGGCGGCTATAAGTTAAGCGGAAGTGTGCGACTTTGATCTTCTGCAACACCCCGCCCAACTCGACCTCTTCCTGGCTCCAGTCAAACTGGCAGGCATCGCCTGGCAGAAATAATAATGGCACGAATGCATCGCTTTGCTTTGGGCTGTGATTGCGTGACTTCCAGTGACGCACAAAGCGTTGTACGCTGTCATAAGCACCGTTGTAACCAACGACTTGCAGACATTCATAGAGTCGCTGTGCGTTGCGGCGGCGTGATCTTGTGAGTTTGGCGTCTTCAACGAGCCATTGCGTGAGTTGTGCTTCAAACGGGGCAAACTTAGGGGATGCCGGCTGTTCTCGTTTGTATTTGGGTTCGTCAACAGTGAGAATGTGTTTGCGTACGGTGGGACGGGAAAGTCCCATGTCTTTAGCAATATCAGTAATTGTTTGCTTTTGTACTAAATAGCGCCTGCGTATTTCGTAAATCATGTCCATATAAATCACTCCAGAAACCTCCAGCTAAAACACTGGATGGTGACATACTGAGGTGGAAACTATTGAACGCTGTTTCCACCACTAATCTGGAAAGTATTGCACGCTGATTAACACCTTACACAAAAGTAGATATGCCTAACGGTTAGGTTCTCTCCCTTTTCCATACCCACTTTCTCCCTTAGTTTTTACAAAGGAGTAATTTAACGCTGTGTGAGACGTTTAAAACATATCGGCAATGTCATTAATGCTTCGATTAATTTAAATGTCTCCTAGAGCGATTGTGTACGTTTTAGAGGTATTTATAGGTAATGCTCAGTAAATATACTCTCTTTTATGTGTGAAATAGGGTACTTATTAACGATTTAACATACAGACGGTCACACCCCCCCCCACCATCACACTACCACCACTACTTCTTCTTAGTATTAGCAGGTAACGCTTCTTTTAATGCATTGGCATACGCCATACGCGCTGTCTGTAACGCTGCAGATTGTGCTTGTAGCCTTGCGAGCTCTTGATCGACATACTGAATACTGATGAGCTGAGCTTTGGCATCATCGGATAGCTTCTCGGTGTCGTAGTCTTTGTTGTCGATGGTGATTTTAGCCATTTGTTTGTTTCCTTTTTAGTTGATTAGTTATTAAAGAAAAACCCCCACCTATTGCTAGATGAGGGCTCTCTCGTGTTACTTAACCCACGGTAGTCTGTGGGCATCTCTTTTGAGGGAGATTAGAGGATGAAAATACCATTGTTAGTTGTATTATCGTTTGTAGTAAGTAATACAGCTCCAGTAACACCAACTAATTCAACTACAGAGTCTGAAGTAGCGTTGTTGTTGAACACATAAGAACTTGTAACACCAGCAGTAGCATGAGTGAAGAATGCAGAATCACCGGCCGTTGTAACAACCACTGATTTAACAGCTGCGATTTTTTCGGCCAGCGTTAAATCTGCAGCAGATGTACCAGCGAATGTTACTACACCAGCTGCAGAAACAGCTACAGTAAGTGCAGCAGCAGCATATCCGGTCGCCGCAGTAGCGGTGTAAGCATTCAATCCAACTGAAGCAAAATTCAGACCATCTGAAACCTTACCACCAGCACCAGCAACATCCGACATATCAAACCCGGTAATGCTGTCGTAAGCTGTTGTAGTTGAATCGCCTGCAGCAAAGTTAAAGCTTGTCCAGCCTGTACCAGCAGCAGTTGCATCATTTGTACCTACTTTAGTAATTGTATCTACACCAGTACCACCTGTGATTGAAACCTGACCACCCGTATTTGCAAGAAGTGTGCCTACTGAAACTGATATGGTATCTGCTCCAGCACCTGTTGATACGATGATAGAGCTTGTTGCACCAGCAGCCCCAACCCAACCAGCAGAAGCGTCTATTGATATAGTATCGGCCGCTATACCAGTTGTTACACTGATATTTTCACCCGCACCCGCACCAACAGCAGCAGCAGCTAATGTCAATGTAACTGCCTTGTCGTAGAGACCTGATGCGAATGCGTATGTCGCATTATCCGCAAGAGTACCTGTAGTCACTGTCATGCCGTCCGCAAAAGCAGCTTTAGCCGCTGCACCGAAGCCGGTGTAGCTCACAGCAGTTGTTTCGGCACTGGCCAATGCTTCCATACCAGTAACATTTGTGAAATTGTTATCGGTTAGAGTCAATGCGCCAGTTAGCGTCAAGGTATCGGTACCAAGACCACCCACAATCGTACCATCAGTCGTACCATCAGCTGCCAAGATTGCTGCCGTTGTAGTGATACCGTCGTTACCTGCACCACCTGTGTAGGTAGAGCCTTCAGCACCGATTACAAATACATCACGAACCGCAGAACCAGTAATGGTTGAACCTGCAATCGCACTACCACCAACCGTTAAGCCTATGCTAGTTGCAGCACCATCACCGGTCAATGCAGAACCGTTAATAGTAACCCCAGCTGTTGCATTAGCAACGGCCACGTTAGCAATATTAACTGCCGTACCTGTTAGGTTGATATTAGCCAATGTTGCGCCAGTAATCGTACCAGTAATGTTAGTGGTTCTATCATTTGCACCACCAGCACCTGCCGTTGATGTTGGCCCAGCTAAAGCTTGAACATTCAATGTTTCAAAGCCTGTCACTGTTAACGCGGCAATATCTGAAGCAGATGTTGTTGTTGTGCCTTGACCAGCAACGACACTTACAACATCGCTTGTACCAGTTGCTACTGCCAAGGCAAAGCTCATGTCATCCGCCGTACCATCGGCAGCATTTGCACGAATAGTGATGTTCGCAGCTTGCGTTGCTGTTAGATTGGTAAGAGTAGCGTCTCCCCCCAATTGAATTGCTGTAATACCAGAAAGTGTTGTGTTCATGTCTAGCGTATTTGCAGTTGCATGATTTAGTCGAAGTGTTTCAAAACCAGTGTACTTCGCACCTAAAGCCGCTGTGTTAACATGAGCCATAGTAGCAGTTGCTAATACATCCGTACCCGTGCCTGCATTAACTGAACCCGTTGTTAGCACACCACCTGTAGTGATCACATCAGCACCAGAACCTAACGTTACAACTTGTGTTGCGGTGTTTGCTAAAGTAGCAGTAAGTGCACCTGTCATAGCTGAAGCGTTCAGTGTTGTTACCGTTGCTGGAATAGTGGTACCAAGTGCCACAGCACCTGCGCCGGTTACTGTCAGACTTGTTAATGCGTTTGCTGTAACAGCGCCTGTCGTTAATGCTGTTGTTGCATTGACGGTTGCGCTAGTCACTGTTGCTGCAATACCTAATGTACCGATAGTGTTGCCCGTAGTGCCGCCACCAGTCGAATTAATAGTCGTTGACAACAAACCTGTACCAGTTACAGCAACGTTACCAGCAGTTGTACCGCCTGAAATATTGAGTGTATTTGATGTGGCCGCTGCAGCATAGTTAGCAGTCAATGCGCCATTTGTAGAAAGGGCATTGCCTTTCATGCCTACTGATTGGCCTTGAGATAATGCACTAACAGTTAAAGCAGACGTTGCACGATCAGCGTTAAATTCTGTAGCATCAGTGAAGTTAGAAGCAGTCACTGTAGTAACAGTCGCTGCAGTACCTAGCAAAGCACGCACATTAATCGCTTCAATACCAGATATTTCTGCAGGGACAAGTGTTGTTGCATTATTAGTACCAGTGACGATTAGGTTAAGTGTATCGCTACCTGTACCACCATTGATTACATCGGTTGTATTAAAGGTATCTGTAGCAGCTCCAGCATCACTTGTAACGCCGTTATATATATCATTGCCAGAACCACCAACAACAAGTGTGTTATCCGCACCTGTAGTGAGCGTGAAGGTTGTACCTGTTGATGAAGACCCACCACCAGCCGTTTCATCAAATGTTGATACTGAGTCAGACGTACCTAAAGCTGCATCACTAACTGCAGCTGCTTTTGCAGTCAATTTTTGTGCACCTAAGGTAACTGATTTACTAGCAGCAGTGTATGTGGCTGTTAAATCACCATCTAAGAAGCGAACACTGGCAGTGCCGCTAGTTGCTGCTAATTGAAATTTGATCACAAGTGCTGTATCTACAGTGCTTGTTAATGTAACCACGCGACCTGAAACTTTAGCTGTAAAGTCTGCAGCAAAACCTTCGATCGCAATAATGTCGCCACCAGATACGTTAGTAATGGTTGCGCCTTTTGTGTCATCGTTAATGATAAATGTATCTACTGCTGACGTACCTTTAAAGGTACCTCTTTTGCCGCTAGCTACAGTTACTGCCATGATTTAACTCCTTAAATAAAGAAAAAAGTACTACTTATATCAACTACTTTTAAAACGTCTAAAACATATATATATATTTGAAGCGCTGCGATTCTCTCATGTTACTTAAATCATATCAAGTAATAGATTGATTTATTAGGTGTATTACACCTTAATACCGCAGTTAGAACTTTACTGCCCCTCATGTCAAATAATTGTGCGCCACATCACAATTATCAAAATAGCTGATAGCGCAAGCCTACAAATATTTGGGTGTCGTTAATGTCTGATACGGCAATATTGGACCTATTTTGCATATTATCTAACTCCAACTGCATCAACCAACGTTTGGCCTGCGGCAGGATCCAAGCCAACTCTAGCCGCTGCCCAAGGCGATGTATTTCCTTTGGGTGGCCACGATCAAGCAACTCACTGTACCCTTTTTTATCACTATAATTTGCATAATAAACCACCCCTCGCATCTGTAACGCACTGTTTGCCTGCCACTTTAGCTGCACAGACGATTCTTGTCGCATCGTCACCCCGCCTGGCCTGGCGCCTTCTGGATTATCCCAACCATAGCGATAATAGGCTTCCAGTGAGGCCTGTTTTATGGGGCAGACCGCACCAAAACCTAACCATGGGATATTAGCGTTGAATTCATCAGACCCTTGAAAATTTCTATGCTCTAACTCTAATCTTGCTGAAACATTACACAGCTGAATATGGGTTTTTAGACCAGTAAAAAAACTGACATAACTTGCCTTGCTTTTACCATCTAGCATCTGATGCCTTAACATGACACCTGATAATGCATCCCAATCTTTTTTTCCAATCAACGGTTTCGTATATGCACCATAGGCAGACAAGTCTATAAAGTTTTGTGCTGTCACTTGGGCATACTCCCTGGCACGCATTGATAACTGCACTTCGCTATGAGCTAAATTACCGTAATCAAATTTACGGTAGGCCTCGGTACGCACCTCAATAGCATCATCATCTTGAGGTTTGTTTTCCCCTGTAACTATCACCTCCATAGGTGCGTACCCAGAGGGCGTCAACTGGAAGCTTGATTGGCGCAATCCGTAGTTTGCATTTTTAACATGACCAGCAAACGCCCCTATATCAACATGCCAGCCATTAATAAACTGTGCTTGATTAATCTTTTTTCTTACAATGGCAAGTTGAGTTTTGAGGCTCGCTGGGGGAGAAAAGTTTTCATCAACATGATTAATGAGTTGACCGGCCATTCCAATATTGCCCACCTGAAAATAAGCAATCGCCAAATCAAGCCATGCACCGGCAAAATTAGGCTGCATCAATACCACTCGCTCTAAGGCATTAATAGCCACTTCATGTGACTCTGCCGCTAAAGCGGTAGTGCCTAATAAATAGTCGAATTCCGGATTATTTTCTTGCTGAGATTGCGCCCGCACCAGCTGATCTAAAGCCAACTGCGGTTTGCCGGCACGCACTAAAGCCTCAACTTCACTTGCCAGTACTGCAAAATTATTTTCTGATAAGGGCTGAGCCTGTGCTTGATAGCCCAATAGAGCGGGCAAAAGTACCCAAAAAAAAAGGGTGTAAAATATTGAGGCTGTTACTTTCATCTTGGGGCTAGATTATATCATGTAGTCCCTGGGGGTAGCTTTTACTGTTGCCAGCGAATTAGGCCATAGGCATTAAGGTCATTACTAAACTTTTTAGAGAACAAATAGGCGGCCTCATCAGACGTCCCACTAAATGCGCCTGATATTGACATATTGCTGTTTGCGCGATCTGCGTTTAATCGCCCCGTATCAGTTATAGTGCCACGACTATAAAGACTGGCTTTAGTCTCTTTGAATTGCCAATCAAAATTAGTGGCGTAGCGCATCTTTTCAAAATTTACTGAGAGGTTTGCTTTTGTAATAGTGGCATCTTCATAGGTTCCATGGCCCTCACGACCAAAAACCTGCGCATCCTTTACCTGAAAACTAACATACCCAACTGAAGGTAAGCTTAAGTCCCCCATAGACCGATAAAGCACAAAAGCATCATTTTGGCCTATTAGCTCATAGCCCGTAGGCGTTGCCGCATTGGTAGACCAGCGCCCCCACATCAACTGCTGAGTGCCCTTCATGCCGACAGGTAAAGCATCCGTTGATTTTTCCCCATTCTCAGCTTTAACACCAGGCTCTTCAGGACGGGGCAGCGCGAATGATTTCCTACCTTGCCCTTGAACCAATTGCACGGCGCCCTGAGCTTTCACTTCTAAAAATGCATCTGTTAAACTACCCGCCAGAAAACGCGACTGCGCCCCGTCACATGCACCCAATGCTTGGGCGTTGCAACTTTGGGTATAAGGAGAGATAACCACCCCACCTTGCTGCACAGCAACACGCGTTACGTCATTGGCTACCTGTGCTATAAAATCTGTGCCACGAATACCAACAGCCGCCACAGGCGTGTTAAGTCTAAAGTTTTGTTTAGCTGCTTGCCCCGCTTTGCCGGTAATGAAGCGTGAGGTGCCACTTACCAACTTAAATTTAATGCGGTTATTTGCCGGCTCAGCCTGATCGTAGAGGTATTGCTCTATATGCAACTCTGAGCCTGGGCGAACACTCACGAAGGCTTGATCAATAAAGCGTATATGCACATGACCATTGCTACCCGTGAGTAAAATTTGACCCACAGCCAAGGCATCCCCGCGTTTTAATGGCGCATTGCTATTACTGCCAAGTACTTTAACCTCACCTATGGTAAAAATAACTTCGCCAACGTCCATTGGATTACCAGCATTAGCCTTGACGCCAAGCCCAAAGGTCATTAGCGCCAACACAATCAACAATGTATTTTTCAACTTAATAATCATATTGCCTTTTATAACGTTTTTATCCCATTCAACGGAGGCCATACTTCATGGTTTACCTCACCTCAGATAATCCTCCAATGACAGTCAAATTTTTGTGACACAAATCACATTTTCTTAAATTGGGTCGGTGGGGGAAATTTCAAGCTTTTAAGGGTTTTCTAGTTTGAGACTGACTTTCTTACCTAAATTTTCGCGCCAACCCCATGTCATAGCAAATTTTTTATGTCGACACAACCAAACATCACTTTAGGGTGTAAACCGCAACCAAGCCGAGACGGCCTTTCACGTAATGGTCCCCACAATAGCGAACTTTATCCATACCATAGAGCTCAGCCGTCTTCCACCCCATCAATAAGCTTTCTTTTACATTTCGGGTAAGCTGTTCTATGCGGCTGGCCACATTCACCGCATCACCGTGGGCAGTCCAAGCCAGATGTGCATCCCCACCAAACACGCCAACCGCCATTTCGCCAGTGTTGATACCCACACTGACTTTCATGGGCTTGAAATCATGAGCAATAAACCATGAGGCTAAATTTTCAATGTTCTCTTGCATGATTATGCCAGCCTCAACCGCATGTTTTGCATGCATTGGATCAGAATTAGGTGCACCCCAAATCGCCATGAGGCCATCACCCGAGTATTTTTCTATGGTGCCTCCGAACTGGTAAACGACTTGCGTGAGGGTGTCTAAGCATTTCTGCGCCAATTCGGCCACGGCTTCCGGTGACTTACCTTCGGATGCGCCGGTAAAACCACGCATATCTGCTACCAATACAGTTAATTCGCGCTTATCACTGCTAGGCCCCACCAATCGACCTCGGATTAAACGCTTAACCAAGCTTTCTGGAATAAACCGACTAAACTGATGGGCCACCACCCGCAATTGCTGATTAAGCCGCATACTCTCTAGCACCAAACCCAACACACCTAACAACGCCACCATCAATGGCATAGGACTTAAAGGAATCCACCAACCGCGCTGCATGAATAAGATAATGGATACCGCCACTACCAGACCACCACTCAAAGTCATCCATATGATTAGCCCTTTGGTGTTGCGCCATGGCCAAAGCAAATAAAACAAGACAATCAACAGGCAGGGGACCAACAGCCAAGCCCATCCGTACTGGGGCGTGATAAAGTCTTGATCTAGCATGGCCGACACCAACTGCGCGTGTATCTCTAAGCCAGGTACAATGCTGTGGGTAGGCGTGGCAACATGGTCGCCCAAACCCAATGCCGTGCTTCCCAACAAGACCACAGCATTGTTGAGCGTGGCTGGCGCCACTCGACCTCTTAGCACATCGCTTGCCGACAGGTAATCAAAGCCACCCACCCTCACCCGATAAGGGATAGGCATGGCGCGCTCTTGATCCAAAGGTAGGGTTAAGATTTCGCCACTACTTAGGCTTAACTGCAGGTTTTTTTTGTTGATCTGACCATGCATTTGCTTTGCGCCATGCAGGGCTTGATACATACGCAAGCTTAACGCAGTGGTGCAGCCAATAGGGGCGCAAGCTAAAGGAATAATGCGGCGCACCTTACCATCGGCGTCAATCAAGGGGCTGATGTGGCCAATTTGTGAATCGGCTTGCAGCAAATTGGGATGATTGGCAATGTAGCCTGTGACAGGATGAAACAGACTGGCATCCTGGACAGGACTTAAACCGGCTAATTGCCCAACTTGATTTTGCGATGCCTCTGAAAAATCCAAAACCTGACTAAATACCACGTTCGGTTGATTGAGCGCGGCTTTTAACAGAGCATCGCCGTCTTTAGCCTCCGGAAAAACAATATCTACCCCTAGCAATGCCACTTGATAGTTCTGAGTAATTTGGCTAATGAGGGTAGCCACTTGCTTTCTAGGCCAAGGCCAAGGGCCCACGTCACGTAAACTTTTTTCGTCTATATCTATTAAGATGATGCGCTGATCGCTTCGTGCAGCAGGCCCCCAAGCTACCATTTGATCGTAGGCGGCAAACTCTAATTTCTTATACGGACTATTGGGTAAGCTGACATAAAGGCCCATCAAGAACACAACTGAACTGACCAAAATCAAGCGCGGCCAATTCATAGCAAGGCCGACTCTCAAAGCCTTTTTTCCTGTGCGATACGCTGAATAATGATGTGCAACTTATCGGGGAAACGAATAATTAAACGGCGGTTATCTTTTTCTACCACTTGCTCGTCATTGAGCACTTGAAAGGCACGCGTGACAGTCTCGCGACTGGTGTTGACCATAAGGGCAATTTGCTCATGAGTGGGCATATTCTCTATAGTCATAAGCTTGCCTGGATCGGGCTTAGCCAACATTTCCATCAAACTCAGGACACGCTGAAAGGCATTAGGTATGCCAAGCAGCGCACGAAAATCGGTGGTAGCACGCAACTTTAATGAAATGTGGCGCAACATTCTTTCAGCAACAAGGGGGTTCTCAAAGATCATTTTTTTAGCATGCAACTTAGGCAACAAAGCGACCAATGAAGGTGCGATTGCCACCACCGATGCTGAACGAGGCAAATCATCTATGATCGCCAATTCCCCCAAGAAGTCGCCTGGGGTTAAAAAGTTAAGGCCGGTTTGTTTACCTTCGGAGGTTACATCAACCGCCAGCAAGCGGCCTTGTAGCAAGAAAATAAGCTCATCGCCACGGTCACCTTTGTGCATTAAATAGTCTTGCTTAGCCAACTCCTTTAACTGCATAACCGCAGACAATTGCGCTAATAATTCGGGCTCGAGCGCCTGAAGCAAAGGTATTTTTTCTAGCATTTCGCTACCGGGACTTGCCATACTTTATGCAGCCAAATAAAATGCAACGCTCAAATTTTATATCGTTTCCACCCAGCAAAGATAGTCTTAATTTGATTGTTGTGAGATTAGTCATGGCACATTACAATGACTGTATTATTGAGGTGACACAGGCTGCTATGCAAATTCAGGTATTAGGCTGCAGTGGGGGCATTGGTGGAACGCTGAGAACCAGCTCTTTTTTAGTCGACGAGGACATTCTACTCGACGCAGGAACGGGCGTAGGCGATCTGTCCATAGACGCATTAGCAAAAATCGATCATGTCTTTTTAACCCACAGCCACATCGACCACATACTCAGCATCCCACTGATTGCCGACACCGTTCAAGGCTTGAGAAACAAGCCAATTTACATTTATGCCTTGGCAGAAACCATCTCCAGCATTAAACAACATTTGTTTAATTGGGTAATATGGCCAGACTTTACTGAATTGCCTAGCAAGGCCGAACCTTGCGTAAGTTTTGTAAGCATAGTGGCAGGCCAATCAATACAGCTAAGCCAACGCACCATAACGGCCATTCCTGCAAATCACACAGTGCCGGCAGTCGGGTACTTGCTCGATTCCGGTGCCGGCTCTTTGGTTTATTCAGGCGACACCACTAGCCACGCACCTTTTTGGGCCGCACTTAATCGAGCCAAACTGCTAAAATATTTAATTATTGAAACATCATTTGTTGACAGTGAAGAAGCGCGAACACGTGCTGCCAAGCACTACAACCCGAAAATGCTTTGCGAAGATTTAGCTTTGCTGAACAGCGATCCCGAGGTATTTATTACCCACCTGAAACCCGATCAAGAATCACTGATTATGCGCGAGTTTGAGCAACATTCTCCACGTCAACATATTAACCAGTTGGCTCACGGCAGCTTATTTAGTTTTTAGTTATTTTCTCAGAACACACCACGATCTAGGTTGACCCTTACGATTTCAAATTGTCGGTTAAATGCGGTGCTAAAGTTTGCAGCATTTGACCGAATATTTTTGGGTTGGCGGCGACGATGTTACCAGTTTTAAGCCAATCTTCGTTGCCTTCAAAGTCACCAACTATGCCGCCCGCTTCTTGCACGATTAAACCGCCAGCAGCAATGTCCCAAGTAGATAAGCCTATTTCCCAAAAACCGTCGTACCAGCCCACGGCCACGTAAGCCAAATCCAGCGCCGCTGATCCCGGGCGACGTAATCCGGTAGTCTTTTTAATCATGTCTTTAAACATATTTAAATAAGTGTCCAAATGCGTGAAATCACGGAATGGGAACCCAGTGCCGATGATGGACTCTTGCAATTTGCTGCGCTGCGTAACACGGATGCGCTTGTCGTTTAAAAATGCGCCGCGGCCTTTGGTGGCCGTGAATAAATCATTGCGATTGGGGTCGTAAATCACCGCATGTGTCAAGACACCTCGCTCCTGCAGGGCAATCGAAATACAATATTGCGGCAAACCGTGCAAGAAATTCGTGGTGCCGTCCAATGGATCGATAATCCAAATAAAGTCAGACTGCGCATTCGATTCACCGCTCTCCTCCCCCAAAAAGCCGTGAGTAGGGTAGAGCTCTTTTAAGGTATCGATGATGGCTTGCTCAGCCGCCTTATCAACTTCGGTGACAAAATCGTTATAGGTCTTAATCTGAATTTTAAGGGCGCCGATATCCTCGGATGCGCGTGTAATGATGTTTCCAGCACGGCGGGCAGCTTTTACTGCATTAGATAGCATGGGATGCATAGTGTCTCGAATCTGTGGCTTATACCAAAGCCAACTTAAGCGCAACGGCTTAGCTTGGCTGAATGAATTGGCGGGTTAAAGAACGTTTAAGGAGTTATTTTAATACGATTTCTTAAATAAACCTATGACCTAACCGCGCCAGGCTTTAATGCAGTGCTTTGAAAATAAATAATATAAATAGCATTAATCATTCTTTAAGTGATAAATCTAATAAGTAAATATCTGATAATATAAACCTACTTAAAAAATCGCCAATAATTGTAGCCTGCCTTAAGACGCAACACAGTAAATCCTTAGTAGCCGGAATCGCCATGACTAAATCTGAGTTAGTAACTAACATCAAAGAAAAAATTTCCTATCTATCGGAAGCAGATTGCTTGACGTGTATCAACAACCTAATTGATTTTGTGGGCGACCATTTAAGTACAGGCAATAAATTTGAGATTCGTGGCTTTGGCACGTTTTTCACTAAAACCAGGCAAGCGCGCACGGTTAGAAACCCGAAAACCGGCGAACAAATTCAACATAAAACGTCGGCTTACCCATGCTTTAGACCAAGCAAGCTGCTCAAAGACCGCATCAACAATCTAGCTTAAGCCATGGCCGACCTTCCTTCACCCTACTCTATTTAAGCAAGCAAAGCAGCGTCCATGGCAACCCAAAAACTCGCATTAAAAGCACTCGATTTGATGACCACCAGTGACGTGGCCAAAGAACTGGGCGTGACCATACGCTCGGTGCAGCTTTGGGTGGAGCAAGGCGCGTTAGAAGGCTGGAAAACACCCGGTGGCCACAGACGCATTACTCGCGCCTCGTTCAACCGCATGACCGCCAGCCGCGCCAGCCATAAAAAGACCCAGCACAGCGACGATTCTAAATTGCACGTGCTGATCATCGAAAAAGACGAAGCCACGCAAAGCCTATACCGTCAAACCATCAAAAGCTGGGGCTTGGCCGTCGATCTAAAAATGACAGCCCATCCTATTGAAGCCATGGTTGCCCTTGGCTTGCAAACACCAGACTTACTCATGACCGATTTAAACCTAAGCGAGATTGACGCGCTGGCCATGCTCAAAGCCTTGCGCGGCAACGACGCTTTCAGCGACATGGGCATTGTCGCCGTGACTAATTTAAGCGCCGACGACATCGCCGCCAAAGGCAGCCTGCCTAAGCGCGTGCGCTTGTACAGCAAAAACCCCATACCGTTTTGGGAAATGAAAGAGCTGATGGCCGGCTTAATCGAACGCAAGCAAGAACGCCAAAGCGCTTAAGCCATGCCAGCCCGCGTGGCGCCTTTACGGCCATCGGTGCTAAACTAGCGTTTTAACGGTACCCTTCATGTCAGCCACTATCGATAGCCCAGCTCTAGCCCCACTGCACAATTTCCGTGTGGTGTTATGCCAAACCAGCCACCCTGGCAACATAGGTTCGGCCGCACGCGCCATGAAAACCATGGGCTTGCAGCATTTGTATTTGGTTAAACCGGATAGCTTCCCCGATGCGCACGCCACGGCACTGGCCACCGGGGCGGCCGATTTATTGGAGCAGGCGGTGGTGACCGAAACCTTGGCCCAAGCGCTGGAAGGCTGCGCCTTCGCCATAGGCATGAGCGCGCGTAAACGCGGCTTGTCCCACGAATTGGTCAACGTTAGAAGTGCGGCACACACGGCGATAGATGTGGCCTCCACGCAAACCGTGGCCTTGGTGTTTGGCACCGAGATGAGTGGCCTATCGAATGCCGAGCTGGATTTATGCCAACTCTTGGCGATGATACAAGCCAACCCAGCTTACTCCTCGCTCAACTTAGCCGCCGCAGTGCAGATTATGTGTTACGAATTAAGAATGGCCGCACTGGAAAAACAAAACTTGCAAGACGATAACCTGAGCCCGCACGCGCCACCGGTGTATGCCAGCATAGAAAGCGTGGAAGGCTTTTACCAACACCTGCAAGAAACGCTGCTGCACATAGGCTATTTAAATCCGCAAGCACCGAAAAAACTGATGGAACGCTTGCGGCGGATTTATGCCAGAATTCGCTTAGAGAAAGAAGAAGTTAATTTGTTACGTGGCATACTAACGTTAACCGTCACCCCAAAAAAACACGATAAGTATTGAGGGTTAGTCCGCGCAACAAGCTGCGGGCAACCTAGCAAGAGAAATCGTTAAGAAGGCTGAATTATGTTTGATCATTTAAAAGAAGACATTGCCATTGTATTTGAGCGCGACCCCGCGGCCAGAACGCATTGGGAAATCCTCACCACCTACCCCGGCGTGCACGCTTTATTAATGCACCGCGTGGCGCATTTCTTGTGGCAAAAACGCTTGTTTTGGCTAGCGCGCTTTAGCTCGCACTTGGCCCGTTGGTTAACCGGCATCGAGATACACCCGGGCGCTAGCATAGGCCACCGCGTTTTCATCGATCACGGCATGGGCGTGGTCATAGGCGAAACCGCCATCATAGGCGACGACTGCACGCTCTATCACGGCGTGACGCTAGGCGGCACTTCATGGAACAAAGGCAAACGCCACCCCACCCTAGAAAAAGGCGTGGTCATCGGGGCCGGCGCTAAAATTTTAGGCCCGATCACTTTGGGTGCCGGTGCCAAAGTGGGCTCAAACGCGGTGGTGGTGAAAGACGTGCCAGCCAATGCCACGGCCATAGGCATACCAGCGCGCATATTAGAAGAAGCGCCCGTTGCCAAAAAGGCCGAAGCCGACACCACCAGCTTTACCGCCTACGCGGTGGTGGACGACAACGAGAAATTCAACCACGAAGCCATGGCTATCGCCTTGCAAGCCTTAATGGAAAAAAGCGCTAAGCAAGAGCTGAAGTTGGCTGAGATGACCCTGCAACTGCAGTTATTAGCCGTGGATGCGCAAGCCGACAGCAAGGTGGCCAGCGCGTTTGACGTGAAGCCCAGCACTAATAAAGCCCCCGCAAAGAAAACCAGCACGAAAAAATAGCACGGCCGCTTAGCAAAACGACCTAAAAAATGGCCGGCCAAATAGTTGACTAAAGTTATCGGGTATTATAGAATACTTGACAATTATAGAGGGCTATTAAAGTCATGAAACTCACCACCAAAGGCCGTTTTGCCGTTACCGCCATGCTGGACCTGGCGCTTCACGAATCCTTGGCGCACGACGCCATGACAAAAGGCGTCTTGCCCAGCGAAATCAAGCCGGTCACTTTGGCTGGCATCAGCGAGCGACAAAAAATCTCCTTATCTTATTTAGAGCAGCTGTTTAGTCGCTTGCGTAGGCAAGGTCTGGTGAGCAGCGTGCGCGGCCCTGGTGGCGGTTACAAGTTAGCGAAAAACTACACCGACATTACCGTGGCCGATGTCATCAACGCGGTCGATGAGCAAATTGATGCCACGCAATGCGGCGGCCATGAAAACTGCCGTGACGAAGGTCGCTGCATGACGCACGATTTGTGGGCCACACTCAATAGCAAAATTTTAGATTACTTGGCCGGCATCAGCTTAGCCGACATGGTGGCAGCTCAAAAAAACAAGCAAGTGGTAACCATGGTGCCACGCAGCCACTCTGAAAATATCCCCAATGCAGGCACGGTCAGCGCGTAAGCCATGAGCCACGTTTACTTTGATCACAACGCCACCACGCAGATAGACGCTCGCGTTTTAGACGCCATGCTGCCGTGGATGCGCACGCAAAGTGGCAACCCCAGCAGCCGCCATCAATTTGGTCGTGCCGCCCGTGAAGCGGTGGCGCAAGCGCGCGAGCAAGTGGCCCGCGCCTGTGGCGCACAAGCCGCGCAAGTGGTGTTTACGGCCAGCGGCACCGAGGCTAATAACCTAGCCATTAAAGGCCTGGCTGATTACCTGCCGCAAGGGCAAATTTTAACTAGTGCGATCGAGCACCCCTGTGTGACTCGCTCAGCCGCTGCCATGCGTGCACTAGGTCACACTGGCAATAGCATCGCGGTGGACAGCCATGGCAAAGTCGATCGCGCTGAAATGAAATCGCAATTAATCCAGCCGACCAGGTTGGTGTCGGTCATGCTGGCCAACAACGAAACCGGCGTGCTGCAGGACGTGGCGGAACTGGCGGAACTGGCTCGCGCGCATGGCAGTTTAATGCACACCGACGCGGTGCAAGCCCTAGGAAAAATAGATATAAATTTCAATGAATTAAACGTGCATGCCATGACGGTTTCCAGCCACAAGCTGCACGGCCCACAAGGCGCTGCCGCGCTGATTTTAGATAAGCGCGTGGACATACAGCCCTTGTTGCACGGGGGCGGGCAAGAGCGCGGTTTGCGCAGTGGCACGGAAAATGTGGCGGCGATAGTCGGCTTTGGCCTGGCCTGCGAACTGGCTAGCCAACAATTGGCCGACTACCAAAGCCATACCCTAAGTCTTAGAACACAATTGGAAGCCGGCTTGGCGGCGATGAACGCAAGCATTTTCGGCGCACAGTCGACCCGCTTGAGCAACACCAGCTTTTTTGCCGTGGATGGCATAGAGGGTGAAACTTTGGTCGTGGCCTTGGATCGTAAAGGCTACGCCGTGGCCAGTGGCTCAGCTTGCTCCAGCGACAGCACCGAACCCAGCGCCGTGTTGTTGGCCATGGGCGTGCAGGAAGAGTTAGCACGCGGTGCCGTGCGAGTAAGCTTAGGAACACAAAATAGTGCGCAGCAAGTGGCGGACTTTTTACAGCACTTGCAGCAAGAAGTAATTCGATTAAAACAACTAAGCGCGATGGCGGCTTAATGTTGAACGCAACAGCAGTCTTAAATTAACACCAGTTAAGGATAAATAAACGCATGTCAGCAACAGTAGAAATGTCAGTAGTCAGCGGTTCCGAAGAGGGCTTGTACCCAATCTATTTGGATTACTCGGCCACCACACCGGTGGACCCGCGCGTAGCCGCAAAAATGATACCCTACATTAGCGAGCATTTCGGCAACCCGGCCTCACGCAGCCACCCTTACGGTTGGACTGCAGAAAAAGCCGTGGAAAATGCCAGGCTAGAAGTGGCCAAGTTGGTTGGCGCCGACCCACGCGAAATCGTCTGGACTTCTGGCGCGACCGAATCCAATAACTTGGCCATTAAAGGCGCAGCGAATTTTTACAGCGAAAAAGGCAAGCACTTGATCACCCTGACCACCGAGCACAAAGCGGTGATCGATCCGATGCGCGAACTAGAACGCCAAGGCTTTAGCGCCACCTATTTGGACCCAGAGCCCAACGGCTTGCTGGATATAGCCAAATTAAAAGCGGCGATACGCCCCGATACCGTGTTGGTGTCGGTGATGTTGGTGAACAACGAAATCGGTGTGATCCAAGACATCGTAGCAATCGGTAATTTGTGCCGTGAAAATGGCATTATCTTTCACGTGGACGCGGCACAAGCCACTGGTAAAGTGGCCATCGATTTGGAGCAGTTGCCGGTCGATTTAATGAGCTTTTGCGCACACAAAACCTATGGCCCTAAAGGCATAGGTGCATTGTACGTGCGCCGTAAACCGCGCATCCGTATCGAAGCGCAAATGCACGGT
>SXGS01759265.1_pt1 | contig 20563 bp, 18 predicted proteins | sample 3174681 | NCBI WGS metagenome assembly SXGS01 (sample SAMN11356861, study PRJNA531348) | freshwater metagenome | isolation source: freshwater sample F1-80 | place: China: Fuxian Lake, Yuxi | collected 2017-12-25 | reverse complement strand
CCCACGCATCGCGTTCCGATCAACCCCGGCACGCTCGGCGCCGCAGCCGAACGGGCGGGCGTGCTGGGTGGCCCGCCTCGCCAGTGTCCGCGCGGGATAGACTCGGCGCGACATGAAGAGCGCGCTCATCACAGGCATCACAGGTCAGGATGGCTCGCATCTCGCGGATCTTCTGCTCGAGAAGGGCTACCGCGTCACCGGCGTGGTGCGGCGCTCCAGTGTGGATCAAAGCGAACGCATCGCGCATCTTCTCGACCGTGTCGAGATCCAGCAGGGCGACCTCCTTGACGAGAGCTCCCTCGTGAAGGCCATCGAGCGCAGCCAGCCGGACGAGATCTACAACCTCGGCGCCATGAGCTTCGTGCCGGCCTCATGGGAGCAGCCCGTGCTCACGGGCGAATTCACGGCCCTTGGTGTGACGCGGCTCCTGAATGCCGTCCGTTTCGTGAACCCGCGCATTCGTTTCTACCAAGCCTCGTCTTCCGAGATGTTCGGGCGCGTGCGCGAGGTGCCGCAGCGCGAGGCGACGCCCTTCCATCCGCGCAGTCCCTATGGTGTCGCGAAGGCTTACGCGCACTGGATCACGGTCAACTACCGCGAGAGCTACGGGCTGCATGCCTCGTGCGGCATCCTCTTCAATCATGAAGGCCCTCGGCGCGGGCGCGAGTTCGTCAGCCGCAAGATCTCGGATGCGGTGGCGCGCATCCGCCTCGGGATGCAACAGAAGCTGCGCCTCGGGAATCTCGATGCACGGCGCGACTGGGGCTTTGCCGGCGACTACGTGCGCGCCATGTGGCTGATGCTGCAGCAGGACACTCCCGGCGACTACGTGGTGGCGAGTGGCACGCAGCACACCGTGCGCGAGTTCTCCGAAATCGCTTTCGCTCGCGTGGGCCTCGACTGGAAGGACTACGTGGAAACCGATCCCGCGCTGCTTCGACCCGCGGAAGTGGATTCGCTTCTCGGTGACGCGTCCCTCGCGAAGGAACGCCTCGGCTGGGTACCTGAAGTGAGCTTCGAAGGCCTCGTGCACATGATGGTGGACGCGGATCTCGGGCGCTTGAAGGACGGCGGCAACCGCCGCCAGTGATCCATGTCGCTGCCCCGGAGCGTGCTGATCACGGGAGCGCGCGGGTTTGCGGGACGCCATCTTCTCGCGGCTCTTGAGAGTCGTGGCGTCTCAGTCGTGCGCGGGCCGGAACCCGGCCGCGATGTGGACGTGACCGACCCTGCATCCATCCTCGCGACGCTTGAGCGCACGCAGCCAGAAGCCATCGTGCATCTTGCGGCACGCACCTATCTCCCGGCCGTGCTCGCCGATCCGCGCGCGAGCTTCGCGGTGAATGTCTGCGGCACGCTGCATGTGCTCGACGCGGCAGCGCGCACCACACCGCGCGCACGTGTGCTGGTGGTGAGTTCCTCGACGGTCTACGGCAGTCCGCGGCAGGACACGCTCCTCACGGAAACCTCCGCCACCGACCCGACGCACCCCTATGCCTTGCAGAAACTGCTGGCCGAAGCGCTCGCCACGCGCGCACGCGAACACGGTCAGCGCGTGCTGATCGTGCGCCCCTTCAATCACGTGGGTGCCGGAATGCAGCCGTCGATTTCGCTCGCCCACTTCGCGCGGCAGATCGCGCAGATCGAGCGCGGGCTCGCACCTCCGACGCTGCTTGCGGGCAACCTCGCCGCGGTGCGGGATTTCCTGCATGTCGAGGATGTGGTGGACGCTTACATCCGCCTGCTCGCTTTCGACGGGGCGGAGCATTGCTTCAACATTGCCTCCGGCGTGGGACACTCCATCGGTGCGTTGCTCAAGCGCCTGTTGCGCATGGCGACGGTTCCCATCGAAGTGGGACTCGACCCCTCACGGCTGCGCAGCGACGACCCGCCGTTCCTCGTGGGCGATGCGCAACGCCTCAAGGCGGCCACGGGCTGGACACCCACGCGACCCATCGAGAGTGCGCTTGCGGACATTCTCGCGGAGGCCCGCCGGTGGGCGAGCGCCTGAAGGGAAACCTCACGCAGGGTGGTCTCGTGCGACAGAGCCTCGGACTCGGCGCTCCGCTCGCGCTGGGCATGCTGGCTCACGGGCTGTTCAATCTCGTGGACATGCTGGTGGTGGCACGTCTCGGGCCGGGAGCTGTGGCCAGCGTCACCATCGGCGGCATCATTCTCCCGCTCGGGTTTCTGGTGTTTGACGGCATCAGCACCGCCACAGTGGAACGACTTTCGCGCGCGCTGGGCGCGGGCGATCTTCCGCGCGTGCGCGAGCTTGCCGAAGAATCGTTGCGGCTCGCAGTGCTCGCATCCGTCGTGGGGGCACTGGTCTTCGGTGCCGGCGCGCGCTCCATCGTCTCCTTCTTCGACACCGGCCATGCGGCAGTGACCGAAGACGCCGTCACCTATCTCTCGATCATGGGCTGGGGCATGGGCGGCATGTTCCTCATGCTGCAGGTGACCGCCATCCAGCGCGCGCTCGGCAGCGGGCGCTGGCCGCTCATCGTGCTGGCGGGTTCCAATGTCTTGAATCTCCTGCTGGCCCTCGGGCTCGTGCACGGCCTCGCCGGGCTTCCGCATCTCGGCGTCGCCGGTGCTGGTTATGCAACGGTGGCCGCACAGGGTGTGTTTGCGGTCCTTGGCATCCTCAGCCTCGTGCGCGGCGTTGCAGGAGTTCGCATCAGGGCGGGCTGGATCTGCGGCCGTTTCTCGAATCTCTCGGGCCTGCTCGCACAGGGGCTGCCGACGTCGTTGCAACTCGCCGTGCGGGTGCTCTCCGTGTTCGTGCTGCTGCGCATCGCGCGCTCCACCATCCAGGGCACGGCCGCTGCGTTTCTGGATGGTGTCGGACTTTGCGTGCGCCTTGAGATGCTCGCAGTCTTTGTCGCGCTTGGCTTCGGCGCCGCCGCGACTCCCTTTGTTGCGCAGAACCGGGCTGCGGGCGACAGTCAGCGGGCGGCGCGCGGGACATGGGTGCTCGCGTTGGCCGCGGCATTCGCCATGGGCCTCATTGCCGTGCTGCTCGCGCTCTGCATGACGCCGATTCTGAAGGGGCTCATGCCCGGCATCGAACCGACCGCACTTGCGGCGGCGCGCCAGTACCTCTCGGTGTTGCTGCCCTTCCTGCCGGCTGGAGGCGTCGCGATCGTGTTGGCGCGCGGGCTGAACGGTGCTGGCAGCACGCGCAGCGCGCTGCTCATCGACTTCCTGCTGCACGGTGTGGTTCTGGTCCTGTCGGCGGCATGGATCGGAGCACGCGACGGTGCAGGGCCTGCGGACATCTGGTGGTGTGTTGCGGGCGCGCATGTGATCGGCGCTTGCATGTACATGTTCATCTGGATGCGTGGGCGCTGGAAGGTCCGGAAACTCTGGGGCTCTGCAAGCGCCTCGTGTTGACAACGCCCGCGAAGTGCCTGATGCTGATGCGTGACGGCGCGCAGGCGCGAGCTGTCAGGAGAGGTCTCATGACCCACGGCATGAAGTCGTTGGCGGGTTGTCTGTTGGTCACCAGCAGCATGTTCCTTGCTGGTTGCGCCAACGCTTTCGAGGAGCACTTCGTGGGTGAACGTGGACCGGAAGTCGCTTTGGCGCAGCTCGCACCTTGGGGGCCTGTGCCTTCTGGCACACGCTTGGTGGGGAAGAGCGAGTTCATGACGACGCGGGACGAAGGCGACACGGAAGCTCTCGCTGCGGCACGCGCGCTGGGAGCGGATGCTGTGGCTTGGCGGCGGAGCTGGAAGAAGGACACTCAGCACACAGGCTACGACCGCATCACGCATACCGACCGCGTCACGACCACGGGCAACGTCGGCGGAGTGCCCTTCAGTTCCACCAGCACCGTCCAGCGCACGGAGGCGGTGCCGTATCAATACACACTCAGGTGGTTTCAGTACGAGGCCCGTTTTTACCGCGCGCTCCCGGTGACCCCGCCTGTGAGAAACCCTGCGGACGCGCGCGACCGGAACGAACCCTGAGTCTGCCTGCGCAGCGGGCGACGTGTTGAGTAGCTCCGTCGCCGCTGCGTCAAGCCCCGCGCGCAGTTTTTCTTCGCGACCACTGGTGGCGTGAATGAAAGAGTCACACGCGCGTGGCACCGCGTGCGCCAAGGGTTTGCGCGCTTCGCTGCAATCGGTTGACCGTCCGGACGCGGCGTGGCTACAGTGCGACGCGGCCCGGAGGTTGGCGGGCCATGTGCGGCGGTCTTCGTCGCGCGGTGCATCCACCTTGATCCGGAAAGTTCATGTCGGCTGTAGAAAAAAAACGCGAGCGCTTGCTCAATCTTGTCGCGGTGTTGATGGACGCCAAGGCTCCCGTCACGTTCCGGACCATCCGTGAAAGCGTGGTTGGTTACGACGACAACGCGCAGGATGACGCGAAGGAGAAGCGCTTCGAGCGCGACAAGAAGGAACTCCGCGAACTCGGTATCGAGGTGGAGTATCTGGACGATCATCGCGGCACGGCGGGTTATGTGATCAAGAGCGAGCGGGTGGTACAGCGAGAGATGGCCTTCACCAGCGAGGACGTCTTGCTGCTGAACATGGCGGCGCGCGTGGGAGAGGTGGCGACCGGCGGCGGGATTCTCGCGCGCAGCTTGAAGAGCGCGCTCAGAAAGCTCGCGGCCGACATGCCGGATGGACCGGAAGCCAGGGAGCTTTCGGAACTCTTGCGCTTGGGCGTGTCGGCGGCGACCCACGAAGGACGTGATGCCTTGACCACGCTCGTGCGTGCCGTGGCACGTTGTCGCAGGGTGCGCTTCCACTACCGGCCACTCGATGGGGCCGAAGCTCTGCGCGAAGTCGATCCCTACGGCATCGGCATGGTCAAGGGGTCTTGGTACCTCGTCGGTCATTGCCGCAGACATGCGGGCATTCGCACGTTCAAGCTTGCGCGCATCCGGGGCGAAGTTCTCGCGGATGTGGGCGAGGGTGCCGGCGACTTCGAGTGCCCGGCGGATTTCAGTCTCGCACGCCATCTGCAGGATGAGGGCTGGGATCTGGGGGTGATGGATCCGGTCGCTGTACGTCTGCGTGTGCCTGCAGGCGTGGCGACGCCGCTGCTGCCGCCGCGCGCAGTCGAAGTGGCGCGGGACGAGCGTGGAACCATCTTCGAGATCGCCGTGCGTCGTCCCTCCGAACTCGTGCCCTGGGTTCTCGCGCGTGGTGGAACTGTGTGTGTCGAAGAACCCGCTGCGTTGCGCGAGGCGGTTCGCCAGGCCGCAGAACGTCTGTTGGTCTTGAACACGAAGCCGAGCACGCAGCCTGAACTGGCAAGTGTCAGCGGAGCTTGAGGGCAGCATGGCCGACCAGAGCCTCGAAACCATCAACCGCTGCCTCGCCTTGGTGCCGATCCTCTGCCAGCATCAGGGGCTGACGCTGGATGAACTCTCGCGGCGTGCCCATGTGCCGCGAGCGCAGCTCGAAGAGGATCTCTTCAGCACGCTCCTGCTCTGCGGTGTTCCACCCTATTTCCCGCACGACTACATTTCGGTCTGCCTCGAAGGCGACCGGGTGCGTGTCGCCTTTGCGGATCGTTTCCGTCGGCCCGTGAGTCTGGATGCGCTCGAAGCGCTGGCGCTCAAGCTGGCATGCGAAGGCACGGCCCCGGGGCCTGCCGGTGCACGCGCCGTCGCGCAGCTTCTCCGCAAGGTCGAGGAGGGCATGGCGCCGAAGCCGCGAAAGTTGTTCAAGGCACTCAGCCGCCGCGTGGGACGGGATCCGGAAATGCCGGCGGCGGGAGCGAGCATCTACGACCGGGTCTGTCGCGCGTTCTTCGAACGGCGCTGGGTCGAAATCGAACACTTCAGTGGTGGCGGCAGTGCACCGCAACTTCTCGAGCTTGAACCGTGCGGTGGTATCGCCCGCGATCAGCACTGGTATCTCGTGGGCAGGCTCGACGGCGAGAAGGAGCCGCGCTGCTTCCGCCTCGACCGCATCCGCAATCTGCGCGCGCTGGAGCGCAAGGTCGAACATACAGCGCCGGTGGATCTGGACGCGCTCGCCACGCGGCCCTTCTTCGGAGACACAGCCTTGCCGAAGGCGACCATCCGCTGTCACGGGGCGACTGCACGCTGGATCGCCGAGTCGGCGGAGTCCGGCACGGTGAAGGATTGTGGCGACGGCACGATCACGTGGCATCCGCCGGTCGCGAACGAGGAGGCGCTTGCGCGCATTCTTCTCGGCCATGGCGGGGAATGTGAAGTCCTCGCTCCTGAAGCGTTGCGGCGTCAGTTCGTGCATCTGCTTGAAGCTGCCGCAGCGGCACATGCTTGAGCGTCGCAACATGCGCGCTTGCTTCCCGCTGATCCTTGCGTGTGTTGGTCTAGCCTGCGCCATCAGCGCGCAGGAGCCAGAGTCAGCGCGCACCCTCGAACTGCGACTCCTGCGCGGTGAAGACAAGGCGGTCCTTGCGGAGGCCATGAAGGCGCTGGAGGCGGAGCATCCCGCGAGCGACCTGCTCTGCCTCGGGCTCGCCGCGTCAAGAAACATCGGGCAGTTGGCGGAAGAGGAACGCTTTGCGCGCGCGCTCAGCGCACTGGACGGGATTGCACCGCGGGGCCGCATCGCGCTCGCGACCTATCTTGCGGAGCGAGGTCGGCGGGAGGAAGCGCTGAAGCTCCTGGAGCCACTCGTCCAGCCGCTTGCGCCTCTGCCCACGGACCGTCCGGCCTTCAGTCTGCGCGCAGCCGCCGCGCTCGCGGACATGCACGCGAGCCTCGGTCATTCGTCCATCGCAGAAGCGTTGCGCGAGCAGGTGGTCGAGGAGGCGCGGCGCATCGTGGTGCGCGAGGCGCAGGATCTCGTGGCGCTTGGCGAGGTTTACCGTGCCTTCGACGGCGCCAAGGAAGCCGAGGGCGCGTTTGTCGAGGCGCAACGCACGCTCGAGAAGGCACGGAAGAGCGGCGCACAAGAAAGCGCACTCGAAGATTGGCGCCCGACGCTTGCGCTCGCACGACTCTATCTCGAGGACATGCACCTCGAGGCGGATGCGGTGAGAGAGTGCGAGAGTGCGCTGCGGCTGCGCAGCGGACTCGCGGAGGCCTTCGCAGTGAAGGGCCGCGCCGAACTCGCCTGGCAGAAGGATTCTGCCGCCGATGATTCCTTCAAGCGCGCCTTGGCCGTGCATGCCGCCGAGAAGACGGCTCGTGCGCATGCCATTCGCGCAGGCCTCGGCGTGCATCTCGCGCCGGACATCGTGAAGTCTCTGGACGAAGCCCTCGCACGTTGGCCGGTTGAGCCCGCATACCTCGGGTTGGATCTCGCGCGCCAGCTCTTTACGCAGGGCGAAAGCGCCTTCCGCAAGCGGCTCGCGGAGGTGCAGAAGCTCGTGCCGACTTCTGCTGATCCATGGCTCAGTGTGGTGGATCTTCTGTCCGACCAACGGCGTTGGCAGGAAGCTCTTGTGCTTGCGGAGGAGGCCGTGCGCCTGCATCCGGAGTCGGCGCCGCTCTGCGATGCGCTCGCGCGACTCGCCCTCTATCTCGGCGAGGACGAACGTGCCCGGGCGGCGCTGAAAGCCGCGGCGGAGGCGGAACGGTTCTCGCATGTGAAGCGGCGCAACATGGCCGAGTTCCTGCGCGTCAATGGTCGCTATTACGAAGATGTCGCCACGGAACATCTCATTTTGCGGCTGGCGCGGCGCGAGCGCGCGGTGTTGGAACCTGTGCTTGGCCCGTTCGCCGAGCGTTCACTCAAGCACTTCATTGCGAAGTACGGGTTCACACCGGCGGGCATCGCGGGTGGGGACAAGCTGCGCGTCGAAGTGCTGCTCTCGTCCGGCGATCTCTCCGCGCGCACCTTCGCCCTGCCGCGGCCGGGATTCCTCGGATTCTGCTTCGGCCCGCTGGTGACAATGCTCTCGCCTGGAGCGGACGGTAGCGAGAATTTTTCGTGGGCGCGAACTCTGCACCATGAACTCGCGCACAGCTTCGCTCTGGGGCTCTCCAAGGGGCGCGTACCGAAGTGGCTGACGGAAGGACTCAGCACCTGCGAGGAGCGCGCGGAGAACCCGGCCTGGGATCGGCACTTCGACAGGGAACTGCAGGATGCCCTGCACTCGGACGAGCTCATTCCCGTGCGTGCGTTCGACGCAGCCTTCGGGACGCCGCGTGCAGTGTTCGCTTACTACCAGGCCGGCTTGCTCGCTGAGGCTCTGGTCAAACAGGGCGGCATGGAACGCATGACAGCCCTGCTCCGCCTTCTCGGCGAGGACAAGGCCTTCTGGCCGGCGCTTCACGCGACCTGTCAAATCGATGCGGACGGCCTCGAGGCGCTCATGCGCGAGACAGCAGCAGCTCACACGGCATCCATGCGTCGCATCCCGCGTCTGGTGGGGAAGGCCCTTGTGGCTGCTACGACCGCAGACGCCACGCCCGACGCGGTGACACTCATCCGTCTCACCGCGACCTTGCAGGACGCTGGTCCGCTGCGGATGGCCGAGGCGAATGCAGCCCTGGAGCGCGCCACCGCGAAGGCCGGTGCGGATGAGCCACGGGTGCTGTTCTTGACGGCGCGGCAGGCCGCGCTGGCTCGCGATGACAAGAGAGCGCTCGGACTCGTGACACAGGCGTTACAGGCGGGACTGGATGATGCCCAGGCGCACGAACTTCACGCGCGTCTCGCACTGAACGCGGGCGACAGTCCGACAGCGGAGAAATCCTTCCGCGCGGCGATCGCGGCCTTTCCGAACAACGCGGACAGGAAGGGGCCGCGTGTGCAGTTGGCGCGCATCCTGCTCGCGCGCGGCGCAACCGAAGAGGCACTCCTGGTGCTCGAAGCGCACCTCGCCATTGACGCCGAGGATGACGACGCAAGAACGCAAATCCTGAAGCTCCTTTCCGTCAAGGGGGCGCAGGAGAAAATTCTCGCGCACGCGGAGGCACGCATGCTGCTCCTCCCGCTGCTCGCCGAAGTGCACCTCGTGCGCGGCAGGGCGCTGCGTTCTCTGGCGCGGAATGCGGATGCGGAAGGCGCACTGCGCATTGGGCTTGCGTGCAAGATGGAAGCTCCTGAGGAGGCGGACTTGCTGGGTGAACTCGGGCTCACTCTGCTCGCTCTCGAACGCCGTGAGGAAGCCCTTGAGTCTGCAAAAAAAGCGGAGGCCCTTGTGCCCGGACACGCCATCGCCAAGGATGTGCGCCGCCGGGCCGGGGCCCGGTGAGTTTTTTCGAGGCGGTTGATGGAATCAGTGATCCAGAGTTGTCTTGCTCGCGTTTTTGAGCGCCTGCGTTCCAGCACGGGACCGCAGGCGTGGACGCTCTGGTTCTCTCGCGCACGCTTTCTCGAACTGCGCCGTGGTCGCCTGCAACTTGCCGTGCCGAACATCATGGTGAGCGAGTGGATTCGCGACCATTACGCGGCGGACATCGAACGTCTCGCGCGTGAGGAACTCGGATCCAGCGTGGCCATCGACATGGTGGTCCAGCCGGACCTCGCCGCCGTCAAGGCGCGGAGCGAGGCCGCCACACGCCCCTCGCGGAGCGACCGGCGCCGTACCTTCGAGGAGTTCATGCCCACCGTCGGCAGTGCGCGCGCGGTGCTGTCATTGCAGCACTTTGCGGACAGGCCCACGGCCCTCTTCAACCCGATTCTTGTGACCGGCCCGGAAGGCGCGGGGCGTACCCATCTCGCGGAGGCGCTGGAAGCGCGGCTCCAGCGCGCAACTTCGCTGGTGCGCACGGATGGCCGGGCCCTTGTGCGGGACTTCGGGTTTGCTCAGCGCACGCGCAGTCTCGGGAGCTTCCGCGAGCGTTTCCTCCGCGCGGACGTGCTCATCATCGACGATGTGCAGGACCTGCATGGCAAGCTCGCGACGCAACGCGAACTTGCGGGCATCCTGAAGGAGCTCCTCGCACGCGGTGGCCGTTTCGCAGCCTTCCTGCGCGGCGGCCACGAAGAGCGTGCTCAACTCGACCCGCTTTGCGCATCGCTGTTCGCGGCAGGCATGGTGGTGGATCTGGTGCCGCCGACGGTGGAGGAGCAGGCGACGATCCTGAAGCTCCGCTTCCAGCGGGGCCCGGCACGCGTTCCCTCGGAAGTCGTCGAACTCGTGGTGCGGCGCGCGCGCACGACGTTGCCGGCCGCGGAACTTCTGGTGCACAAGGTCTGGGGTTTCGCCGCACTCTCCGGTGCTCCCGTGACGAGTGCGTTTCTCGATCAACATTTCGACGAGATTCGCGGGCCCGAGAACGCGGGCGAGCGCTTGGTGCGCTGCATCATGGCGGTGGTGGCGGAGCGTACGGGCGTGCGCATGGAGGATCTCCTGGCGCGCCGGAAGACCCGCACCCTCACCGCACCGCGGGCTCTGCTGGCCTGGTTGCTGCGTGAGAAGGCCGGGCTCACGTTGAAGGACATCGGCGAACGCCTCGGCGGGCGCAGTCACACGGCCGTGCATCAACTCATCGTGCGGACGGCGCGCGATGCCGGGAAAGACCCTGCGCTTCTGCAAGTGGTGCGCGAAATCGACCGGCGGCTTGTGCGCCCACGAGGCTGAAGATGGCCTTCCTCGTCTTCGAGGGCATTGACGGCGCCGGGAAATCCGGAGCGATCGAGGCGCTGCGTGAGGCGCTGGTGCAGCGCGGGCGCAAGGTGCTCTGCTTGCGCGAACCTGGCAGCACGCCTCTTGGTGAGCGAGTGCGCGCCATCTTGCTCGACCCTGCGCTCGGTCAACTGACGGCTTGGACGGAAGCGTGCCTGTTCAATGCCGCACGCGCGGAACTCGTGAGCCGCGTCATCCGGCCAGCCCTCGCGGCGGGCGAGGACGTGTTGCTCGATCGCTGGTGGTACTCGACGCTTGCCTATCAGGGCGCAGCTGGCGGTGCGGATGTGGAGGCATTGCGCAGCCTTTCGAAGGCGGCCACGGGTGGCCTTGAGCCGGAGCGCGTGATCCTTCTTGATCTCCCGGCGGAAACTGCCTTCGCACGCATCGCGCGCGCGAAGGACCGCATGGAGGAGAAGGGGCTCGCGTTCCTCTCGCGTGCGCGCGAGGGCTTTCTTGCCGAAGCGCGGCGCGATCCCGCTCGCTTTCGAGTGGTGGATGCGAGCCTTCCGCTTGCAGAGGTGAGGGACCGCGTCCTCGCAGAGGCTTTGTGATATGAGAGCGCCGGCCTTCGCCGACGTCGTGGGGCATGCACGTGCGCGCGCAACGTTGGAAGCCATGTGGCGTGAAGGGCGCGTGCCACAGGCGCTGCTCCTCTGCGGGCCGCGGGGCTCGGGAAGGCGCACCCTCGCACAACGTTTCGCGGCCCTTCTGCTCGGTGGTGACCGTGAGGGATGCGTGGAAGTGGGCACGACAGCCTCGGAGCGCATTCGCCACGGGCTGCATCCCGATGTGTTGCTCATCGAAAGAGAAGAGGGACGTCGACAGCTCAGCATGGATGCGGTGCGCGCGCTGCGCGAGGAATTCTCGCTGAAGCCTCAGGAGGCAGCCCGGAGAGTCGCCATCCTCGCGGATGCGGACCGGCTCAGTCTGGAGACCGGCAATGCCCTGCTGAAGCTCCTCGAGGAACCGCCGCCCACGAGTCACCTCATTCTCACGGTGCATTCTGAGGCGGCCCTGATGCCGACTCTCCTTTCGCGCTGCGTGCGTCTGCACCTCGAGCCACTTCCGCGGGAGGAACTCGAACACTTCCTGCACGCGCGCGGCTACGCCGGGCGCGATGCGGCGCTGGCTGCAGCGGCGTCTGATGGAGCTCCGGGCCGGGCCCTCGCATTGGCCGAAGCGGGCTTCGCGAGCGTGCTCCTGCCGGCGGCCGTGGCGCTGCTTCAGCCCGGACCTACGCCACTCGCCACGGCGGCGGAGCTCTTCAAGGCGCTCGACAGCGAGCGCGAGAAGAAGAATCTCGAGTCCACGCGTGAACGCATGCGCGGCCTGCTGGAGGCCCTGCAATTCCTGTGCGGAGTTGCGGAACGGGGGAGCGTCGGGATCGCTGCAGAGGGATTCTCGGGCGAAGACATGGCGGCGCTCCCGTTGGACGATGTGAACGCTGCTCGACGCGAATTGGTGCTTGCGGCGCATGTTCGGCTCGATGCCAATGTCGCGCCGCTGCTCGTGCTTGAGGAACTCCAGTTCGAACTTCTGGAACTTGTTGGCCCTGTCCCCGGCTCCTGATATGAACCAGCAAGTTCTTTCCCGGAGTGCATCCCTGACATGAGTGAGGCCAAAGACAAGGTTCGTCATCTGGCGGCGCAAGGCCGCTATCGGCTGGAGGCCTATCAATTCCTTCTGAAGGCACTCAACTTCACGGTGAAGTCGCGTGAAGAAAAAGGGCTGCGCGGGCATGTCACCGGTGGCGAGCTCCTCGGAGGCATCCGCGAGTACGGGATGAAGGAGTTTGGCTACCTCGCGCGCACGGTGTTCGAGCAGTGGGGTGTGCGCCAGACCGATGACTTCGGCGAGATCGTCTTCGAATTGGTTGAGGCGGAGGTCCTCTCGAAGCAGGAGACGGACAGGAAGCAGGACTTCGCGAAGATCTACGACTTCGCTGACGCGTTCGAGAGCCCCTTCCGCAAGAACTGACCCGCGGGTGCCGCCTGCTCTGTTCGGGGGTGATCCCGCTTCGCAGAGCCGCTCGGATGCACTCGAAGGCTCTGCTCAGCGGGACCCCATGCGCTACGCGCCGATACGGCGCAGGCGGCGTGGACACTGTTCTTCAACGTGCTCCGCGCATGGGGCTTGGAACGGATGCGTCCGCGCTCAGATGTCCGTGTCGCCGCCCTCTTCCTTGGCGGGATCCACGGGCTCGGGCACGCGGCCCTTCAGGAAGGCATAGGCTTCCACATCATCGACCTTGCGGCCGGACTTGGTGAGTGCGTCGTGAATGGCGCGCTGGAGTTGGCGGTCTTCGAGAATGTCCGCGACATACTCGCGCCCCCGGAGATCCGAGGCCGCGCGACGCATCTGCGCGCGCAACAACCGACGAAGGTCGTCCTGCTTCAGTGGCGTTTCGAGTTCCTTGTGCAGATTCTCGAAGCCCGGATAGCGGGTCGTTTCGAGTCCGTCGCCTTCCGCGAGGCGGATGACGAGATCACGATTGTCCTTCGCCAGCCCGTTCACATAGTCCTCAAGCTTGCGGGTTTCCACGATGCGCGTGAACTCTTCTTCCTTCCAGCCTTCGTAGGGGCGCTGGGTGATGAGTTCGTCAGGAAGCACTCCGCCCTTCTTCAGGACCTTGCCCTTCCTGTCGCGTTCGGTGTGGATGCTCCGGCCTGAGGGGAGGAAGTAGCGCGCGATGGTGAGCTTCACCTCGGGGCCACGGTCGTATTTCTTGTTCTGGTTCAGATCTTCGAAGCGTTCGCCTTCGGTCCAGATGCCGTCGGAGTTCTGGTCAACGAAGCTCTCGCCGGCATCAAACGTGCCGTTCGTGTTTGCATCCGTGAAGGGCTCGGGCTTGTCGTAGCTGTCGTTCGGGGCCGCGGCATCCGTGAAGGCTTCGCCCACGTCCCAAGCGGCGTTGCCGTTCAGGTCCGTGAAGGTTTCTCCCTCGTCGTACCAGCCATTCTTGCGCGGGGCATCCTGGAAGCGCTCCGCGGGAAGAGAGCGGAGCGGGAAGGGACGCTGCACGGAGCCCTTGCCGAAGGATCGCTCGCCCACGAGGGTGGCACGTTTGTGATCCTGCAGTGCGCCAGAGACGATTTCGGACGCAGAGGCGCTGTAGCGATTCACGAGCACCACGAGAGGTACGTCCCGCACGTGGTCGTGTTCGGTGCTGTAGAGATAGCGGCGTGGGGCGAGATCCTTGTTGCGGCCCTCCCAGTAGCAGACGGCCTGCTTGCCACTCAGGAACTTCCCGGCGATGTCCTGCGCTGCTTTCAAGTAGCCGCCGGTGTTGAACCGGAGATCGATGATGAGGGCTTTCATCTCGACCTTCTCGAGATCGCGCAGCGCGCTTTCCACTTCGGTCGTCGTCGTGGCGCCGAACGTGGTCACTTGCACGTAGCCGATGTCCCCCGGAAGAAGTTCCGCATTCACCGTGGGAATCCGGATCTGGGCGCGCTTCATGGTGAATTCGCGTGGCTTCGACCAGCCGCGACGATGCACCTGCAAGAGGATGTCGGAACCGGACGGCCCCTTCAGCCGACCGGTGATCTCCTGCAGTTCATGCCCGAAGGTGTCCCAGCCATCCACTTTGAGGATCTTGTCGCCGCTCTTCAGGTCGTGGCGATACGCAGGCCCGCTGTAGATCGGGCGCACGATGAAGATGCGCTTGTCATCATCCAGATTGACGTAGGCGCCGATGCCGCCGTAAGTGGGATTGAGATCGAACTCCCACTCCTCGACATCCTCGACGCGCATGTAGCTCGAATGCGGGTCGAGTGCCGCCACCAATCCTGCGGCCGCCGCTTCCGTGAGTTCACGCTCGGTCCACGTGTCGCCATCCTGATGGAGTTGGCGAATCATGGACTTGACTTCATCGAGCAGGCCCGCTTCGCCACTCTGGGCGCCGGAGCCACCCGTGCCGCGGCTCAGGAGGTCGCGCATCTGGTCAACGGCAAGGTGCAAGCGTGCGAGTTCACCGCGCGGGCTCGGGTCGTCCCGGAGGCCCTCAAGCACGGAGCGAGCGGCATCCACATCCCCGATGTCCGCGAGATTGAGGGCTGCGGCTTCTGCAGTTGCGAGGTCGCCTGTCTTCAGCATCTCGTGCAGGGTCTTCCGCGCCACGGCGCGGTACTGACGACTTGCACCGTGCAGATCGCGCGCAAGGCGCGCCTTCGCCGGCCCCTTGGCCCGCGTGAGCTGCGCTGCGATTTCCGCCGCGCCGGATTCCATGGATTCCTCGGCCATGAAGTCCGCGGCGAGCAGCCCGGTTTCGGAAGTGCCTTCTTCCTTGAGCAAGTCTCCGAGAGCGCGGGCAGCGTCGTTGTCCTTGTCGAGGAGCCACAGCGCGCGGGCAGCGCCGTAGCGGACGAGCGCTTCCTTGCGCGTGAGTGCCGCCTTCATGGCGGGGCGTGCCGCCTCACCGAGATCCAGCAGGCGGTTCGACAAGCGCCAGCACTCGCCGGAAGTGGTCTTGCTCATGGCAAGGACGAGGTTCGCCGCATTGTCCGGGGTCGGTGCTTGCGCGCTGATGCTGGCCACGAAGATGAGGATGAAGGTGATGACTCTGTGCATGTCCTTTTCCACCGGGATTGGCTGACCGGCATCGTATCCGCAGCGTGACAGAAGAGTGCTGCGTTTGCCGCCTCGCACCTGCGTGGCTACGTTGCCAGCCATGAGCGTCCTCCGCAGGAATCCCTGCGAACTGGAGATCGACCTTTTCTGTCGTGGGCTGCGCATCGATGCAGCGGCGCGCCCCGGAGACGACGGCCGACCCGTCACGCGCACGCGCGCGGGGCTCGGATCCGGACTCGAACTGGTGCTCCCGGGTGAGCTGAAGGACCTCTGGGTGAACGTGCCCGTGGAGGAGGATTTCGCGGCCTCGTCGCCCTTCGTTCTCGAACGCGTGGATGCGGGCTGGGTGGTGCGTGACGAGCGCAACGCCGAGCGCTACGTGGTGCGCCTGCCCGCGGAACCCGACTGGTACGAAACGCCAACAACCTCCGGCACGCGCATGCGCGATGTGGGCGTGCTGCAGGGCACTTACCTCGGCATCTACGTCTCCAACTCGTGCATGTACTGGTACAAGGAGCCCGCCCAGAACTGCCGCTTCTGCACCACGGGCTTCAACGTTGGCGTCAACGAAGTGGCCGAGAAGTCCATCGAGGACGTGGTCGAGACCGCCGCGCGCGCGAAGGCGGAATCCGGTGTCACCTTCGTGCACTTCAACACCGGCTATCAGAATGGCCGTGGGCTGCAGCAGATTGCGCCCTACGTGAAGGCGGTGAAAGAACGCGTCGGTGCGCTCATCGGAGTGCAGGCGGTTCCGCCGAAGGATGCGAGCGGACTCTGGCAGTACGACTGGCTGCGCGACCTCGGCGCGGATCACTTCTCGTTCTGCTACGAATTCCATTCTCCGGACGCATTCAACGAGTTTCTTCCCGGCAAGGCCGCCACTGTGGGGCAGGGCGCGTTCTTCCGCGCTCTCGAGTACTGCCAGAAGAAGATGCCCAAGGGCTCGTGCAGCGGCGAGATCATTGCAGGTGTGGAACCCATCGAGGCCACGCTCGCCGCCATTGACTACATCACCGCACACGGTGCGTTCCCGACCGTGTGCATCTTCCGGCCGGTGGTGGGCTCCGACATGGAACACTGGCCATCTCCTGACTACGAGGACATGCGCCGCGTGATGGAGCACATGTATCGCGCGTGCCGCAAGGCGGGCATTCCCATCGGGCTTGCGCCCAATATCGAAGTTTCGCTCATCGTGAATCCCGATGATGCGCAGTACCTCGTGCCGCGCACGTTCGGATTCCATATGCAGCGGCTGAAGCAGCGTGTGCTGAAGAGCCTCGCTGGCTTCCATTTCCGGCGCGCGCTGAAGCCTCAACCGGTCCGCGGTGATCTCATGCGCCCGCAGCGCGAAGCCTCGGTGGTCATCCGATGATCAAGGATGCGTCCGGCAAGCGACTCTCGCTCGCTGCGCCCACAGCACTTCTCGAACCGTGGGTGCTCGCGCTGGAGGGAGCAGAGGATGCCTGGGAACTCGATGCCAACCTCGCCGGTCTGGATCTGCGCTGCCTCTCTGACGTGAAGGGCCATTCCTCACGGGCGCGCCTGAAGTTGTTCGCTCCGGAGCCGAACGTGGCGGTGGCGTTCTTCTACAAGCCTTCGCAACTTCCGTTTTCCACGGACCGCTTCGCCTACGGTGCTCTCATCCACCGCCGCGTTGCGCCCACTCCCGAGGAGGTGCAGGCGGGCCTCGAGTTTCTCCGCCGTGGATTGCATCCTGAAGCGCGCCCGAGCGCGCTGCGCCGGGCCTTCCCTTTCGACATTCCGCGCTGACGCGATTCCTTCGCGCGCTCGATGCGTCGCGGGTGCATGCACTCCGTGCGGCATATGCGACTGCTCGGCACCGTGCTGGATGGCATCGAGGCTGTCGAGGTCACACTCGAAGCGCGTCTGGACGAAGCGTTGCGCCCGAGCGAGCCGAAGATCGTGGGCCTTGCATCGGCTTCGGTGCGCGAAGGCCTCTTGCGCGCGCGCGCAGCACTGCGCGAACAACTGGCCCATGAACTTGCGCACCAGCCGTTCGGACTGCTGGTGAACCTCTCGCCGGCCGACGTACCGAAGGGCGGGAGAAGTCTGGATCTCGCGCTCACGCTCGCGTGGGCTGCGGTACTGCGGGATATTCCTGCTGAGCGTCTTGCAGGTCTTGTGTTTCTCGGCGAAGTCGGGCTGGAGGGGGATGTCCGTCCCGTGAACGGCGCGCTGGCGGCACTCCTCGCCGCCACCATGGCGGGACGCAAGGGTGTCGTGTTGCCGCACGGAAACCTGAACGAAGCGGCTTTCGCTCGCGATATCCCCGTGCGCGGTGTGCGTCACGTGCGGGAAGTGCTCGCCATGCTCGAAGGTGGCTTCGAGGCGCTCCGTGTGCATGAGATTCCCGCGGCTCCCGAACGGGATGCGGGCGGCCCCGATTGGGGCGACGTGCGGGGTCAATTGCAGGCGAAGCGTGCGCTCGAAATCGCCGCCGCCGGTGGCCACAATCTGCTTCTGGAAGGACCGCCCGGTTCGGGCAAGACCATGCTCGCACGGCGTTTACCTCAGTTGCTGCCGGAGCTGGCACTGGAGGAGTCGCGGGCCGTGGCCGTCATCCAGAGCGCCGCACTTCTGCATGGAAACGCACAACTCGGGGTGCGGCCTTTTCGTGCTCCGCACCACACCGCGAGCATGGCGGGACTCGTGGGCGGAGGTCAGCCGCTGCGCCCGGGTGAGGTCTCGCTTGCGCATGGGGGAGTGCTCTTTCTCGATGAGCTCCCTGAATTCGAACGTCGGACACTCGAGGCCTTGCGGGAACCTCTCGAAGAACGCGTGGTGCATGTGGTGCGCGCCACCGGCGTGCGCGAGTTCCCCGCTGATTTCATCTGCGTGGCCGCGATGAATCCCTGCCCCTGCGGATTCGCCGGCCTCACGCCCGTGCGCTGTCGCTGCACGGTGCATGCGGCCGCGCAGTACAGGGCGCGGATCAGCGGGCCTCTGCTCGATCGCTTCGATCTGCGCCATTTCCTGCGGCCTCCGGCTCCTGAACTTCTCTACGAAGACGGACCGCATCAGCGTGCGTGCGAAGCGCGGACGCGCGTGCTGGAAGCGCGGCAGCGCATGGAGCGGCGTTTCGGCGCCCGGAGCACGAACGCGCGCGTGCCGGATGCCCTCATCCGGAGAACCGTGGTGCGCGAGGCTGGCATGCGCCGCCTGCTGGCGACGCTCATGGCACGACACCGTCTCTCCGCGCGCGCCATGCGGCGTCTCGAACGTGTGGCCCTCACCATCGCAGACCTTGAGGGCGCCGAACACGCGACGGAAGCGCATGTGCTCGAAGCGCTTTCCTACCGGCTCGTTGAAGGAATCGGATCCAGTCCGGGCCAAGGCAGCCAAGCGTAGTGCGCTATGCTCGCGGCATGGATTCCGGATTCACGCATCTCGATGCCGAAGGCCATGCGCGCATGGTGGAGGTCAGCGACAAGGGCGAGTCCAAGCGACGCGCCGTTGCTCGTGCCACAGTGCGCATGAGCCCCGGAGTGTTGCCGCGTGTGCTCAAGGGTGACTTGCCGAAGGGTGCCGTGCTGGAGGTCGCGCGCATCGCCGCGATCTCGGCCACCAAGCGCACGGCGGATCTCATTCCCATGTGCCACCCGCTGCGCATCACCGGCGTCGAAGTGAGCTTCGATCCCGTTTCGGATGTGGCTCTCGAAGTGCGCGTGGCTGTTGCTGCCTTCGACCGCACCGGGGTGGAGATGGAGGCCATGACCGCGGCCGCGGTGGCGGCACTCACCATCTATGACATGGTGAAGGCCGTGGACCGTGGCATGCGCGTGGAGGCGGTCGAACTCCTGCTGAAGGAAGGCGGGAAGAGCGGACTCTGGCAGCGGCCATGAGCACCCGTGCCTGCATCATCGTCGTCTCCGACCGCGCGCATCAGGGCATCCGCCCGGACGCCACCGCTCCAGCCCTCGCGCAGGTGCTCGCCGAAGGCGGGTTCGCAGTGGATGCAGTCAGCGTCGTACCGGATGAGATTCCGGCCATCGCCGCGGCCATCGCAGAGGCGTCGCGCGGTGGCGGCTTGGTCCTCACGACGGGAGGAACCGGCGCCGCCCCGCGGGACGTCACTCCGGAGGCGACACGCCAGGTCATCACCAAGGAACTGCCCGGCTTTGGCGAGGAAATGCGCCGCCGCTCTCTGGCGACGGTGCCTTCCGCCATCGGCAGCCGGGCCACGGCCGGAACGTGCGGGTTGGCTCTCGTTGTGAACCTGCCTGGGTCGCCGAAGGGAGCCGTGGAATGCCTCGCCTTCGTTCTGGCCGCAGCCAGGCACGTGCTCACGCTTCTGGCGGGTGACACACGAGATTGCGGACAAGCCGCGCCCGCTCCTGACGGCATTCCTGCGGCTGCCACTGCAAGTCCAAGTCTTCAACGGACTTGAGACAGCATCGACGAGCGAGTGCACGATTGACCCGCGGCGCAGGGCCGGTACATTACGCCTCCCATCCAGCGGCTTTGCCGTTCGGAATGCGCCCAGCGCGGTCGAGGACCCATTGATGGACAAGAAGGAACTGAAAGAGCTCATTCAACTCATGGACAAGCATGGGTTGGTGCGGCTCGAAATCGAAGAAGCCGGCAAGCGCTGCATGCTTGAGAAGGCGCAGGCGCCGTTGGTGGCAGCTCAGGCGCTCGTGCCGCAGCCTCAAGTCATCCAAGCTGCGCCTCAGGCGGCAGTCGCAGCCAGTCCGCGCGCGGAGGGCACCGTCACCTTCAACTCACCCATGGTGGGGTCTTTCTATCGGGCCGCCACCCCGGACGGGGAGCCTTTCGTGAAGGCCGGCGACCGGGTGGATCCGGAAACGACCCTCTGCCTCATCGAGGCCATGAAGGTCTTCAACGAGATCAAGGCCGAGACCCGCGGCATTGTCGTGGAAGTGCTGGCGGAGAACCAGGAAGCGGTGGAATACAACCAGCCACTCTTCCTGATCAAGCCGCTCTGAACGCCATGTTCAAGCGCGTGCTCATTGCCAACCGGGGAGAGATCGCTCTCCGAGTCATCCGTGCCTGCAGCGAACTCGGCATCGAGACCGTCGCGGTCTACTCCGAGGTGGACGAGGATGCGCTGCATCTCCGTTTCGCCGACGAGACCATCTGTATCGGTCCCGGCCCGTCGCGCAGTTCCTACCTCGACATCCCGCGCATTATCGCGGCAGCCGAGATCACCGACGTGGATGCCATCCATCCCGGCTATGGGTTCCTTTCCGAAAACCCGCGTTTCGCGCAGGTGTGCCGTGACTGCAAGATCGGGTTCATCGGTCCTTCACCCGAAGCCATGCTCGCGGTGGGAGACAAGGCGCGCGCACGCGCGCTGGCCATCAGCGCTGGAGTTCCAGTGGTCCCGGGCAGCGACGGCGTGCTGGCGGATGTGGACGCGGCGCTTCTCGCGGCGCGGACCATCGGCTTTCCCGTCATGATCAAGGCGGTCGCCGGT
>SXGS01258034.1_pt1 | contig 20565 bp, 21 predicted proteins | sample 3174681 | NCBI WGS metagenome assembly SXGS01 (sample SAMN11356861, study PRJNA531348) | freshwater metagenome | isolation source: freshwater sample F1-80 | place: China: Fuxian Lake, Yuxi | collected 2017-12-25 | reverse complement strand
CGATGTCGGTCACTTGCGCGCCGCGCGCCCGCATCGCGGTGAACGCCTCGTGACCGGGCGTGTCGAGGAAACAGACCCGGCGGGAGCCGACGTTCACGGCATAGGCGCCGATATGCTGCGTGATCCCACCCGCTTCACCTGCCGCGACAGTCGTGCGACGGATCATGTCGAGCAGCGACGTCTTGCCGTGATCGACGTGTCCCATCATGGTCACAACGGGATCACGCGGCAGGACCTCACCGACGACCTCCTCTGCCTCGGTCTCGGCGAGGTCCTTCTCGACATCGACCGCACTACTCTCGACCGTGTACTCGAACTCTCCGGCAATCAGGGTCGCATGGTCCAGATCAAGCGTATGGTTGACGGTGGCCATCACGCCCATTTCCATGAGCTTCTTGATGACCTCACCGGCCTTGAGCCCCATCGCCCGGGCGAGATCGCCCACGGTGATGCTCTCGGCGATCCGCACGATACGCTTGCGGGCCGACGGCGTCGTGATCTCGGTCTGCCGCACTTCCTTGCCGGGCGCCACGCGCCTCTTCTGCGGCCGGCGTGCGCCCCGCCCGCGATCACCGCCAACGAAGGGATCAAAGGGGGCCTGGCGGCGGATGACCTTCTTGCCCTTCTTGGGGCGTGCATCCGCTGCCCCGGGCGCAGGTTCCCCTGCGGCAGCGTTCGCCCCGGCGGGCCCACCCGGTCCCGCCGCAGGGCCGGGCCGCCGCGGCGCAGCCGGCTCCGGACGGCGCAACTCGATCTTGCCCAGCACCTGGACACGTCGCATGCCGGTTTCGAGCTTCGGCGCGTTGGGGTCCAGCACGGGTGTCGAACGGACCACATGCACCGTTCGGGGCCGGGTGCCCGTCGCGATCCGGCCGCCCGGCAAACGCGGACCAGAGGGCACCGTGCTCGCGGGTACACTTGGCGCGACTTCTGCCGGCGCCGCGTCAGGCGCAGGTTCAATCGCCGTGGCGGCGACCTGAGGCTCCGGCGCCACGGGCGGGGCCTCGGCCGGTGCCGCCGCGTCCATGACGCGCCCCTCATCGCCAGTGGGAAGCGGGCCGGTGGCCGGCTCGATGAGCGCCGGAGCTACGGGTGCCGGGGCCTCCACCAATTCGGGATCGGAAGGGAGCGCCGCCACCGCGGGGGGCTCGTTCGGCGGTGCCTCGAAACCAATCAGGGGATCTACGGCGCCTGCCTCCGGCGCAGCCCAGGACTCCGCCGCCGCGAAGCGATCGTCAGGCGAGATGCCCTCGCTGCCCTGACCGCCCACGACCTCGCGGCGGACTCGCCGGCGGATGACACCACTCTTGACGCGGGATTCGACCGTCGTCTCGATGGTCGCACCGAGGGTGTTCACGGTCTCACCGGCCACGACCCGCTCGACAATCCGCTCCTCGCCCACCGTCACCGCGGGGCGGTCATCGCGACCGAGTGCGGTGGCGAGCCGGTCGATATCGGCATCCTCGAGACTGCTCTGAGCGCGCTTGCCCGGCAGGCCGAGCGCATCAAGGCAAGTAATAAGGTCCCGGCTGGGGCGTCCCCATTCCTTGGCCAGTTCCTGGATCCGCTTCGACATGCCCTCTCAGCCCTCTCCGGTCACGGGTCGCGGACTCACAAGCGCGGAACGAGCCGGCCTGTCGACGCGCCGGCGCAAGCTCGGCACAACCCCGCGCCCGCCGACGAAGCGTTTCTCACAGGAGGGCGACAAATGCAGCCACGCACCACGCCCACCGCGCGGGCACCAGCCGAGTTCGCCATCGCCAGAGACAGCAAGACGCCGCATCTCCCGGGCTTCACCCCGCTCAAAGCAGCCCACGCAGCGCCGCATGGCCACATGCTGCGGACGAAGTCCTCCGGGCCATGGCATCGCCGGGATTCGCGTGAGGTTCCGGATCCGACGCTTCACGCGCCCTCCCTCGGCTCGGCACCATCGACGGCTTCGTCGACTTCGACGGTTTCGCTGGCACTGGCGCGGCTCGCCTCTTCGACCGCAGCCGCCGCTCGGCCCTCATCCACCGCGCGCCGCGCTGCTTCCTTGATGGCGACCGCGCGCTCGACCGGGATGCCGTCGGTCTCGGCAAGCTCATCAGGCTCGGCCTGAGCCACCTGCTCGGCCGAGCGATAGCCGGCCTGAATCAGAAGCTCGGCCGTCACGTCACTGACGCCCTCCACGGAGAGCAGCGAAACGCGTGCCCGGCGGATCTCTTCATCGGCTTGTGATTCGCCACGCACATCGAGCCGCCAACTCGACAGGCGCGAAGCCAGCGTCACGTTCTGACCGCGCTTGCCGATGGCGAGGGAGAGCTGGTCGTCCGGAACGATCACCTCCATCGAGTGCTCTTCCTCGTCCATGATAATCTTGACCACCCGAGCGGGCGCCAGGGCGCGACAAACGAATTCGGCGGGATCCTGCGTCCAGTGGACGATGTCGATCTTTTCGCCACGGAGCTCCTGCACCACGGACTGAACGCGCGTTCCCCGCATGCCGACACAGGCCCCGACCGGATCGACATCCCGATCGTGCGAGATGACGGCGATCTTGGCTCGGCCGCCCGGCTCGCGCACCGCTGCCTTGACCTCGACGATGCCCTCATAGATCTCGGGCACTTCCTGCCGGAACAGCTCGATCAGGAGATTCGGGTGGGTCCGGCTGAGGACGATCTGTGGCCCCTTGGCCGTGAGGTCGACGTCGTAGATGTAGGCCCGGATCCGGTCGCCCTGCCGGTAGCGCTCCCGCGGGATCTGCTCGCGTTCGGGCAGAATCGCATCGGTACGCCCGAGGTTGACGATGATGTTCTTGCGCTCGAAGCGCTGGACGGTACCCGAGAAGAGTTCGCCCTTGCGGTCCTTGAACTCCTTGTAGATCAGCTCGCGCTCGGCGTCGCGGACTTTCTGGATGATCGCCTGCTTTGCCGCCTGTGCACCGATCCTGCCGAACGCGGTACCGGGCAACTTGACCAGAAGCTCGTCCCCGATCTCCGCGTCGGCGTCGTAGGACCGGCGCGCATCAGCGAGGGAGAGTTCCTCGTCCGGGATCTGCACCATCTCGACGACGCGCTTGATCTCGAAGAGTTCGACCTCTCCGATGTCAGGGTTGTAGTGCGCCTCGATCTGCCGCTCGGCACCCATGGCCTTGCGGGCGGCTTGCACCATGGCGCTCTCGATCGCCTCGACGACGACCTGACGGTCGATCTGCTTTTCTTTGCTGACCTGCTCGATGACCCGACTGAGCTGGAAATCCATGACGACCTCTTCTCACTCCCGGCCCTTGGAGAAGCCCGGGATGTCGGCCTTGTGCTGGGCAGATTCGATTTCGTCGTAGCGCAGCCGCACCGGCGCGGTTCCGCCGACCATGAGGTCAATCCCATGCTCGTCGGCGGCCTCGAGGACGCCCTCGAGGACACGCTCACTCCCGCTTCCCGAACGCCGCCGGATCCGGGTTCGGCCCCCGATGAAGCGCTGGAAGTCCGCCGGTCGCCGCAGTGGCCGATCCACGCCCGGCGATGAACACTCGAGCACGTAGTGATCCGGCAGTGGGTCATGGACATCGAGAACGTCGCTGATCTCTCGGCTCAGCCGGGCGATGGCTTCGAGGTCCGTGCCACCGGGACGATCGATGTAGACCCGCAAGAGGGAGCGGTCGCCACTCCCCCGGTACTCGACCTCGACGAGTTCATGACCGCAGGCGGTCACGACCGGCTCGATCAGCTCAATGAGCCGCTCCCGGACCGCGCTCGCCTGCTCGATGTTCGAAATGGTGACGACCTCGTTGGATTTTTCCGCCCCAAACAAAAACGGCGGGCCGTGGCCCACCGCCGCTCCGGCCGGATGGCATCCGTTAGCACCACCCCTCCCGAGCCGCAAATTTACGAGCTTTCGGAGGATTCGCCGCCGCGCGCCGACAGGGCTCCGGAGGCATGGGCGTGGGCGTCAGCCCTCGCCGTCCGAGAAGCTGGCGTGCATGGTCACCAGCCGGAGCACCGTGAGGGTCCGCCGGCCGGCCGGGGTCGCCACCACGACCTCGTCGCCGACCTCGGCATTGAGCAGGGCGCGGCCGACCGGGGAGGCAATCGAGACCTCGCCATTCGTCCCGTCGAGTTCCTCGGGGAAGAGCAGCCGATAGGTGATCTCCTGGCCGCTCTCGCTGTCTTCGACGTTCACGGTCGAGCCATAGGAGACACGATCGCGTGGCAGGCGCGCGAGAGAATAGGTCGCGAGTTCGCTCAGGCGTGAGTGCACCTGGGCGATCCGCGCCCGGATCTCACCCTGCCGCTGCTTGGCGGCGTCGTATTCCGCGTTCTCGCGCAGGTCGCCGTGCGCGCGGGCCTCTTCGAGCCGGCGCGGCAGGTCGAATTGCATCTCGCGCTGGAGTTCCGCGAGATCCGCCTTGAGCCTTGCGATGATTGGCAATTCCATACGCCCGTCCGCACCCGAGAATTGGCGCCAGAGCCTCAGCGGTCGCCGGTCACTCGCTCGCTGTAGGAGCGTGAAGCCGACCCAAGCCAGCTCTGGAATTCGTCCCGTAGCGGCACTTCTCCCGTCAACAGCCAGTACATCAGGCCGGCACCGATCCCAACCCCGACCAGAAAGCGAAACATCTCGCGACCCTCATTGCGCCCCGGCTCAAAACCTCGACGCCCGGGCCTCCCGCGCCAGATCGAAAACTGCGAGTGCCGATCCGGGAGGCCGTATGCTCGGAGAGTGTAACAGGCTGGGCGACGATTCCGCTGCCCATGCGGCCACCGCGGTCGGGACGGGATCGCCATCGCTCGCGCCGCCGGCGTCCTTTCATGTCGCGTCGGTCGCGATCGAGAACGCGGTTGGCACGGCGTCGCCACGGCTGGCTCCGCCGAGGAGTCCCAGCCCGCACGACCTCCTGCGGCACACCCACGCGTTCCTCCGCCGCATGGTCGCTGCCGGCGCCGACCTGATCTACCCGCCGATCTGCACCCTTTGCCGGCGCGAAGGCCTCGAATCGCGAAGCGAGGGACTCTGCGCTGACTGCACCGCCGAGCTGACGCTCCAGCCGCGACTCGAGACGACCACACGCCACGGAGCCATGCCCTGCTGGACCCTCCTCACCTACGAGGGCCGAACACGGGAAGCGATCGGTCGCTGGAAACGAGGCGGTGATCTCATCCTCGGCGCGGCTCTCTGCCAGACCTTCGCCCGCCATACCCCGCCCTGGCTCCACGGTGAGATCGTCGTTCCGGTTCCGGGTCATCCCGCACGCCGGCGCCAGCGGGGCTTCGAGCCGGCCGCCCTCCTGGCGAGCGCTCTTGCCCCCGGCCGCGGTCGGCTGGTGCCCTCCGCCTTGCACCGGACCCCGAGGAGCCTGCCGCAGAGTGAGCTCGACCGCGGACAGCGTCTCGTCAATGCCCGGCATGCCTTCGCAGCGACTACTCCCAAGCGGTTCACGGGCCGCCGAGTCCTGCTCGTCGACGACGTCCGAACCACCGGTGCCAGTCTCGAGATCTGTGCGCAGCGACTGCGCGAAGCGGGTGCAGCGACGGTCCTGCTGGCCGCGCTTGCGCAGACACCATGAGCACCGGAAGCTCGCCCCCATGTTGGAACGTGCCCGATGGGAGCAACGTCACGCGACGGCCTCGGGGCCACCCACAACGCCCTCGCCCTTCGTGCTGCGCTGGGCGAGGCGCGTGCGCGGCGAGCCCGGCCCATCGCCCACCGCCCTGGACCTGGCGTGTGGCGGCGGGCGTCATCTGGCAGCCTTGGTCCAGGCCGGGTGGCAGCCCGTTGGTCTGGACTTCTCGCGTGCTGCCGCGCGGCAGGCCACGGCGTTCTGTCCAGCGGCGCAACTCGTGGTCGCCGACGCGACAGCACTCCCCTTCCGCGCACAATCCTTCGGACTGGTGGTGGTCTCCCGCTTCCTCGATCGCCCGGGACTCGCCGGGCTGGGAAACGTCCTCGGCCCCGGAGGCGTGCTCGTGGTCGAAACCTTCCTCGAGGACCAGCACCACGCCACCGGGCACCCCGCGCTACGCTTCTGTCTGGCGCGCGGCGAACTCGCGCGCTTGCTGGCGGCCGCCGGTCTCGTGCTCGAGGAACTCGAGGAGGGTCCCTGCGCCTCCGGGCCGGAGACCGTTCATCTGGCCCGATCCGCAGCCCGGCGGCCGCTGGCATGACACACCGGCCGCCGCGGCGTCGATGGTCCGCCCTAGAGCTGGCCTGCTTCAGTTGAAGTTCTGGATCGACCGCGCCATTTTGATCCTGCCCCGCGGCACCCGCTCATGATCATCGGTTGCTTGATTTCCGGCCGAGGCTCGAACCTCGAGGCCATCCTGCGCGCCATCGAGCGCGGCACGCTCACGGCCTCGGTGAGAATCGTCATCAGCAACCGGCCCGACGTCCCCGGCCTCCACCACGCGACCTCTCGGGCTATCGAGACCGCCGTTGTGCGACCAGCAGATTACGCCGACCGGGAAGACTACGACCGCGCGCTGGCGCAGCGGCTGCGTACGGCCGGAGTAGATACCGTCGTCCTCGCGGGGTTCGACCGGATCGTGACGAGTGCCCTGCTGCACCAATTCCCCAACCGGGTGGTCAACATCCACCCCGCGCTGCTGCCGGCATTTCCCGGGCTCCACGCTCAGCGTCAAGCCCTCCAGCACGGCGCGCGCATCACGGGTGTGACGGTTCACCTCGTGGACGAGCAGGTGGACCACGGCCCGATTCTCGGCCAGATCGCTGTGGCGGTGCGCGAGGACGACACCGAGGCCACGCTCGCGGCGCGCATCCTCGAGGAAGAGCACCGCCTCTTCCCCGCGGTGCTGCAACGCATGGCCGACGGCCGTCTTCATATCGATGGACGCCGGGTGCAGGGGGGCCTGCCATGACTCCCCCGCGCCCAGCCGCCGAGGCTCGCGCCTTGCGTGAACGGGGTGATCTCCACGGCGTCATCGCGCGCTGGGGTACCCTCTTGGACACGCCCGACTCGTCAAGAGCCGACGCAGATCTGCTCGAAGAGATCGCGCGCGCCTTTGCCCTCCTCGGCGACGCCCCGCAGAGCGAGCGCGCCTTCGAGCGGTGCTGCACCGTTCGGCCCGAGCGCGCCGCGCTCTACCGGTGCCAGGTCGGCTGGTTCTACCAGCGCCGCAAGCGTTGGACCCGAGCCCTGGACTGGTACGAGCGCGCTCTCGCGACCTTCCCCGGGTATCATCTCTGCCTGTTCCGCGTGGGCTACTGCCTCGAGAGGCTACATCGCCCGCTTGCCGCGACCGCAGCCCTGGACCGTGCGACCGCGGCGTGGGACGCGTCGCCCCCGGCGCAACGCGAACGCAGCCGCGGAATTCAGGTCCAGGTATTCTTCCACCTCGCGCGGTGTCTTCGCGAAACGGGCCAGGCGGACGCCGCCGCCGGGGCACTCGACCAGTGCGAAGCACTCGACGGCACCGGACCCGCTGCCGTGATCAAGCTGGAGCACCGGCTGACCAGCCGCGGCGAGATCCACCTGCACCAAGGCCACCATGACCAAGCTCTTGACGTCCTGCGCGAAGCACTGCGCCTGGAGCCCGAGTCTGCGGTGATCTGCGAGCGATTGGCGCGCGCGCTCGCGCTGGCGGGTCATACGGACGAGGCCGAGGAAGCGCTGCGGCGAGCCACGAGGCTACCTCGGGGCCATACGCTGGCTCCACTCGTGGCGCGCTGGTTGCGCGAGCGCGGCCGCCTCGGCGAGGCGGCCGCCCGGATCGCCGAGGCACGCACGGCCGCCAGCGAGCCGGATGCGTCACTGCTGCTCGAGGAAGCCCTGCTCCAGCGCGACCTCGGCCGCCCTCTCGCCGCGCTCGATCTGCTCGGCATTCTGGCGGCGGGCCGCGTCCCGCCAGAATCCCAGCTACGCGCGCAGGTCGAGGCCGCGATGGCACACGTCCATGCCACCCGGGGAGACGTCGCACGCGCCAAACGCATCCTCGCACTGGTTAACGTCGAGGGTCAGGCCCTGCCCGAGGTCGCGTCCCTGCGCGAGTGGCTCCAGCGCGAGAGCCCGCCGGCTCCGCCGATACTTGGCGAGGACGCAGCACTTCCGCCGTCCATGCTGGCCTTCGGCCTGACGAATGCATCTCCCCGGCTCTACGGCACGGTCACGCGATGGCTCGCGGAGCGTGGCTTCGGCTTCATCGATACGACCGAGGGCGAGGCTCTGTTCTTTCACGCTACGGCCTGCGAACCCGGAGATCTTGCCGAGATTCAGGTCAACTCTCCCGTGAGCTACGTCCCCGGTCAGGACTCCCGTACCGGCAAGATTCGAGCCGAGCGCGTACGGACCGAAACCCCGCTGGCGCGGGCACGCAGCGCCGGCGCTTGAGGGTCTCTCGCCCAACGCCGGGCGGGTCCTGTCTCGCCCATACGGGGGCGGGTCGCCGGCGTACGGCAGCGCGGACCCATCATTGACGCGACGGCAGGAAACCGTCCTTCAGCCGACCTGACGGTAACGCCGCGCCAGTTCGTGCGGGTCAACGCCGAGATAAAACGCGGCGCGAAGCGACCACATCAGCAGAACTGTTCTTGTCACGCCGCGGCTCTCCCAGCGCCGGCCCGAGGTTCGAACACGCTGCCGCAAGGCCGCCACGGGACCGCGGCGTCCCAGGCGGCGCGCGAAGTCGAGATCCTCCATCAGGGGAACCGGGGCGAATCCACCCATGACCTCGAACACGCTACGCCGCACGAACATCGCCTGGTCGCCGGTGAAGATGCCCGAGAGGCGCGAGCGCAGATTCATGAACGCGGCCACCACGGCGGTGGCCCGTTGCGCGCTGTCGATCTGCACATCGAACCGGCCCCCGACGCTCCCCGCCGCGATCGCGGCCGCGATCGCCGGCGCGAACTCCGGGGGAAGGGTCGTGTCGGCGTGAAGGAAGAGCAGCACATCCCCCGTCGCCACGCGCGCCGCAGCGTTCATCTGATACGCCCGGCCACGCGTCCCGACGACCACGCTAGCGCCTGCGGCACGCGCCAGTTCCGCGGTTGCGTCACTGCTGGAACCGTCGGCCACGATCGTCTCGAGCACCAGGGGAGAGCGAGCCGAGGCGATCGTCCGCTCGATCCGGGCGGCCTCGTTGAGCGCCGGGATGATCACGCTGAGCCTCATTCGCCCGCGCCCCTGGCTCCGGCCCCGCACCGCATGGCCCGACCGGCGCCGTCCGCCCCCGAGTGCGGCAACATCAGCGGCCCTCCACCTCACCCTGCCCCGGCCAGCCCGCCGCGCCGATCTCGCGCACGAGACGTCGCGCAAACGCCGGGCCCTCGTAGATCAGGCCCGTGAAGACCTCGATCAAATCCGCACCGGCGTCGAGCAGGCCGCGCGCCGAGCGACCGTCGTGCACCCCGCCGAGGCCGATCAGTACGGGCTCGGGGCCCAGCGTCGCGCGCAATAATACGATCACTTCCCGAGCTCGGCCCTGCAGAGGCCTGCCCGAGAGACCGCCCGGCTCGCCGCGCGCCGCACTCCGCAGTCCGTCGCGGGCCAGCGTCGTGTTCACCGCGACGAACCCCGCCGCACCCGCGCCACGGGCCGCACGGGCGACCGCACAAAGTGCCGTGTCGTCGAGGTCCGGAGAAAGCTTGACGAGCACTTCGGGTGTGGTCAAGCCAAGTCCAAGCCCGGCCAGCGCCGATCCGACCCCCTCGACCAGCCGCGCAATTCGCTCGGGAACCTGCTGGTCGCGCAGGCCGGGGGTGTTCGGGGAACTCACGTTCACCACGATGAAATCTGCGTGGCGGCCGAGTAGCCGGGCCGTCCGGGCCTGATCGCGCGTCTCGGCGACGGCGTCTCCGACGACGCTGCGAGATGCGCCCACATTGATCGCAATCGGAATGCCCGGGGGTGTTCGCAGCGTGCGCTCGAGGCGCCGCGCGACGGCCTCGGCCCCTTGCCCCGGAAAGCCCATCCGGTTGATCAGGGCACCCTCCTCGGGGAGGCGGAAGATCCGCGGCCGCTCATTGCCCCGCTGGGGCTCCCAGGTCACTGTTCCGATCTCGGCAAACCCAAATCCGAGAGCCGCCCAAAAATGGGGCGCAACACCATTCTTGTCAAGTCCCGCCGCGAGGCCGAGGCGGTTGGTGAAGCTCCGCCCGAGGCGGTGGAGGGGGGGCCGCCCAGGCAGGATCCGCTTCGAAGGGGGCAAGCCGAGTGCTGCCCCCAGGCGCAGACCCGCGCTCGCCACTCGGGCACCTGTCAGCACCGCGTCGTGCGCCGTCTCGGGGTCGAGCCGGAAGAGCACCGGAGCCACCAGGTCCCGATAGGGTCCCCTCATGCGGAATCGCGCCAGAGTTCGAGTTCGCCCGCCGCGTCGAGTTGCGAGAGTTCGTCGAATCCACCGATCGGCCGGCCATCGACGAAAATCTGCGGCACAGTCGTGCGCCCCTCGGCCTTGGCGACGAGGGCGCCCCGCGCAGCCGGATCGCCGGTCACGTCGATACGGGTGTGCGCGACGCCGCGCTCGGCAAGCAGGTCGAGTGCCGCATGGCAGTAGGGGCACATGTTCGTGGTGTAGATCTCGACGGCGGCCACGGCGCCGAAGTGCTAGCCGCCTCTGAACCCCCGAGCAACCACGGTGGCCGCGCAGCGACACATCCGCTGGAAGAGGACCCAAATGGAAGCCTTTGATCGCGTCGTTGACGTCATGAACCGTTTGCGCTCTCCCGGCGGTTGCCCATGGGACCGGGAGCAGACGCATGCCTCCTTGCGGCGCTATGTGATCGAGGAAGCCTACGAGGTCGCCGACGCCATCGACCGCCGGGACGCGAGCGCGCTATGCGAGGAGCTAGGCGATCTTCTGCTCCAGGTCGTGTTCCACGCCCGGCTGGCCGAGGAGACGGGGGACTTCGATACCGCCACCCTCTGCGAGCGCCTGGCCGACAAGCTCATCCGCCGCCACCCGCACGTCTTCGCCACGGATCGGGCCGATACGGCGGCAGAGGTCGAGGTGGCCTGGGAGGCACGCAAACGGCGCGAGCGGGGAACCGGAGCTTCTCTTCTGGACGGAGTGCCGCGGACGCTGCCAGCTCTGCTGCGGGCCTGGCGACTCGGTGACCGAGCGGCCACCGTCGGGTTCGACTGGCCAGATGCCCAAAGCGTCCTCGACAAACTCGACGAGGAGCGCAACGAGTTCGGCGCGGCCCTCGCCGTGCAGGACCCCGAGCGGACGAAGGCGGAGTTCGGGGACCTCCTGCTCACGCTCGTCAGCCTCGGGCGCAAGCTCGCGATCGACCCCGAGGCCGCGCTCCGCGAGGCCACCGAGCGCTTCGATGACCGCTTCCGGAACATGGAGACCCAGGCGCGAAACCAGGGCATCGCGCTCGAGGCCCTCGACCCCGCGGGCCTCGACGCCCTCTGGACCGCCGCCAAGGCCTCGCTTGAAAGTGGCCCGATCGACCAGTAACGGAGCCCGGTCATGGCAAACCACCCGTCGGCGTTGAAGCGCCACAAGCAGTCGGAAAAGCGCCAGCTCCGCAACACGACCATCCGCAGCCGCGTCCGTACCGCGGTCAAGAAGGTCCGGGCGCTCATCGATAGTGGCGACGGCGAAGCCGCTCGGGCCGAGATGCGGGTCGTGGAGCGCGAACTCCGCAAGGCTGCCTCCAAGGGCGTGCTCCATCCGAACAACGCCTCTCGCCGCACCGGCCGGCTCGCCAGCCAGGTCGCAGCGCTGTCCTGACTTCTCGACAGCGCTGCCTCCGGAAGACATGCCGCCGGGGCACCCGTCTCGGGCTCTGGCGTGAGCGCCGCGTCAGCTCTTGGCGCCAAGGCAACTTCGAGAACCGCTCGCCGCCGAGGCAAGCCCTCTGGCCCCCGCGCGCCCTGCCATGAACCACCGGCAGCGGTGCTGCCCCTGCGTGCCGCCGCCCTAGCGTCGGCTCGCAGACGAGGCCGCATGCGAATATACGGCGCGACCGAGATCAACCAGTGCCGCCTCGATCTCGGCAACTGCATCGCCGAGTCCGACCTTCGCGCCCGCATCGACACGCGCCAGGGTGAGCAAGAGCGCCTCGAGATCCGCGCGGCGGTAATGGCGGGCCGCAGGCACCGCAAACCAGCCACGCCCCGAGCCGAAGGCCCGTCTCGCCTCGGGTTCCGAGAGCCCCTCGTCGAGCAGCGCCCGCGCGCGCAAGAGGGCGCGCACCTCGCCCGCGATCTGGGCCAGGAGCAACTCCGGCGCATCTCCGGCCGCCGCGGCCCGGCGCAGCTCGAGCACCGCCCGGCCGAAGCGGTGCTCCCGCAGTGCGCCCTCGAGCGCAAAGGCGACTCGCGCCCGCTCGCCACCCACCGCCGCGGCAACACCCTGTGCGGTCACGCTCTGGTCGCCAAAGATCAAGGATAATTTCTCGACCTCGGCATCGAGCCGCGCGCCGTCGGCACCGACGTGTTCGAGGAGCCGCTGGCGAGCGTCGCTCTCCATCCGCAAGCCGCGCTCGGTGAGAAGGCGCTCGAGGATCTCGCCCATTGGAATTCCGCCCTTGCGCCCTCCCCCTTCGAGGACCAGCGCCTCGAAGCTCCCCCGGCGTTCCAGTTCGGCGTAGAGCCGTCGGCGGCGGTCCAGACTCGGGGCAACCAGGATCACGGCCACGTTCTCCGGGACCCGATCGAGCGCGCCTTCGAGTACCTCGAGGCAGGTGTCCGAGAGGCGATCGGCATGACGGACGACGACCAGACGTCGCCCGAGCAGGGGAAGCGTCCGGCAAGCGATCTCCAGCGTCTCCGGCTCGAGCCGTTCCCCAGCAAGAACCTCTTCCGTGCCCGCGCCACCTCCCGTGATCACGCCCCGGATCTCGGCAACCCGACGCTCGACGAGCAGCTCGTCGCCGGCCACGGCATGCACGCCCGTGGGGCGCGGCGATGTCCGGGAACTCATGGCCGCCCGTCTCGAAGCCAGCTGCCGCGGGAGCTCAGAAGTCCTCCACCATGGCGTTGTAGAGATCGCGCGCCAGCGACTGAAGCGCCTCGTCCACCGCTCCCGCCTCCTGCGATTCGGCAACCTGGACGTCGGTGAGCTGCGCCATATCTTGCGGGTTCAGGGTCGAGGTCGACACGAACTGCGACGACTGTCCGACCACCGCGCCAGCGACCGCAGCAGCCGACTCGCCCTCTTGCAGCCCGCGCACGCTCCACAACACGCGACCGCTCGACGCATCGCGCAGCGTCGCGTCGATCGAGACCACCGTCCGGTACTCCAGCGCTTCGTCCGTCGACGAGAAGCCCACCGGCTGCTGGCGGAGCGCGACCACCGTCGCCTGAAGGACGGCATCCGCGGTGTCGCGGCCCACCAGCGCGAAACGGCCGCGCTGCAGCACCTCCAACTCGACCGCGTCGCCGAGTGCCTGCGCGATGCCGGGATCCTGGGTCCGATTGCCGACCTCGGCAAGGTAGAGACGGGTTCCTCCGCCCGGCAATTTGGCCGCGTCACCGGGAAAATGATAGCCGCATGCGCCGCAGCCGAGGGCGAGCAGGAACACCCACAGATGCCTCGTCCCGAGCATCTATCCGACCACGTTCACGAGACGCCCCGGAACGACAATCAGCTTCCGGACCGGACGGCCCCCGAGGGCCTCGCGAACCTTTTCCGATTCGAGTGCCCGCTGCTCGCAGAGCTCAGCCGAGATCCCCGCGGGCACCATCAAACGATCACGTACCTTGCCATTGACCTGGAGCGCGATCTCGATCTCCGCCTCCACCATCGCCGCCTCATCCCACACGGGCCAGCCCGCGTCGTAGACCGAGTCCCGCCCCCCGAGCTGCGCGTGCAGCTCCTCCGCAAGATGCGGAGCAAATGGCGCGAGCAAGCGCACCAGATCCCAGGCCACCGCCGCCAGAAGGGCGTCCGGCGCCTCGAGTGCCGCACGATGCCTATGCGCCTCGTTGAGGAGCTCCATCAATGCGGCAATTGCGGTGTTGAAGGCAAAGCGCTCGGTGTCCTCGGTCACCTTGCGCACGGTGGCGTGGAGTCGGCGCCGCAGCGCTGCCGCAGACTCGTCCTCGCCGACCGTGGCGCTGGCCCGGGCGCATCCGACGAGCTCGGCGTCCCTGGCGAGCAACGTCGCCAGCCCCTCCCGATCCGAGCTGACCAGAGCCACGATTCGACTCAAGAAACGACGCGCTCCGGCGACGCCCTCGTCGCTCCACTCCATGTTGTTCTCGGGGGGCGCCGCGAAGAGGATCGTGATCCGCGCGACGTCGGAGCCGTGCTCCCGCACGAAGGGGCCCATCGGAATGCCGTTGCCCGCACTCTTGCTCATCGTCACGGGCCCACTCTGCGCGAACCAACCCGCCCCTCGACGGACCAGATCCCAGGCCCGCGCACGCAGCTCGCGTTGCATCTCCTCCGGCTCGAGGGCCTCCGCGGGTAGGCCGATTGCCCCGACCAGCGACGCGGGAGCCGTCAGCCGACCCTCCCCCTCGCCGAGCGCCGTCAGTACCCGCCGCTGCACCATGCCCTGCGTGAAGAGCTGGCGGAAGGGTTCCCCCTCGGGCACAAGGCCCGCATCGTGCAACACCTTGGTCAGAAAGCGCGAGTAGAGCAGATGAAGAATCGCGTGCTCGACACCACCGATGTAGTGATCGACCGGCATCCAGCGGCGAATCGCCTCGGGATCCCAGATCCGGTCCGCATTCCGGGCGTCGGCATAGCGCAGAAAAGACCCCGCCGAGTCCACGAAGGTGTCCATCGGGTCGGTGTCGCGGCGAACCTCCTCGCCCGTCTCCGGATCTCGAGCGCGGACAAACTCCTCACTGGAAGCGAGCGGCGAGCGGCCCCTGGGCAGAAAGTCCTCGATCTCGGGCAGACGCACCGGGAGTTGCTCCTCCGGCACCGCGGTCACCGTACCGTCGGCACGGTGGAGCATCGGAATCGGGGTGCCCCAGTAGCGCTGCCGACTCACCAGCCAGTCCCGCAACCGATACGTCACGCGCGGGCGGCCGAGCCCACGCGCCTCGAGATCCGCGACGATCTGCTGGCCGCCCTCGCGATTAGGTAGCCCGTCAAAACGTCCCGAAGCGCAGAGCACGCCGTCGTCCTCGAAGACAAGGTCGGGTTCCACGCCCGTCGCCGGAGGACCCGCGGGATCGACGATCACCGTACGGATCGGGAGACCAAAGGCACGCGCAAACGTGAAGTCGCGCCCGTCGTGCGCCGGCACGGACATGATCGCGCCCGTGCCGTAGCCCATCAACACATAGTCGGCGATCCACACCGGGAGCCGTTCCCCATTGACGGGATTGATGGCACAGGCACCGGTGTCGATCCCGGTCTTCTCCCGGTCGAGGCTCTGACGCTCGATCTCGCTGCGCCGGCGTGTCGCCTCGACGTAGGCCGATACGGCCTCCCATCGTTCCGGTCGCACAAGCTCGGCCACCAGCGGATGCTCCGGCGCCAAGACGATGAAGGTCGCACCAAAGAGCGTATCGGGCCGCGTCGTGAAGACACGAATCGAATCCGCGCGATCCTCCAGCGCGAACTCGATGTCCGCCCCTTCGCTGCGTCCAATCCAATTCCGCTGCATGGCCTTGACCTTCTCGGGCCAGCCCTCGAGGAGGTCGAGATCATCCAGCAAGCGCTGCGCATAGGCCGTGATGCGAAAGAACCACTGGTCCAGCTCGCGCTTCTCCACCAGGGCGCCGCTGCGCCAACTCCGGCCGCTGGCGTCGACCTGCTCGTTGGCCAGAACCGTCTGGTCGATCGGATCCCAGTTGACGGTCGCCCGCGCCCGATACGCGAGGCCCTTCTCCCAGAGCAGGCGGAAGATCCACTGCGTCCAGCGGTAGTAATCCGGCTCGCAGGTCGTCACCTCGCGATCCCAGTCGTACATGATTCCCGCGGCGTCAAGCGAGGCGCGCGATTCCGCGATGTTGCGCATCGTCCAGGCGCGGGGCGGGATACCGGTCTTGATGGCGGCGTTCTCGGCGGGCAGACCGAAGGCGTCCCACCCGAAGGGATGCAGCACGTCGTAGCCGCGCATCACCCAGTAGCGGGCGAGCGCATCGCCGATAAAATAGTTCTTGCCGTGCCCCATGTGGAGGTCGCCACTCGGGTAGGGGAACATCTCCAACACGTAACGCCGCTCGGCCCCCGGACGGCGGCCGGCGCGGAAGATCCCTTCGCGGCGCCAGAACTCCCTCCAGCGCGCCTCGATCTGGGGATCGAAGCGCCCCGGTACCGCCACCGTCACTCGCCTGCCCCTCCGTCGGCCACCGCCGCGAGACGCCGCGACACCGCGTCGAGCACTCCATTGACGAAGGCCGGTGCCTGCTCGGAACCCAGCACGCGCGCTACCTCGATCGCCTCGTCGATTGCGACCGGCGTGGGCACGTCAGCACGTCCCACCGCGAGCTCGGTCACGCCGATCCGGAGGATCTGCAGATCCATGCGCGCCATGCGATCGAGACGCCAGTTCGCCGACGTCTCCTCGATCAGATGATCGACCTGCAACCGACGCCCGGTGAACTGCTCGACCAGCCAGCGAGCCCACTCCTCGGCGGGCTCGCTCGGCGCGTGCCCTTCCTCCTCGGCCCCGATCCGACTCGCGACCGCGACGGCCTCCGTCGCGTCCCCGCCGGTGATCTCCGCCTGGTAGAGCGCCTGCGCGGCGAGGATGCGACCCTGCCGGCGCACCCGCTGTTCGATCGGAGCGCTCACGGGACGTTGCGAAGAGCCGCGTCCAACGGCTCGTCAAACTCGCGGTCAGCAGCGAGGGTTGGTCGGGACGCGCCGGGGGCGCCGGGAATCTGCTGCAGCAGACGGACCATCTCGATGGCCGTCTGGGCAGCTTCGAGGCCCTTGTTGCCGTGGCCCCGGCCGGCACGCGCCAGTGCCTGCTCCATGGTGTCCGTGGTGAGGACACCAAAGGCGACCGGACAGGAATGGCGTATCGACACCTCACCCACGCCCCGACTCACCTCGCTGGCAATGAAATCGAAGTGCGGCGTCTCGCCCCGGATGACGGCACCAAGACAAACCACTGCGTCAAATCGACCGCTCGCAGCGCAACGCTCGGTCGCCACGGTGATCTCGAACGCGCCCGGCACGTGGAAGACCGCGATGTCGTCGTCGGCCACGCCGACAGCAGCGAGCCCCTCACGTGCCCCTTCGAGCAGGGATCCGGTCACCGCGCGGTTGAAGCGCGAAACGACGATCGCGATCCGCAGACGCGCGCCATCGAGGGTTCCCGTGTGTTCGTGCACCTACGATTCCTCGCCACTCTTCCGGTCGAGTCCCGAGAGAAGATGGCCGAGTTTGCGCTGCTTCACCCGAAGGTAGCCGATGTTGTCGGCGTGCGCCTCGACCTCGAGCGGCACCCGCTCCTCGATCCCAAGCCCGTAGCCCGAGAGGCCCTCGATTTTGCGCTCGTTGTTGGTGAGCAGGCGCGCCCGATGCACCCCAAGATCGCGGAGGATCTGAGCACTGATGCCGTAGTCCCGCTGATCGTCCTGGAACCCCAGTTCGAGATTCGCCTCCACGGTATCGAAGCCCTCGTCCTGAAGAGCGTAAGCGCGAATTTTGTTAGCAAGGCCGATGCCCCGCCCTTCCTGGTGGAGATAGACGAGAACCCCCGAGCCCTCCCGGGCGATCCGCGCCATGGCCGCCTGGAGCTGCTCGCCGCAATCACAGCGCCGCGAACCAAGGACATCACCCGTGAGGCACTGCGAGTGGACGCGCACGAGAAGCGGCGTGCCGCCGTCGATCCGGCCCCGAACCAGCGCCAGATGTTCGGAATCGTCGATCCGGTTGCGGTACGCAATCGCCCGCCACGAACCGCCGTAGTCGCTCTCGAGCTCGGTCTCGGCGAGCCGCTCGACCAGCAACTCGGAGCGCAGGCGGTGGCGCACCACAGCCCCGATCTCGATCACCCGTAGCCCATGGGCTTCGGCGAAGCCGACCAGCACGGCACCGCTCGCGACATTGCCCTCGGCGTCAAGCACGGTGCAGCCGACAGCGGCCGGACGCAGCCCAGCCATGCGCACCAGATCGACCATCGCCTCGGCCGCGCCGGTATGTTCGAGAACACCACCCGGAACACACTGAATCGGTGGCACGTGACCCGGCATCACGATCTGGCCCGAACCACTCGCCGGATCGACCGCTACGCGAATGGTGTGCGCCCGGTCCGCCGCGGAGATGCCCGTGGACACGCCCTCGCGCGCCTCGAAGGAGGTACCGTATGCCGGCGCCCGTTCGGAGGAGCGATCCGGCGGGAGGAGCGGGATGCCCAAGCGTGCCATGTCCGCCGGCAGCATCGCGAGACAGACCAGGCCACGCGCCTCGGCCGCCATGAAGCTCACATGGTGGGCCTCGATCCGCTCCGCCGCGACGCAGACGTCGCCGCTCTGCGGGTTTTGCGCGTCATCCACCACCAACACCGCACCGCCAGCAGCGATACGGGCGATGGCTTCCGGCAGTGCCTCGGGAGCCGATCTCACGCCTGTCTTCTCCGCACCGTGGCCCGCTCGAAACGGAGCAGGACGTCACTGCCGATGCGCTCGGTCGCCACGCACGCAAGCCGCGGCGCATCGCTCAGCCGGGTGACGCCCATGCCCTCGATGATTGGCACGCCATCGGCTCCGATCAAGAGAGGCGCCTGGAAGAGCGCGAACTCATCGACCCGATCGGCGACGACGAGGGCGGCGGCGATACCCGCGCCGCCTTCCACCAAGAGCGAGGTCAAGCCCTGTCGCGCCAGCTCACCAAGCACTGTATCTATCCAGGCCACCGAAGGCGCGGGCGTGACCACGAGGACGCGCGCCCCGGCGGCCTCGAGCCGGCGACGACGAACGGGCGGCGCACGACCGTCCGTGACGATCCACACCGGCGAGCGCCCGTCGACAAGCATACGCGCCCCGACGGGAAGCCGCAGACGTCGATCGAGCACGATCCGCACGGGATCCCGTCCGCCACGCCGCCGGCAGGTCAGCAGGGGATCGTCGGCCAGCGCCGTCCCCGAGCCGACCAGAACGCCGTCGAACTCGTCCCGCCAGAGATGGACTCGAGCGCGGGCCGCCGCACCCGTGACCCAGCGCGAATCGCCGCTCCGGGTGGCAATGCGGCCGTCGAGGCTCGTGCCGAGCTTGAGCCGCACCCAGGGACGGCCGCGCGTCACGACGCTGACAAAGCCCCGGATCAGTTCGCGCGCCGCGCTCTCCTCGATTCCAGAGGACACCTCGATCCCGGCGGCGCGCAGCGCGCGCAGGCCGCGCCCGCGAACCCGAGGATGCGGATCGATGGTCCCCACCACCACACGTCGAACACCCGAGGAGATGACGGCCCCGACGCAGGGCGGAGTCCGGCCGCTGGTCGTGCAGGGCTCGAGCGTACAGTATAGAGTCGCGCCACGGGCACGGGCGCCGGCGTCACGCAGCGCCACGATCTCTGCGTGGGCCTCTCCGGCGCGCGCGTGCCAGCCGCGTCCGACGACTCGCCCGGCCCGAACCACGACCGCACCGACCGCTGGATTCGGATGGGTCCGGCCGAGTCCGCGCCGCCCGAGCTCGAGGGCGCAGGCCATCCAGCGCGAGTCCGCGGCAGCGCTCTCTCGCCGTGGCGCTCGCACAGCCACGCCCGTCAGTCACCCTTTCCCGATCGCACCCCGGCCGCCTTGCGCGGAGCCCGGGGGCGTGGCCTCGCCGATCCCGCACGGCGCTCGCGCAGAAGCTGCTCGAGCTCGCCCACGAACTCATCGAGATCCTGAAAAGAGCGATAGACCGAGGCGAAGCGCACGTAGGCGACCGGGTCGAGATCGTGCAGTGCCGCCATCACGGCCTCGCCGATCACTGTACTCACCACTTCCTTCTCGCCCCGATCGAGGATCGAGCGTTCGATGGCATCGACCGTGGTGGCGATCCGCTCGGCACTCACCGGACGCTTCTCGCAGGCCTTGGTCAGGCCCGCCTGGATCTTCAAGCGTTCGAAAGGCTCCCGCCGGCCATCCTTCTTCACGATCAGCGGCAGGTATTCCTCGATCCGCTCGTAGGTGGTGAAGCGACGCGTGCACCCCTCGCACTCGCGGCGGCGGCGGATCATGTCGCCGTCGCGCCCGAGCCGCGAATCGATGACCCGGTTCTCCAAGCTGCGGCAGCCCGGGCACTTCATGGCGGGGCTCGGCGGCCGCTCAGCGCCGGTAGAGCGGGAACCTCCGGCACAGGGCCGTGGTCTCCTCGGCGATCTGCGCCAATGCGGTGTCGTTGCCTACCGCACCGAGCGCACGCGTGATCAGCTCGGCGATCTCCGCCATCTCGGGCTCACGCATCCCGCGCGTGGTCACCGTGGGTGTCCCCAGCCGGATTCCGCTCGTGACGAAGGGCGAGCGGGTCTCGAAGGGCACCGTATTCTTGTTGGTCGTGATGCGAGCCTGGTCGAGCGTCTCCTGAGCGACCCGGCCCGTGGTCTCCGAGGCCCGGAGGTCCATGAGAAGAAGATGGTTGTCCGTGCCGCCCGAGACCAGTTGGAAGCCGCGCTCGATCAGTGCCGCAGCCAGAGCACGGGCGTTGGCAACCACCTGCTGCTGATAGGCGCGAAACTCGGGCCGGGCGGCCTCCGCCAACGCCACCGCCTTGGCCGCGAT
>SXGS01256228.1_pt1 | contig 20570 bp, 19 predicted proteins | sample 3174681 | NCBI WGS metagenome assembly SXGS01 (sample SAMN11356861, study PRJNA531348) | freshwater metagenome | isolation source: freshwater sample F1-80 | place: China: Fuxian Lake, Yuxi | collected 2017-12-25 | reverse complement strand
TTCCTCGTCCAAGATAGCAACCCAGTGAGCAACTTGCTGGAGCAGCTAAAGCGCTTGGGGACGCCCCGAGCCGGCTCGCCCCAGCCGCCGCATCGTCTTCGCCGGCAGGTAATGCGACAGCACGGCACTAGGCCCGGCCGCTCCAAACCCTTGAACCCGGCGACGATGCAGTAGCAGACGTCATCGGTCGCCCAGAGCTGCTTCCAGTAACGGGTCTCATCGTCACCGAGTTCAACATGCACCGGGTGCCGGTGAGGTGGCAGTGTACATACTCCACCGGATACGCCGGGCCCGCTTTCGCCCGCACGTCCGCGCTGATCAGTGCCCGGAAGGTGTCGACGATCTGCTGTGAGTTGCGCAGGTTGTCGTCGAGTGCCCATCACTGCCTGCGGAATCACAAAAAACGAAACTGAGCCGCGTTGGTGCTGATTGGCTTCGGCACTTGGTGCAGGAGGACCAAGATTGCCATCGTGGCAACAGCAGTTTCCGTCCGATTTATGCCTAGGGTGTTCAAAACTCCATTCTTGTCACGTGCGCTAAGTTTCAGGGACGCCATAGCCGCCTCCGCCGGAGGTCTCCACACGTAACACTGAACCCTGCCGCAGCACTAGTGAAGCTTTACTTGGAGCGGGGCATAGAGTCCCGTCCGGAGCGATTATCCAGATTCGCGTTTCACTTCCTGAGGTACCACCCGCTCGACCTTGTGGCGCAAAATCGGCATTGGATTGCTCGGTGTAGAAGGTGGCTCGGGAATCCTGATCGAGAATCAAGTAGTCGCGGCGCAGGCCCATGCCACCATTGAAGCGACCCTCACCGCGTGACTCAGGCACTAGCTCGGTCCGCAAAATCCGCACCCGATAGTTTGTTTCGACAACCTCCGCTGGCATGAGACCTACATTCGACATGTAGGTATCCACCCCATCAATGCCGTCTCCAACCTGAGTGGCACCGGTGCCTCCGCCAACACAGTCCGCCATCACTGACGCCCGCCCGGTCACCGGCGATGTGCTCTCGATATTGGTGCCGAAGAACGCTACTGAGCTGCTTGCAACGGCTAACTCGGGCCAAAGTTCACCCATCGCTCTAATGAGAGTGTCGGCAAGCCGTTGGCAGGTATTGTGCCGAACAGATACAGCCGCGGGAGGATTTGGATTTAGCACTGATCCCGGCGGGCAGGCCACTGTCACAGCACGCAAAAGGCCGTCATTTGCACCGATGTCCGGGGCAACCATCGCACGCACGGCGTAGACGACGCCTGCTCGAGTGCTTGCCCAGGGAACATTCATAGCGCCAGCCACCTGAAGATCGGACCCTGACAGATCAATAGCGAGGCTGTCACCATTTTTCGTCACTAACGCATGGATCCGTGTGGGTGGTCCGTCACGGCCGTCATCATCAAGGAATCCTTCGGCCTCAGCGACACCATCAGCAAGACGGGAAAGAGCATGACGAACAGCTATTTCGGTTCGATCAAGCATGAGTCCGATGGTGGCAGTTACCACCATCCACCCATATACATTTGCTAATTCCAGCAGCCGCTGACGACCTAAAAAACAGGCAGCTCGCTGGGCCCGAAGGTCACTTACAGTACTTAGCGGATCTCGAATGTTGTTAGAGATGAGGGCTACCAAATCCCTGTTCTCTCTACCAGCGATGGACAGTCGAACCGGAGGGAGAATGAGTCCCTCGGCATAAAGGTCCTGCAGGGCGGGACCTTCACTACCAGGATTCACCCCGCCGACATCAATGTGATGCGCCGCTGTTCCAGACCACGCAATCAAATCCCCTTCCAAGAATATCGGCGTGATGACATTTATGTCTGGCAGGTGCATGGCACCGCGGTAGGGATGGTTGCACATAAAGACATCACCATCAGCAATCGCTCCTCCCCATTCCAAGAGAGTGCTCTTCACTACGAGTGACATAGCCCCTAATTGAGCTGGAATGTAGTCGGCCTGCGCGAAAAGATCACCATCTCTGGTAAATAATGCACATGAGAAATCATCCATGTCTCGAATGATGGGGCTATAGCTGGACCTTTTCAGAACAGCACCCATTTCCTCTGCAGTCGAGTGGAGCGCAGAGGAGATCACCTCGTAGGTAACCGGATCAACTTTGGTCATCGCATCTCCTCGATTCGTAAGTCGCCAAGTTGGATTACGGAGGCTTGCTGACCATCTAGGATTAGAGTCGTTGCGTCCATTTGGTGAATGATCGCAGGTCCAGTTAGTACGTTTCCGGTGAGTAACGCGTCTCGATTCCAGACCGACACCGAAGTTTGCTCACACCCGGGGACCAAGATGTTCTCGACAGCGAGCTGGGCCTCGACCGGTGGCTTTCGGTTCCCAGCGGAGACGGACTTTTCTCTTTCAGCATCAATTCCACCAAAAGCAGCAATTCGAAGAGTGACAACTTCAATGTCCTCACTCTCATTCGAGTGCCCGTAACGTTCCCTATGAAGGGCGTGGAAGGCGGCTGGCAGCGATTCCATGTCGGTCAAACTGGCGCCAGGTAGCAGTGTGGGTAATTCGTATCCCTGTCCGACATACCGGCAATCAGCCACGAGCGCAATGGTGACTGATCGAGAATCGACTCCATCGGAAACCAACTGCTCCGTTAGAGCCACGATGCGTTCTTCAAACCAAGTGACCGCCTCTCGGGGGAAATCATTCGCGAAGATGCGCAAAACTGTCTGAGAGTCATCGAGGCGCAGACCGGCACTCACAAGACCTTCAGCCGAGAAAAGTCCTGGCCGCAGTGGAATGATTGCATCACGCAATTGGAGATGGCGGATGAGTAGGCCAGCATGAAGGGGCCCGGCACCACCAAACGGGACCAAGGTAAATTCCCGAGGATCGAGCCCTCTTTCAATGCTCACTTTTCGAAGAGCCCGAACCATGTGGGCCACAGAGATTGCGACGATCGAATGGGCTGTATCCTGAGCGACGGCTTTCGCATTAATTCCGGTAACACCAAGTTGGTTTCCAAGGGCAGCAAGTGCGGCCACGGCTGCCTCGCGATCAAGATTCATACCGCCGGCGAGTGTCGCTGAACCAAGTGTGCCAAGGACCACATGCGCATCAGTGAGCGTCGGCTGGTTTCCTCCACGACCATAACTCACTGGGCCAGGTTCGGCTTTTGCTGAGGACGGGCCAACCCTGAGGCATCCTGTGGTATCGACCCAAGCGATGCTTCCGCCACCGGCGCCGATTGTGTGTATGTCGACGGCCGGTGCTAAGACTTGGTGATCACGAATGTGCTGTGTAGTCGCAATCGGAACAGAGCCATCGCGAACTAGGCACACGTCTGTCGATGTACCGCCCATGTCCAGGCTTATGACATTGGTTACCCCATGCGCTCTACTAAGTCTGATTAGTCCAGAGACACCACCCGCGGGGCCAGAAAGTATTAGGCGATGAGCTTCATGTTGCGCTCGAGATACAGGAGCGCAACCACCATTCGACTGCATCACTAGAAGTCGACCGGAGATTCCAAGTTCTTCCAGCGCATGGCCTGCATGTTTCAGGTACTCTGAAACGAGTGGCCGGAGAGCCGCATTTATGACTGCAGTCGAGGTCCGGGGATATTCCCGGAACTCACGCACGATCTCGCTCGCAAGTGTTACCGGCACACTTGGTAGAGCAGAGCGCAGAGCCATTCCCACCTTTTGTTCGTTCAAGTCGTTGATAAAATCAAATAGGAGGCAGACCGCTATCGCCTCAGGTTTGGATTCGACAACATCTTCAACAAGACGGCTCACGGCTTCGTCGGTCAGTGGCGTAACGATTTCACCTGTGCTTGACATTCGCTCCCGCACTTCAAAGCGAAGTTCACGAGGGACAAGGTCCTGAGGGCGCTCTGGAGTGAGGCTATAGACCTGTGGGCGAGACCCATTGCGATAGGCAAGGACATCGCGAAATCCCTCAGTCGTGACCAGGGCAACTTTGGCAAGTGAATTGGTCAAGACCGCATTCGTTGCCACAGTGGTTCCGTGGCACACCAGATTAATGCACTCGACTGGGACACCCTGACCGATAAGTGACATAACGGCGGAAGAGAGGCCCAGAGCGGGATCCGTCGGCGTGGATGGCACTTTTGCCACCACCATGGCACCATCAGAACGCCGCCCGATCGCATCTGTAAAAGTCCCGCCCACATCAATGGACACCGTCCAAAGTTCACTACCCATGCGCCCTTACCCCATTCATGAATTCACCCGTCCTAGCCTGACTTAACCGGGTATCATCGTCATGCGTCATCTGACGGACTGCAATTGCAATAGGAGGCTCCAGGGACTAGGGAGGGTCATGGATCACAAATCCCAGCCGCGGCCAAGAGAATTCCTAATCCGCTCGGCAGACTATCGGTCAGATGACCCAACTACATGTGTCTTTGGAGATCATCCAATCCAGTTGATCGATTTTGCTCGTGGCTTTCTTCGGACGAATCGAGACTTAGTGAGATTTGTTTGGCGATCACAGGATATTTGGTACGCAGTTCGAATGGAACGTCGCTCTGTCAGCTCAAGCCAAAGCGAAGGCCTGGTCACTTACGCCCCTGTAATAATCCCTTACGGAGTTACTACGCGAGAAGTTGACATTCTGACTTTGGTTGCCCTTGGAATGACCAACGGCCAAATAGCTGACCGCCTCGGTACTAGTAACCGCACCGTATCAACACAGGTGGAAAGACTTCTTGTGAAACTCGGGCAGCGAACCCGAGCCGGGTTAGCGGCCTTGGTCGTCGACACCCCTATGATTCGGCTCCCCGTTCCTGGGGGGGTACAAGATGTTCCGTGTATCGGCCCGGTGGATGTCGAACAGGCTCTGCTGAAGGGAACAGGTGAGAATAGGAAAGTCAGTGCTCCGCAACGCCTGAAGCGCCGCCCGATCTTGCTGGGTACCGTTGTGCCCAGTATCGGCCCGGTTGCAGCGGATGGGGTTGAGGCATCGCGTGGCTCAACCTTGGCAATCGAACACATAAATGCGCGTGGTGGCATCGGTGGACGCATTATTGAGCATCTAGTTGTCGACGTTGACATGACAGATGGTGATGCTGTCTGTAAATCCTTCGAGTCACTATTCGATCAGGAAGTTGACGCCCTAACGACGAGTTACGTTAACGCTGAGAATCCATTTGTACTCGATTTGGTTGCCAACTTCGGCCGACCGTTCCTGCACTTGGCCACCTTTCAGGACCAAGTTGATCTTGTGCGAAATGACCCCATTCGATATGGGATGGTGTTTCAGACTTGCCCCTCGGAGACCCATTACGGATCTGGGCTAATTCGATTCCTGGACTCCATTGTTAGTCAAAAATTGTGGTACCCGGGTTCGCGACGAATTGTCACAATTGAACTTGATGCCCTGAGCACAAAGACGACGAATGAGACATTTCTGCGTCGGGCGCAAGACTCGGGGTGGGCTGTGCACGACGTCATCAGAGTTCCCCTGGGTCTGACGGATTGGTCAGAAGTCGTCAAACGTGTGTCCGCAGCTGACCCCACAGTTGTGATGATTACCCACTTTGTTGCCGGTGATGTCATTACACTGCAAGCCGCGCTACATGCGAGTCAAACTAAAGCATTGATTTATCATGTCTATGGAGCCTCAGTCCCTCAGTTTGCGGACCGTCTCGGCCCAGCAGCGGAGGGGGTAATTTGGGCATCTGTGACCGGTCTCTACGATGACCTACTAGGTGCAAGATTTCGGCAGGTGTACGCACAGCGCTTTGGCACGGCACCAGGGTGGGCCCAAGCGAGTGCAGCCTACGATCAGGTTGGAGTTCTTGCAGCTGCATGGGCAGCGACCAATAGTCAGTCAGCCAGCGAGGTGATCCGCTATCTTCGTCACTCGGCCTACAGGGGGCTCAATGGTGTGTACTACCTCGGTCAACCTGGTCAAGCCAGCCGGGGATACCCAGATGAGGTCCCTGATCCATCGCTCGGTCAGGCACAGATGATTTACCAGTATCAAGGTGGTCAGTCTCGGGCGCTGTTTCCCGACACCAATGGGCGACTAGTGGAGTTTGCACTCCCGGCTAGTGTGCATTAATTCTTTTTCTTGGGTTCTTGGCCATGGTTCATCCAAGTTGAGCCTTTTGCGCGCAGAGTACCCACAATCGGCACCATGCCTCGAGGCACAAGGACAACGATTGCCAAAAGGATTACGGACAGCAGGATAAGTCTGAATTCCGGATACGGCTCGAGTCGGGTTGAGATTAGAGTAAGTAGCAATGTCCCCACTATGGGCCCCGATTGTGTCCCGAGGCCGCCTACGACCAGCATCGTGATCAGCAAGGTCATTGGACCGAGCCCCATGACCGATGGGGAGATTACGCCATAGGTATAGGCGTACAGCCCTCCCGCGATTCCGGCAAAAAATCCCGAGACAGCAAATGTCACAAGTTGATACCGCCAGCGACTGATTCCTCTGGCGGCAGCTAAACCCGGATTGTCGCGAAGTGAGACAAGGCCTGTTCCTAGTGGTGAACGAATGATGACAAACATGGCGAACGCCGTGGCGACTACGGCACCAAGGGCTATCCAGTAGAGGATGCGCGATTGCGCGAGCCCCGTGGCTGTAATGCCGAAACCTGGGAAGTCACTTAGGCCAAATGGTCCACCTGTTATCCCGGATTTATCTGTGACAATGAGAAGTCGCACAACTTCGGCGAAACCAAAAGTGAGTAGTGATACATAGATCCCCCGAAGTCTCAATGACGGAATGGCGAGGCCGATGGAAACCAGCATCGCTGCTAGACCGCCAATAAGAATCCCTGCAAAATTTGGCAGCGCAAGATGTGTCGAGACTAGGGCTGCTGCGTATCCACCAATCGCGTAGATGGCCAGTTGACCGAAGTTCCAGATCCCTGAATATCCTAGAACTAGGTTCCAGCTCATATTAAGTACCATCCAGATCATCGCCAACGTGAGGGTTCCCAGCCAAAAACTGCTGGAAATGGCGAGCGGGAGGATGGCGGCGAGCACACAGAAAAGGGAAATTTCTATGGGTCGAGCGCGCGGCCACCCCACATCGCGCATGAGCCCACCCGACTTAGTCATTACGCTCACAGTCGGGCCTCCTGCGGTTTCCCGGCGATACCGTATGGGCGAATGACGAGAACCACGAGGATGGTCACATAGAGCACCGGCAGGGCGTAAGCGGTACTCCAATAGATTGAAACCGCAGACTGGATGAATCCAATAATGTAAGCCGCATAGATGGTGCCGCGGACACTGCCCAATCCGGCAAAGATCACCACAATGAGGGACTGAAGCAGGGGCAGATCACCGGCATTCGGGGAAATAAAATATACAGGAGCAAGGAGCACTCCGGCCACACCGGCTAGAGCGGCTGCGATACCCATGGTGACGGCATACACCCGCCGAGCCGGGATTCCCATCAGCCGAGCCGCCTCGAGATTCTGAGCTACCGCCGTAATGGCTAGCCCATATCGCGAGCGCCCAAGGAATAGCCCAAGCATGCCGAGCGACCCGATCGCGACAACATTCATCAAGATGGTCTGCCAGGTGATCGACACCGCGTCGGTGATGGTAATGAGTCCAGAAATTACCGGGTCGAATGGTTTCTGGCGAGGCCCATACACGATTAAAACGAGGTTTTGAATGATGGTGGCAGCGGCGAAAGTCGAGATGAAGGCCGTCATCTCGAAGTCGACCCCAACTCGGCCAAGGAGCGGTTTTACAGCCAGAAAGTACGTAAAAATACCAAGGGTGAATGTGACCAGCGCGGCTACCACCACAGCAATCCAGACTGGTGCGTCAGTGATCTGCAGGACGGTGAAGGCGGCAAACCCGCCGAGCATGACCATAGCTCCCTGCGTCATGTTTAGAACTCGAAGAGTGCCGTAAACCAGCGTCATCCCGATACTGATGAGTGCAAGAATCGACCCCTGCGTAACGGTACTCACCAGAGTTTGCAGGAATAGGTCCATGTTAATCAACAATTCCAAGGTAGGTGCGCATGACAGAGGAGTCAGCAAGCACCTCAGCTGGCGTGCCGGCCATCACGATTCGGCCGCTCTCCATCAGCAGCAGGCGGTCTGCAATGTCTCGAACGAGCGTAACATTCTCCTCGACGAGGAGGACCGTGATGCCAGTTGCGGCAATAGCAGCAATCTGGGCATATACCTCGATTACCAACACGGGCGCCAGACCTAGTGAGGGCTCATCAATCATAAGCATTTTAGCGTTTGACATCAGTCCGCGACCAAGCGCAACCATCCGGCGCTCACCTCCAGAAAGTGTCCGAGCTCGCTGCATCTGGCGGTCCTTCAGGCTTGGAAAAAGTGAAAAGACACGTTCGAGTCCGTCCTGCCGTCGCTTGTGGGCCGCGGCGCGGAAAGCCCCGAGAAGGAGATTTTCCCGAACCGTCAAATCGGGGAAAAGGAGATCGCCCTGAGGGATCTGGGTGAGACCCAACTCGACAATTCGTTCCGTGTGTAGCCCACTGATTCGTCTGCCGCAGAATTCTATGGTTCCGGCCGAGGGCGTGAGAAGACCACTTATGGTCTTGAGCATTGTGGACTTCCCGTGACCATTTGGTCCAATTAGCACCAATAGTTCGCCAGTTTTGACGCTGAGGTCGACTCCGTGCAAGACAAGACCTTCGCCGTACCCAGCCTGCACCCCGGTGACTTCAAGTGTGACGCTACTCGTCAACTAGTCTGCCCCCCCCCTGCGTCCTAGGTAGACCTCAACGACATCCTCGTTGCTGATGACGTCGGCTGGCGTTCCCTCAAAAAGTTTTTTTCCGTGGTTCATTATCAGGACTCGGTCCGATAGAGCCATCAGGGCACGCATTACATGCTCGATTAGAACAATTGTGACGCCACGGTCGCGTATTGACCGAATCATTGCTATCAAGCTATCCATTTCGCCTGGGGTCAGGCCCCCAAATGGCTCGTCCAAAAAGAGAATACTAGGTTCAGTAGCAAGGGCTGATGCCAGCATTAGTCGTTTCTTATCGAACACCGGCAGAGGTCCGGCAGTGTGCGCCGCTATTGTGGCCAAGCCGACAAACTCTAGGGAGTCCATGGCCCGCGCAACAGCTGACTTGGATCTATGCAATCCCTTCCACCACGGTTTGGGACGTCCAAAGTAGGCCCCGGCTAGAGCATTGGCCAGAACCGTCTGGGAGTCAAAGACGGAGGGCAATTGGAAGGTGCGGGCAGCGCCTAGATTACAGATCTTGTGCACTGGTAGCGACTGAATCTCGACTCCGCGAAACACAATAGTTCCGCTCGAAGCACGCACCATTCCCGTTATGGTGTCGAAAAGTGTAGTCTTCCCCGCCCCGTTGGGTCCGGCAATACCGAAAACCTCACCGTTTTCAACATGAAAACTCAAGCCGTCTACGGCAGCTAATCCTCCGTACCTCTTTATTGCATCCCTGACTTCCAGCAATGCCATGCAATAACTCTAGGCCAGCCACGGAGGTAATTTGAATTTCCCATTCGTGTTGTATGGAGTTGGGGACACACAAACCTGTTTCAGGTCTTGGATCTGATACGTCAGGTGCGCCATCGCCAAACTCGGGTCATCTACCTGGTCCGGGTACGGAGGCACCGAGAGTTCCTTGGGTATGAAAAGGTAAGTGCCGCAGACACCACGGAAGATCGCCTTCTTGAGCAAGACGTTTACCGCAGCGAAGTCCGTTGGTGCGGATGCCTGATTTGCCGTATTAGCCCACATACGAATGATGTCGTATTGGCTACCGGACTGACTCAAGCCAGGTTCAGAATTGAACTTTGTGCGGTAGGCATCCTTAAATGCTTCGCCTAGCACATCGGGAAGTACTCCGATGGTCGTGGACCAAACGACACCATTTGCTGCCTCCCCAGCCAACTCAATGTACTCAGGAATCGACGGACCATACTGCTGATATAACAAGGATGCAGTCGGCGCCGTTGCAAACTGGGTAGCAAAGCTGGCCAGGTCGCCGGCTATGTAGTCGGTGACAAAAATGAGCCCGGGCGGGTTCGCCCGAATCTTAGTTAGGATCGGACCCCAGTCAGCAGTTGGCGCGGTTACTTCCTCATATATTGGCGTCGCCCATCCAATTTTCTTGAGCTCATCCTGCACCGCCAGGGCAATCGAAATGCTGTATGGGTCATTGCTGGTAACAACGGCCGCGGTCTTCGAAGACGGAGTCCAAGAGCCATCGGCAATCCAACCTTCCATTAGGGGAACGAAGCCCTTGCCGTACCAGATTTCGGTTGGGCATCCTTCATAAATATTCGAGATGTTGTTTTTTGCTACGTAATCTACGTTTGCCTGTAGCGTGTTGAAGTGGAAAACCGGGGTACCCGCCTGTGCGTATGTGGGGAACTCTGCAGAATCGTTTGAGCAGTACCCGCTGAAGATAGCTGCCGCTCCGACTTCACCTGTCAATCGTTGCGCGGCTTTTACATAAAGCTCTGGGGAAAGATCACTGACATCTGCAATTACAAGCTCAAGTTTTCTCCCATGAACTCCGCCCGCCGCGTTGACAGCATCAACACCCAACTCAGCTCCGCGCTGCATTTCTTGACCATCGCCTGAGTAGGGGCCGGTGACCGGGGCCACTAGGCCCACCTTTAGGGTCTCAGTCGAACCTGAACTGCTTCCACCGTCAGCAGTCGTTGACTTGGGTGCCATGAGAAATCCACCGGCACCGCCTACTGCCAGGCCGGCAACCCCCGCAACACCAATTCCAGTAATGAATCCTCTGCGTGAGACGCCGACGGCGTCCGATGTGTCCTGAGCGCTATCGTCAGCCATTTTGGTCTCCTTGGTGCGTCCGTGTCAGTCCAGCCTTCGCTAGCATAATCCAACTTCTGTAACCTACACTCGACATGCGCATAATTACGTACCTTTGTACCTATTGGTCCAGGAGAGCCTTAACCTCGCCTAGTCTCATCAACGCTTCCATCTGCGCACGCTCACCTGATCCCGGCAAGTAAGACCGAGCGACGAAGGTGAGGTTGCCGCCCACTGAATCGGCGTACTCCCGGATTCGCTTGGCTACGGCCTCGGGCGTACCAACAACACTGGTATCCATTAGGCGCGCCTCTTCCCCTTCACCCCACGGACCCGGGTACCTCAGCGGTCCCTCACCACCCACCTGCCCCTCCATATCTTCGTATTTCCATCCCGGGTAGCGAATTCGATCCCGCACCTCGGCCCAGGGGGCTTCGGTTACCAATGTCGGCAAATGCACCCCCATCGCTACTTGAGCTGGATCACGGCCTGCCGCCGCGGCAGCCGCCCGCACCACTTGGGCCGCAGCACCGAGTTCAGATGGGGTCACTTCGGTCGCCAGAAATCCGTCAGCCAATTGACCTGCCCGAACCATGCCGGGTTCGGCTAGAGCACCTATCCACAGCGGTGGTCCTCCTAGTCTTGGGGATCTCGGGGTGATCCGCCCGATGGGTTTTTGGTCAGTTCCAGTGCGGGTGGGCTTACCACCTCCTGCGCATCGCAATACCGCCACGGCGTCGATCAATCGACTTACGCGCAAACTCTGATCGATCCCAATAACTCGAAATTCCTCATCTCGCCAGCCAAGTCCCAGCCCCAAAATTAATCTGCCATGTGAGATCAGATCTACTACCGCTGCCTCTTCAGCGATGCGCAAGGGTTCGTGGAGCGGTGCAAGTAGGAGACCTGTCCCAAGTTGAATCGATTTCGTGCTGGCAGCCATTGCGGCGAGCATGGGGAAGAGGGCACCGAGATGACCATCATCAACATGATGGTGCTCAGACACCCAGACCGAGCGCAATCCGAGACTCTCAGCGTGTAAGCCAAGGACAAGAGCTTCGTCCACCAAATCCTGACTGGAGCGAAGGTCACCTGGATGAGACTGGCAGGTGATAAGCCCGTACCCGAGCTTGATTGTCACGTCTCACCTCTCCACTGTCGACCGTAGTCAATGTCAATCCTTGGCACCGAGCAGGGGTAGCCATTCCACAGACTCATGACACCAGAACCTAGGTCCATTACCGTGCTCACTATGGTCGCCCCCTGCTCTTCCAGCGGGAGAGACTCATCGGGATGGCAGCACACTCCAGAGGGATGACCCGCATGGTCTTGCGCGACATCAACAAACCATGTCGGCGGTGTCACCTCGGGCGCTCGTCGCAATGCACTCTCCATTCGTTGGAGCCGGAAAGGTGAATCTGGGAAGTTCACCCTACCCACGTCGAAGCCAACAGTCGGTCCCAGGAAATGGTTGGTGTGGAGTAGCGCGCCGCGCTGCGTTGGCTGCAAGACGGAAACGCGAGTGAAGTCACCGGCCTCGCACTCAAAATCACAGATCAAACCCGATTCGTGCGCAACAAGATAGTTCGCGGATGATGAACGCCATCCTCCTTGAAGCAAGGTAAAGGCATCTGTCAAATTCGTCTTTGAAATTAGAGCCCGAAGCATGACATGAAAAGGAACACCAGGTTCACCGCGATCCATTGTGCTCACCAGCGCATTACAAGCCAGTCCCAAGCCAGCACTATTCATGCCGAATTTGCATAGTAATCCGGCCTCAACCACGGTGACATAACTAGGCCCACTGTCGGGTGTTACCTCGAGCCGAACGACCGTTTCAAAAGCGTGGGTTACCCAGTCCCAATTCTGCCCGATATAGGTTCGATCGTCATCCCCAACGATCGCAAACGATGAGCATTCACCGAAGCGTGGAATGCTGGCCCCAAGAGTGCGTGCCTTAGCGGCAAACATGATCTCAGTTCGAACATTTATCGCAAGAATGTCTCTAAAATCAACACCCGCGCCAACGGCGATGGCGTTCATTTCAGTGATCTGCTCTGGTGCAAAGGAGCTAATTGTGTCTGCATAGCGGAGGGCTTCTTCGGTTACTTCTGCCCAAGACCAGCGCGCATAGTGTGCAAAAACTCGGCCGTAGGCCTCGAGGGAAATTTGAATACGGTCTTTGGCTTGTTCACCGTACGACTTTCCGGCCTGCTCACTACTGCCGTGGATTCGAATGACTGGAATTGTCATACTGCTCCTGCCCCGCCATCGACGGCTATCACGGCGCCACTGATATACGAGGCGAGGGGCCCGGCCAGGAAACAGCAAACTGTCGCAACCTCATCCGCAGTTCCAAGCCGGCCCAGAGGGACCCTGTCTTGAAGATAATCCTGCATTCGCGCAGCGTCATCGCCGATACGCAACATTGGGGTGTCGATGACTCCCGGCGCTACGGCGTTGACTCGGATTCCTCGCAATCCCCATTCGGCTGCCAGTTGGCGGCACAGGGCTGTGACACCACCCTTACTCGCCGCATAGTGTGCAGCTGGTTCCTTACGATCACCGCGGTATGCAGCAATGGAGCTCACAAGGACGATGCTGCCGGGGCTATTAGCTGCTGTCATCATGCGTGCCGCTGCCTGACTAACAAATAGTGAACCCGTGAGATTAGTCGATATGACCAAATTCCATTCGTCGGCCGAAAGATCAAGCGTTTGGCCGATGCGGTAGATGCCAGCACAGTGAATAAGCGCTGTGGGCGGGGCCTGCCAGATCTGCGCCGCGCTTGAGATTCCGGTTGCGACAGATTCCGGCGAGGTAACATCCATGGGGATTTGCACTACCTCCTGCCCCTCCCAAATTGAGGCGAGCAGTTCAACATCGTGATCGCAGACAGCAACCTCCGCTCCCTCCAGCCGAGCCCGCCGCGCAACGGCAAAGCCGATGCCCGATGCGGCTCCGGTAACCAGTAAGCGTTGTGTCATGACAGGAGCGCCCCACCGTTTACCGGAATATTTTGTCCGGTGACGTATGACGCTTGATCACTTAGTAGCCACGCCACTACGTTTCCTACATCGGCGCCTGTGCCATGGCGTCGAAGCGGCACCGATTCACGGATCTGAGCCTCAACTTGATCGGCCGGGATACCCATTTCACTGGCACGAAAGCCGATATCCTCTAGATGCATTTTCGTCATCATGTTGCCGGGGGAGAGCGTATTTACTCGAATTCCATGTGGTGCCAGTTCCAGGGCCAGAGTGTGCGTTAGTAAGGCAATCCCACCCTTGGACGCGCAATAAGGACCACCGCGAGCTACCCCTTGTGCCCCAAACATGGACCCTATGTTGACGATGCTCGAACCGGGGGCAGTAGCTACCAAGTGAGGTATCGCAGCCTTGGCCATGTGAAATGCACCCTGCAGGTTCACGGCCAAGACACGGCTAAAGTCCCGACTAGAGCAATTGGCGATGGAATCGGAGGGCCCCCCAACACCAGCATTGTTGATCAGTGCATCCACCCGACCGCATCTGCTGACGATTTCCTTAAAGAATTCACTTACATCAGTCTCGATTGAAACATCACAAGGTATCCAGGATGAATTGTCAGAAAGCAGCTCCGCGGGCGCGATGATATCGGCAATGACAACCCGCCATTTGTCTGCTAGCAATCGGGAGGCTATCCCAGAACCAAGGCCACGGGAGCCTCCTGTAACGATCGCCACGCGGTTGGATTCGGTGCTCATTAACTGACCGCAGCCACGTCGCCCGCAGTGGCTATCCAAACATCTGGTTGCTCGGTTACCCATGTGAGGAATTGCTCTAGGAGTAGCAATCTTCCCGGTCGGCCAATAAGCATAGGGTGGGCAGTGAGCATGACCAAGCCACCTAGTTGTTTTATGCCGTTGAATTCATCGCGCCAGATCGACATGACTTCCGTATTGGACCTAATGGTTTTAGTCCAAGTAGCCCCGTCAAACCAAAAATGGGCAGCGTCATCCAAAATCCAATGTACGGGGAGCTCTACTATGCCATTGGGGTGCCTATACGGCCGAATGTCATCCATCAGATTAGAGGAGTAGCGGAAGCCGCTCTCCTTGAGCAAATCAAGGGTGATAGGCGTGAGGTCCCAGGAAGGAGATCGGTAACCGGTGATCGCTGCCCCCAGCTCAGTCAGCGCGTTCAGCCCTCGTTCCAGTTCCTCGCGTTCTTCTTCCTCGGTTAATTGCAAGACAGAGGTGTGGGTATATCCGTGATGTCCCACCTCGTGGCCGCCGGCGATGATGCTTCGGATTGCCTGTGGGTGACGCTCGGCATCACGACCGGAGACGAAGAAGGAAGCCGAGATTTCATACTGCGCAAGTAAGTCCAGAATTAAGGGAACGGCAACCTTGGGTCCATATGCGCCCTGGGACAGCACTCCTGGCCGGAAAGCATTCTGCGGATCCTCACCGATCCACACTTCTTCAGCGTCAAAGTCAAAACTCATAACGAAAGCGCACTTCGCTTCCCGTGGCCAATCAGTCACCGAAATCCCCTCCGTCCGAGAGGGACGCTACCGAGTCGTGTGGTCAAACGCGTACGCCAATTGACGCATTGGATGCCTGGCCTAGGTCGGGACTAAGCCTTGGGACTGTGCTGGGGGTAAGCCGACTCCAACTCATTTCTGAGAAAGTCTTCAAACACTATCGGTGGGAAAGCTGCTGGATTGCCAGGCCTTGTGCAGGAAGGGAGCGGTGAGATGACGGTTTTAACATCTGGATCGAAGAAGAAAGGAATTGAATAGCGCTCGCGGCCGCTTCTATTAGTGACGCGATGGGGTGTTGACAGCAGGCGCCCATTGCTCCAGCGATGCAGCATGTCGCCAACATTCATGACAAAGGCGCCGGGAACGGGTGGGACGTCAATCCAGTCGCCAGTCGTAGTTTTCACGCTGAGACCTCCGACATCGTCCTGAGCCAACAGCGTGATTGCTCCAAAATCGCAGTGCGGCGCCGATCCGTACTCATCCGCGGGTGCCTGCTGGTCCTGCGGCGGGTAGTGCAGAAGCCGCAACCAAGTGGTTGGCGAATTGAATGCGGGAAACATTATGTCGTTGTCTCCGAGCCCCTCAGCAATAACCCTAATCAGATTGGCAGCAAGTTGGCACATAGTCTCGTTGTACGCGGTCAACGTCTTGCGAAACTGCGGGAGCTCTTTCGGCCACCGATTGGGTCCCGCGAGATATGTCCCGGCTATGACAGCGGGGTCATCAGCTGCACACTCCCGCATCATCATGAAGGACTCACTGAGGTTTGGCTTTGTGATGTCTTCCAGTGTTGTCGTCAAATCAGTTTCTGACTGTAGAGGCATATAACCACGGTGATTTCTATCTAGCTCACACTCCATCTTAATCTCTATTGATTGTGCGTGAAAGATCCGCGACTGCTCGAATACACTTGCGATGAGGCGCTCAGGAATCCCGTGATTTACGACATAACTAAATCCGAATGTCTCATAGGCATTGATCAGTTCATGCGCTATCCGAGCATCGTCAGGCTGGGTTCCTAGGCCGCTGAGGTCAATTGTGGGGATCGACATGACACCAGTATGGCTTACCGTGACGCGTCCTGGTAGGTGTTCCGCCCCAGCCGCCGCATCGTCTTCGCCGGCAGGTAGTGCGACAGCACAGAACTCGGCCCAACAAGAATAAGCAGATCGCGGGCCCGACTCATCCCGGTGTAGAGCACGCTGCGCGGATCAGCCCCGTCATGGAAGCCATCGACGGCGAGCACCACAACCGGCCGCTCCAACCCCTTGAACCCAGCGACGGTGGAGTAGAAGACGTCATCGGTCGCCCAGAGCTCCTTCCAGTAGCGGGTCTTATCGTCACCGAGTTCAACGTGCACCGGGTGCCGGTGCGCCGTTGTCAACAGCACCACCTGCTCCGGCAGCCACCCGCGGTGCTCAACGAGGTTTGCGACCACATCGTCGGCTGCCCCGATCACCTCGGTGAGGTGGCAGTCGACATACTCCACCGGATACGCCGGGCCCGCCTTGGCCCGCACGTCCGCGCTGATCAGCGGCCGGAAGGTGTCGACGATCTGCTGTGAGTTGCGCAGGTTGTCGTCGAGGGTCAACTCGAGCATGGGCAGATCCGGGCGCCCGCTCCGGTCGGCGAAGACCACCTGCTCATCATCTTTGAACACCGCGAGCTTGAACTCTGACGACGCAGCCGATGCGAGCAGCGCCGGCCACCACGAGTCAGCGAAATCCTGCGCCTCGTGACCGGGTGCAACCCCCAACTGATAGCCGAGGTAGTGGAAGGTGCCGACAAATGCCGACTGCGAGTTCTCCGGCATCTCGGCGAAGATCTTCTGCACCATCTCGATCACCCCACGGATGTAGGAGACAAAACACACGCGCTCACCGGCCTCCCCCAGCGGCGGTGCGTTCGGCCAGCTCATCTAGGTCCTGCCCGCCGATCAGCAGATCACGACGGCCTTCAGGGCCATGTCACCGCTGACATGCGTATAGGGCAGGGCGATCATCCACGCCACCCACAGGTGATCGTGCGACAAAGTTGGCTGCCGCTTCACCTACCTGCGCAACGCATAAAAACCATTACACCCCGCCCTTGACCTCAACGGCCATCGCCCAGCGACCAGGTATCGGCACCAGCAGATCCATTTCCACCTCGCCGTGCTCGATGTCGGTGAACCGAACGCCGTGCAGCAGCACGTCGCATTCGCGCAGCTGATGCCTCAGTGCCCCCCACACCAACGACTCACTTGCATCGGCGAAGGTGGGCGCCGCAAGCAGGCAAAGAGGTGGCATCTTGACGCTCCCCCCTACGATGCGTGTTGGCTGGGCCCGTGCCAGGAATCCTTATGACACTTGATCCTATGGAAGAGCGAGGGGGGTTGCCTGACAATGGGCCAGCTGTTGGGTGACCTGCTGGCTGCTTGTGCTGAAAGTCCAAACCGGTCACTCATTCAAAATTGTCCGGAAACGGCCTGACTCATGTCAGCAAAGGAGAGGTCAAATCAGGCCTTGCCATGGTTAACGGGAACAACAACCGCAGCTGACCTGATCGATAGTTACTAATCGCCTTAGTCGAACAGAGTCGCCGTGGTGGCCTCGGATTGGCCAGCTTTAAGCTTCCTCTTCTCGTATTGCCGAAGTCTCTTTTCAGCTTCATCGAAGGGTTCCTTGTAGCCACGAGCCCAGTCCACCAGCCCAAGGCCCGATTCGAAGTAGAGCAGCTCGCCGGCAGGTGCGACATAAAGGTAGGCATCCTTGCCGCCTGCAGCCAGGTCGATCACATTGGCGAGGGTTCCGGCGCTCTCCCCGTCCCACATCATGAGGCCTTCGTCAGCGATGCGTGTCATCTCGCGGTCCTTGGCAGAATGCATCGCGGAACTTCGGCTTTTAAGGTTGGATACGATTCGCTCCACGGGCCAACCGCCAAGATTGTTTCGCAACTCAGGGGCGCTAGTGAACACGCGCACATTCTGGTAGCCGATGCGCTTTAAATATGATTGAAAAACAGTGTCGATGCCGGGAGCATCTCCCACGATGAATGCTTCCTCTCGCTCAATCCAAGATTGCAAACGAAGTAGCACCTCGTCCGTGAGGGTGTTCAGGTTTCTCGATCCACCAAGAACGACGGTCATGCCACCTCCCGGTTTCATCGACGCGTGCATGCCGCAGTCAGCACGTGGTACTGACTGTCAGGGAACCTAGTTTGCAGCACCCTACAGATGGCCGCCGCGGTCGCGCCAGTTTCAAAGACATCATCGACTATGAGGCAGCCCTTCGGCCGGTGCATATTGGTTGGAGGGTCCAAAGTCAAGGCACCTTCCAGCAAGGCTAAGCGCTCAGCTACATCGGGGACCGCCTTCATCGTGCTCACCGAGTGGGATTCGCGAAGATGCGCAGATGCGTTTGTCAACTCGAATCCCTCAGCGATTTGCTCGCAAAGATAAGCCGCGAGTTCAAAAGGTTTAACATTGTGTGAGGGCGGGGACATGATAACTGAAAATGGAAGACCCCCGGGCTCGTACACCTCACCGATGAAAGCCATCATCCGAGCGGAAAGTTCATCCGCGTACCGCTCACGGTCCAGAAGTGGTGCTTGACCGTACTTCGCATCATGGACTAGTCCGCCAACCCAAGTGTCATGCGGAGCCGCACCGCTGTACCAAGATAGAGACCATCCGGTTCGCCACGGCCGATCACCGTGGGGATCACCTAGCCAGACCGGGCATCCGGGCGCCATGCAGTCGCCAATTGGAAGCCCGTGCGCACAAGTGACCGGACTCCCCATGCGCCCGACGGTACTCCGCCATGAAGCACCAGGGCATTGGGACCTCTAAGACCTCGGCGGCACTTGTCGATGAGCGCTAGGCGGCACGCGCCCGTGCTCTGCCTTGCTGTCCGGCTTCATGACCCACCTGATGTGATCCCCGCAGCGGGGAACGCCCGCCCCCAGTCAGGTCAGTCCTGGTCACGAAGTCAAACTCTCCAGTGACTTTGCCAGCTGGAGTGCCCTTGAGGCACGAAGGTCAGCAACTCGCCTACCGCAAGTAGAAGCATTTCTTCCGGCGGAGGCCACTCGTGAGGCCCCGGCGTTTCAACAGGTTCGAGTGGTGTGTTCGGGGCTGGAACCGAAGCGGCGATCCTGCGTGCCGAGGTCAACCCATTCCTCGTTTACACCAGCCCGTCATTTCCATACAACCGGTGACGAATGGCTGTGCTCATTCTTGTTGTGATCCCGTTTGCCGAAAATGTGGCTAGCCGAAATGGCACTGTACCCATCTATTCCTCGAACACCATTAGCAACCTTCAGGAAGCGGCCTTTGAAGCGTCGGTTTGACCACCGACCCTTCTCGCCAACTCGTGCACTTCAGCCAAGAGGTCCGCTGGTTTAGATTCAAGATTGAGCGTGTGTGTCGATATTTTGACTCCAGCGCGACTTATTGAATGCACCCGTTCAATCTCACTCCCTTTGGCATAAACCAAATGTCCAGAGTTCAAACCCATAGATACCGCGTATGACAAAACCTGGTAGAAATCTGCATTCGGAAAACCCGATACGTTCTCAGATTTATACTTAGCATCTATTACCGCTAATGGTTCACCCGATCTTGAAAGCCAAACAACATCTGGACGCATCGGTATTTCGCAGGAATCATCAAGAAAGGAACGGAACTGCCCACGAACGCACGACCCTGGCCAGAGTTTAATTATTGACTCCTCTAGGGCTTTAGTTAGAAAGTCTTCAAAAATCTTCGGCATGTCAAGAACCAGCCCACTAATTCGCAGATCTCCCCGACGATGCTCGAACGAGGATGCCGCAAGGATGACGGATGCTAGCTGAAGCGCGTTCTGATAATGCTTATTGAGTCGACTAGGAACCCATATGGGCAGTGGTATCCCTGGCACTAGGCGACTTACATCTGCAAACTGTATCTTCATTGCAGCCAGCCGCCGGCGCACAATCTTAGCGATACGTGGATTTCGCATGAGCCGATCTGTCGCCGCCAAAAGAATTTGATTCTCTGCGATGTCGGAAGTGAAATCGTCATAAGACACTTCTATGGGTAGCCAGTTACCTGGTCTCCGTTTTAATTGTTCGTCTATAAGCACTCGACCTCGGACGACGTGTAGCGCCTCCTGCTTGACGCGATATCCCTGAAGCAGGCCTGGCTTAAGTGCTGAAGCAGCGGATCGTAAGAACACTTCGGCCATTATGTGGGCTACGTCAGCATCCGCATCCACCTCAACTGTTTCATTCTGCCAGTTCACCCCGGCAACTGAATAACCCA
>SXGS01627481.1_pt1 | contig 20579 bp, 23 predicted proteins | sample 3174681 | NCBI WGS metagenome assembly SXGS01 (sample SAMN11356861, study PRJNA531348) | freshwater metagenome | isolation source: freshwater sample F1-80 | place: China: Fuxian Lake, Yuxi | collected 2017-12-25 | reverse complement strand
CGCGCCAGCGACGGATTGGATAAGGGTCCGTCGCTGGCGCGTCCGGCTAACGAGGCAAGGGCAGCGAGGCCCATGCCGGCGGCGGTGTCGCGCAGGAAGGTGCGGCGGGTTTGACAGTTTAGCATTTCGGACCCCTCATCTTATTTTCTCAGGTAAGGAATATTCAAGTCGCGAGCGATCTGCTCGAATCCAAGATCGTTCTTATTGCTTTCGATATCCAGACCTCTTGTCAGCACTTTTCCTCATGAAGTCGTCGTGTTGTGATGTTGTCGAATAAATGATAGTGGGAACGTGTAGAACTCGGGTTCTCGAAGCCCTTCGCGACATTTGAATCGCTACGCTTTGTGCAAGAAGAAACCCGTATTGAGGAAGACGATAATGAAGATAGTCGAATGCGCCAAAAGACTGTGCCTTCACCGGGAACCGTTTGAATCGCGGTTTGTCGCTCATCTCTTCATTGGAATTCGGTCGCGTCATGGCTATGCTACCCCGTCTCACAGAATTTGCTCCAAATCTCGACGTCCGTCTACGATGCGCTCCACGTACAAACCTGGCTCGGTCAAGCGGTAGAAAATCAGGTAGTTCTTGAATCCGCGCACATTCTGAAAACGAACACCTTGCAATCGCGTCCTTTCCGATTCCCAGGGCGCGCCCATTTCGGGGAACAATGCCAGAATGTCCAGCGTCTTTGTTACCCCTCTGGCAAACTTGAGCGCCGTCGCCTGTGTCTTCTGGTCCAGGAAATAGCGAGCGATGTTCTCGATATCGCAAATGGACTCAGTCGACCGGAAGACAGCAACGCTCATGATGCTTGTTTTCCCTGGTGCTGTTCGATCACACGCTGGGCCACCTCTTCGAATTCGCCGGGTCGAAGCGGCGCATACTCGCCGCGGTCGAAGGAATCCGTCGATTCCAGAAGCATCCGGTCGATTCGTTCACGCTGCTCTTCGCTGAAGCCTTCCTCCTGTGTTTCCATCGCCTCCGCGATGAGCAATTGAAGGTAGGCACTTGCGTCCTTGAATCGCCCAGAGCCGATCTTCGAGTCCACGAAGGATTTCAACTCGTCGGGAATGCTAATGTTCAGTGTTACCATGATGTTCTCCTAATTCCTGTTAATCGTCTCATGCAAATTCAGTATTGCCCGCGTCACCGACGTCCACGCCGCCAGTTCCGCCGGCGCGAGCTCCTTCGACGCCGGCGTGTAACCGACGCCGAGGATGGCCTGGGCGTCCTTGGCGTTCACGTCGTAGTGCTTGCGATGCTTCTCGTACAGATTCGTGAGGACGTCGAGCTCGATCGCGCTGGCGTCGCGCTGCAGTGCAAACTGGAACGCGAGGTTGATGCGGTCCGGCGTCTTCTTGGCGCTGCGGACGACGCGCTCGGCGAAGACGCGCGACGCTTCCACATAGGTCGGGTCGTTCAACAGCACCAGGGCTTGCTGCGGTGTGTTCGAGCGCGGGCGTTCGACCGTGCATTCCTCGCGCGTCGAGGCGTCGAAGGCGAGCAGGCTCGGTTGCAAAAACGTGCGTTGCCACCAGGTGTAGAGGCCGCGGCGATATTGGCTTTCGCCCTTGTCGTTGGCCCATTCGCGCACGGGGAAATTGAGGTAGCGCCAGTAGCCGGCGGGTTGATACGGCTTCACGCTGGGACCGCCGACCTTGTCAACTAGAAGGCCGCTGATCGCCAGCGCGTTGTCGCGCACGAATTCGGCGTCGAGGCGGAATCGGCCCTGGCGCGCGAGGAGCTGGTTGTACGGATCGCGCTGGCGCAGTTGCGGCGTTCCCTTCGACGATTGGCGATATGACGCCGACATCACGATCTGCTTGATGGAATGCTTGATGTCGCCGCCGTTCGCCTGGAAATCGAGGGCTAGCCAATCGAGCAACTCGGGGTGGGTGGGCCAAGTGCCGAGGGCGCCGAAGTCGTCCGCCGTTTTGACGATGCCCTGGCCGAAATAAAGCAGCCACAGGCGATTGACGAACACGCGCGCCGTCAGCGGATTGTCGGCATCGACGAGCCAATTCGCGAGATCGAGGCGTGTCGCACGCTTCTTCTCTTTCTCGATCTTCATGGTCGGAAGCGAAGCCGGCACGTCAGGCATCACGACTTCGCCCGAGTCGTCGAGCCAGTTGCCGCGTTTCAGGAGGCGGATCATGCGCGGAGTGCCTGCCGTCGAAATCAATGTGCCCGGGACATTCTTGAGGAACTCAGCCTTTGTTTTCTGCACCGCGGCGAGTTTTTGCTGGGCGGCCTTCACTTCCTCCTTCGGCAAGGCGGCGATTTCCTTTTGCAGCGAGGCAATCCGCTCGTCGAGTTTCTTCACCTGCTCTTGGTGGGCGCCCGTCATGATCGGCGTTTGCGATTGCCGGCCGACCGCCGTCTCTTGAATGTCCGCGAAGAATGCCGCGAGCTTGTAGAACTCCTTGGTCGTGAACGGATCGTACTTGTGGTCGTGACACTCGGTGCAGCCCAGCGTCAGGCCGAGCCAGGCGGTCGAGAAATTTCGGACGCGGTCGGAGGCGTACTTGGCCGTATATTCCTTCGGCTGACTGCCCCCTTCCTCAGTCGTCTGCAACAGACGATTGTGGCCCGAGGCGATCTTCTGATCGTTGTTCGAGTTTGGCAGCAGGTCGCCGGCGATCTGTTCCCTGGCGAACTGCCCGTATGGCATGTTCGCGTTAAAGGCGTTGATGACCCAGTTGCGATACATCCACACGTCGCGATTGTTGTCGCTGTGATAGCCCGCAGTGTCGGCGTAGCGGACGATGTCGAGCCAGTGTACCGCCATCCTTTCGCCGAAGTGTTGCGACTTGAGCAATTTATCTACGACCTTCTCATACGCCGCTTGCGGCTTAGCGCTCGCATACTCTCTGACGAAAGCTTCCACCTCTTCGGGCGAGGGAGGCAACCCAATTAAATCGAAGTACAACCGCCGAATCAACGTACGCGCATCAGCCTCCGCCGAGGGTTGCAGCCCTTCCTGTTCAAGCCGAGCGAGGACGAAGCGATCGATGTCGTTCTTCATCCACGCGGCGGTCTTCACCTTCGGCAATTCGTGTTTGCGCGGCGGAATCAGCGACCAGTGTGATTCGTACTTCGCGCCTTGTTCGATCCAGTCGTGAATGAGTTGAATCTCCGCCTTCGTAAGCGCCTTCATCGACTTCGCCGGCGGCATCTTCTTGCCTGCCTCGTCCGTTATGAGCCGTGTGAATATGTCGCTGACGAGAGGCTCTCCCTTGACGATGACTTTGGCGTGTGCATCCTTCTCGTCGTCGAGCCGCAGCTTCGCCTTGCGCAGGTTGTTGTCCGGCCCGTGGCATACGAAGCAGTTGTTCGAGAGAATGGGCCGGATGTCTCGATTGAATTCGATCTTGCGCGGCTCCTGTGCGACGAGAACGGTTGGCAAGAGTATGCAACAGATGACGCCGATGCAGCGCGGACGGATTCGTGACATGGCACACGGCTCCTTGGAAGACCTCAATCACTTGACGAAATCTGGCAGGATACAGGTAATGTATCCGACTACGGGGCGCTTTTGCAAGGTAGTAACCGCCATTGACACGTGATAGGCATTTGTGGCAACCTGACGGGACTGACGCAAGGCAAGGAGGCTACGCCGGTGGTGCAAGTCGAGCGAATGCCGCGCTGGACCCAGGAATCCGCCGTCAAGGTCGCGACGGTGGAGACGCCGACACATTTGCTCGGCTGGCTGCCATTTGTCTGGACCGGCGTGCTGTTTCCTGGGCCGTGTTCCGAGTCCACGGCATGGCGTTGGCGGCCGTTCGCGATCATCTTCGTTCTGACGGCGGCGATTCTGTATCCGTGCATGTCGTTTCACCTCTTCGAGCCGGACGAAGGACGCTACGCTCAGATCCCGCGCGAAATGCTCGAACGTGGCGAATGGTTGGTTCCGGTGCTTCAAGGCGAACCGTATCTCGACAAGCCACCGCTGTTCTATTGGCTGGTGATGTTGTCTTATTCTCTGTTTGGTTATCACGAATGGGCGGCACGCTTGATTCCGGCGCTGGCGATCCATACGAGCGTCCTCCTCGTATTTGGCATTGGCAGACGCTTGGTTGGCGAGCGGTCGGCGTTCTGGGGCGCGCTGCTGTTGATCGTGTCGCCGTTTTTCCTGGGCGTCGGCCGGCTCCTCGTGCTGGACGGACTGTTGACTCTTTGGATCACGCTCGCATGGCTGGCGGGGTATCATGCTTGCGCGGATCGGCAGCCCCGGCGCGGTTGGTGGCTGGTCGCGGCATTGGCGTGCGCGTTGGGCGTCTTGACGAAAGGGCCCGTTGCGTTACTGCTTGTCGTGCCGCCGCTGGTCGTGCAACGCTGGCTGAATCCCGTGGCATACGATTCCAATCGTGTGGATGCTTCGGCGACAGAGTCACACGATTGGAATCGTATGCCACGGCTCTGGCTGGTGTTTGTCGCGATCATTCTCGCCGTCAACCTGCCGTGGTATGCCGCCGTTTGCGTGCAGCGTCCTGAATTTGGGCGCTACTTTCTCTTGCAGCACAACATCCAGCGTTTCGTCGAGCCGTTCGATCACGTGCAACCCGTGTGGTTTTACGCGCCGTACTTGTTAAGCGGTCTCTTGCCGATTACGCTGCTTGCCTGGCCTTTGATGCGATTCTTGACCTCAACGCGAACCGATGATTCGCAAAAGCGCTGCCCGGCCATGGGATATCTGTTGCTCGTGGGGCTGTGGTGCGTCTTCTTTTTTTCGTTGGCAGGAAGCAAATTGCCGACGTACATTCTGCCGGCGTTTCCGCCGTTGTGTCTGGCGTTGGGCTGCTTCGTCGCGCGGACCGATCGGTGTCGTTCGCGCTGGGTCATCGGTCTAATTGCGTCGTTTTGGCTCGTGCAAGCGTTTGTCAACGGCGTGCTGGTCCCCGCCTACGCGCGGCAGCGTTCACCGATGGCCGACGCCGCGGCGATGCGCGAACGCTGCGGCGATCCGGCGACGCCCGTCGTGTGCTTTCCGCGTCATGTCGATTCGGTCGCGTTTGCCACGGGGCGCAGCGATTTCCGCGCGTATCGCAGCAAGGAAATTGACGCATTGGTCACAGAGTTGGACAAGCATCCGCGCACGGTGGTGCTGTTCGGCCATCACAATTCGCCCGGGACGCTGGCACGTCATCTGCCCGCGCATCTACGTTTGATCGAGCGCCGGCCGATGGGGCTGTACGAATCGGCGTTGATCGTACGGGCGGCGCCATAGATTCCGAGGCTGGCGATTGGTTGTGCGGCCTTCCTTTTCTTGCTCACGTTGGCCGGCGCTCATGTCGAGCTTCCCACTTCACTGCATTGTCGGTATCATCAAATACCAGGAAGTGACAAATTAGGGAGGCCCAACATGGGATCGGATCATATCAATGTGAGCCAATGCGAGCGCTCCAGCGCGAACCTCGAAAGCGGGCGGGAATCTGAGGAAACGTACGCCATCCACGTTCTGATCGCGACTGAAGAGGACGGCAGTTATTCCGCAATCGTCCTCAATCTTCCAGGAACTGGTAGCTGCGGCGACACCAAAGACGAGGCCATCGCCAACGTCACGGAAGCAGTCAAGGGAGTCTTGGAGTCCTACAAGGATTCCGGCATGTCGATTCCTTGGAAGGATTCACGCTCGGATGAGACTCCCGGCGACAAACGATGGATCAACGTCCATGCCTAAACTCCCGGCAATTTCCGGTGAAGACGCTGTGCGCGCCTTCAAGCGTGCCGGTTTCATTTTGGACCGAATCAGCGGCAGCCATCATATCCTCAAGAAACAAGGGCATCCCTACCACCTCTCCATTCCGGTTCACAAAGGCAAAACTCTCGGCAAGGGCTTGCTGAAATCACAAATCGACGCAGCGGGCATGACCAGCGACGAATTCGTCGCCCTTCTATGATGGCCGATCACATCTTGATCGCATTCAAGTAGATGCCTGCCAGGCTGAAGATGGCCCAGATGATGAATCCGGCCACGCACATCCAGACGCCGAGGCCCGCGACCGTCGTAAGCGTTTTCATCTTGCGCGCTGTTTCCTCGTGATAATACTGCGATTGCTGCTTCATCATCTCCGGCACGCGGCCGCTTTCTTCGGAGCTGACGACCATCTCCATGAAATCATCGCTGAAAAGCCCGCTAGTCTGGAGGGCCTCGTGAAGTTGTTGGCCGTTCTTGAGCGCCTGCACGACGGCGTCGGCGCGCGACGTGAAATAGGCGTTGCCGGTCGCTTCCAGGCTGAGACGCAACGCCTTCGTGATCGACAGGCCGGTGTCGAGCGTCAGGTGCATAGCAAGCGTGAAGCGGCTCATGATGAGGGCGCGCAAGCACGGGCCGAGCGCGGGCGTCGCCAGGAGGATTCGGTCCATCCACGCTTTCTGTTGGCCCATGCGCGACAGGATGAAGTAGGCCGACCAGGCACTGAAGAGCGTGCCGAAGACGACGCCGAGAAACGCCAGGGCGCCCGGAGCGCCGGACAGGCCGAACATCGTCAGCATCGGTTTGGCGCCCGGATTGAGCGATGCGATCAGGCCGAGGATGTAGATTACCCCCGCGATGATCGCCACCGCGGCAACGAACTGCGCGATCGGCAGAAACATCTGGCTGCGAAACTGCCGCCGCAGTTGCAGTTCCAATTCATAGTAGCGTTCCAGTTCACCGAAGATCTCTGGCATGTTTCCAGTTGATTCGCCGAGTCGGACCATCGCCAGGAACAGCACGGGAAAGGCGTCCTTCTCGTCGTCCAGCGCGCGCGACAGACTGCTGCCGCTCTGGATCGCCACGCTGATGCGCCCCGCGATGGCGCGGAAGGAACGTCGGCCGCGATCCGCCTGTTGCTCCATGACGCGGTGCAACGTCAGCCCCGCGCCGAGGTTGTGACGCAGGATTCGGCACAGGTCAATCAGGTCGCTCAGGGGCAGCCGCCGGGAGAACATCTTTTGTCTCTCGCTCGCGGCTTAGCGTGCGCGCTAAGCCGCAAGCGGCGTGGGAAACAGCATATAATAATCCTATGAACGCCGACGCCAACCAATACGATCCACGCTACTTGGCGGGCATCGTGCTCTTCAATCGCGGCGACTTCTTCGAGGCTCACGAGGTGTGGGAGTCGCTGTGGATGGAGACGTTTGGCCCGGAGAAGCGATTCTATCAAGGGTTGATCCAGGCCGCGGTCGGGCTGTGCCATTTTTGCAACGGCAACGTCCGCGGCGCCCTTAAGCTGTATCGCTCGAGCGGCGATTACATGAAGCGCTACGGTACGCCATTCCTGGGGTTGGATCAGGATGCATTCTGGGGCCAGATGGATCGCTGTTTCGCGGAATTGCTGAGCCAGCCGGAGCCGACGCGTGCCGTGGTCATCCGCGAGGAATTGATCCCGACGATGGAACTGAATCCAGAGCCCGGAGCCTGGCCTGAGCCGGAAGCGTTCCTCGAAGACGACGCCGAAGCGTAAGCGAAAGATTGACGATGAACGAAGCGACATTCAACGGCATAGCACGGCTTTTCCCGCTGCCGAACCTTGTGCTGTTCCCACACGTGATGCAGCCGTTGCACATTTTCGAGCCGCGCTATCGGCAGATGACGAGGGACGCGCTCGACGATGATCGGCTGATCGCGCTGGTGCTTCCTCGGCCTGGTTGGGAGAACAACCCCGGCGCTGCGCCGGCGCTGCACACGGTCGCTTGCGTCGGCCGAATCGTCGCCGAACAACAGCTTGACGACGGGTGTTTCAACATCCTCCTGCGCGGCGTGGCACGGATTCGCATCGTCAAGGAGCTCACGACGGAGAAGCTGTATCGCATCGCGCGCGGCACGCCCGTGGATGAGGTCGCGTTGGCCGACGAGCATTGCGACCATTGGCGGCGCACCTTGATCGAGAAGGCGCCGGCCTGGTTTCCAAACCAGGGCGAGGCGGTCGAGCAGTTCCGCAAGCTGCTGCACAGCGATTTGCCGCTCGGCGCCTTGTGTGACATCATCGCGTTCGCCTTGCCACTCGACGCCGACTTCAAGCAAGCACTATTGGAGGAAGCGGACGTCGAAGCGCGTTTGCGCAAGTTGCATGATTTCATGGAAGGCAAGAAGCTGATTGATGAAGCCGTTCAGCGCCGTTTTCCGCCGGAGTTCAGCGTCAATTGACCGGCTTCACGTCGGCACTACGGAGCGTCAACAGGTGCATGAGCGTTGCCGCGGCTTCGGCTAGGGAAAGCGCGCCGCGCTGCCAGGCGTCCGCCAGTTTGAGCAATTCTGGATCGTGTTGCTTCTCGGCGGCGCGGAAGTTCTCTTCCAGCGCGCCCAGCGCAAGTTGGAAAAGCTGCCGCGCTGCCGTGGTGTTTTTTCGGCGCAGCGGCAGCGATTCAATCGTCTGCCACAGTTCCGCGTGCCCCCGGTTCGCTTTCGTGGAGACACGCACGACCGGCACATGGCGCGCTGGCGACAGATCGAGCGCCGCTTGCACCTGAGCAGCCGTCTGATCCGCGGTCGGCAGGTCGGCCTTGTGTACGATCACGACGTCGGCACATTCCAGGATGCCTGCTTTCTCCCATTGCACGTCGTCGCCGCTCTCCGGCTGCAGCAAGAGCGCGACCACATCGGAAAATTCGCGTACTTCCACATCGCCTTGCCCGGAGCCTACGGTTTCGAGGAATATCACGTCGAACCCGAACGCTTCCAGGAGGCGGATCATGACGTCGAGATGATCGGCCAAGGCGCCGTGTCCACTCAGGGCGGCGAGGCTTCGGATGAAGACACCGTCGTCCGTCGTGCTGCCCATCCGGAAGCGATCGCCCAAGAGCGCGCCGCCTGAGAGCGGGCTTTGCGGATCACAGGCGAGGACTGCGACCTTATGGCCCTGGGCGCGCACCACGGAGATGAGCTTGCCAATGAGCGTGCTTTTGCCGACGCCGCCGGAGCCGGTGAAGGCGATGACGCGGGCGTATGTTGCAAACGAGCCCTCACCCCCAGCCCCCCTCCCACAGGGAGAGGGGAGAAGTGTTGCCTGCATTTCGGCCAAGTGTTCGCCGCGCGCGGCGTGGCTCAAGAGACGCGCCAGTACGTTGCGATCGCCCTGGCGCAGCCGATCGAGCAGCGCGGCGATCATGATTTCGGCTCCCGCGGTGTCTTGACGAATGTGATGATTTCATCCAGCGAGGTGCCGGGGCCGAAGATCTTCGCGACCCCTATTGCCATGAGCTTCGGGATATCTGCTTCAGGGATGATGCCGCCGACCAAGACGCCGACGTTGGGAAGATCGGCCTGCTTCATCAAGTCGAGGACGCGTGGCACCAGCGTCATGTGCGCGCCGGAGAGAAGGCTAAGCCCCAGCCAATCGGCATCTTCATCGGCGATAGTGCGCACGACGGCTTCCGGGGTCTGCCAGAGGCCGGCGTAGATGACGTGCAGCCCCGCGTCGCGCAGGGCGCGCGCCACGACTTTGATGCCGCGGTCGTGGCCATCGAGCCCTACCTTGGCGAGGACGATGCGAATTGGTTGGTCCATTCCGTCCTCATGCACGCCGCAAGCGACAATTCACTTCGGCTTCTTGGCGTTGTCGAGCTTCTTTTCGACCGCAGTCTTCAACTTCTGATCGCGGCGGCTCTCGGTGACGACTTCGATGCCCTTCTGCCACGCCTGGATGGCGCCCTTGCGATCGCCGAGGGCCATGTACACGTCGCCCAGATGGTCGTAGATCTCGATGTGCTGGGCGTTCTTGTCCTCGGTGGCTTTGATGAGCCAGTCCTTGGCTTCCTTGAGCTTTTTCTGTTTGAAGAGAACCCAGCCCAGGCTGTCGAGGTAGGCGCCCTTGTCGTGATCGGTTTTCGGATTGAATTCGGGGCTTTTCTTGCGGGCCGCGCGATCGAGGTCGATCGCCTTGCGGATGAGCTTCTCCGCCTCGTCGAGACGCAGGTCGTGATCGGCCAAAATGTAGCCGAGATCGTTGTAGAAGACCGGATCGTTGGGGCGTTTCTTGACGAGGAATTCGAGATGCTCCGTGGCACGGTCGATCTTTTTCAACTCGACGTAGACGTTGCTGACCTCGTAGCGGAATTGCTCGATGTAGCGATCTTTGTCCTTCTGCTCGAAGCGATCGTCGGCGTTGACCTGCTTGATGACGTCTTCATAGACACCGGCGGCCTCATCGAGTCGCCCGGCTTCCTTGAGAACCCAGGCCTTGAGTTGGCGATCGATCCAGTCGTCGTTTTTCTTGAGCAGGTTATCGACGAGCTTGACTGCCTGATCGTAGCGTCCTTGCCTGGCCGTTGCCTTGACGTAGATTTCGTAGATGAAAGGACGCAATCGCTGGGCCGTGTCGAAGCGATCGGTCGGCTCGCGGAATTCGATTTCGCCGCGGCGGTTGACCATCAGGCCGACGACCTTGCGGTCCTTGTCGTCGTCGGTGTTGAGTTCGAGCAGTTCCTTGCAGATGCGCGTGCAGTCGGCGTATTGCCGAGAATCGTAGTAGAGTTCGATCAGCAGCCCATAGGACTGTTTGAGCTTCTCGAAGCTTTGCAGTTTGGCGCCTTGCTCCATGCAGACGCGGAAGAAGATCTCGGCCGACTTCATGTCCTTCAGATCGGTTGCGGCAAGCGCGAGTACGAGGCCGGCGTTGTAGGACAGTTCTTTTTTCTTGGCCGCCGGGAGGGCGTGGGCGATGAGCTTCTTGGCGTGGTCTGGGTTGTCAACGAGCGCCTTGAGGGTGCCGCGCATCGGGTCGTTGCCGGTGAGGTTGTTGAGAACGGCCAGTTCTTTCTTCAGGGCCTGCTCGCCGGCATTCGCGTTGACCGACGTCAAAAGGGTGCACACGCCGAACACGAGGATGCCGAACCGAATCCTGGCCATGGTTGTCTCTCCATAACGTCATCTGCGCTCCCTCGACCCGGAGGGAATCGCTATGAGTTATGGTAATCAATTCCGCGCCGAGATGCCACAGCAGGATTGCCGAAGCCGAGAAAATCGCCCAGCTTGCCGATTATCCGCAGTAGGCATGCTCGAAAAAAAACGGCCGGCGCGAGGGGTTTCCTCACGCGTGGCCGTAGGTTTGCTTGACGTGGTGGTGGGCCAGCATTACGGACTGCGTTGCCAGGTCGGCGTCCCCGGAGTGGCCAAGGGGGGCGGCGGCGACGAATAACTTTGCGATGTCGGCGAGCAATGCTGCGGCACCGGAGCGCAATATTGCGGGGTGGGCTGGCAATGGGGCACCCCGTGTCCCAGGCGGTGCGGGCGTTCGCACCAGTTTTCCCAAAAGTGGCAACAACCCGTGTTCAGCAACAACACGACGGCGAACACCGACCAGAGGAGCTTTTTCGCAATCATCAAACTTCTCCTTGTTCCTTGGAAGGCGTCGTAGGCATCCACACACGCCTCAAGAGCGGGCGATACGCGGTTTCCCGATTCGGGTCAAGTCCGGTTGCCCTTGGACCGATGATAGTTGATTGCGCACGCGCAATTCCTCTTTCACAAATCCTTGTCATTCCGGTAAAATGAGATGGTTCGCGCAGATATCGCAAGCGCGTTGAACCAGGCAATCGAGGCAGGCGTCAGCCATTCGGAGCAACCCCATGAAAAAGGCAATTACGACATCAATCCTCCTTCTGACGCCGTTTGCCTGGAGCGCCATGGCGACGACCCAGGCGCCTGAGATCGGCAACTATTATCCGCTGCGCGTCGGCGACACGTGGATCTATCAAGTCTTCGATCACAAGGCGAAGCAAGGCAGTTCCAACCGTACCGTTGTCGTCGAGGTCGAGCGCGAGGAGATTTACGTTCGGCCCAAAATGACGAAAGACGGCAAAGAAATGCCGGAGAAGAAGTTCGACGGCCACATCCTCAAGTCAACCAGTGGCGGTAAGACGACGCGCGATCACGTCGTACGCATGGAAGACGGCATCCACCGTGTTCACGCTGCCGACACGCAGATTACGCCGCCGTTGCTATTCATCAAGTTGCCGGACGCATTCGTAGGCAAGGCCTGGGAAGCCAATTCGACCAGTGGCAACACGACTATCAAGGGGACTTTCACTCCGCAACTCACCGATGTCAAAGTCGGCGACAGGGCCTCCAAGCTTCTCATCATCTCATTCCGCGACAATCAGCAAGGTGAGGATCGCGTCGAGATCGACTATTGGTTTCTGCCCGGCGACGGCATGGCCCAGCAACGAATCAAGACCAAGGGTCACGAGATCACGCTGAAACTCGTGAAGTTCACGCCGGCCGTCAAGAAGGGATAGTCATCGCCCGTCAATTCCGGTTCCAACTCAGATTCGGCCGATCCCAGATGATGCGCGCGGCGTAGACGCGCGCCTCGGCGCCCCACTTGTTATTGACGGGGATCACGAACTCGGCCGGCGGACGCTGCATCCATTCTGTTTCGACCACCCAGGTTTCGCGCTCGCTGACGTTGCACACGCCGAAGTTGCCGTAGCGGGCCCCTTTTTCGGGAATGAGAATTCGCTCGGTGGCACGTTTGACTTGCAGCTTTTGCGTGTCAACCTCGGCTATGAATAGCGGGGCGCGATGGCGGAAGATGTGATCGTTGTTTGCGCCTTTACGAGTGTAGGTGAGGTAAAGCGCGTCGGAGTGCGTGACCCAGTGTGCTTGGGTGTTGTAGCTGCCGAGGTCGGCGCCGTCATCGAAGGTCCATTTCTTCAGTTCGCCGAAGTGCAGTCCGTCCTTGCTGACGGCGACGTAGGCAGCCTCTTCCTCACGGAGTGTCAGATAATACGTTCCCTTGAAGACGGCGAGCGACGGTTCGGGCAGACCGCGTTTGAAGTCGCGCTTGAGTGTGTCGCCGATCTCCAGAACTTTGAGCGTCTTGCCGTCGAAGCCGCAGCGAAGCACCGTGGAGCGGGCGAACGGCGAATCCTTTTCGCGATGGTAGACGGGAAGCAGGATTGAGCCGTCCGCCAGATCGACGCGCTGGCAGCAGCCGGCGCCGCATGCTTGCCCCAGCTTGCCTTCGGGGAGCTCAAGCGTCGTCCACGGCAGCCAGGTCCCTTTGTCGGCGTCGTACACGGAGTAGGTCGGCGCGATCAAGCGGTTTTTGACCGGGGCCTTGTCGTCGACATAGGCGACCGTGTGCCCGGTACCGAGCAGCTTGCCCGACGTGGCATGCCACTTGGGCCAAAAATCCCCGCAGGCGACTTCGACGGGTTTACCGTTGAGCATGCCTCCTGGACGCCGGCCGAGCGTATCGAGATGCTTGATTGGCCCGGTCCAGGTTTTGCCGAGGTCGTCGCTGCGCATCTCGTGGAGTTCGTAGTAGACATCGCTGCCGGTCAAGAGTAGCGGGCTCATCGTGACGACGATGCGCGGCTCGCGCCCTTCGCGCAGCACGATGCCGGCCCGCGCCTGCGTGTAGCATTTCTTGCCGTCGTACGGTTTGCCTTCGAGACCCTTGGTGATGGTGTCAAGCTGGATGCGGTAGGCGGGCCGTTGCTGGGCCTGAAGTGGCGCCGCAATGATGAGGATCGCGGCCGTCAAGATCGGCAGGCATCGATTCGGCATGAGTAATGTCCTCAGGGTTGATGCAGTTGGCTTGGGAGCGGCGCTGTCAACTCGACTCGGTTGCCATCGGGATCTTCGACCACGGCACGGCGTCCCCAGGGCGAGTCGTTTGGCTCATTGACGATTCGCGCGCCGTGAACGCGAAGGCGTTCAAGAATCGGGTCAACCGCGCCGACGCGAAAGCCGACGCGCAACGGCGCGGCCGCAAGGTTAGTGCGACAGGGGTAGATCTCAAATACCATTCCATCCACGACGGCGGCGAAATGGCGAGGCCCCGCCCCATGTTTCTCCGCGGCAAAGCTCAAGCCAAGAAGACCGTAGAACTCCTTCGATTTCTCGATGTCGTGTGCCTGTACGACGAGGAGAGAAATCGCTGGCGCCTGGCGAGAGAATTCGACATGCGTCAATTCGCCTAGCCGTCGGGCGGCAGGCTCGAATTGTGTAGATACAAAGTCAAAGCCTGTTGTAAATCCGTCGTCCGGGTGCAGTTGATCGACGCCAAATCCATGGCTTGGCGAGTAAGCCATGACCCATGCGCGCCCATCGCGACGCGCATCGAGCATCGCGCTGCCCGAAGGAAACGCCGTCACTTGGGTTTGCAGGCCGGCGTTCTCCGTTGCGAGCCGATTAGCCAGCTCTTTCATGGCGGCGAGCGGATCAAAGGTGATCATTTTTCGAACTCCAATTCTCCCGTGATCTTGCTGACGATTCGGACCGATCCGTCCTTGCCGATCTCGACGCGGTGCCCGCGAGTCAGTGCGACGATGCTGCCGTCGTCCCGTTTTTCCATGAAGTCGTCGAGGGGACAGTACATCCTGCCATCCGAATTCGACGGCAATGGGACTGGCGCTTGTTTCGGAATTCCGCTCCAGTCATCTTCAACTCGCTCGAGCTCTTGACACAGTTGTCGCAGGGCGTCTGCCGCTGAGTCTGCACGCGGTAGAATTTTGAGGCGACGATAAAATTCGTCGAGTCGTTCTCGGAGAGAGCGGGGGGTGAACGCGGGATCGTCCATCTCAATCATGATAATCGTTCGGAACGTCTCCTGCCAAGCATTTTCCTGCTCCGCATGAGACCGTTGCTTCCAATCGAAATGACGGGTTCATGCCTTGGCCTCGTTTCGTCAGACAGTCGATCAGCTCGCGCTCAGCAATTCGGAGCGCAGTTCGCCATCGCCGGCGATCGGCAAGGGTTGCCCTTGCGCGTTTGGCACCAAGGTGTGCGGGTCGATGCCGAGCAGATGAAACGCAGTCGCGAGAATGTCCTTGGGTGAGATCGGTGTATCGCGCACGTCGCCGCCTTGGCTGTCCGAACTGCCGACGACACGACCGCGGGCGATGCCGCCGCCCGCGAGCACCGTCGAATAGACGCGCGACCAGTGATGTCGGCCGGCGCCGCGCGGCCGCGAGTCGATCTGCGGCGTGCGGCCGTGTTCGCTGAGGCACAGCACCAGGGTTTCGTCGAGCAGGCCGCGTTGGCGCAGGTCTTCGATCAGCGTTGGATAGGCGAGGTCGACACCGGGGAGGAGATATTCCTTGAGGCGTGGGAAATGGTTGTTGTGAGTGTCCCAGGCGCAGTTGCCGAACTGGCCGTAGCCGTCCCAGAAGACGGTGACGAACTTCGTGCCCGCTTCAACAAGGCGCCGCGCCGCCAGGCAGGATTGCCCGAACAGCGTCATGCCGTAGCGTTCGCGCAGCGCGAGCGGCTCGCGCGCGATGTCGAGCGCGTGGTGAACCGCGTTCGACGTGAGCAGGCTGTAGGCACGCTGGCGATGATGATCGAAGATACCCTCACCCCCAACCCCTCTCCCAGAGGGCGAGGAGAGAGCGGAGCCCTCACTCCCAAGGCGCCGCTGCGCTTGTTCGAATTGTTGTAAAAGCGCTTGCCGCACGTTCAAGCGTTCGACCGGGATATCGTCGCGCAATCGGCTCTCGGTCGAGAGTATAAAGCGACCGTTGGGCAACGTGCCGCCGAACGGATCGTGGAAGTCGCGCGTTTGGCTATCGGTGTAGTGGGGAACGATCTGCGTGCCCGGGCCGGTGAAGTCTGTCCAAAGCGGGTCGTACGCCTGCCCGAGAAACGCCGCGAAGGGGCCGGCGTTGACGAGAATATCGGTTTTCGAGTTCAGCATCCAGGGTAGGGCGATGTTGCGAGGCATCGCGGAGACGCTGCGGCGCGATGAGTCAGATTGGCGCTGGGCAAGATAATCGACCACGGAGCCGATGTACGGCCAATGCCGGGCGTCGCGCGGCCGGGTCTCCAACTCCGGCGTGTAAGTTGGCATGCCGCTGACGGCATAGGCGACGCCGTGCTCGGGGTAGCGATGCGTCATCGAACGCACCACCGTCACCTCGTTCATGATTTGCGCCGTGCGTGGCAACAATTCGCACACGCGCAAACCAGGCACAACCGACGGAATGGAACCGATCTCGCCGCGCACTTCCGCGACGGCATCGGGCTTGGGATCAAACGTCTCGTGCTGCGGCGGGGATCCGTACAGAAAAATGAGAATGCACGCCTTCGCCTGTCCAAAGCCGCGTCCGGCCCCGGACCGTTCGGCGGCATGAGCGAGATGATCCGAGAGCCCGAAGCCGAGGGCGCCGAGGCTGCCGAGAGTCAGAAACTCGCGTCGAGACACCCCATCACACAATCGTCGCGGCGACCCCAGCAAGTTGATCACGGTTATTCTCCGAGAAGCCGTGCGCTCTGGTTTGCAGTTTCGTTGATTGTAACCCACGATCCGACAATAGCAATGAAGTTTCTTGCGCAACCGTTCACCTCCCCTCTCCCCCTGTACTCAGGGGGAGAGGGGCCGGGGGTGAGGGGGAGGAACAGACCGTTATGGGACGCCTCAACCCCTCACCACCGGCCCCTCTCCCCTGCGTACAGGGGAGAGGGGTGAACGGTTACGAAGTTTCTTGCGCAACCGTTCAGGCCAACCGCGATGTGCGCCCGTACAATGAAGTTTAACCCGCCCGCAGTTCATCCTGCCAGGGACTCTGTCCATGACAACGGAAGCACGCCCCGCACGACCGGAACGCTCCGCCGGCATTCTCCTCCATCCCACCTCGCTGCCTGGTCCCCACGGCATCGGCGATTTGGGACCGGCGGCGTTCGCCTGGGTCGATGCGCTGACGCAGGCGAAGCAATCGTGGTGGCAGATACTGCCGCTCGGGCCGACCGGGTTTGGTGATTCTCCCTATCAGAGTTTTTCCGCATTCGCCGGCAATCCCTATTTGATCAGCCCGCAACGGCTCATCGAGGACGGACTGCTCGATGCCGCCGATCTCGGCGCCGCGTCGTTTCCACCCAACCGCGTCGATTTTGGGCCGGTGATCGAGTTCAAGAATCAGTTGCTCGCGCGCGCCTGGGAGCGCTTCCAGAGCGGGCGCAGTGCGGCACTGAAGCCGATCTTCGAGCGCTTCGCCCACGACGAAGCCGGCTGGTTAAACGATTACGCCCTCTTCATGGCCATCAAGGACACGCAGCACGGCCACAGCTGGATGGATTGGCCCGACGCCGCGCGCTTGCGGCAGGCAGATTACGTCAAGAAGGCGAAGAGCGAGCTGGTGAGAACGATCGGGCTGCACCAGTTCCGCCAGTTCCTCTTCTTCCGCCAATGGGAAAGCGTCAAAGCTTACGCCAACGAGCGCGGCGTGAAGATCATCGGCGATATCCCGATCTTCGTCTCCGGCGATTCGGCGGAGGTGTGGGCGAATCCACAGTTCTTCGCCCTCGATCGCGACCGCCGGCCCAAGTACGTCGCCGGCGTGCCGCCCGATTACTTCAGCGCGACGGGCCAGCTCTGGGGCAATCCGCATTACGACTGGGAGGCGATGGAGAAATCGGATTTTGCCTGGTGGATCGCACGTTTTCGCTCGACGTTCAAGATGGTCGATATGGTTCGCCTCGATCACTTCCGCGGCTTCGAGGCCTACTGGGAGATTCCTGCGGGCAGCCCGAACGCGATCAAGGGACGGTGGGTCAAAGGCCCCGGTCGTGCTCTCATGCAAACGATGAAGGATACGTTCAGCTCGCTGCCGATCATTGCCGAGGACCTGGGCGTCATCACGCCGGAAGTGGATGCGCTCCGGCGAGAGTTCGGCTTGCCGGGAATGAGGATCTTGCAATTCGCATTCGGCGAAGGCGCGAACAATCGCTTTTTACCGCACAATCATGACACGAACACCGTCGTTTACACCGGCACGCACGACAACGATACGACCTGGGGCTGGTTCCGCACCGCGCCAGAACATGAGCGCGATCACGCGCGCCGTTACCTGGCGCGCGACGGCAGCGACGCGGCGTGGGACCTACTTCGCCTGGCCTGGGCGTCCTGCGCGGATTACGCCATCGTGCCGCTTCAAGATGTATTGAACCTGGGGACCGAAGCGCGTATGAACTTCCCCGGCCGATCCGAGGGCAACTGGGGGTGGCGCTATCAAGCGAATCAGCTCAATCCGTGGATCCTGGATCGGCTGGCGGATCTGACGCAACTTTACGGTCGGGACAAGAAGCCGCGCGCGGCTTAGCGCTCACTCCGAAACGCCGAATGGTATGGCGCTTTCTTGCAATCGCTAAACGGCAATCGATAGGGAAAATAGAACAACGGTGAAAAACTCGACGCTGCAACCATACCTGTGGATCCTGATCAGCGGATTCGTGTTTAGCTGGATGGCGATTCTCACGGCCCTGGCGGGGCGGAGCGTGAACTGGCAGATCGTGGCCTTTGCGCGCTGCGCCATTCCGCTCGTATTGCTCGCCGCCTGGGCGAAATGGGACGGCGCCAAGCTCACCCTCTTCGGTTCACGCATTCTCTGGATGCGCAGCCTGGCGGGGAGTTGCAGTCTCGTCGGCTGTTTCTATCTGCTCGCCAGCGTTCACATCACCCGGCTCCAACTCACTGACGTCTATGCCATCTGCAACATCTTCCCGATCTGGGTCGCACTCCTGTCCTGGCCCATGCTCGGCAAGTTTCCCTCGGGCATCGTCTGGCTGTCGATCGTCAGCAGCATCGTCGGCGTCGGGATTATCCAGGGGGCGGAGCTGCAGACGGGCAACTACGCGGTCCTCCTCGTCGTCGCCGTGTCGATATTCACGGCCCTGGCGATGCTGGGTTTGAACCAACTCAAGGATCTCGATCCACGTGCCATCGTCGTGCATTTTTCCGCGGTTGCCCTCGTCGTATCGTTGCTCTGCGCTGTTCTTTTCGACTGGAACGAGCCACCGGAGCTGTTCACATGGATAACTTTGGCCGAGTTGATCGGCATTGGTGTCACGGCGTCGATCGGGCAGTTCTTTCTGACCAAGGCGTTCACCGCGGGAGATCCTGCACGCATGTCGGTCGCGAGTCTGTCGCAGTTCGCGTTTGTCGTGGTGCTGGATTTCATCCTCTTCAATCACGATCTGGATTGGCGAAAGTTCTGCGGCATCCCGCTCATTCTCGGTCCGACCATCTGGCTGATGTTGCAACGTGTCAAGACATCCACGCTCGTGCCCGATGAGGTCGCGCCGTTGCCGGCAAGCGAGCGGCCGGAACCAAATTGGGCAATCCACGCCGAGTCTGCGGCTCCTGCCGAATCGAAGTGATCTTCCTTTTGTACTCGGCATGCCGCTCGCCGTCGCCGGCAACGCAGTCACGGGCCCCTCGAGAGGAAGAAAAATTCCGGTAGCTCATCATAAGTACGACATCAGCGCGACCAATCACCCGGCAGAAATGTGGTCGGCCTATCCACTGCCCGAACCGCGGCATGCGACCTCTGTCACGGCAACACAATTCCTAAACGCACACCTGTAAGAATTCTGCTGGATAATGGGAATGAACGGCGGCAGGCAACGGGTAAATACCGTTCAGAAGGCGAGGTAGCGCATCCGAATTAGAACATAACTTCTCATCCCGCTTCATTTGCGGCATGGGCGTGCATTCGGAGATCGTATGTTGTCTTCGCTGATCATGGCTCTCTCCTTGTCCGGGTTTTTCCTCGAGCCGGCTCCCGCATACATTTTCAGGATCAACGCCAGTCCCGACAATACGGCGCGCATGGAGGGGGAACGCTATCGTCCGCAGCCGGGTGATATCCTGCTATTCGACGATCACAATACTTTGTCCGCCAAGCTCTATCGCACGTGCGGCACGGCCGCCCCCTTTCACGCGGGTATCGTTTTTCGCAAGCAAGACGGCACGCTCGCCAGTCTCGAAGCCGGCACCAATGGTGTAAAGAAGGTGTTTAACTTCGACCTCGAACCTCGCTTGCGAGGCTTTGACGGCACGATCCTCGTGCGCCGGCTGCGCAAATCGATCACGCCGGCGCAATCAAAACAGCTGAGCGAGTTCGCCGCCGCTCAGGAAGGCAAGCCGTACGCAACGGGCCGACTCGCGCTGCAAACGGTCCCGTTACGGCTGCGCACGGCCGAGTATTCGCGCACTTTCGGCAAGACGGTGCTAGATCGCGATCGCTGGTTCTGCTCGGAACTGGTCGTGGCGGCAGGGGCAGTGGCGGGGATTTGGGGAGTGGAAACCTATCCGGCCAACATGATGTATCCACGTGATCTGTGTTACGACGAGCACTTCGACTTGAGCCCGTATCACGAGCCGCCGGCGCTATGGTATCCACGCGCCGAACTTGATCGAATCGGTGAGGGTGCGCGCGTCGGGCACGTCAAGAAATGAAGTTTTGAATAAGCCCTGAGGTTCGGAAAACCTCACCCCAGGGCTTGTCTGCACTCTAAATTGCTCACACATCGAAGTACATATAAAACTCGTACGGATGCGGGCGCAGGCGAACGGCATCGATTTCCTTCGTGCGTTTATACGAGATCCACGTCTCGATCACGTCCTTGGTGAACACGTCGCCTTGCAGCAGGAAGGCGTGGTCTTTTTCCAGATTCTTCATCGCTTCGTCGAGCGAACCCGGCGCTTGCGGGACCTTGGCCAGCTCTTCGGGTTCGAGATCGTAGATGTCCTTGTCGAGCGGCTCGCCGGGGTGGATCTTGTTCTTGATGCCGTCGATGACCGCCATCAGCATGACCGAGAATGTCAGGTAGGGATTGCTCGAGGGATCGGGGCAGCGGAACTCGACGCGCT